>Ga0181531_10002203_pt1 | contig 12201 bp, 8 predicted proteins | sample PEATcosm2014_Bin_38_FD_119743 | JGI IMG/M metagenome (GOLD analysis project Ga0181531, IMG submission 119743) | Peatland microbial communities from MTU Mesocosm Facility, Houghton, MI, USA - PEATcosm2014_Bin11_10_metaG | ecosystem: Environmental > Terrestrial > Soil > Wetlands > Peat | place... | reverse complement strand
CGGCGGGAATCTCCGCTTTGCGCCCCGGCGCGTTGGCCGCCGGCAGCGGGATGGAATACAATGGCGCGATTTTATGGTCCGGACCGACGCCGAAAACCTTGATGTCGCCGTTGACGTTGGCCAGGTAAATCCGCGAACCATCCGGCGAAAAGACGAGGCCGGTGAAACTGAGCTTGGCTGTTTCGTCCGGCTGGAGAATACTGCTGGAGGTTGGTTCCGACGCCGGGAGGTTGTCATCCGCGGGCAACCGGACGCGCTGCAGGATTTTTCCCGTTGCCGGATCGATAACGACCAGTCGTTGCGTCAGACCGGCGGTCACCAACCGTTGGCCGTCCGGATCCAGCGCGAGCGCATTCGGTCTTATACCGGGCAGCTCAATCAAGGTTCCGGCGGGCGTGACGAGTTGATTAACCGGCGTCTCAAAACCACCGGGGTTGCGACCGACGGTCCCGGTCGTGACGGCGAAATCGCCGGCGAAAGCATGGCCGAACCCGGCCAGCACCATGATTCCAAGGCGGATAAACGATATGCCCTTCATATGACTAGGATTGACGCGAATCCGTGTCTACGGCAAGTCACGTTGCGGTGAAATTTATTGAAACAATCGCTACAAAAAATGCGGCGGTCACAGACCGCCGCTACACCGCCGGGTCCAGCCGTCGGTCGGGCACGAGGTAATTGCCGACATAATCGCTCACCGCGCTCTCGAGTGGTGTAACGGGTGCAGTAAAACCAGCGGCCCGCAACCGGGCCAGATTGGCCTCCGTGAAATACTGGTACTTGTCGCGAATGCTTTCGGGCATCTCGATGAATTCGATTTTCGGCTCGCGTTTCAGCGCGGCAAACACCGCGCGTGCCAAATCCAGCCACGTCCGCGCCGCACCGGAACCAATGTTGAACAGGCCACCGGCCTTTTCATCCGCAGCCAGATGGAGCGTCATGGCGACGGCATCTTTGACGTAAAGAAAATCGCGCTTCTGTTCGCCGTCCCGGTAATCCGGGCGATGGCTTTTGAAAAGGCGGATGACCCCGGTTTCGCGCACCTGCCCGAAGCTTTTGTGGACCACCGACCGCATGTCGCCCTTGTGATCCTCGTTCGGGCCGAAGACGTTGAAATATTTCAGCCCGACGATGCGGCCCAAAAACCCGGCGCGTTTGGCGTGCAAGTCGAACAGGTGCTTTGAATAGCCGTACATGTTCAACGGGCGCAAGGTGTCGAGTTTGGCGTCATTATCCTCCATGCCCGCCGCACCGTCGCCGTAGGTCGCGGCGGAAGAGGCATAAACGAAGCGCGTCCGGTTCGCGAGCGACCACGCGGCCAGGTCCCGGGTAAACTCGAAATTGTTGCGGATGAGAAAACCCGCATCGCGCTCGGTCGTGGACGAACAGGCGCCCAGATGCAACACCAGATTGAATTTGCCCAGCACGCCGTTCTGCAGTCGTGGCAACAGGTCGTCGGCCTCGACATAATCGGCAAAGCGCAACGGCGTGAGATTGCGCCATTTTTCATCCGTGCCGAGGCGGTCGCAAACGATGACACGCTCGCAGCCGCGCCGGTTCAGCGCCCAGACCAGCGCGCTGCCGATGAAACCCGCGCCACCGGTGACCAGCACCCGTGTGTCAGAAAAATCGTTGAGCTTCATTTTCGACGGAGCATGGGACGAACCGGGCAAGAATTCAATCTCGCGCTGTCAATTTTTCTGGAAGCGATAGAAGCGTTGCGGGTAGTTTGTGGATTCCGGGTCCCGAAAATAATACACTGCGTTGGTCAGCGGAGTCCATTCAACCAGATTCGTTGAAGCTTCAATCTGATTTGCAGGATCCGCGTTGTCGGGCAAACGATAACCAAATGAAGGATCAACCGGGAGCGGTGTGGTTGGAGAAACCGGCGTGGTGTTCCCCCAATAAACCGGCGCGGAAGACGGGGCTGAGTGGGTCATTTCTGCCTGGGTCGAAATGCGCGCTTCATCGGGAGCCGGCCCGGCATGTGAATCGAACTCCCAACTGATCAAATCCTGGTTCTGCCAATCCGCGCCCGATGCCGCCGTGAAGCCCACCCAGGCGTGGCCCTCATCCAGGTTCACGACCTCGGCCAGATTGAGGTAAACGGTCATCCGGGGATTTTCGAGATCATCCAAATACACCCGCAGGTTGCCGGGGTGGTAAACGATTCTCACGGTGTGAATCCGACCATCGGAAAACACCACTCCCTTTGCCACCGATGCGATGGAATTGGCAACCCCATCCCAGAGCACCGTCGTGGGTGAACTGGCGGCCAGAACGGCGATCTCGTCGAAAGCCACAAACGTCTGATCCTGCCAATGATAGTCGTCGAATTTCACCACTAACAAGTTCGTGAGGCCGCCAAAACCAATATTGGAACCGGCATAGCCGAGTGCCGGGGTGGGACCATTCTGAATCACAAACGCCAAACCGTCGGCGCCATAAACGTATTTGTCGGTGATTTGAATTTGAAATGTGGTGTCAAAGCCGTCTTTTACCAGTTGTTTGGCATCCAGCCACGCGCCACCAAGTCCCAATCCCGGAATCGCGGGGGAAAGCCTTAATTTTCCATCAATCGAATTGGCGTGGGCCTGTAAAATGAGTCCTGCCGTTGAATCAAAATTATTGTAAATGAAAGCTGCCGCAAGTGTCTGATTACCAGCCAATGCAACTCCCATCAATGCCAGTATCCTGATGCTTGGAAAAGTATATTTTATCCGTCGCATGATATTCTGTCTGACTTCTTATTTGTCAACCGTCAGACATACCCGTTCAAAAAACCGGATAACTTGTTTACCACCCCAGCACATGCGCGAAAATCAGCGGGGCAACGATGGTGGCGTCGGATTCGATGATAAAACTCGGCGTGTCCACGGCCAGCTTGCCCCAGGTGATTTTTTCGTTCGGCACGGCGCCGGAATAACTGCCGTAACCGGTTGTCGAGTCGCTGACCTGGCAGAAATAACCCCAAAGCGGCACGCCCGTGCGGCCCAAATCCTGGTGCAACATCGGCACAACGCAAATCGGGAAATCGCCCGCGATGCCGCCGCCGATCTGGAACATGCCGAGCGGGCTTTTCTTGGTCGTCTGGGTGTAAAATTCCGCCAGCCAAGTCATGTATTCGATGCCGGTACGGATGGTATGAACGTTCTTCAAATCGCCGCGGATGACTGCGGCGGCGTACATGTTGCCAAGGGTCGAATCCTCCCAGCCGGGCACAACGATGGGCAGGTTTTTTTCGGCGGCGGCGAGCATCCAGGAATCCTTCGGGTCAATTTGATAATGTTTCCGGTATTTGCCGCTGCGAAGGACCTGATAAAAAAATTCGTGCGGGAAAAACCGTTTCCCCTCCTGTTCGGCGGCCACCCAGACTTCGAGCATGGCTTCTTCCATGCGGCGCATGGCCTCGCCCTCGGGGATGCACGTGTCGGTGACGCGATTGAGATGGCGCTGGAGCAGTTTTTCCTCCTCGCGGGGCGTCAGATGCCGATAATGCGGCACGCGCTCGTAATAATCATGCGCCACCAGGTTGAACACGTCCTCCTCGAGATTCGCGCCGGTGCAGGTGATGAGATGCACCTTGTCACGGCGGATCATTTCGGCGAGGGACAACCCGAGTTCGGCGGTGCTCATGGCGCCTGCGAGACAAATCATCATCCGCCCGCCGCCGTCCAGGTGCGCGCCGTAGGCGCGCGCGGCGTCCACCAGCGTGGCGGCATTGAAATGTCGGAAATGATGCTGGATGAAACGGGAAACCGGTCCGCCGGCTGGTTGGCGCTGCGCTCTTTTCTTCATAGGTGGATTCTGAAAGATTCCGCGTTGCCCCACGATACAAATGTTTGCGCGGTTGCCAACTCTAAATTCGGAACCGGCGGGAGACGTGAGTTTTTCACGACGCTCAGAATTGCGTCGCATGCAAAAGTGCCATCGGAGTTATTGCACAATCACCAAATCCGGCCGGACCATGGAGAGCCCGCCTTGCATATCATCACGGAATTGGGCCCCGACGATGATATTATTGGTGCAGGTGGTGTCATTCACGCGGAAGGCGGCGCTGCCGCAATTGCTGGCGATAAGATTGGTGAAGGCGTTGCGGACACACTCCGTCCGGGGAGCCGGTTGCCAGCCCCGCAGGGTCTGCCGCTCGGCATGCGCCATGAAGACTCCGTAGTGATGGGTGTCCTGGATGGAAATATTGTAAAACTGGTTGTCGCAACTGGCGCGCATGAAAATGCCGAGGTCGTTGGCCACCAGCACGGCGTTGCTGATGACATTGTTGTTAAAAGCCAGATCCAGCGATATGCCGGCCCCGGGATTATCGTGGAGGTAAAGCTCGGTAAACAGGCAATCCTCCGTATGATAACAGGCAAGGCCGTCGAACTCGTTGTCAAACGCCGTCAAATCCTGCACGGTCAGCCGCCGCACCCCGCGCGTGGTGACCAGGCCTCCGGAACGGCAACGGGCGGAGGTCACATGTTGCACCACCGAATCACTTACGTTCTGCACCGTGATGCCGTTATTGTGGATTTGTGAACCGTCACCGGTCAATTGCCAGAGTTCGCGCTGCTGGTGGGCGCGGTTCCCATCAATGAAAAGGTTGCCAAGGCAGAGGTACCGGATGGTCTGTTGCGGATTATCGACCGGCTCACCCATGATGATGACCGGACAATTAGCACCGTCAGCCAGGCGCAAGATGGTCTCCTTCCCGAAACCGCGCAGGGTTTGATGGTCGCGCCGCAATACAATGGGTTGGTGAATTTCAATGACCCCGGGCGGCAATATCACTTCCCCGCCGCTTGCCGGTAACATGTCCAAGGCCTGTTGGATTTGGGCACCCGTCGTCCCCATGGGCAACGTGATAACCCGCGGTTCTGTAGCAAATGCTTGAAGGCAAATCAGATATATCGCAGCAAAAGCCAAAGCTCGAGTGAATCGCGTGCTGGCCACGGCCACCCAGTCTCTGATTTGATTCAAGCGCATCTTCATAAGAACCAGACCGTTGTTAGCAATCGCTGTTCCTACTTCAGCTTCGACCATGTCGAATGATTTTTCATCAAACAACCACAACTTTTAGTAAAATTTTTAATTTGAACTAATTTGCAATGTGGTCGATATTAATAGTTGAGGATTACCGTGGCCCCGATCCGGGCATGGCTTCACCGGTGACCCGATTTCTTTCGAGATTTCCCAAGGGGCGCGGAGTCGTTATGTTCCGCGCACCTTTATGGTGAACCGGCAATCGGCCAATACCTCAACGCCTGCTGAACTCGGCTTCTCAATGCCTGCCGAGTGGGAACCGCATGAAGCCACGTGGCTCGGCTGGCCGCACAACGCCAGCGACTGGCCGGGCAAATTCGCAGCCATCCCGTGGGTCTACGGCGAAATGGTGCGAAACATTTGCGCCGATGAAATCGTCCGCCTGCTCGTCCGCCACCCGGCTGAGGAAAAACTGGCGCGCCGCGTCCTCCAGCGCACCGGCTGCAATCTGAAAAAAATCCGGTTTGTGGTGCATCCGACGAACCGCGGCTGGACGCGCGACAGCGGTCCGATTTTTGTCAAACGTAAATCCCCCGGACGCCAGACCCCGGACACCAGACCCGAAACCGCCATTGTGCATTTCCATTTCAACGGCTGGGCCAAATACAACAACTGGCGCAAGGACACAAAGGTGCCCGAAACCGCAGCGCGCGTGTTGCGCAAGAAACTTTTTCACGCCGAATGCGGCGGCCGGCCGTTTGTGATCGAAGGTGGCGGCATCGAGTTGAACGGCCGCGGCACGTTGCTCTCGACGGAGCAATGCTACCTCGATCCCAAGGTTCAAGTTCGCAACCCCGGCCTGGGTAAAACGGAAATCGAAACGACGCTGAGAAATTATCTTGGGGTCAAAAACATCTTCTGGCTGGCCAAAGGCCCGGTCGGCGACGACACGCATGGACACATCGACGACATCTGCCGCTTCGTGAATCCAAAAACGCTTGTGCTCGTCCGCGAAAAAAATTCCAGGGACGTGAATTACCGTCCGCTGGCAGAAAATTGGGAACGCATCCACGATTTGCGCCTCGAGCACGGCTTGCGGCCGGAAGTGGTGGCGTTGCCCATGCCGGCGCCATTGTATTTTGACGGCGTCCGTTTGCCCGCGAGCTATGCGAACTTCTATATTTGTAACGCCGCCGTCATCGTCCCGACGTTTAATGACCCGAACGACCGTGTCGCCCTCGGCATTCTGGGTGAACTGTTCAAAGACCGCCCGGTCGTGGGCATCCACGCGGTTGACCTAGTGTGGGGCTTCGGCTCGCTGCATTGCCTGACGCAGCAACAACCGGCGTAGAGCGGCATACGGTTCAATTCACAGGCGCGCCTTTGACTTTTCCAGCGAAATCAGATTCCGCCGCATATCTTTCCAAGGTTTTGAAGTCCTGCGGGCCAAACAACACGTGCTGAATGACGCCGTTGCGATCGATGAACATTGTCACTGGAATCCCGTCCACGTCCTGGTATGGCGATGGCACGTCTTGCAGGAGCGTCAACGGATAATTGACGCCGTGCTGCTGCGCGAAGGCCTTCTGCGCCGTCAAATCATCCGTACTGATGCCGATAATGACGACATTCGTGGACGATGTTGCGCCACGTAATTTAATGAAATCAGGAATTTCCTCCAGACACGGCGGACACCACGTCGCCCAAAAATTGAGCACGACCCGTTTGCCTTTCAAACCAGCGAGATGAATCGCCCGGCCATCAAGATTGGTCACGGAAAAATCCGGTGCCTGCACGCCTTGCCATGCCAGCAAGGCCTTTTGTTCGGGATCCAGTGGCGGCGCAGAAAAACAGCGAAACGCCTCGAATGCCAACAGCGCCAACGCACCAGCCAGCAGGCTCAACACCCAGCGATATGGGCGTGCCAACTGCGGTCGCCATTGGTTTGCGGAGGTTTTGGCTTCGTCGCTCATGCCATGGTTTGACACCAAAACGACCAGTCAATTCAACCTTTCACACCCGCCTGAAACTCCTTCACCGCTGCCACGCAGCGGCCACAAATCGTCGGATGCTCCGGACTGGAACCCACATCCGTCTCCCAATGCCAGCAACGCTCGCATTTCTGGCCGTCGGCTTTCCGAAATGTTCTTCGCATACTTCCACCCCAATCTTTTGCAGGAGATTCAATCTTCAGTTGTGAGATATTAACTAATTCACGCAATTCCTCTGCGTGGCCATCTAACACAGCGAAACTATTCCCACTCGCCTCAATTAGAACAGAAGCTTCTAAGGACTTACCGATTGTTTTTTCCTGACGCAATTTTTCCAATTCAGGAAGAATATGATTGTTCCGTTCAAGCAACATTAAACCCCAAACTATCTTTTCTGACGCTGTTACTTCAAATGACTTTGGCTTGAATTCGCTTTCATGCACCGACCCCGTCGATTTCCCCGGCACAAATTCCCACGCTTCATCCGTCGTAAAGACCAAAATTGGCGCGAGCATCTGGCACAAACCGGTCACGAGCCGATACAACGCAGTCTGACTCGAGCGACGCTGTTCCGTGCCATTGCGGGCGGTGTACAGCCGGTCCTTGATGACGTCATGATAAATCGAGGACAGTTCCACGGCAATGAACTGGCTGACTTTTTGATAGACGACGTGGAATTCATAATCGTCATAGGCCTTGATGACCTCCTGCTCCAGTTTCGAAAATTCGCCCAGAATCCAGCGGTCGAGACCAGTGAGTTTATCGTCGGGCACGGCATGCTTGGCGGGATCAAAATCATAAAGATTCGAGAGCTGGTAACGCAGGGCGTTGCGGATGCCGCGATAAGTTTCGGCGACCTTGGCGATGCGTTCCTCGCTTACGATGATGTCGTTGCGGAAATCCTGTGACGAAACCCAGAGGCGCACGATGTCCGCACCGTATTTCTTGACGTAAGCCTCGGAGGTCTGTGGCTTTTCGTAACCGCCCTGCCCTTGCTTGCTCTTGGAAATCTTTTCGCGGTCGGCGTCCACCATAAAGCCGTGGGTGAGCACGGTCTTGTACGGCGCCGCGCCGTTGCCAGCCAGCGAAAGCAGCAGCGACGATTGAAACCAACCGCGATGCTGATCCGAACCTTCCAAGTACATGTCCGCTTGCCAGCGTAGGACAGGCGTCGCGCCTGTCTCTAACTCGATTTTGTCATTTTCAGATGGAGACAGGCGCGACGCCTGTCCTACAGCGTGAAGCAGCTCGCCACGTCGCATCAAAACCGAGCGCGACGAACTGCCGGAATCAATCCACACGTCCAGCGTGTCGTTGGATTTGGCAACCGCTTCTGCGCCTTGCCAACCCCTGGGTTTCAGGAGCGACCACAATTCGGCGGGGGATTTCTCAAACCAGATGTTCGAGCCGTGTTTCTCAATTAAATCGGCGGCGTTGCGAATAATCTGTACGTCGAGAATGGCTCCGCTTTGCGCGTCATAAAACGCGGGAATCGGCACGCCCCAGGTCCGCTGACGCGAGATGCACCAGTCCGGACGGGTTTGCACCGCGGCTTTGATGCGGTTGACGCCCCAGTCGGGAATCCATTTCACTCGGTCGATTTCAGCCAGGGCGGCAGCGCGGAAGGTTTGTAGGACAGGCGTCGCGCCTGTCTCTGACTCCTTTTTAGATGGAGACAGGCTGGAAGCCTGTCCTACGACGTGGTCAATCTCGATAAACCATTGGTCCATCGCGCGAAAGATGACCGGCGTTTTACTGCGCCAGCAATGCGGATAGCTATGATGATAATTTTCCTGGTGGAGCAAAGCGTGGCGCAACCGCAATTCGTGGAGGACGGCTTCGTTGGCGTCACTTTTCCCGTGTTTTTCGAGAATGGATTTGCCGACCATTTCCTTCGGCATCTGTTGCTCAACCGGCAGCTCATTTGTGTAAGCGAACCTGCCATCATCATCCACCGGCGAATAAATCGGCAGGCCAATAGCTGAACCCAGACCGTAATCTTCAAGACCGTGGCCCGGCGCAATGTGGACGAAGCCGGTACCCGTGTCGCTGGTGACGAACTCGGCTGGGTACAGCTTGCCGGTGCGGCTGGCAATAAAGGGGTGTTGATATTGTAACTGAGCCAGCTTCCCAGCAGGAAAAGATTGCTCCTGGCAGTTGGTCCAGCCGCATTTTTCCGCGACGCTGGAAAGCAAACCACGGAATAGAATGAATTTTTCACCGCCGACCTCAACCTGGACGTAGTCGAATTTATCGTTGAAGGCGATGGCCAGGTTGGCCGGCAGCGTCCATGGCGTGGTCGTCCAGATCAGCACGAAGGTATTTGCCAGGCCGATCACCGGAAACTTAACGTAAATGCTCGGGCTGACGTGGTCCTTGTATTCGACCTCGGCTTCGGCGAGTGCCGTACGGCAGGGGATGCTCCAGTAAACCGGCTTTTTTCCCCGATAAACCAGCCCTTTTTCAACAATATCCGCGAACAGGCGCAGTTCATCGGCCTCGTATTCCTGGTTGAACGTGAGGTAAGGGTTGTCCCAGTCGCCCAGGACGCCAAGGCGTTTGAATTGGCCGCGCTGGATATCAATGTATTTACGGGCATAGCCTTCGCAAGCCTTGCGAATGGCCACGGCATCGGTACTCGTGTCGCCGGCCTTGCGCATTTCCTGCGAAACCTTGAATTCGATGGGCAAACCGTGGCAGTCCCAGCCCGGCACGTACGGCGCGCTGAAGCCACGCAGGGTTTTGTATTTGACGATGATGTCCTTGAGAATCTTGTTCAGCGCAGTGCCGATATGGACGTCGCCATTCGCGAACGGCGGGCCGTCGTGCAGGACGAATTTGGCCGTTGCCTGGGCGCGGGCGGCCTGGATTTTCCCGTAAAGTCCGGTCTTTTCCCATTTTGCCAGCCGTTCCGGTTCCCGGGCGACCAGATCCGCCTTCATGGGGAAATCGGTGCGCGGCAGGTTCAGTGTGTTTTTATAGTCCATCGTGGCTTCCAGAAGGAACCAAGCTAACAGCCGCGAAAAATGGTGTCAACGAACGCTCAAGCACATCAAAACCGGCGCGGGAAACAAAAACCGGGTCAAACTGCCAGGGGATGGCCGAGAGACCCGGGGAATTTTCGAATGAGTACGTACGTAGGATTACGAAGAACTCCAATCCGGGAGTGTACTGAAACCCGGATCGAAAACGGTTTTGGAAAATCAAAGAACACTGTCGACAGCTAATCACCGTCGCACCTTGACCGTAATAACTCACAAACTCTTATTACAGTCAACTGGTGCACTGACAGTATAAGCATAAGTACTTCATGCTGCCATTCTGATAAGCGAATGGGGCCGTCAGGCGCCCGGCTTTGGCAGTGGAGGTGTTTCCAGGCAAATCGAAACTACCGGGCAAAATTCCTGTTTACAGGACGGGATGGGCTGTTAATATCATTTCGCGAGGCACAAAAGGAAAGCGTATGAAGAAAATTGAGGCTGTCATCAAACCTTTCAAACTGGAGGACGTAAAATCTGCGTTGAATGCGCTGGGCGTTGCCGGCATGACCGTGGCCGAGGTCAAGGGCTTTGGCCGGCAAAAAGGGCACACGGAAATTTATCGCGGCAGTGAATATGTCGTGGATTTTCTGCCCAAGATCAAAATTGAAGTGGTGCTGGCTGACTCACTGGTGAACGCTGCCATTGAGGCGATCGTCAAAGCGGCCAAAACCGGCAAGATCGGTGACGGGAAGATTTTCGTCAGTTCCATTCAGAACGCCACTCGCATTCGCACCGGCGAAACAGGGGAACAGGCGCTTTGAGCGCCGATGGAGAAGGATGCATGTGGACCGGAAACACTTTCTTCTGTGCAAGAATCGAATTTTTGATTTGCCAAAGCGACCAGCAAACCGTGAAACCATCCCGATTTAACAGGATGGAGGCGTAATGTGAATAACTCGTGAACAAAAGTTAATATGTTGTCCTAGAAACGCCCGGCCCATTCGCGTAAAAAGTTCGCGTAAGCACAAGTTGGTCGTGGCGTTTCAAGGATTGCAGAAGGCGTAAAATCGGGATTTTGTTTTTATAATTTGCAACATATTGTGGGTCAGCGTGTTGCCTTGGCATTGAAACCGGGGTTTTGATTAATGAGGGTGTGGAAGTGGACGTGTTGGGAAAACGGCGAATTTGAAGTTGGGTGAGCAAGCATGGCGGGCGGGGTCAAACGCCAATTTTAGGGCTAGGTGAATAAAACGCTTAAAAAACGGGCTTTTTGACAAAACGCAAATGCAGATCTCGGCAGAAAAAATTTGGAATTCGGCACGGGAACATATTCGTTCCAGGTTGAATGCGGAAACTTACAATATGTGGTTTGCTCCGTTGCGCGCCAACGCGGTCGAACCCAACCACGTCACCCTGGAGGTCGCCAACGAATTCTGTGAGGTGTGGCTTAAGGACAATTATCTCAGCCTGTTGCAGGATGCCCTGACCGTTGCTGCCGGGCGCCAATTGCAGGTAAAATTTAAGATTTCCACCGGCGGCAGCGCCCAGGCTCTCCCGGCTCCCGCTTCCACCCTTGGCAAAGCCACCAGAGCCGCCGAGTCCAGCCACGAACGAACCTTTCATAACGGGGAAATCAGTTTTAATCCCAAAAACACGTTCGAGACCTTTGTCGTCGGCAACAACAACAATTTTGCCTACGCCGCCGCGCTGGCGGTGGCCCAGGCCCCCGGTAAATCCTATAATCCGCTCTTTCTCTACGGCGGGGTCGGCCTCGGCAAGACCCACCTGCTGCACGCCATCGGCCAGCACGTCGCCAGCAACAAGAAGAGCGCACGCGTGGCCTATGTTTCGTCCGAGAAATTCACAAACGAATATATTGACGGAATCCAGAACAACCAGCTCGCCCGGTTTCGCAAGAAATATCGCCAAACCGACGTGCTGTTGATTGACGACATCCAGTTTCTGGCGGGCAAGGAGCGCATTCAGGAGGAGTTTTTCCACACGTTCAACGCATTGCACGAGGGACACAAACAAATCGTGCTCACCTGCGACCGCCCGGCCAGCGAAATTCAAAACCTTGAACACCGCCTCGTCTCCCGTTTTGAATGGGGTCTGGTCACCGATTTGCAGCCGCCGGACATCGAAATGCGCCTCGCCATTCTCAACAAAAAGGCGCAGCTCATGGGCGTCACCCTGCCCGAGGATATCCTGAATTTCCTCGCCAGCCGCATTCGCACCAATGTCCGCCG
>Ga0181531_10002202_pt1 | contig 12203 bp, 12 predicted proteins | sample PEATcosm2014_Bin_38_FD_119743 | JGI IMG/M metagenome (GOLD analysis project Ga0181531, IMG submission 119743) | Peatland microbial communities from MTU Mesocosm Facility, Houghton, MI, USA - PEATcosm2014_Bin11_10_metaG | ecosystem: Environmental > Terrestrial > Soil > Wetlands > Peat | place... | reverse complement strand
CGCGTTTCATCGCCCCACGCAGACGCGCGTGGGAGTGCTGCTCTGCTCGAGGGTTCGCACCGATGTCGGGCACATTACGCAAGTCTGCTCGCTTCCGGAATACCGCGGCACCGGCATTGGCGAGCACCTGCTTCGCTACTGCTATGCCGACCTAGCGGGGCGGCGCTTCTCTGAGCTCTCCCTCACGGTCACTGAGGAGAATGCACGCGCCCTCGCCTTTTATCTGAGGCTGAACTTCAAGCACCTGCATACGTTTGATGGATTTGTCTGGGAAAACTGAAGCGATGCGAGTGAGAGAATCAATTTCGCTTGCGCGACTTCGCAATTCTGAATCTACTAAGGTGTGATGTCCGTTCTTCTTTTCACCCTGCTCGTGCTGCTCGGCTCTTTTATTGCCGGACTGCTTGGTGCGCTTACGGGACTTGGCGGAGGCGTTGTCGTCGTTCCGCTGCTGGCCCTCGTCTTTCACGTAGACATGCGCTACGCTATTGGAGCGTCACTGGTTTCCGTGATCGCCACGTCGAGCGGAGCGGCTGCGGCGTACGTGCGCGAGGGTTTCAGCAACATGCGCATCGGAATGTTTCTGGAAATCGCGACCACTGTTGGAGCCATTGTGGGAGCGGTCATTGCGACCCACGTTTCTACTTCCACCATTGCGATTGTTTCTACTCCGCCTATCTCTCGGTGCGTACTCAGCCCGCCGCGCCGCTGAATCCAACGCAGGACCGCATCTCGCGCTTTCTGCGACTCGATAGCAGCTATCCGGGCGCGCAGGGGCCGGAGAGCTACACGGTGCATCGCATTCCGCTTGGCTTCGGACTGATGTTCGGGGCTGGAACTCTCTCCGGGTTGCTCGGCATCGGGTCAGGGGCGGTGAAGGTTCTCGCCATGGATCAAGCCATGCGCGTGCCCTTCAAGGTCTCAACGACTACGAGCAATTTCATGATCGGAGTGACGGCGGCGGCCAGCGCCGGAGTGTATCTGGCACGCGGATACATTGAACCCGCGATCGCGATGCCGGTTGTGCTGGGGGCGCTCGCGGGCTCCATGCTGGGCGCACGAGTGCTGATCAAGGCGCGCACTAAAACGCTGCGCATTGTGTTCAGCGTGGTGATTGTGGCGCTTGGAGCGGAGATGATCTTCAACGGCTTCACGGGGAGACTATGAAGCCAGATGCAAAGAGCGCGCCATCCTCATGGAATGACCAGCGCATCGAGATCATTGTCGGCTATCTGCTGCGCACGGGAGTCCTGCTCTCCGCGACAGTCGTTCTGTTCGGCGGCATTGTGTACCTGGTGCGACACGGTCACAGCACGGCCAGCTATCACGTATTCCGCGGAGACACCTCTCCGCTGCGCACCATTGGGGGCATTGTTCACGGAACCATGCATTTCAGCGCAGCGGCCGTCATCCAGTTCGGATTGCTGTTGCTGATTGCCACTCCGGTTGCGCGCGTCGTGTTCTCGGCCATCGCGTTTGCCGTGGAGCGCGACAAACTGTACGTGGCGTTCACTCTCACGGTTCTTGCCATCCTCACGTATAGCTTGATGGGCGGCCTGCATTAGCGCGGTGCCGGGTGGCACGCGTGCGATGAAAAACAAACTCGCGGATGATTTTGAGTGATTGGTTGGGACTTGATAGGCTAGCGTAGGGAAGAGGTTGCATGTCTGTCGAATCCACCAACTCGCTCGGTATTCAAGAGAATCAGAAACTCAACTCGGTTCCGGTATATGGAATTCTGTTTGCAATCGGTCTTGCTCACTTTCTCAACGATATTATCGGCGGGCTGGTGCCGGCCACTTATCCTCTGCTGAAAAGCGCTTATCATCTAAGCTTCTCGCAGATCGGACTCATCACTCTCACCTATCAAACGACGGCATCGCTGCTGCAACCCATCGTCGGGCTTTACACGGACAAGCGTCCGCATCCATCTTCATTAATGGTGGGCATGGTTTGTACGCTCGCGGGGATCATCGCGCTCTCCCGGGCCGGCAGCTTTCCGGCCATTCTGGTCGCAGTGGTTGTCGTCGGCATCGGCTCCTCGGTGTTTCATCCGGAGTCTTCGCGGGTAGCTCAACTGGCTTCGGGCGGGCAAAAGGGTTTGGCGCAATCCATTTTTCAGGTTGGTGGAAACTTCGGATTCTCTCTTGGGCCCCTGCTGGCCGCACTCGTGGTCTTCCGGCGCGGCCAACCCAGCATCGCCTGGTTTTCGCTCTCGGCGCTGCTCGCCATGATCGTGCTTTCCCGCGTGGGCAGTTGGCAAAAGAAGGAGGCTTTGACCAAGTTGCGAACTCGCGTCAAAAGCGCTTCGCTGACGTCTCCATTGCCTCCGGACAAGTTGGGCAAAGCGCTCACGATTTTGCTGACTCTCATCTTCTCGAAGTACATCTACATGGCCAGCATCACGACTTATTTCACTTTTTATCTAATCAGCAGGTTTCATATTTCGGTGCAGAGCGCGCAGATACATCTGTTCTTTTTTCTCGGCTCCACTGCGGCCGGAACCCTGATTGGTGGACCCGTTGGGGACCGCATTGGCCGCAAGTATGTCATCTGGTGTTCAATCCTCGGGGTGTTGCCCTTCACGCTACTGCTGCCCTATGTCAATCTGTTCTGGACCGGCGTGTTGAGCGTGATGATTGGCATGATTCTTTCCTCGGCGTTTTCGGCGATTCTTGTGTTTGCCCAGGAATTAATGCCGGGCAAGGTGGGGATGATTTCAGGATTGTTCTTTGGCTTCGCTTTTGGAGTGGCGGGGATTGCTGCCGCCGTGCTGGGCAAGGTCGCTGATTTGACCAGTATCAGTGTCGTGTACCACATCTGTTCATTTCTACCGGTGATCGGAATTCTCGCTTACTTTTTGCCGAACATAGAGGTGAAGGGTTCTGTCAAAACGAAGGGACAGTTGGCCATAGACACAGTCTGACGATGTTCTGTACACTCCCGTTCGACGCGGATTTCAAGAGACTAATCGATTCGCATATCGCTGTCGTAGCTCACGACCAGAAAGCGCGTGTCCACTCGCACCTGTCGCAAGTCCAGTCGCTCGAGCGTCAAGGGATATCCGCTGGTCTCTGTGGACTTGGTGAGGATTTCTCGCAGCATGGTTGCAGCGTTGATCTTGATGCTGTTGGGCAATTTGTGCGTGAGAAATGGCGACAGGATAAAGTTCACCTCTCCCGAATCACTGATGCGGTCGAGGCGTGCGTCCGTCACGCCAATGGTCTCGCCCTCAGAGGTGGGAGCTAGCGAGATGACCGTGTTCATCGAGACCGGAAAGCCGATGCATCGTCCGCCCATCTGTGTGCCCAACTTGCCTGCGGTGTGTACGCGCACCATGATGCGGTCTCCCAGAAAAGAGAGGTGCGGATCTTCGGCGTAAAGATTGCACGCGGAATGAGCGTCACCGCGCAGGTAATAGCGTTGATCAGGAGTGTTGAAGAGGCGCGCCCGCAAAGTCCGTTCCAGTGCACCGGAGGAAACCTTGAACTCCCCGGCCAGGGCGGCCGGAACCGAGCAAAACAGCAAACAGAAGGAAAGCAGTACAGAACGAATCAGCATGTAATTTGAAACAGCTCTGATCTGCGCCAGAGATTCAGCGTGCATGGATCAATCCGCAAGCTGGCAGCGCAAGAAACGAATGAGCAACTCTCATTCAAGAATACTCCCCTGTTCTCCTTCCGGCGTGTGAAGTTGTACGATTGCACGGGAGGCTTCGACATGCGCTCCTTTGAATTCGCGACTGCTCAACAGATTCTGTTTGGCCCCGGACAAATTTCGCAACTACCCGCGCTGGCTGCGAAGCACAAGCTTGCGCGCGCGATGGTCATCACTGGAAGTTCGGCGGCGCGCGTGCAACCCTTCATTGATCTCCTCACGCGAGGCGGGATGGAAGTCACGCTCTTTGCTGCGGCCTCCGAGCCGAGCGTTGCGATGCTGCGACAGGCTGCGGGCATGGCAACGGCGGCCCGCTGCGATGGAGTGATTGCCATTGGCGGCGGCTCGGTACTCGATCTCGGCAAGGCTGTTGCGGCGCTGCTGCGCAACACTGGAGAGCTGTTCGAGTATCTCGAAGTGATCGGCCGGGGGCTTCCGCTCGAACATCCGAGCGCACCATGCATTGCCGTGCCCACTACGTCCGGTACCGGATCGGAGGCCACGCGCAATGCGGTTATTTTTTCTCCAGAACACGCCGTAAAGGTCAGCTTGCGGTCAGCCTCCATGCTGCCCGTGGTGGCCATTGTTGATCCTGAGCTCACTAGGGATGTACCGCCCGCGACCACCGCTGCAAGCGGCATGGACGCGCTGACACAACTCATTGAGCCATACACTTCTCTGCGCGCCAATCCGCTGACGGATGCGCTCTGCGTGGAGGCGATTCCACACGCAGCACGCGCACTGCCCAAGGCCTTTCACCAGAGAGCGGATATGGAGGCACGCACATCGATGTCACTGGCGAGCCTGTTCGGCGGACTCGCCCTGGCGAACGCAGGACTCGGCGTGGTGCACGGATTCGCGGGGCCGCTTGGCGGAATGTTCGATGCTCCGCACGGTGCGATTTGCGCCGCGATTCTGCCGCATGGGATGGCTGCCAATATCACGCATCTGAGACGCTCATCTGCTCCGGAGGCGGCTGCGGGGCTGGAGCGTTATACGATTGTTGCCCGGCTGCTCACGGGGCGTGAAGCTGCACGGGCGGAAGATGGCGTGGAATTTGTGCGCGACCTCAGCCGGGAATTGCAGATTCCTTCGCTCGCGAAGTTTGGAATGGGGCCGGAGCACGCGCGGGAAGTGGTCGAGAAATCTGCACGCGCCAGCAGTATGAAGGCGAACCCGGTCGTACTGTCAAGCGAAGAACTCACAGAGGTGTATCTGCGATCGCTGTGAAACCGTTGGGCGATTGCCTTCCTGTTAATCTGTTGCGCACTCGAAGCTGCTCGCGAGATTCACGTCGCCGGAGCCGTGGTATTTCGGCCAAGTCGGATAGGCGCAGAGAGGCCGGGTACGTCCTCGTGAGCCTTTGTTGTTGTCCACTACGGTGAGTTGCTTCGGAGCAACACCGGAATCGAGCCAGCGATCGAGAACGCCGAGGGCATCGAAGCCTGCCTTGAAAGTGCCGCGGCCATGTCCGAAGCCGGGGATCAGGTAGAAGCGCAGAAAACGGTCCGTCTCTTCGGGCCCCATCCTGCCCTGAACCATGTTGTAGTACAACACCGACGCGTTGGTGGGGACGGTGGCGTCGGCTGTTCCGTGCACGAGCAGAAACTTTCCGCCGTGCTGGGCGAATCGTGTCAGATCAGGGTCGCTGGCGGCAAAGAACTGAGATTGAGGAAGCAGGTCGTCGGCATACTCGCCCCCGGTGGTTGTGTCGAAAGTCAGTGCGTTGAAGTGACCGTCATGGATCAGGAAATAACGCAGCACGCGATCGCCGATGAAGTAGTAGAACGAGTTCAAGATGAACCTTGGTGGATGCTCCGGGCGATGGAGAAGGCCCATAAAGCCGCTGAGGTCCGCGCCAGCAAGGACATTGAAACCGGGCATCGTTTGCACACTGTTCGACAATGGCTGAGCGGTTCTCTGTTCTGTCGCGAAGGTCTGGATGGTTTTGATTTCCTGAGGCGTTAAACAGTGTTTGCTGGGGCCTGCGGCAGGACAGAGTAGAGTTCCGGGATCGAAGTGGCATGCTGCGACGTTCCCGATGATGCCGTCCTCGAGGCTATCAAGCGCATCGCACGACCTCATCACGGACTGGACGAGCAGCTTTGTCTTCGACCGCGGCAAATACCCGCCCTTTGTGTAGATGGCTTGCGATAACCGAATGTATTGCAATGCAAGCTCTACCGGGTCCCAAACGGCATAGGCGCCCAGAACGCCATCGTAGTCCTCGGGCCAGCGCTGCACCACGGAGTATGCCTCGCGCCCTCCGCCCGAGGCGCCGAGAAAAAACATTCTCGACGGTCGAATTCCGTATCGCTGCTCCATGATGAATACGGCTGCATCGTGTGTCTTTTTCAGCGCGTCATGCGCGAAGTTGCGGCGCTGCTCGTCATTCCTGGCGAACGACGCATTCACTGTGTTTAGGAAGTCAGGCAGAGGGAAGTAACGTTTGTGATGACCAGAGTCTCCACCGAAGGTAGCAAATCCGCGGGCCAGCGGAACCGGATCATTCGCCACGCCTAACGGACCATGCTTCAGTCCGCTGGTCGGACCACCCAGCCATCCGTCGAACGTGCCGCCGCCAAACTGCACCGCTTTGTGATTCCAGTTTGTGGGCAGGTTTACCTCGAAGCGAATTACTTGGGCGGAAGCATCCGCGGGGCGCACGATGCCAAAAACCTTGCAGTACTCGCCACGACGATCATGCATGAGGTTTGCAGATTTTATGGATGCACCTCGGGTCGGCAGTCCGAGATCTTGGGAAGGAATCTTCAGCCCCCGCAATGAAGCGCAGGAGCCACTTGCGTCCACGGTTCGCACCTCTCCGTAGGTGGACGGCTGGGCAAGCAGGGATGTCGTAGTACTGCCCAGCAAAAACAGCAGAAATACTGCATCTGGAAGACGCATCTTGCAACTCACGGATATTGTCCACTCGGTTGCCGGACTAAAGCTGACTATTGGATATGGCAGGACACGCGCAGGCTGCTTCCAGTTCAACCGATTGCTGCAACTAGCCTACTCCGCATCCGAGTATGCGTGACGAGCGCGGAACTCCAGCCGGGGATCAGTGGTGGCAAGAACCTGCACGGCATGTTGTCCACCTGTTTGCTCGGGCAATACGTAAGTCAGAACATATCCGCTGTGCAGATCATCCAGAACAGTGCGCAACACCTGCTCCACATTGCTGCCCGGAGCAAAGCTCAGGCCGCCTGTATTCGCCGAAAGGTGCGCGAGCATGCCGGCTCCTTCGCCTTCACCATATTTCTTGGAACGCGAGTTCACGCTGTAAATTGCCGCCTGCAGATTCTCTGCGCCCTCGATCACATCATTCGAGCCGTGAATGCTGATGGTGTCGATGCCGTCGGAGAACAGGATCATCGCCGACCGGGACTCCAGATCGCGGTCGCGATCCAACAGCTCTGTGGCTTTAACGAGCGCGTCGTAGAGCGGCGTTGCGCCACTGGCTTTCAGCGATTCCAACTTCTGCTCGGCACTGCCGTTGCGGCAGTTGCGCGCGCAGAGCAGATGCGCCTGCGTTCCTCCAAAGGTGATGATCGAGACTCTGTCGTGCTCGCCCCATTTGGATTTTTCAATGAAGCTCTTCACCTCGGCAATCTCCTCAGGAATCTGCTGGGCGACGGAGTCGCTGGCGTCGAGCAGGATCACCACGTCGAGCGGGCTCTCCGAAGCCGAATAGAAGCTGCGGAAATGGCGGATGATGGTTCCGTTGTCGGCCACGACAACGTCGGTGGATTGCAAGGTCTTGACGACGTGTCCCTGACGATCAGAAGCGGCGAACGCGAGCCGCACTTCGTTCACATTACTGCGGATGACATAACCGTGATCAGCAGCGTGTAGAGGAATGGAGCTGAACGCAACCGCCAGAGATAGGGATACCAGGAAAAGTGTGACTTGTTGCCGCTGGGAAAGCTGCATTGCGCGCTCCTTTATCAGTGTTTTGAACGGTTCCTTTCGAGGCGCGCATCGCGCGTGCAGTTGTCTTTGCGACCTTTTAATTGCAGGGGTGGAAAGCTCTCGACTTGCGAGAAGTGAGCGGAAAACTTTCAAAACACATTCGGCAATTCTTCTTCAGAATGGCGGCCGGTCATCCGTCATGCGATCACAAAAATGCGGAGGTGTTGCGGGAAGGATTGCGGTGAGACGGATGTGGAGCAGCGCAGCGGCGCACAACAAAAACCCATGGACACCGGAGCTGCTCTTGCAGACTCCGGCGGCCATGGGCCGTGGTATCAGGATTGGTGCGCGCGGGGCGACGCGGCAGCCCTGGCGACTGGTGCGGTATTACCTGGAACTGGTGGACAGCATCGATGTACGCGGCGGATTTCGTGATTCGTAGCTCGTGCTGCGCTCCATCATCTTTGTTTCAAGATCTTTTCGCGCTTCCTCACGATCCCACTCGGTGCGCAACGTCATCTGCTGAATTGCAAAGTGCGACTTGGATTTTTCATCGTCGGAGAATGTGACCAGTTCGTTCTTGCGAATGAGGAACACAATGTTCTCCGCCATCGGGATGAACGCATCCTTCTGCCGTCCCTGAACGACGTAAACAACCTTGTCGCTCGTGATGGTGTACTCCGGGCAGGAGGCGGCTCCGAGACTGGGCGCTCCGGACATTGTAGATATGAAGCCGTGCTGCTGTGCGGTGCAATCCGCCATTCGCATCTTGATCACGGTGCCCTTGAAAGACCAATTTCCCTGGGCTTCGATCAGGGCTGTGGTTCCGAACAAGAAAACTAGCAGCAGGCATATGCGTTTCATCGTTCCTCCTCGACGACCTGGCTGCGGACCATAGGTATGCTGCAGCGGGGCCTATGTATGGGTAACGGCAGATGTATGTCGTCTCGGCAGAGGTTGGCTACATTCGGGAGCGCACTCATTCCCAGATCAGCACGTTCAAAGTTGTTCCGAAGCGGGATTGCGATTAGCAAATCAGGCGAGAGGGCCAAAGGGTCCCCGCTCAGGCCAACTGTGGGCTGAACGGGGCATCCTGAAGTTCACTTGCGGCGCAAGCTGTTATTCGTACGCGAGAGCTTCGATGGGATCCTTCTGAGCGGCGCGGAGAGCGGGATAGAGGCCGCCGAGCAGGGCTCCTATGATGGCGAGGATGGAAGCGCGGATGACCCAGTGATGGTCCCATACCATTTTGTGCAGCGGATACTTGTGGTTGATGGCGAGGGCTCCGAGGCCGGTGAGGACAAGGCCGAGGATTACTCCGGCGACGGCAAGAACGAATGACTCGCGGAGAATGACATTGAGGATGTACCACTTGGTTGCGCCGAGAGATTTCAGGATGCCGATCTCGCGAGTACGCTCCATGACAGCCGTGTACATGGACTGGAAGATGACGATGAAGCCGATGACGAGCGCGATTCCGATGACGATATCAAAGAACGTTGCGAGGAACGGAATGTTGTTCACCGTCATGAGCGAGGCGTATTCAGCAAGCGAGCGGGCAACGTACTGATCCATGCCGGGAATCTGCTTGACTGCGGCTACGACGGCGCCGGCGTTCTCTGGCGAATCAGTTTTGACATAGAACATGCTGGCCTTGCCCTCAGAGCCGAGAAGATCCTGAAGTGTGGCCATGGGCAGGTAGCGGCGCGCGCCCTTGCCGTGCTCGACGATTCCGCAGATGCGGAAGCTCTGGTTGAGCACGTTGAAGTGCTCTCCGACTTTCGCGTGATGCTGCTCGGCGAAAAGATCGTCGACGATCATGTCATTGGGGCCCTGGAAAGGTCCTCCGGAGAGATAGCGGAAAGGGCGGCCGAGGTTATCGTAGTTGTTGGGCGAGTGGGCATCGAGGTCGATGCCGTCAATGACTTCGAGGTTTCCGGTGGTGATAATGTGCATCACAACCGGAGCTACGGCAACGACGTGCGGAACGGTGCGGAGTTTGTCAGCAACCTTGATGGAGACAGGGGCGCCGGTGATTCCGGTGAAAAAGCTGGAGCCGGGCGGCGAGACCATGACGTCAAAGCCGATTCCCTTCTGGCGGTCGGCATTGTCGTTGAGCATGCTGAGGCAAAGTCCTACGATGAGCAGGATGAGGGTGACTTCGATGGCAATGGCGAAGACACTGATCAGGGTGCGCAGAGGACGGTGCACCAGGTTGGAGAAAACCATTTTGTTCACATAATGAGGATAACAAATTCAGGTTGCACAGGTTGCGGAGGTTGCGCAGGTTGCACAGGTTAACGGCAACAGCAAAGGCGGGAGCGGAGTCACACGAGAGAAGGAGAAAGTCATGTTTGGATTGACGAAGAGCAGAGCGGTGAGGCGTTTGGCGATGGGCGCGGCGGCCGCAGGTGCGCTGGCCGCAGGTGCCTTTGCGGTGGGAGCGCTGGCAGTAGGTGCGGTCGCAATTGGAGCACTGGCCGTGGGAAAGGCGAAGATCAAGCGGTTGGAGATCGATGAGTTGGTGGTGGGGAAGCTGACGGTGCGGGAGAAGGTTTAGATCAAGAAGTGGAGAGGTGACCTTGGCGTTGCAGCACCCTACCCTCCGCCCAAACACAGGCGGAAGGGTAGGGCACCCGCAGTGCTGCTATCCAACAGTGGTGGTGGCATGCTGGTGGACGAAGTCGAGGGCGGCGTCGAGGATGGCGGTTACGGTTTCAGGGGCGGCAGCCTCACAGTAGACGCGCAGTAGAGGTTCGGTGCCGGAGCCGCGGATGAGGAGCCAAGCTTCGGCCGGAGGGGCCGTGGAGCGGATGTGACCGGGAGCGACGTTGGGTGCGGCGTGGCTTCGGGCGTCGAGGAAAAACTTGAAGCCGTCGAGGTTCTCGGTGCGCAGCACTTTGAAGGGTCCGATGGTAGACGGTTTGGCGGCCGCGCGGGCCAAGGCCGATTGCTTGATTTGTTCGGTGAGGCGGAGGTCGCGGCGTCCGTAGTAATGAGGCCCGTATTTTTGCTGGAGGTCTTCGACGAGCTGGCCCATGGTCTTGCCCTCTTCGGCCATGACGTTGGCGAGGAGTAGCGCGTTGAGAGTGCCGTCGCGCTCGGGCAGGAAGCTGGGGATGCCGATGCCTCCGGATTCCTCGCCGCCGATTAGCACCTGCTTGCCTGCGAGGACGAGCTCCGCTACATACTTGAATCCGACACCGTGCTCGATGAGCTCGCGGCCATAGGCGTGGGCGATGCGGTCCAGCATTTTGGTGGTGTTGAAGGCGCGGGTGATGGCTCCGGGCCACTGCTTGCGTTTGAGCAGCCACTCGAGAAGAACGGCGAAACATTTGTGAGCATCGACGAGCGCGCCATCTTCGGAGACGGCTGCGATGCGGTCGGCATCGCCATCGGTGGCGAGTCCAGCGTCACAGTGATTGGCTACGACCGCCTGCTGAAGGTCGTTGAGGTGAGGCGCGATGGGCTCGGGATTGATTCCTCCGAAGAGCGGATCGATGTTGCCGTGGATTTCAATGTGGGGGACGCCGAGCTCGGTGAAGATGGAGGAGATGATGCCGCGTCCGGCTCCGTACATGACATCTACGGCAAACTTCTGATGGGCGCGGGCGATGAGCTTGAGATCGACGAAGGCTTTGACCGCTGCGATGTAGTCGGTTTTGAAATCGGCTTCGGTGACCGTGCCGCCGGGGCGCTCGATAGGCGCAGCGTCGATGAGCGCTTCGATCTTGCTGATGATGGCCGGAGAGGCAGAGCCTCCGTAGGCGGCCTTGAATTTGACGCCATTCCAATCCCAGGGATTGTGGCTGGAGGTGATCATGACTCCGCCGGCGGTGCCCAGCTTTTTGACCATGTAGCTGAGGGCGGGAGTGGGCGTGATTTCCCGGGCGAGCTGAACGCGAATGCCGCTGCGGGCGATGGCTTCGGCGGAGATTTCAGCAAAGCGGCGCGAGCCGAAACGGGTGTCGTAGGCGACGAGGATTCCCTTGGAGGGGTCTTCGAACTGGTGGACGTAATTGGCGATTGCGTGAGCGACACGGCGGACATTTTCAAACGTGTAGTCATCGGCAATTACGCCGCGCCATCCGTCCGTGCCGAATTTTATGGGCTGAGACATTCAGTACATCCTTCAAAACAAATTAGGTGAGCTTGGAGTCTTTCTGCTGGTCGAGGAACTTTACGATTTTGCCGACTTCCTGCGAGCGGCTTACGGTGGTAATTAACAGGGCGTCGCCGGAGTCCACGACGACGAGGCCTTTGACGCCGATGGCAGCTACGAATTTTCCGGGCGCGTAGAAGTAATTGCCATGCGCGTCATCCATGAAGCTGGCGTTGGAGGCGATGACGTTGTCCTTTTGTTTTCCCTGCGAGAGACGATGCTCGAAGTGCGCAGCCCATGAGCCTAAGTCGTTCCATCCCCAGTTGGCGGGAATGCAGAAAATGTTGGAGCCATCTTCTCCGGCGGCGGAGCGCGGTTCAAGAATTCCGTAGTCTACCCTCTTGTCTTCGCACTTGGGATAGAGCTTGCGGAGGACCGTCTCAAAATCACGCGTGCCCCAGGCGGCGGCGATCTTTTCGAGCAGCGCGGCGGTGGCTGGAAGATTCTGGCGCAGAGCGTTGACGAGAGT
>Ga0181531_10002201_pt1 | contig 12206 bp, 10 predicted proteins | sample PEATcosm2014_Bin_38_FD_119743 | JGI IMG/M metagenome (GOLD analysis project Ga0181531, IMG submission 119743) | Peatland microbial communities from MTU Mesocosm Facility, Houghton, MI, USA - PEATcosm2014_Bin11_10_metaG | ecosystem: Environmental > Terrestrial > Soil > Wetlands > Peat | place... | reverse complement strand
TAGCACGAGCGGAGCGCCGAGCCGTGCCATGCTCTTGGCGAGCAGCGCGTGCTCGGCATCGGTATCGGCGGTGAAGTGATTCACCGAGACGACGCACGGCAGGCCGTAGTGATTGCGCACGTTGTTGACGTGGCGCTCGAGATTCGCAATGCCCTTCTCGAGCGCGGCCAGGTTTTCCTGGTTGATCTGCTTGAGGTCGGCTCCGCCGTGATACTTGAGCGCGCGGATGGTGGCCACCAGCACCACCGCCGCGGGCCGCAGTCCCGACTTGCGGCACTTGATGTCGATGAACTTCTCGGCGCCCAAGTCGGCGCCGAATCCGGCCTCGGTGACGACGTAGTCGGCAAGCTTCAGAGCCGTGGAGGTCGCGAGCACGGAATTGCAGCCATGCGCGATGTTCGCGAACGGGCCGCCGTGGATGAAGGCCGGATTGTTCTCGAGCGTCTGCACGAGGTTGGGCTTCAGGGCCTCCTTGAGCAGCACCGTCATCGCGCCCTGCGCATTCAAGTCGCGGGCCCGGATCGGTGTCTGATCGCGCCGGTAACCGACGACGATGTTGCCGAGACGCTGCTTGAGATCAGCGAGGCTTCTCGACAAACAGAAGATCGCCATCACCTCGGAGGCGACGACGATGTCGAATCCGTCCTGGCGCGGATAGCCGTTGGCGGTGCCGCCGAGGCCGACGACGATCTCGCGCAATGCCCGGTCGTTCATGTCGACGACCCGCTTCCAGGCGATGCGGCGCACGTCGAAGCCGAGCTCGTTGCCGTGATAGACGTGATTGTCGATGAGCGCGGAGAGCAGGTTGTGCGCCAGCCCGATCGCGCCGAAATCACCGGTAAAGTGCAGGTTGATGTCCTCCATCGGGACCACCTGCGCCATGCCGCCGCCGGCGGCGCCACCCTTCATGCCGAATACCGGCCCGAGCGAGGGCTCACGCAGGCAGATGACGGCCTTCTTGCCGATCTTGTTGAGCGCATCGCCGAGGCCCACGGTCGTCGTGGTCTTGCCTTCGCCGGCGGGCGTGGGGCTCAAGGCGGTGACGAGGATGAGCTTGCCGTCGGGACGATTCTTCAGAGACTCGATGTAGTCGAGTGCGATCTTCGCCTTGTAGTGGCCGTAATTTTCAACGCTCGCCGCCGGAATGCCGAGGCGGGCGGCAATCTCGGAAATCGGCTTCAACGTCGCGCTTTGGGCAATCTCGATGTCGGAACGCACGGCGGCAAACTCCCCTTCAGTGCTTTGCAGAGGGCGCGCACTATAGCACGCGAGGATGGCGCGCTTTAGCCCACGCCACGCGCCTTTAAATCACTCGCGTTGGAGCTTGCCATGCGCGCTTCAACCCACTCGCCCTCGAGCTCGCCATGTGCGCTTTACAGGGTCAGCACGATCTTGCCGACGTGCTGCGAGGACTCCATCAAGCGATGCGCGTCGCTCGCCTGGGCGAGCGGGAACGTGGCATGAATGACGGGCCGCACGCGCCCGGCGGCGATGAGAGGCCAGGCATGGCGCCACACCGCTTCGGCGACCTCCGCTTTTTGCGCGACGCTGCGCGCACGCAACGTCGAGCCCATCATCTTCAGTCGCTTCATCATCAGCATGCCGAGATTGATCTCGGCGCGCGCGCCTCCCAGGCTCGAGATGATCACGAGCCGCCCCTCGATGGCGAGGGCCTCGAGGTTGCGGGCCAGATAGCTCCCGCCGATCATGTCGAGGATCACATCGACGCCCTTGCCGTGCGTCGACTGCTTGACCACCTCGACGAAATCCTCGCTCTTGTAGTCGATGCCCCGCACCGCGCCCAGCCGCTCGCAGATGCGCGCCTTCTCGGCGCTGCCGGCGGTCGCGAACACCTGTGCGCCGCGCGCCGCGGCGAGCTGGATGGCGGTGGTGCCGATGCCGCTCGTGCCGCCGTGAATGAGGACGCTCTCACCCTGCGCGAGTCCGCCGCGCGTGAAGAGGTTGTCCCACACGGTGAAGAAGGTCTCGGGAAGCGCTGCGGCCTCGATCATCGACACACCCTCGGGCACGGGCAGGCAGAGCTCGGCGGGGGCGGTCGCATACGCCGCATAGCCGCCCCCCGCGACGAGCGCCGTGACGCGCTCGCCGACGGTCACCCCGCTCGCGCCGGGCCCGAGCGCGACGACCTCACCGGCAATTTCGAGACCCGGCAGGTCGGGAGCACCCGGCGGCGGCGGATATTTGCCCTGGCGCTGCATGATGTCCGGCCGGTTCACCCCCGCGGCGGCCACCTTGATGAGCACCTCGCCCTCGTGCGGCACGGGCAGCGGGCGCCGTGTCGGCCGAAGCACTTCGGGGCCACCGGGCGCAGCGATTTCCACCGCGGCCATGTCGATCGGTAGGTCGGGCATGCGGGGCTCCCTCAAAGCCGTGGAACGGACCGGTAACGTAAAGGCTCGCTGCTCTTTCGGCAACCGGCTGATCGCGCGGCAACCGGCCGAGTGCGCGGGAACCGGCGGATCGCACGGCAACCGGCCGAGCGTGGCAAGCGGCGAATTGCGGCGCGCGCTCGACGCGCGCGGTGTGCGCGCACGCTTGGAGGCGCGGCGCGCTTCGCGTAGACTTTTTGCGGCCATGCCGAGAATGACACGCCGGGCCTTCTTGCTCTCATCCGCCGCCCTGCCGCTCGGCTGTGCGCTGCGCAGCGGCGGCGCTGCGGCGACGAAGCCGGTGCGCGCACCCGCGGTGGGTCAGTCCTGGCGCTACGCGAAGCTGAGCGGCTACTCGGGGAAGCTCATCGAGCATCAGATCGACGAGGTGGCGAGCATCGGCGCAACGGTCGAGATCAAATCACGCTCCGAGCAGCCGGAGAACTCGAAGAAGCGCTCCTGGCTCGCGCAGGAGCTGGGCGCGGGGCAGGCGAAGCCCGCGGCGTTGCCGGGCGAGGTGCAGCAGCCCTGGGGCGAGGTTCTGGTGGACCCGCACTGGGAGCAGGTACAGGCGTACGAGTCACCGATTCCTCTGTGGCCGCGTGAGCTGCGCCCCGGATGGTCATCCATTTTCACGACGAACTATCGCACCCAGCCCAACGACGAGGGCCGCTGGTGGCAGCAGGACATGAAGGCTCACGCCTGGGAGAGCGTGTCGGTGCCGGCAGGGCGCTTCACGGCGCTGCGCTTCACCAACCTCATCAATTTCCGCGATGCCGACCCGGGGCGCCGCGACTGTGTGCGCAAGGAAACCGTCTGGTTCGCACCCGAGATCGGGCGCTGGGTGATTCGCGACAGCAGCGGCACGTACTATTACACGAACTCCTACGATGACACCCAGGCGGCCGAGAGCGCCTTTCGCTGGGAGCTCGCGAGCTTCACCTGACGCCCGCCATGAGCACCGCCTACATCACGCACCCCGACTGTCTCGAGCATGAGATGGGGCGCGGACATCCGGAGAATCCGGAGCGGCTCAAATCGGTCAACGAGCATCTGCGTGCCGCGGGCTTGCTCGACGAGGTGGTGTGTCTCGAGGCCCCGCTCGCCGATCGGGCGGACTTGAAGCGCGTGCACCGCGAGGAGTACGTCGATCTCATCTTCGAGAATGCACCCACCGAAGGGTATCTGCGTCTCGATCCGGACACGGCCATGAACGCGCACAGCCTCGATGCGGCGCGCCGCGCGGCGGGCGCGGGCAAGCTGGCGGTGGACGAGATGCTGGCGGGGCGTATCCACAATGCGTTCTGCGGCGTGCGGCCCTGCGGCCACCATGCGACGTCCTCGCAGCCGATGGGCTTCTGCATCTTCAACAATGTCGCGGTCGCGGCGGCGCATGCGCTCGAGGTCGGCGGCCTCGAGCGTGTCGCCATCGTCGATTTCGACGTGCACCACGGCAACGGCACCGAGGAGATGTTCGCGACCTCGAAGTGGCAGGATCGCGTGCTGATGACCGGCTTTTTCCAGCATCCTTTCTATCCCTACAGCGGCACCCAGCATCCCGCGCCCAACATGGTCAACGTACCGCTGCCCGCAGGGAGCGATGGGGAGGCGGCGCGCCGGGCGCTCGAGCGGCACGCATTTCCCGCCCTGCGGGCATTCAGGCCGCAGCTGGTGCTGATCTCGGCGGGTTTCGATGCTCATGCGGAGGATCTGCTCGGAGGCCTGAAGCTCCTGGAGGCGGACTACGTCTGGATGACGCGCGAGCTCATGGCCCTGGCGGACGCCTACGCGCAGGGGCGCGTGGTCTCGATGCTGGAGGGGGGCTACAACCTCGATGCTCTCGGTCGCAGCGCCGCGGCGCACGTGCGCGCGCTGGCGGAGCGAAGTCCTCAGACGGGCTCGTAGTCGCAGCGGAAGCACAGGACATGGATCGAGGAACGATAGGCGGCCCCCTGGCCGGTTCGGTGCTGCCGCTGTCCCTGCCGCTGCCGTTGCCGTTGCCGTTGCTGCTGCTGCTGCTCGCTTGCGGGCTCGCGGCGCCGGCCTGGGCGGCGAGCGAGGATGCCTGCGCGTTGCTCAGCGCGGGCGAGGTGAACGCGGCGACCGGACTCACCGTGAGCTCCGGAACCCCAGGGCCCGCCATTCCGGGCATCGTCGGCAAGTGCACCTGGACCGCGCAGGATGGCACGAAGATCGTGATCACCTTGAGAGATGTGCGCCACATCCAGGCGACGCTCGAGGCGCAGGAGCGCGCCGGCGGCACGGCCGTTGCGGCCCTCGGAGCGCAGGCGATCGGTCTACCGGCCCCCGCCTTTGCAGGAGGCGGTTATCTCATCGGCGTGCTCGACAGGCAGGGTGGGTTCGAGGTGAGCGTGCTCGGTGCGGGGGGAAGCGAGACGCGCGCGCTCGCACTCGCACGACGCATCGAAGCGCAGCGCTGAATGCTCGCGCCGAACGCCGCCCGCTCTGACGCGCGCGCCGAAGCGAGCGGCCGGCCCGTTGAAAAACGGCGAGATCGTTCCCATGTTGAGCCCATGAAAAAGACCCTCCTTGGTACCCGCGAGAGCCCGCCCGGCCACTGGGTCGGTGATGGCTTTCCGGTCCGCAGTCTCTTCTCCTACCAGGATGCTGCCGAGCAGTTCTCCCCCTTTCTTCTCCTCGATCACGCAGGGCCCGCGCAGTTTCCGCCGGCCGCCCGTCCGCGGGGTGTGGGCGAGCACCCGCATCGCGGTTTCGAGACCGTGACCCTGTGCTACGACGGAGAAGTCGCACATCGCGACTCCGCCGGTCATGGCGGCATCATCGGGGCGGGAGATGTGCAGTGGATGACGGCCGGCGGCGGCATCCTGCACGAGGAGTTTCATTCGAAGGAGTTCACGCGTCGCGGCGGAACCCTAGAGATGGCGCAGCTCTGGGTGGATCTGCCCTCCACCGACAAGCTGACCGCGCCGCGTTACCAGACGATCCCGCGCGCGCGGATTCCGACGGTCGCGCTGGGCGACGGCGGCGAGATGCGCATCATTGCCGGGCGCTGGAACGAGGTGCGCGGACCGGCCGCGACCTTCAGTGAGCTCAATGTCTGGGATGTGCGCCTGGCCGCCGGTGCGTCGAGCGCTCTGACGGTTCCGGATGGACATAACACCGTGGTCGTGGTGCTGCGTGGGAGTGTACGCATCAACGCCTCGGAGCCGCTCGGCCGGGACCAGATCGCCGTTCTGAGCCGCGCGGGGGAGGAGGTGGCGCTCGAGGCCGGCGCGGAGGGCGCCCTCCTGCTGTTGCTCTCGGGTCAACCCCTCAATCAACCCGTGGTGGGCTATGGGCCTTTCGTGATGAACTCCGTCGCCGAGGTCAAGGCAGCGATTGCCGATGTGCAGGCGGGCAGATTCGGTCAAATGGCCGCCGTCGAGCTCGAGGTGGCGAGCAGCGAGGCCCGCTGAGGGCGACCCTCCCGCCAAACGGTGCTATGCTCGGGTCCGGAGACAATCCGGAATGGACAGCGCACTCAGCTTCCTTGCTCGGCGCATCCCGGCCTCGAGCGCCGGCCCGGTTGCCGTCGCCGTCCTCTTAGCCACGCTCTTCTCGTTCGCGCCGACCGGCTCGAGCGCCCTCATTCAGAACAGCGAGTTGAAGCCTGCGAGCCATGCGGAGGATGCCGCGGATGAGCTCGCCGAGATCATGGTGGAGACGCGCGAGCCGCGCTTCGTCGCCCCGACGCTGCGCGATCAGATCGGGCGCATCTGGGCGCCGGTCTTCATCAACGGTCGCGGCCCCTTCCGCCTCGTGCTCGATACGGGCGCGAGCAATTCGGGCGTGACGGCCATGGTCGCACTCGCGCTTGGACTGCCGACCGATCGGGCGCCCGAGATGCTGCTCCACGGCGTCACGGGACAGGCCACCGTGCCGGCGATTCACGTCGATTCGCTCAGCGTCGGCGATATCGACATCGCCTCCGAGACGCTGCCGATCGTTCCCGATGCACTCGGCGGTGCGCAGGGCGTGCTGGGCGCGGAGGGGCTCGCCAACAAGCGCGTCTTCATCGATTTCCGCCATGATGCGATCAAGATCACTTTCTCGCGCGGCGAGCGCGCCGGCTACGGCTTCGTCGAGGTTCCTTTTCGCTCGCTCCGCGGACAGCTGATCGTGGTGGATGCCATGGTGGGACATGTGCATGCCAAGGGGATCATCGACACCGGTGGCCAGAGCACGATCGGAAATCTCGCGCTGCGGCGCGCGCTGGCCGCCTCGAGCTTCGACTTTCACGGCAAGCCCGATACGATCCAGGGAGCGACGCTCGAGATCGAGAAGGGCGAGTTCATCGCCACACCCCCGATCCAGTTCGGCCAGGTGCAGATCCACGACTACGGCGTGACCTACGCCGATCTCTACATCTTCAAGCAGTGGAAGATGACGAGCGAGCCCGCCATCATGATCGGCATGGATGCACTCGGTATGCTCGACACGCTCGTCATCGACTATCGCCGCCACGCGCTGCAGCTGAAGATGGGCCGCGGCTAGCCGCCGCGCCGCGGCACCGCCGCTCGCTGCTTTTTTCTCAAACTTACGCCAGAATCCGGGCTCAACGTTCCCGCATGCAGGAGTGAGGATGAACAAGCCGCTGATCGCGATTGCCGGTGTGGTCGTGGCCGCAGGCATCGTGCTGGCCTGGTACTTCCACACCCGTACCGGCCAGCCGCCGCATGGGCCTGCCGCCACGCCGGCCGCCGCGGTGCCACAGTCTTCCGAGGCCGCCATCGAACACCCCATCCCGCAGCCGCCCGGCGGCATCACCGGCCCGGTGCCCGCTCTCGCGGACAGCGACCCCGTCATGCACGATGCGCTCGCGCAAGTCGCCGGTGAAGCGGCGGTCACGAACTATCTCGTGCCGGACAGCATCATTCGCCACCTGGTCGTGACCATCGACAATCTGCCGCGGCAGAAGGTGGCTGTGGCCATGCGCCCCGCGGTGAGCGCGCCCGGCGCCTTCATCGCAAACGGCGATGAGCTGCACGCGACGATCGATGCGCACAACTACGAGCGTTACGCGCCCATGGTGGCGGTGGTGCGCAAGCTCGACATGCAGCGCGTGGCGGACATCTACCTGCACTACTTTCCGCTCTTCGAGAGCGAGTACCAGAATCTCGGTTACCCGAACGGCTATTTCAACGACCGGCTGGTGCAGGTGATCGATTCGCTTCTTGCGACGCCGAAGATCGAGGGCCCGATCGCACTCACGCGTCCGAATGTGATGTACGTGTTCGCCGACCCGACGCTCGAGGCGCGACCCGCGGGGCAGAAGCTCATGCTGCGCATGGGGCCTGACAATGCCGCTGTGATCAAGGCGAAGCTCACGGAGCTGCGTGCGCTCATCACGGCGGCGCCCCCGCCCAAGCACTGAGCCCAAGCACTGAGCCCAAGCGCTGACCCCAAGCGCTGAACAAAGGCCTACAATCGGCGCGGCAGCGGCATGGGGCGGCTCGCGAGGCCGGCTCGCGCGGACAGTTACATTTCCTTCACCAAGCTAGCCGATCACGGGACTGTGACGTTATACCCGTGCACAAGGCGCAAATTTTGTAGGCTGTCGGGTCATGTCGACAGTTGAACGGCGATCTACTAGTTCTACACCTGGGAGCAACTCATGAGATTTCGCATCGCCCAACCCCTCCTCGTCATCTCCCTCGCCGCGTTCGCCGCGCTGGCGGGCTGCGTCGTGTCGGCCCCGCCGCCGCGCGTCGTCTATGCACCACCCCCGCCTCCGCCGCCGCCGCCGCCGCCCGCGGCCGCCGTGACGGTCGCGACTCCGGCGATCGATGCCGAGGTACAGGCGAGCGAGCCGCCACCGGCGCTGCCTGAGTATGAGCAGCCGCCCTGTCCCGAGGACGGCTGGCTGTGGACCCCGGGCTACTGGGCGTGGAATGGCGGCTACTACTGGATTCCCGGCACCTGGGTGGCACCGCCCCGCGTCGGCGTGCTCTGGACGCCGGGATACTGGGGATTCGTCGGCGGCGTGTACCTCTTTCACGCCGGCTACTGGGGCCCGCACATTGGTTTCTACGGCGGCGTGAATTACGGCTTCGGCTACGGCGGTGTCGGCTTCGTCGGCGGCGCGTGGCGTGGCGGCGTCTTCGCATACAACACGGCCGTCGTGAATGTGAACGTGAACGTGGTCCACAACACCTACGTGAACAACACGGTCATCAACAACACCACCGTTAACCGCACGAGCTTCAACGGCGGCCCGGGTGGCGTAGCCGCTCAACCGACGCCCGCCGAGCGCACGGCCATGCAGGAGCCGCACGTGCCGCCGACCCCGGCGCAACGCCAGCACTTCACCGAGGCGGTGAAGAATCCGGCGCTCTCGGCGAAGGCGAACGGCGGCCATCCGGCCATCGCGGCCACCGCGCGCCCGGCCTCGTTCAGCGGACCGGGCGTGGTGGCGGCGCACGGCGCACCGGGTCATCCGGCAGCGGTGACACCGGCCCCGAGCCGCGGACCGGCCGCGGGCGGCGGAGCCGCACCCGGCGCGCGTCCGGGGGCTGCAGCCGTGAACCCGGCTGCCGGGAAGAGCACCGCACCGCCGGCGACGCAGCATGCGCAGACCGGACATCCGGCGGGGCAGCCCGCGGCACACCCGGCGGCGCCGCCGGCGGCGCATCCGGCGGCCCCCAAGCCCGCGGCGAAGGCACCGGCCCCGAAGCCGAAACCGGCCGGCGCGAAGCACGAGGGCGAACGCAACTAGGCTCTCCGAACCATCGAGAGAATTGCGGGCGAGCGTTCTTGGGAGAGAATCCTAACGCTCGCCCGCCGTCTCGCTCACCACCGGCAGCGCGACGAAGCTGCCGTGCTCGCCTCCCTCCAGCACGCGAATCGTTGCAGGCCGATAATCCTGCGGCTGCGCCAGGAAGATGTTCGCCACATAGCTCTGCGGGTTGCGGTCGTAGAGTGGAAACCAGCTCGATTGCACCTGCACCATGATGCGATGACCGCGGCGGAACACGTGGTTCGCCGTGGGCAGCGTGAAGCGAAACTCCTGCGGCTTGCCGGCGGGGATGGGCTCAGGCGCGCTGAAGGAGTTGCGGTAGCGGCCGCGCAGGATTTCCGCCGAGATCATCAGCTGGTAGCCGCCCAAGTTAGGCCCGCGACCGACCTCGGGCGGATACTCATCGATCAGCTTCACCACGAAGTCCCCATCCGTCCCGGTGGTCGAGGCGAAGAGGTGGGCGATGGGCTGGCCGCTCACCTTCACAGGGGCGCTGAGCGGTGCCGTCTCGAAGGTGAGCACATCGGTGCGCGCGGCCGCCTCGCGCTGATCACTCACGAGCCAGGTGTGCCACGACTCGCTGCCCGCTCCTTCGATGTGAATCGGACGCGGTAGATAGGGTACGGGCTTCGCCGGATCCGACACGTAGGTATCGGCGCCGGCGCTTGCGCTGCGCGCGAAGTCGAGCGCGCCGCCGTGCCCGAGGTAGAGCGGCTTGGTCTCGATCGAGCACCCCTGTGTGCAGCCCGCAGGCCAGGTCGGCAGAGCGAGCCAGCGGTTGGTGCCGGTCTCGAAGGCGTTGACCGGCGCGATCTCGAGCGCGGGTGCCTCGTCCTTCAGGAAATGATCGAGGAAGGGGCGCAGCAGGTGCTTGCGGAAATAGAGGGCCGTGTCGCTGCCGAACTCGATTGCGCCGATGCGACTGCCGTCGAGCCGCTCCTGATGATGAAACCACGGGCCGAGCACGAGAAACAGATTGGGATCGCGCGCCTGTTTCGCCTGCAGCGCGCGCCACACCGCGATGTTGCCGTAGATGTCTTCCTGATCCCACAGGCTGTGAACCAGCATGGTGGGAACGCTCACGCCTTGGGCGGCGAGAATGCGGTCGAGCGCCTGCCCCTGCCAGAACTCATCGTAGCTCGGATGCGCCATGAGCTTGCCGGCAAAGCCGGTCTGCTCGAGACCGTGCAGCGCCGCCATGTGTCCGGCGGAGCCGGCGGCGAGCCAGCTCGCATAATCGTCGTAGTCATCCGACCACCACTTCGTATCGCTCTTGCGCGTGGCCTCCTGGTCGTGCACGTAGGTGAAGCTGTCCTGGCGAAAGGCGCCGTTATGAAACCAGTCATCGCCCATCCAGCCGTCCACCATCGCGTTGATCGGCACCGCGGCGCGCAGCGCCGGATGCGGATGCACGAGCGCCATGAGCGAGGTGAAGCCATCGTAGGAGATGCCGAGAATCCCGACCTTGCCGTTGCTCTCGGGTAGATTCTTTACCAGCCAGTCGATCGTGTCGTAGGTGTCGGTCGAGTGATCCACGCCGGACGGGTTCAGCGCCCCGACGAGGGCCCGCGTCATGAGATAGCCGCCCTCCGAGTCGTGCTTGCCGCGCACGTCCTGCTGCACGCGGATGTAGCCCCCCTCGAGCACCGCCTCGGAGGCGACGTCGTTGGAATCGAGCAGGGCGTCGAGATGCGCACTCGGCTCCTCGCCCGCGCGCTCATCGGCGCCATACGGGGTGCGCGTGAGGAGGATCGGCGCGCGGTGTGCGCCGCGCGGGATGACGATCACGGTGTGCAGCCGCACGCCGTCGCGCATCGGGATGTCGACCACGCGGCGGGTGTAATCGAAGCTCTCCTGGCGGGGCACGAAGCTCGGCGGGATTTCCGAGGGAGGCTCCTGCGCAAGAACCGACAGGAACACTCCGAGCAGCGGCAGGGCGAGGCAGCCGCTTCGCAGCAGCAGCACCCGGGCGTGAATTGAACTCGGCATAAATGCGCCTCCGGCGCTGATCTGTGGGAGCGCGCGCAGTGTGCGGGATCGGGGCACAGCCTCGCAACGGGGCCACGGTCGGGGCGCCTTGCGACGAATCGGGGCTTGGCGCATGATCGAGCCGTGGGCACCAAAGCGAGTTAACAAATCATCGAGGATGCCGCGGCATCCATTGCCGGATGCCGGGGCTACCTTCGAGGAGAGGACAATGCATCCGCAATCTCATCCCCACTCCCATCCGCTGCATGTGAACGTGGTCGACCATGTCGCCACGATCAGCATTCAACGGCCGGTGGTGAGCAACGCCATCGATATCAGCATCATTCGCGCGATGCACCTGGCGCTCGATCAGATCCAGAAGGGCGACAGTGGTGCGCGTGCCGTGGTGATCACCGGGAGCGGTGAGGTGTTCTGCAGCGGACTCGATCTGCACTCGGTCGACTTGAAGACGAGGGAGGCCCGGCAGCGTGCGCACTTCGAGATGCGCCGCTTCATGGACCCGCTGATCCTGCGACTCAGCGGTTTTCGCTTCCCGATCGTCGCGGCCGTCAACGGGGCGGCGGTCGGCGCCGGCATGAGTCTCGCGCTCGCGAGCGACATCATCGTGGTCGACGAGCAAGCCTACTTCTGTCCGTCCTTCGCGCGGCTCGGGCTCGTGCCCGATGCCGGCATCACCTTCCATCTGGCGCGGCGCATCGGAGGCGGCCGCTCACTGGCCGCGCTGCTGCTCGCGGAGAAGATCCCGGCCAAGACGGCGGTCGAGTGGGGGCTCGCGTATGAGGTTGCGCCGCACGGTGAGGTGCTGGCGCGCGCGCACTCTCTCGCTCATCGCCTCGCGAGCGGTCCGTGTGCGGTGCTCGGCCAGATCCGCTCCTTGCATGCCTCCACCTTCGATCACTCGTTGCAGGAGCAGCTCAAGGCGGAGCGCAGCGCGCAGGAAATGACCCTGGAGACACAGGATTGCGTCGAGGGCGTGCGCGCCTTCTTCGAGAAGCGCGAGCCGCACTTCACCGAGCACTAGCGGGTCGCGTGTAACCCGCGGGCGGGGGACTCGCGGGACCCGTGGGACC
>Ga0181531_10002200_pt1 | contig 12206 bp, 8 predicted proteins | sample PEATcosm2014_Bin_38_FD_119743 | JGI IMG/M metagenome (GOLD analysis project Ga0181531, IMG submission 119743) | Peatland microbial communities from MTU Mesocosm Facility, Houghton, MI, USA - PEATcosm2014_Bin11_10_metaG | ecosystem: Environmental > Terrestrial > Soil > Wetlands > Peat | place... | reverse complement strand
CCCGCCCACCACTACACCGAGGCGCTCCTTTCGTCCGCCGTCGAACCGAACCCCGAGATCACGCGGACGCCGGTGATCCTCTCGGGCGAGCCGCCCAGCCCCATCAACCCCCCGTCCGGCTGCCGCTTCCGCACCCGCTGCCCCCGGGCCGAGGCGCGGTGCGCCCAGGAGGTCCCCGAGCTCCGGGCCATCGCGCCCGGCCACCAGGTGGCCTGCCACTTCCCGATCGGGACCTGATCGCCCGCCTCGCCGTCGCCGCCTCGGCCGACGCCCCCGACCTGCGACCCGATTGGCCGCTGCTGTGTCAGGCGCTGGCCGCACTCGGGATCGAGGCCTCGACCCGGGTCTGGACCGACCCCGAGATCGGCTGGGACGAGTTCGACCTGGTCCTGGCGAACGGAGCCTGGGACCACATCCACCGCTCCGTCGAGTTCCTGGACTGGATCGGACGCGTCGCCGCCTCGGGGACAACGCTGGTCAACGCACCCGACGTCCTCCGCTGGAATCTGGACAAGCGCTACCTGGCCGCGCTCGCCGGCGCCGGCGTGGCCACGGTACCCACCACCTGGCTGACCCCCGAGCAGCACCCGGACGTGCGAGAGCTCCGGTTGCCGCCGGTGGAGTTCGTGGTCAAGCCCAGCGTGTCGGGCGGGGCTTTCCAAACGGCGCGGTACCGCACGGCGGACGGCGAGGCGGCGGCCCGGGCCCACATCCGCAGCCTCCTCGAAGACGGCCGGACCGTGATGATCCAGCCGTACCAGGAGGACGTCGACCAGCACGGGGAAGCGAGCCTGATCTTCCTCGGGGGCAGCTACAGCCACGCCATCACAAAGGGACCCGTGCTCCGGGCGGGCGTCGGCCCCCAAGTCCATCTCTTCGCGCAACAGAAGATCCGCGCCCTCGAGCCGACCGGAGCCCAGCAGGAAGCGGCCCGACTGGCGTTGACGGCCGTCGGGCGGCTCCTCGGGCCGAATCCGACCACCTACGCCCGCGTCGACCTGGTCGAGCTGGCCGACGGCATCCCGGCCGTGCTCGAACTCGAGCTCCTGGACCCGGCGCTCTTCTTGGAGACCCAGCCGGCGGCGGCCACCCGCTTCGCGCAGGTGCTGCGCAACCTGATCCCCTGAGTGGGAGATCCACACCCGCGCCAGGGCCGGTGAACCGTCAGGCTTCGGGGGTTCCGCCCTCGGCCGGAGCCGACGCCGGAGCCGGAGCCGTCGGGTCGGGCACGGCGGCCTCGATCACCGGAGCTGCGGGCGCCGCAGTCGGAGCCGGAGCCGGAGCCGTCGGGTCGGGCACGGCGGCCTCGATCACGGGCGCCGCGGGGGCCGCATCGCCCCCGGCCAGCGACTCGGGCACCACGACGGGGGTGCCGAGCTCTTCGGCGAAGTCGGCCCACGCCGCCTGCGCCTCGGTCTCGGGCATGAACTCGCCGTCGGCGTAGTCGAAGCCGATGTAGTTGCCCTCTTCGTCGTAGGCGTGCTCGCCGAAGGCCTCGCGGTACTCCTCGGAAACCTCGCCGCCTTCGGCCGCCTGCTTGATCGAGAGCGAGATACGGCGGCGCTGCAGGTCGATGTCGATGATCTTGACCCACAGCTCCTCGCCGGGTGTCACCACCTGCTCGGGCAGGTCCACGTGGTGCACGGCCATCTCCGAGATGTGCACCAGTCCCTCGATCCCATCCCCCACCTGGACGAAGGCGCCGAAGGGCACCAGCTTGGTGATGCGGCCGTAGACGAGCTGTCCCACGGCGTGGCTGTCGGCGAACTCCTGCCACGGGTCGGACTGGGTCGACTTGAGCGACAACGAGATCCGTTCCTTGTCCAAATCGACATCCAACACTTCAACTTCGATCTCGTCGCCCACCTGCACCACCGAGGAGGGGTGGTCGACGTGCTTCCAGCTGAGCTCGGAGACGTGGACCAGTCCGTCCATGCCGCCGAGGTCGACGAAGGCGCCGAAGTTGACCACGGAGGAGACGACACCCTTGCGCCGCTCGCCCGGCTTGAGGTTGGCCAGGAAGTCGCCGCGCTGCTCCTTCTGCGCCTCTTCCAGCCAGGCCCGCCGCGACAGCACCACGTTGTTGCGGTTGCGGTCGAGCTCGATGATCTTCGCCTCGATCACCTTGCCCACGTAGGGCTGCAGCTCGCGCACCCGGCGCAGCTCCACCAGCGAGGCCGGCAGGAAGCCGCGCAGGCCGATGTCGACGATCAGGCCGCCCTTGACGACCTCGATGACCGGACCGGACACCATTTCGCCGTCGTTCTTCTTCTTCTCAATGGTCGTCCAGGCCCGCTCGTACTGCGCCCGCTTCTTGGAGAGGACGAGCCGTCCCTCCTTGTCCTCCTTCTGCAGCACGAGCGCCTCGATGTGCTCGCCCAGCTTGACGATCTCCTCGGGGTGGACGTCGTTGCGGATCGACAGCTCACGGGCCGGGATGACACCCTCGGACTTGAAGCCGATGTCGAGCAGGACCTCGTCGCGGTCGATCTTCACGACCGTCCCCTCGATCACGTCGCCATCCTCGAACTCGATAATGGAGTCGCCCATCGCCTGTTCGAGATCGGCATCGCCCAGGTCGTCATCGACGATGGCCCGGGGGGTGTAGTTCCCCTCGGCGTCGAAGGTGCCGAAATCGTGGGAGAGGACGGGGATGCGTACGTCGGTCATCTACAAAGCTCGCTTTCAACTGCACCGCCACATCGGGCTCTCTCAGAGTGAGAGCAGGACCAGATCTGACAGCTGACCGCGCCGGGGTCGGTGTGAGACGAATAGGGTGCCCGGCTGCCGGTGCCAGCTGGACGCTACAGAATACCAGGCCGCACGGCTGTAATCAGCCGGCCGTGGCCGCCGGCCGATCAGGCCTTGGCCGCCGCCCAACTCGGTCCGATCCCGAGCGAAATGGTGAGAGGGACCTTGAGGTCGGCCGCACCGGTGAGGGCTTCCTCGGTGAGGCGGCTCGCCTCGGCCTCCTCCCCCGCCGCCACCTCGACGATCACCTCGTCGTGGACCTGGAGAACGAGGCGGCTGGCCAGCTTCGCCTCTTCGAGCGAACGGTCGAGCCGCACCAGGGCCAGCTTGAAGATGTCGGCGGCCAGCCCCTGGATCCCGGCGTTCATGGCTTGGCGCTCCGCGGCGAGCCGGACCCGGTAGTTGGAGGAGTTGAGATCGGGCAACGGGCGCAGCCGTCCGAATTCGGTGCACGTCGCCCCCCGCATCCTCGCTTCGGCCACGGTTTCGTCCATGTACTGCTGCACACTCGGAAAGGCGCCGAAGTAGCTCTCCATGATGGCGGCCGCCTCTTCCACCGGCACCCCGAGCCGCTGGCTCAGCCCGTACGCCTCCATGCCGTAGGCCAGGCCGTACGAGACCATCTTGGAGAACTCGCGCTGGGTGTGGGTCACCTCTTCGGGCGGCACCCGGTAGACACCCGACGCCACGACGCGGTGGACGTCCGAACCCGAGGTCATCGCCTCGATCAGCCCGGCATCACCGGAGAGATGGGCGATCACCCGCAGCTCCACCTGGTCGTAGTCGGCCACCAAGAACGAGTAGCCCTCGGCCGGCACGAAGGCGCGCCGGAACTGCTTGCCCAGCTCGCTGCGCACCGGGATGTTGTGCAGGTTGGGGCGATCGGACGAGATGCGTCCCGTCCGGGCCACGGTCTGGCGGAACGAGGCGTGGATCCGCCCGTCCGGGGCCACCTCGGCCAACAGGTTCTCGCCGTAGGTCGAGCGCAGTTTCTCGACTTCGCGGTACGAGAGCAGCGTATTAATGATCGGATGCACGCCGCGCAGGCTCTCCAGCGTCTGGGCGTCGGTGGAGTAGCCCGTCTTGGTCTTCTTCCCGGGCTTCAGTCCGAGCTCGTCGTAGAGCACGGTGCGCAGCTGCTGCGTCGAGTTCACGTTGAACTCGTGCCCGGCCAACTCCTGCACCCGGGCCGCCAGCGCGGTGGCCGAGGTCTTCAACTCGTCGCTGATCTTGGTGAGCTCGGCCCGGTCGATGCCGATGCCGGCGACCTCCATCTTCGCCAGGACCCGCACCAACGGCGTCTCGATGTCGTCGTGCAGCGGGGCCATGTCGAGGGCGTCGATGCGCTGGCGGAATCCGTGCGCCAGCTCGGCCACGTCGCGCCCTTCGGCCACCATGCTCTGGGCCTCGCTGACCAATTCGAAACTGGGCAGCGCCGGATCGGAGTCCCCCATGCTGAGCTGCAGCTGCCCGTCGTCGCCCCGCAGGTCGGCCAGCTCGTACTCGCCCGTAGAGGCATCCAGGAGATAGGCGGCCACGCCCGTGTCCATGATCAATCCGGTGCAGTCGATCCCCAGCGGCAGGAGGGACCGCATCACCTCTTTGACCTGATGACCCACCACGGGCCCGGCCAGGGTGGACGTGAGCTTCTCGGCCACGTCGGGGGAGGCCAAAAGGTCGGCGGGGAGCATGACGGCGCCGACATCGCCGCCGCCCTCCGTCGCCACCACCGCCAGCGCCGTGAGCGGGCTCCGCCCGGCCGGGCCGGACCAGCGCGCCACCAGGCTGTGGGTGCCCTCCGCCAATGCCGCCAGATCCTTGGTGGCGGACGCCGGCTCGACCGGCACCATGACCTCACCGAAGTCGACCAGCTCGGCCCGCACCTCGCTGCCGCCGGTGGCGCCGGCGCCAGTGGTGGCGGTGGCGCCAGTGGTCGCGGTCCCGTGGCGCAACTCGGCCAGGCTCGCCTTGGCATCCTTGGTCAGCACCGTGCCCGAGCCGGCGGGCGCCTCGCTGCCTTCGGCCGCCGCGCCGAACGCCCCCGCGGAGAGGAGCTCCTCCATGATGCGCCACTGGCTCTTCAGCTCGAACTTGGCGAAGACCGCTTCGGCGGTGCGCAGATCCCACCCCCCGAGCTGCAGCTGCTCCACGTGGACGCCGAGCGGCACGTCGCGCACCAACGGGATGACCGTCGCATTCGAACGCGCCAGGCCCTCGTTGTTGGCCAGGTTCTCGCGCAACTTGGGCGTCTGCTGGTCGAGGTGCGAAAAGATGCCGTCCAGGTCGCCGTAGGCGTTCAACAGCTTGGCCGCCGTCTTCTCGCCCACGCCGGGGATGCCGGGCAGATTGTCCGACGGGTCGCCGCGCAGCGCGGCCAGCAACACGTACTTCGACGGCGGCACGCCACAGCGCTCGACGATGCCCGCCTCGTCGTAGAGCGAATAGTCCGACACGCCCCGGCGGTTGTACAGGACGCGTACGTGCGGGTCCTCAATCAGCTGGAAGCTGTCGCGGTCGCCGGTGACCACGACGACATCGCTGCCGCGGTCGCGGGCCTCGGTGGCCAAGGTCGCCAAGACGTCATCCGCCTCGAAGCCCGGTGCTTCGACGACGGGGATGGCCAACGCCTCCATGACCTCGCGGATCATCTCGAACTGCGGGGGCAGATCCTTGGGCGCCTCGGCGCGGCCGGCCTTGTAGTCCGCCACCATGTCGTCGCGGAAGGTCTGGCCCGGGAGGTCGAAGGCGACCGCCAGCGAGCTCGGCTGATGCTCGCGCACAATGTAAGAGACCATCGACACGAAGCCGTGCACGGCGTTGGTCACCAGGCCCGAGGTCGTCGCCAAGGTGGCCGGCAACGCGAAGTAGGCCCGGAAGGCCAGCGACATGCCGTCGAGCAGAAAGAGTGGCCCCGATCGCGGTTCGCCGGCTCGCTCCACCATAGGGAGCACCCTAGGGGATCAGCGTGCCGTCGACGATCTGCTGGGCCACATCGCGCATGCGGGCCCGGTTCTGCATGGCCGTCTGCTGAATGAAGGCGAACGCCTCGTTCTCGGGCAGGTCGTTGCGGTCCATCAGGGCGGCCTTGGCCTCGTCGACCAACCGGCGGGTGGCGATCTTGTCCTCGGCCGCCGCGTCGGGGTCGTTGGACTCCTCGGCCGCCAGGGCCCACTCCTGCCGGGCCCGTGACAGCACGCCGGCCACCGCAGGGAGCAGCTCGCGGGCCTGGAAGGGCTTGACCAGGTAGGCCGCCACCCCGGCGTCACGCGCCTCCTCAATGAGGTCGCGCTGGCTGAACGCCGTCAGCAGCATCACCGCCACCTGGAACCGCGTGGTGATCTCGCGTGCGGCCCGCAAGCCGTCCATGCCCGGCATCTTGATGTCGAGGATGGCCAGATCGGGACGGTGCTCCGCCACCAGCTGCACCGCCTCGTCACCCCGGCCGCTCTCGCCCACCACGTCGTACCCGGCGGACGTCAGGATCTCCTTGAGGTCGAGCCGGATGATGGCCTCGTCCTCCGCGATGACGACGCGCGCCAGCACGCCGGGGCCCGTCGCGTCCGTCACGATGCGCTGGCCACGTCGGCCAGGAGCTCGTCCTGTCGCTGTTCGAGATCGCTGACCGTGCCGGCCAGGGCGGCCCGTGCCTTGGCCATGGCGTCGGCGTGCCGGGCCGCCTCGCTGTGCTCGTGCGCCGCCAACGGGGTCTCGGCCACCAGCGAGCGCACCCGCGCCTCGTCGGCCGACTCCATCACGACCGCCAGCTGCTCGTCCAACACAGCCAGGTCCTCGCGGGCGCGCACCAGCCGGGCGTGGACGTCCCGGATCCGTCGTTCGAGGAGAGCGCGATGCATGGACCGTCAAGTGTACGTTGCCGGGAACCACCGGCGTTGCGCAGCCAGGCCGTCAAGCGTGCCCTGTGTGGCGCCCTGTCCGGGCGACCGTCCGGGCGCCTGTCCGGGCGCCTGTCCGACTCCCGGTTCCTCCGGCACCCGCACCCACCCCGCCCGCACCTCCGGGTAGCCGCACGGGTCGGCGGCGAGGTAGGAGGACGGGGCGCTCACGTCGCTCACCAGGCCCGCCCGGTCCTGCGCCAACCGGGCGGCCAGGGCCAGGTTGGCCGCCCGGCCCAGTCCGGCCTCGAAGAAGCCCCCGACGAAGACCGGCACGCCCGCCTCGGCACAGGCGGCATGGGCCAGCCGGGTGGCCCGCATCCCGCCCAGGCGGGCGGGCTTGAGGCAGGCGACCCGGCAGGACCCGTTGCGCAGCGCGTCGCGGACCCGACGGGGGGACGTGAGCGACTCATCGAGGCAGACCGGCACCGGCATGCGACGGGCGAACTCTGCCTGGGCCACCAGGTCGGCGGGGGGCAGCGGCTGCTCGAGGCACAGGACGTCGAACGCGGCCAGGGCCCCGACCCGCTCGGCGTCCTCCATGCGGTAGGAGCCGTTGGCGTCGACCTGGAGGACCAGGTCCGGGTGGTCCGCCCTGATGGCGGCGACCGGCTCGAGGTCCCACCCCGGTTCGATCTTGACCCGCAGGCGCGCCGCCCCGCTCTCCACCGCCTCCCGCACCTGCTCCCGCAGGATCCCGAGGTCGTGACCCGGGGGGATCCCCACGGCCGCCCCGACCGGGAGCGTCTCGAAGCCGGCGCCCACCTCGAGCGCGGCGGCCAGGGAGCGGCCGTCCATCCGCAGCTCGGCGTCGGCCACCGCCATCTCGAAGAGGGCCCCCAACATGCGATCGACCGGGGAGCTCCCGAAGAGCTGGGCGATCTCGGTCTCCCGGGGGAGCTGCCCGTCCCGGGCCGCCGTGGCGTCGAACAGCCGTGGCACCCCCCGGGCGTGGGCGGCGGCCTCGACCTCGTCGATGCGGGGGTCCACCGCGGTGCCTTCGGCCAGGGCGGCGCACTCCCCCCACCCCTCCGAGTCCGGGGTCACCACCCGCACGAACAGGAGGGCGCGGGTCCGGTGCACGCCGGCCGCCGTGCCGATGTCCACCTTGAACGGGACATCGAGCCGCACCAGTTCGACGCCGACCAGCCTCATCCCGCTCACGCTAATTCGACCTGTTCGAACCGGTAGGATCGCCCCTCCAGCCCGGATGGCGGAATCGGCAGACGCGGCGGCCTCAAAAGCCGTTGTTCGAAAGGACGTGCGGGTTCAAGTCCCGCTCCGGGCACCGAAGTGGCACGCACAAGTGCCAGGTGTCTGGAAGGCTCGGCACATGGAGGAGGTGCGGATCTAGCCCGCGCGATCACGAAGGCAGTTCGTACGGCCGGTTACCAGACGGTCGCGCACCCTGCTCATAATTCGGTTCAGTCGCTGGCAATCGCGATCGATGCGATGGATATCCCCGCGGTGCGACCGTTCTGGAAGGCGGTACTCGGGTATGACGACGTCACTGCGCCCGCCGACCTAGTGGACCCGTCCTATGGCGGTCCGTCTCTCTGGTTCCAGCAGATGGACGAACCGCGCACGCAGCGCAACAGAATTCACTTTGATCTGACTGTTCCCCACGACGATGCCGTTGCCCGAGTCGAAGCCGCGCTCGCTTGCCGACGGTCGGCTCGTCAGCGACGACCATGCGCGAGCATTCTGGATCTTGGCAGACTCCGAGGGCAATGAGGTCTGCGTGTGCACATGGCAGGACCGTGACTGACGCGTCGTCGGCCTTGATCCCGCCGAGCTGGTTGCGCCAGCGGTGATGCCGATGCGGGGCAGGCAACTACGACGAGCACTCGGTGGTCTGGGCTGGCAGACCCCGCTCGTTTCCGAAGATCCGGCTCACTCCGATCTGAGCAGCGATGCCGGGCGTGATCGCGAAGCGACCATGGCGGGGCCGATGGCCAAGAGGTTGGCGACAACGAGGGTCCCGGCCGCCACCGCCACGATCACCGACCCCAGCACCACCGGCTCGGGCAGCACACCAAGATTCCGGGCGAACGCCTGCCAGATTGCTCGACAGCGCGGACTGCTGCGACGTGGCGCCAATGGGGCCGGATCCGACGGACTAGGCATTTCCCCCGCAACCTGCCGCAGCTCGGCATGAAGGAGCATTCTCACAACGGCCACCACCACCTCCTCCTGTCAGTGTGGGCTGAGGTCGCAGACGTCACAAGGGGGTCAACCAGCCGGAGGGGCCTCGTGGTACCACCACCGCTTCGTTGACCGCTTCGTTGACCGCTTCGTTGACCGCTTCGACCTGCCCGGGGCTATTCAGCGCGCAGGACCAGCGCGGTCGGAGTCCTCGCCGCGACCCGTCCGGGGATCGCCGCCACGACGTTGGCGAGCACGAGCGCGCCGAGGGCAATGAAGACGATGCTGAGGACGGGGACACTCGGCAAAGGGACGGCGTGGATGTCGCGCGCAAACAGGTTCCACAGCGTGCGTCCGACCACAATCCCGAGCGGCACTCCCGCCACCACCCCCAGGCCGACCGCCACGGTCGCCTGCCAGGCCACGGTGGCCGACAGCTGAAATTCCGTGAACCCGAGCGTCTTCAACAGAGCCAGCTCACGTCGACGACGACGGACCGATGCGACCAAGGTCAGGCCGAGGGCGATGACCGCCCCCGCGGCCAGGGCCCCACCCAGGAGGCCTGGCAGGGTCCCGATCGAGCGATAGTTCGCGATCTCAGCCGGGCGCAGCACCCCGACCACGCCCCCGGCGCTGTCGGACGATGCTTCGAGAGTCGTGTAGATCCGATGCAACGAGCGACTGGCCGAGGTCGGATTCACGCCGGGCCGAATTCGGATGAGGAACGCGTTCGGACCCGGGACGGTGCTCTCCTGGAGGTTGCGCTCAATGGCCGGTATCAGGGTGTAGTCCAACAACGCCCCCGTCCCCATCTCCAGATGCGGCTTCTGCGTGCCGATGGCCGGCATGGTGGCCGTCCCCGCGATGATCAGGTGGGTTGGTTTCGTCACCCCGTTGCTCACCGTGACCGTTTCGCCCACGCGCGCGTGGAGGTCGGCCAGCGTGGTGGCCCCGAGGACCACCTGGTTCGCCGCTTCGAAGCCGTGCCCGGAGAGGAGTGGCGGCTGCACCGGGGTCCCGGGTTTCCCGCCGAGGACCGGCACCCTCTGGCCATCGATCTTCATTTCACCGAAGTAGATGCCGCTGAATCCGGACACGTAGGGGTCGTGCTCGAGGAGCGTCGTCGTCTCGTGCTGCGGCAGGTCCTCGTCGCCGGAGAAGCCTGACAAGAGCATGGAATTCCAGTTCCACCCGTAGAGCGACGGGTGCGAGACCAGCGTGTCCAGGCTGGAGCCGAAGGTGAAGGTGCCGGTCACGACGGTGATCGCCAGGAGGGCACCCAAAATGGCGGAGCGCACCGGCACCGCGCTGCGTCCGCTCCCGGGCTCCAGCGCGAGGCGGACCCCGGCCACGGCGGACACCGGAAATCCCGCCGAAGCCATGGCCCCGACCACGGACGATGCCCGCGCCACCACTCCCCGACTGCGTCCCGCCTCCCTGTGGGGAGCCGCTCGAGTGGCCAGACCGACCGAGAGAGCTCCCAGAACCACCACGAGCGCCAGCACGCCAAATCCGAGGACCGTCCAGTCGAAGGACACGCCGGGGTACGGGTACACGGGACGAACCGGCCCGATCGGTGCGAGCGGTGAGAGCGCCACGGCCACTGCGAAGGCCAGGAACGAGCCCAGGACTACCGCACCGAGGAGCCCGAGCAACCCGTCGGCGGCGGTCACGGCCGGCCGCGCCCCCAGCGCGCGGAGCACGTCGCCATCGTCGGCTCCCAGACGTAGTTGGCGGCCGATCAGTTGGCCGGCAATGAGAAGAGTGGCCAAGGCGGCGATCCCTCCGAACACTCCGAGAGCGATCGCCTCAGGTCGGATGGCCCGCTCGGCCGTGGCCACCGCGACCGCAACCGCGCCGCCGCCACCTCCGGAGCCGCTGGCGGCAGCCGTGAGGCGCTTTCCGAGAGCTGCATCGACCTCCGATTGCACGACGTCCACCTCCCGGGCGCCGCCGTCCACCCGCAGCGCGCTCGACGCGTAGGTGGCGCAGCACTGGGCCAACTCGCGGGTGAGGGCCGGCGTGAACAGGCCCACCTGGGAGCCGAGACGGTCGACATCGTCCTGCACGACCGTGGACGCCAGGACGATGATCCCGACGAGGTGGAGGGTCACCACCACCTTGGGGGGATCGGCCTTCAGTGTGCAGCAGTCCGGATTGAGCAGCTGCGCGTCGGAGTTGAAGCCGAGGCGCGCCGTCGAGCCAATGTGCAGCCCGAGTTCGTGGGCCGCCTGGGCGTTCATCACAACCTCGTCACGTCGCTTCGGATCGGCCAGGCGTCCCTGCACGAGGGTGACCCGATCCTCTTTGGTGAAATCGCCGTCGGTGGAGCCCTCGAAAACCGGCGGTTTCTCAGCAGGTTCCCCATGTGTGTGGAGATGGCTCAAGAGGACGATATTGGCATCGAACCCGACGGCTGTTGTGGCCTCGCTCACATGGGGGAGGTGCGCGAGGATACGCGCACGAGCCGGGTCGTACCCGTCGGTGATGCCGATCGACGGGTCCAAAAAGGCATCGAACGCCTGGACCTGAGCCGGCTTCGTGCTGGCCGCGTAGACGGGGAACGAGGACTGCGTCCGTCGGGCACCGGCGATGGCGCCCATGGCCAGGCCGCCGACCAGACCGATGAGGAGAATGATCGTCGCATAGCCGGGCCAGCGGCGGCCGAAGGTGGCTCGGAACCTATAGAAGGCGACCCGGAGGAGGGGCGTCATGCTGTAGTCGAACCTCCCCTGACGGTGTGCGCGGGCCTGCCTTCGGCAGTTTGCTCACTCCCCGCGGCGCCGTCGAGGTGGGTAGCCGCACTACGGCGAGGGTGTTAGCACCTCCGGAACCTGCCAACGGGCCACGGAGAAGGCGAGGATGAGCGGCACGTCGGTGGCGAAAAGGAACAGCAGCACGCTGAACAGGGCCAGTTGATGCGAGGGGGTGTGGTCGAAGATGAACACGAACTCGAGGATGCCGGCGATGGTGAAATACGCCAGCAATGTCCAACCGAGGACCCGGTAGAACGGTGTCCAGGCGAACTCCTTCACCCGGGCCAGCAAGATGACGTTGACGACGAGCAGGACGCCGGCCGCCACAGCCAGAGCGATGGGAGCGGAGAGGGAAGGGGCCTTCCCGTAGTTCGCCGCCATCACCACGCCACCGGCCACCGTCAGGGCCAAGGTCAGGGCGCCCAACCGGGCCACGGGCGGGAGATCACCCTGACGGAGGTCCGCCTCGTCCGGGCCGGCTCCCGGGGGCATCGTCTCGGTGGCGGTCGTCATCGGCTGGCCAGGAAGGTCATGATCACGATGGTCGCAATCTGCATGGCGCCGGTGATCCCGGCGGTGTAGATGAACACCTTCATCAGGCGGCCGATCCGCTCCCCGTTCGGCCGCGGCTTCTTGAGCTCGAAGAGCACGGCCAAGTTGG
>Ga0181531_10002199_pt1 | contig 12207 bp, 13 predicted proteins | sample PEATcosm2014_Bin_38_FD_119743 | JGI IMG/M metagenome (GOLD analysis project Ga0181531, IMG submission 119743) | Peatland microbial communities from MTU Mesocosm Facility, Houghton, MI, USA - PEATcosm2014_Bin11_10_metaG | ecosystem: Environmental > Terrestrial > Soil > Wetlands > Peat | place... | reverse complement strand
TTGCATTTTGAGATATTCAAATAGGGGCTAGTGGGTGGTCGTCATCGGGCGCGTTAGAGAGCGGAGTTCAGGGGGGACTTTCCGGAGCGCTTCATCCGGCAGTTCATAGGTTTCGGCGATTCGCTTGGAGTCTTCGTTCAAGACGTCGGGCCAGCGAATTCCGGCGAGCGCTTGCACGGCAAAAATTTCCTGCACGGCATCCATGAATTTTACGAACCCGACAACCTGGCCCGTACGGGTGTCGACGGCCCATACGCCGCAGAAGCGCTGGTCCTGGGGGATTTCGGCGATGGCGATGCCGCTGAAGACGGCGGATTCGCGGACCTGGGAGAGGCCGATGAGGGCATAGGGGCCGACGAAATCGATGCCGCGGGTGAAACCGGGCAGGCGGCAGATTTCGGTATATTTGCCGGTGTTTTCGTCGACGATGCCGAATCCGCCGTTGCCGCTTTCGAGGAGCCAGAGTTGGCCATTGTGCCAGCGTGGCGAATGCGGCATGGAAAGGCTGCGCGTCATAATTTCGCCGGAGGGGTAGTGCATGAGAATTCCGCCGGCTCGTTTGTCGTCGCGCCAGCCGCCGGGTTTGTCGGTCGCGCCTAAGGCGGTGACATAGCGGATTTGGCCGTCGCGCAGACACATCCCGTTGAGGTGGCAGCGGTCCTCCGGGGCCAGGGCCGTGATAAAGGGGGGCTGCCAACGGGGAATAAAGCTGAACATGTCGGAGCGAACCGCCAAACAGGAAAAGCGGGTGTTGATGAACCACAGCTCGGAGGTATCGGATGCGGATTCGCCGGGGCCGGATTTGGCGCGGGGGACCCAGAGCATTTCGTGGATCTGGATATCTCCGGTGCAATGACAATTTCGCGGCATGAAGATCGCGTCATGATGCGATGAAGTTTCGGGGGTATCGAGCTTGCGAGCGACGGCCGGGATATCGTGAAATTCCCAAATCTCGGCGGCCGTGCCAAGGGCGAACCGGCCCCGCTCCCAGGCGAAACCCATGGGTTTATTAAATCCGCGGAAATGCGTGTTGACGATCGGGCCCTGCGGACGACGCTCGGTGCGCAGGAATACCAGTTTTCCGGCTTGATACGTGCTGACCGCAACCGACAAGCCCTGGCGGTCGAGGATTTGAGCGAAGGTGTTGGTGTGTACGCTTCGCAGGGGCGGCGGAGGCGAAACATCGCCCGCACTCTTTGACTCCGAGTCGACCGCCGGTGTGGAATTTTGATCCGCCATGCAGAAAACCCCCGGGATTGAACCGGCGATACTTGAACTTAGGGCCAAAGGAAGCGGCGATGCCGGGCTCAAGAGCACGGACTAGCGCAAATGGAGATACACCGAAATACTTCGGGATACAAGGAAAACCGTGTTGCGATTTCGGCTTTTTCGGGCGTCGACGAAGCTGCCTTTGCATGGGTATAAACTCCGACTTCGCCACTATCAAAATAACTCGAGTTTTTTATTTGACATTATTGTGGGGAAATTTATTGTGTTGCCGAGCGCTCGTCGGGGCTCATTGTCAGGGGCGGCCTAGGCGTGGTAGTCATTCCGCCCACAATTTTTGGCCTTTTTCAGTGGAAAACTTGCATGCAAGTTTTCTAAGCGGAGATTCTATGCGGCGATATCGCTCCCGGCGCGCTGCGCGGATGGGTTCTGAATACGCGTTTCCACTTTTGACCGCGGTTGGGCCGCTCATCGCATTGCTTCGGACATCGACCGCCTGCGGACAGCTTACCAGTGCTAATCCAATACCGTCGCGCTTCTTTACCAGGACTATTTCCGTTTGTTCATACGTGCCTAACCGGATTCAAAGGTACGCATGTTAATTCATTCAGATACGTTAAAGAGTTAGCGGGCTAATTTGGGTGGGAGATCATGAGACCATTGATTTCGCGTCATTTAGTTTGGGCTCTGGCTCTTTTTTTTGTTTTCGCCGTCGCGGCTGGGCGCGCGGGAGCGCAGGAATATACGGCGGATGTGCTTTATCAAATCGGCGCGCCGGATGGTGATACGGCTCCGGAAGCAACCTACGTCGACACGGACGGCCAAGCGATCGGCTACGCGATGAACGACGGGAACCAGCACGCCGTCTATTGGAACAGCGATGGAGTCGCCGTCGATCTCAACCCGCCGGGATTTACGTCGTCGTTCTGCGGGTCGAGCGATCCTGGCGACGCAGCCGGTATCTCGGGCGATCAAGAAGTCGGCTCAGGTGTTACAGCTGGTGGAGCCACGCATGCATTACTTTGGACCGGGACGGCGGCCAGCTTTGTTGATCTGAATCCGCCAGAGGCTAGTTATTCCGAAGCCAACGCCAATTTTGGCTCGTTCCAGGGCGGGCTGGCGGTTGACAACAGCGATAGTTATGCCGCGGATTGGAACGGTAGTGCCTCGCTGAATACTGACCTCGACACACTTGGACAGGTATTGGCGATGGATGGTCAAAACCAGGTTGGATATGGAGGTATTCCCTTCGGAAACGCGGTTAATGCCGCGGAATGGAGCGGCACCGCCGGCAGCGTCACTTTTCTTACAACACCTCAAAGGAAGACGTCGTACGCGTTTGGCGTTAGCGGTACGCAGGTTGTGGGGGTAATCGGTCCCCCCGGCGGCTTGTTGCCCAGCGAGCCAGTGCTTTGGACAGGGGGATCGGTCATTGATCTCAGTGTCGCCGGTTATGCACCCCACGGTGATGCCTACGCCACCAATGGCGTCAGTCAGGTGGGTGTGCAAGGCACGGACAGTGGCGAGGCTGATGCCATGCTCTGGAATGGGAGCGCGACAAACTACGTCGATCTTGGTGAACTCATTCCCTCGTCCTATGGCGCGACCGGCTCCACTGGCGAGTCGATCGATGCCAACGGCGATGTTTATGGTTCCTTCAATACTTCCTCGGGGGCTCAATACGCCATCGAGTGGGTCGCCACGGTCCCCGAGCCGTCCTGCGCGGCCATGCTGGTCGGTGCAGCAAGCCTTTTAATCGGTCGCCGAAGGCGATCTCACGTGCATTGAAGGTCGATTCGCAATCGGGGCGGAATCAAAAAGAGCAGTGGGATGATCGTCTGTTCCGAACTTCGGCTGGTTCGCGCGAGCCGCACGCTGGATTTCGGGCCGGAAGGGGCCGCGCCGCTCGCTTCGAGAGCACAAATTGGTGCGTTTGGAGATACCCTGAATTGTATCGAGACACAAGAAAACTTTTTCCCGAATTATAACCCCAGCCGGATCATCAGATATTTCTGGCCTCCGTCGGCCCAGACTTTCTGGAAGTGCTCGCGGTGCCACTGGGCCTGCCAATCGAAGATTTGTTTCCGCATGGCGGGATCGTCCGGCAGGTGGCGGTCTGGTGCGAAACCGCCGGGAGGCTATCGGGGCGGGAGCTACAAAGGAACGACTTTCCGCACCTCCGCCCCTGCGGCTGGACCAGAAAATCACGTTTTTTCGCGCTCTTTCGGGACGTATTCAAAATACCGCTTCAGCACCAGGAAGTGTTTTTCCATTAAATTGTAGCTGAGCCAACCGACCGCAAAGCTGACCACGACCGACATCGCCGAGAAAAACAGCGGGCCGGCATAGGGAATCTTCATGAAAGGCCGGCCGATTTTCGTCGCGGCCAGCGCCGGGAAGAAGAATTGGGTGAATTTGTTTTCCCAAACATAAATGCCATAGCTGTATTTCCCGAATGCTCTGAGGAATCGATTCTTTAGCGCGGGAAGCGGCCGATTGACCGCCCCGAGGACCGCGCCGCAGAACGCGAAGCCCAGAAGACTGATGCCCGCCGTTTTTTCCAGGGATAGTTGCCAGGTTCCCTCGCCCGGCCATAACGCCACAGCGGCGAACAGCGCCAGAGGGTAGATCCATTTTCCGCGGATGAGCGCGCGGGCGCGAGTCAGGCCGCTGTGCATAATCGACGCCGCCAGCGCGCCCCACGCCATTGAATCCATGCGGCAAAGGGTAAAGACATACGCGCCCGTGCCGTTGTCGTGCAGAACCATCCAAGTTCGCAGGATCGGCGCCGCGCAGATCAGCACGGCACACAGCCGGCGCAGTGAGCGTTCGCTGAGGAGCAGGACCAGCGTGGGCCAGACCAGATAAAAATGTTCTTCGACGGCAAGAGACCAGAAGGGATCCATCGATCCGAAATACAACGAGCGGTGGAGGGTTATCTTGATGTTGGTGCAATAGAACCAAAGCCAGGCTTGGCCTTTTGCGCCGCGGAAGAGGCCGGTCATGTCTCCGACGCGGCGAGGCAGGTGGGGGACGATCAGGACGGCGACGATGACGCAGAAGTAATACGCCGGGAAGATTCGCAACGCGCGGCGAGCGTAGAAATTGCGATAGTAACCATCGGATTCTTTGCTGCGCAGCAAAATCGAGGTGATGAGATATCCGGAGAGGACAAAGAAGAGATCGACGCCGACCCAGCCGGGCTGCGTGAGTTTGGCGATCAACTGATAGCCATGGCGCTGCTCGTATCCGAGCCACGCCAGCGAATGATCCATAAGGACCAGGAGGATGGCGATTCCGCGCACGCCGTCGAGCGCGTCGATGTGCCGCCAACGGCCGTGGGAATCGGGGGCTTTTTCCTCCAACTCCCAAGTGTCCTGCTTTGCGGCGGCGGGGAGATTTCCGCTTATTTCGGTCATTCGATTGCACCAAATGGGATTTGTAGCCGCGGTCTTGAATATGGTACTCGAATAATTGCTTTCTGATCAGGAAGCGATTTCCGAGCATTTTGCGGGCGAACACCATAAAAGGGGGCACATCGCAATTTTGATAAACTGGGGGCAGGCCGCTGTGGAAGACCGGATGTAAAGATGAATGGAGCAATGGACCGATCGCCCGCCGCGGCGGACAGGCGGCGGCGGACTCTATTGTTCGCGGACGCTCGCGCCGGCCGATCGAGCCTCTCTCCCCATGTCAGCGCCGCAGAAGCGAAAGGCCGATCGATCAGGATGAAAAGTGATTTCTTCAGGTTATAAATTTTGACGAATACCAATTGGCGTCGCCGATAACTCATCGATGGCTGCGCACTTCGGAAAGTTCGCTCGATTGGTTCGGCTGCCCAACGAGCGGCGGCGGCGCGCAACGATCCGTTTGGTTTCCCGAGCCGTTCGCGATGAACGCGGCGGAGAGGTACTGGAGTACGCTCTGGTTGCCGGCCTGATCGTAGTCGGCGCCGTCAGCACGGTGGGTTGTGTCGGCATCAAGCTTTTAGCGAAGTGGGATGATCTCAATTCATCGATGTAGGGGCCCCCGCCGCAAACAAATCTAGCATCCGGCCACTCTTTTTGATCAGGGGGAATTACCTTTTGTTCCCGATTTAGAGCGGCATTGGAACGATTTTTGAGCGAGCTGTGAGCTGTTGTACAATGCGGATCATGCCGCCGCGGTATTTGCTGAGAGATCGGCCTAATCCAAATCTGCTTTCTCTGGTTGTACCTGCATACAACGAAGAAGAGGCCATTCCACTTCTCAGATCGCGACTGCAGTCTGTAATGAAAGAACTGCCTTGCGCGGCAGAGGTCGTGGTGGTCAACGATGGAAGCAGCGATAACACGCTGGCCGTGCTGATCAATTGGGCGAACGATGATTCAAGAATCAAGGTAATCGGACTGGCGCGCAACTTCGGCCATCAAGCCGCGGTGACGGCAGGACTCGATCAAGCCCTTGGAGAAGCGATCGTCGTTCTGGACTCCGACCTTCAGGATCCGCCGGAAGTGATACCGCTCATGTTGGCGAAATATCGAGAAGGTTATGACGTGGTCTACGGCCGACGAACGTCACGAGACGGGGAAACGATCTTCAAAAGGTTCACCGCCTGGCTTTTTTACCGCCTGATGAAGTGGTTTGTTTACGAAGAACTTCCGTCTGACGCCGGCGATTTTCGCCTGGTTTCGCGACAATGTGTCGAATCGCTGAAAGCAATGCGCGAAAGCCACCGGTTTTTAAGGGGCATGATTGCCTGGGTTGGATTTGCGCAAACTTTTGTGGATTACGAGAGGGCGCCCAGAGCCGCCGGCAGCACTAAATACCCGCTGCTGAAGATGCTTAAATTCGCATGGACTGCCGCAGTTAGTTTTTCACCGATACCGCTTCGATTAAGCCTCGCCGCTGGAGTCTTGGTCGCCATCGGCGGATTTGCGTATGAAATATTTGCGTTGATCCACGCCATGATCGTACACGACACCGTGCCGGGCTGGGCGTCAGTGATTACCGTAACCTGCGTAATCGGCTCCGCAATCCTTATTAGTATTGGAATACTCGGCGAATACATCGCCCGTATTTTCGAAGCGACCAAAGGTCGACCGCTTTACATCATCAGTACATCCGTGAATGTTGCGGGGCATCGAACTCCAGATCAGCAACAGTCTATATCGAGTCCTGCCGCGACTCCTCCTGTAATTTGAAGGCGGCCTGTGGCTAAGCGGGGCTAACGCATCTTTGTGGCGATCAGGCGGGGGTCTCAATTCCGGCTTGGATCGCGCATGGCGGTCATTTGCCGCATGTCGATCACCAGCGTCGCGGGGTCCGGCGCCGGGGAAACGGCGGCGCCGGCGCGGGGGTGGCCGGGCATTTCGAAATCGCTGTCGATGAGCGGAAGATGGAGATCGCGAAGGGTCATCTGGATCATCCCATTGGGCACCCAATCCTCAAACGTCGATGGATAGCCGAATTCCTCCCGGTACGCACCGGGGGCGAGGGTGTCGCTCGGGCTGGGTTGAATGAGATGGATGTGCCGCACGCCCCGGAGGTCGGCCGAGGCCAGCTTTTCGCGAAGAAAGCGGTATTCCAGCGTTTGGGGAATGGCGAAGTAGATCAGCACATTGAACGCGGCGACGACGCAGGCGCAGACGGCCACGCCGCGCAACAATGCGATGCCCAGGCCCGAGGGGGTTTGGCCGGGCGATCTTCGCCGCAGCGTCGCGGCGAATCCGTTCACGGCCAGCCAGGCGTAGACGAGGATCAGGGTGGTCAGTCCAATTTCCGTGCGATAGTAGGCGACAGACTCGGCGACTGCGAGATTGGGCGCGTACGCCAGTGGGATAAGAAGCATCGCGGCGGCGAAACATTTCGCCCGGCTGAGCAGGTCGCCCGGGAAGTAAAGCAGCAGGCCGACGGCCATCGCCAGGCCGACGGCAAGTCCGACGGCGGTGGTTCCCGGAAAATGCTGCAGATTCAGGGCGTCGAGCAGCGGCGTTTTGATGAACCAGTGAATTTTATGGAGGATGTTGTTATTCAGGGCCGCCCGGTAGGACATGAACTCGTGCGGATAGATCCGCAACGCGAGTTTCAAAACGACGAATTCCATCCCCATGGCCAGAAATCCGATCACCAGGTAGCCAACTCCGCGCCGGTAAATGCGGGGGAATGTGGATCCAGGCTTGAACAGGTCGATCGCCGCCGCCGCCCAAAAGATCATGCCGACGGGCTGGTTGAACATGAGCGAAAAAAGCAGCAGGGCGACGCACGCCGCTCCCCATCGAATCTCCCGCCGGCGATTGGGGGGCGCGCCGTCGGGGATCGAATCGGCCCATAAAGCGGCGCTGAAGAAGGCGAGGGCCGTCGCCCACGGGTATGAATATACGATGGCCCAGGAGGCCAAGATCTGCATCGGCGGCAGCGTTGCCGCCATGATTCCCATGGGAATTGCAACTTGCACCGACCAACCGGCGCGAATCATCGATCGGCTGAAGACCCAGGCGAGGAGACCGAGGCCGATGATTGCAATGAGGCGGAGCCATACGAAATTAGCGACGTGGTAGATCGGGTAGTACCCCGCCAGCTCAAATACGGCCATCAGCGGTCTGCCCTGGACGGCGAGGCAGGGGAAGATGCGCTGGGGCTGGTAGTATACCCAACTGCCAATTTCGTAGTCGTCCATGAATCCGTAAGGCACGGCCAACACGCTTGAATAGACGACCAGCATGATGCCGATCATCCAGGCAAGCCGTTTGATGGATCCACTTTTGCGGATGGCGCCGGTAGGCTTTGGCGCCGACACCGATAAATGTAGAACCTTCGACGGAACGGCCGGGACGGATAAGACCCCCATAAACGTATCCTTGGCTGGCTTGATTCGACCAATTCGTTAGTGCACTGATGGTGCGAGGTCGAACCGGGGTTTCCGATACGAACCTTTGCGGACGGTGGTTACCCAAAAGTTTGAGGAGTATATCGAGCCCGACGCCTCCACGAAAGGGATTTCTCGGTTACCCCGGTAGCACAAGATACGCCTTTGCGGCCGGCATCCGACCGGCCCTTGCAAGTTTCAGGGACCCGGCTCGGCTTATCCTCGGCACGCATGAAACAAAACGAGCCGGTATTTTCAAAATGGAAATGGGGGTCTAGGGGAAATGGGCAGAGCCGGAATTAAACCGGCGAGACATGGATTTTCAGCCCCACTACAACGACTGCGGTTTTCGCCCCAGCAACGTAAGATCGGCTGTGATTTAATCTGCGCCAAGGGTCCGGCGAGAGCACTTCGATCGTGACGGAACTGTTATCCGTTAACGTCATCGCGGCAACGCGCGCCGACATTCCTGTTGCATCAAATGCGACGATCGCGCGGCATGAGAACAGTCCAACAAACTCACCGATTGAAATATCAGCGGCAAAACCTCCAATTATTGTCAGCCAAGGCCGCTCTTATCGGTATGTCACGAATCTAACAATAGAGTTCTATAGCGAGAAGCTGCGTTTCCCGATGATGGAGATGCCGCCATTTGATTGGGGATGAATCATCAATAGATGCCAACTCAAAACGTCGCGCCCTCGGCGAACCGTACTACAAAGTGCTGAAAAGGCGAAACAAGGAGAAAAACCATGCTTGCTCGCGGTCAGGCCATGTTCTTGCTGATTCCATCGTTGTCGAAGACGAAATACCTCCATCCCGGCAAGGTGATCGAATCCGACGGCTCAAGCTTCACCGCCGAATTTGAAGAGGCGATCATTCTGGAATTAGGCAGCGACGTAATCGTTTTTTGCGAAGTGAATCGAAAATTCTGCCAACAGGGCGCGATCGTGCGCGAAATCCGCTCGAGCCCCGAGGTTGGGATAATCTTTGAGCGCTGCGGCGAGGTCGTTTCCGCCGAAGGCCGCGAGTCCTATCGTGTGAGCACGGCAGCCACGGAAATCACGGCCGGTGTCGGCCGGGAAAGCGCCTGCCCGGTTTTGGATGTCAGCAACGAGGGCTTCGCCGCGGTCACGGCCAAAAAACTGAATCTGGGATCGATCGTGCCGATCAAGCTGCACGGCGAAGGCCACACGCTCGACACAACCGCCCGAGTTCAAACGTTGCGCGAGCGCCCCGACGGCAAATTCCGTTACGGATTTCTCGTCCCCCGAGACGACGTCGCGGCACGAAAATTCCTCCAGCGGCTGACCGCCGCCATGCAGCAAATGCAATTAAAGAGGATTCGCGGAGTGGCGTGAAAAGTACGCGCGGCGTGCTTCACTCTTACGCCATGCTTTGACGACTTCATCTCACAGCGGCCTAACCGCGGCTGCAGCGCGTGGAAATTGTAAACATCCGCAGCGCCGCCGCGACAATGGGCAGAGCCGGAATTGAACCGGCGACACATGGATTTTCAGTCCAATATAAAACGCCAAAAACTGGGAAAATCCGGCCGAAAATGAGGTTTTTGGAAAATCAGACTGTCCATGCCAGGACGGATTAGGAACGGTTAGGAGCGATATGCCAGTGTCGTGAAGTGTCGTGCAGTGTCGGACAATGAGTGTGCCGCCAACGCAAAAAGTGAATGTAGGAAAGATGAATCAGGCAGCCGGCAAATGAGCCGTGGAAGTTTTTGTACGGCGTCGGGACCGCTTTGGCTGGGGCACAGGGGCGTTAGTTGCCGGCAACGGATCGGACGTGGGCAATTGATCTTGTGGTGTCTGCGCTTGCGGCTGTAGCCGTGCAACGGCCTTCAAGTCTGCCGCCGCAATCCGCCAAAGATGTTTAACCCCCCTGCCGCAATCGGTGGCAGGCAATCGCCTGTCTGCAATCATCCGGCGGATCGTCTTGTTGCTCACGTCCAGAATGGCCGCTGCCTCATGCTCATTCAAGTAGGGCTTATTGACGACCGACGCCGACAACCGCTTCCTACGCTGTCTGGCGGTGGGCTTGTCTCGGACCAACAGATGGTCAGGGCATGGCTCATCGTCGTACGGGTCGAAGACCTTCGCACGGCGGCCGAATGCGGCTAACAGATTGTCGCCTATCAGGCTGGCCATATTCCAATATACCACATGGCGGTCGGATCATTTTGCGGTTTGTTGGTTATGGGACGCAGGTTTGGTCGGGTCGTGTGCACTAGCAAACCTATGCCGGATAGTTTGTGAAAACGAGATTGATCCAAATGCCGGGGTCCAGATCAGCACACGTGTTATTTATTAGCTCTTTTCTTAAGTATCAACTCCGCTACTTGCGCCCGAATTGTGGCGGGATAGAGGTTAAGTATGGCACCCTGGACCATTTCATCCTGCCCGGCGAACCACTCCAAGACTCGACTAAGAGCGGCAACCCGCGTCATGCCGAGACGGTCGCAGACCCCATCAAGTCCCGATTTTGCGTCGATAAGCAATTCGACCCGCATAACGATACGTCGCGGTGCGTCGGGCTTTACCATCCGTTATTCGCCTTCCTGGAGTGCGTTTTTGAGGGCCGTCGATCAACGGCGGATTGAAGGTCGTGCAGGATTTGCTTAATCAGTTGACGACCATTCCGGTCTTTGGACAACTTCAATATCTGCTCTTGAGTTGCATCGTCTTGCTGGGATAGCCATTTGACCAATCTTGAAACCACGAATATTTGTGTTGTTCCACGACGTTGACAGACATTGCCAAGATCGGCCATGTCTGAGACATCCAGATCAATTCGGATGGTTGCCCGATTTCCAGCCATCGAGTCTTGCTCCTCGCCGCGCCGGGCGCAGCGAATTGCCTGATCCATCCCCTAAAGAGGGTATATATAACACCACATTTCTGGCTTATCAAAAAATCGGTCAAGGCTTCGACTAGTTACACGACACCACGGTCCTGGCACGTCGCATAACCGACGAATCCCGGCAAATCGTTTTTCGGGGCGAGAAAATCGAACGGGTCCGCGCAGGCCAAATGCAGTTTATTCGTACTGATTCTTGAAGGGCTAATCTCGCACTGCATGGAGCGGAGTATGTTTGATATGACGACGAACGAGACCACTTTCCAAATGAACGATCTTTCTCCTCGGCAGCAGCAGACACTAGAAGGGCTGAAGGAAGGACTTTCAGAGAAACAGTTGGCGGTGCGACTTGGAATTAGTCGCCATACTGTGCACGTCTACGTGAAGGCGGTTTATCTGAGATTTCAAGTTTCAAGTCGATCCGAATTGCTCAGCCATTTCATTGCGTCCGCCGAGCATACTATCAAACTATTGCGATTACGGCTGGACCATGCCCCTGAAAATAATCCCTTCTTTGACAGTCAACTTGAATTCGGAACGGTACTATCTTCAGCGGAAATGGCAAACACGAATCGTACCGTAGTTGCTTAATCCAGTGATAAGTAGTGCGGAGTCGATCATGCCAGACGACCTCAACCGCTTTCAGTCCTCCCGACTGGCTGCGCTTTTTGCTGTGGGGACTGGAGAGGAAGTCCGTTGGACAAGCGGCGATTTGCGTGAAATTCTGCAACACCAGTTTGGCATGTTGCTAAGCAAGGAACTGTGCCTTGAAGCGTGGCAGCTTCGCGCGCTTGAGCGTGCGGAATTGGGTACCTGACCCATCGACCGACGATCCTGGATACACATTTGAAGTAACTGGACTCGACGACAGCCAAATGGTTTGGAGCTACACATACGTTTGGACATATGACCAATTTGGTAACTACATACTGGTTAACGCATTTCAACAAGTCACAAATGGGGCCGGCCTTCCAATAGACGAGCTATCGTTTAACGATATGCAAGATGCGGCTATAGATGACGTGACTATCAGCGCCGTCCCGGAACCAACGTCTTTGCTCATAGTGGGCGCGTCCGCTTTACCCTACATATTGTTGAGACGTAGAGAGCGCCGTTGAGTCGAGGCGAAGTTCAAAAAGGAACACGAAATGCCAACATGGGAACCGGCAGGAAGTGGTGTTACGCCTGGCAGCGCATGTTTAGAGGCCACACATCGGTCAGGAAATAATGCCATACGGGACGGAGTGTACTGCTACGCAATG
>Ga0181531_10002198_pt1 | contig 12207 bp, 7 predicted proteins | sample PEATcosm2014_Bin_38_FD_119743 | JGI IMG/M metagenome (GOLD analysis project Ga0181531, IMG submission 119743) | Peatland microbial communities from MTU Mesocosm Facility, Houghton, MI, USA - PEATcosm2014_Bin11_10_metaG | ecosystem: Environmental > Terrestrial > Soil > Wetlands > Peat | place... | reverse complement strand
TCCTACGGTCTGCGGATCGTACCCGGCGAGCACTTCATCAACTGGCAGCAGGACGCTCAGTCGAATTTTCTGGCCCGCGTCGTGTTCCCCAAACCAACCCGCGAGCTGCGCATCGAGGTCGACCTGGTGGCCGAGATGGCCGTGCTCAATCCGTTCGGTTTTTTCCTGGAGGATTACGCGCAGCGATTCCCCTTCAGCTACGAGCCGGGCGAGGAGCGCGGACTGGCGCCGTTCCGTCTCACCGCTCCGGTGACCCCGCGGCTGTCGAGATATCTCGATGGCATTGCGCGAGAGCCGCAGCCCACGGTTGATTTTCTGGTGGAGCTGAACCGCCGCCTTGCGGCCGAAGTGAAGTACGTCATCCGCCTCGAGCCGGGCGTCCAATCACCGGAGGAAACGCTCGAGAGGCACTCGGGATCGTGTCGGGATTCGGCGGAGCTCCTGGTGCAAATCCTGCGTCATCTGGGATTCGCCGCGCGTTTCGTTTCCGGCTACCTGATCCAGTTGACCGCGGACGTCAGGCCCGCCGAGGGCCCTGCGGGACCGGAACAGGATTTCACCGATCTGCACGCCTGGTGCGAGGTGTACTTGCCGGGCGCCGGGTGGATCGGCCTCGACGCCACCTCGGGGTTGCTCACCGGCGAGGGGCACATCCCGCTCGCGTGCACGCCGGATCCGCAATCCGCGGCGCCGTTGACGGGCATCGTGGAGGCCTGCGAGACCACCTTCGAGTACGCCATGAAGGTCGCGCGCATCTGGGAGGCACCGCGCGTCACCAAGCCCTACACCGAGCCGCAATGGCAAGCCATCGACGCCTTGGGCAAGCAGGTGGATCAGCATCTCGTCGCACACGACGTGCGGCTCACCATGGGCGGCGAGCCCACCTTCGTCTCGAGCGAGGACTCGCTCGCGGCGGAGTGGAACACCGCCGCGCTCGGCGAGAACAAGCGCACGCTGGCGGGCGAGCTGTTCCGTCGGCTCAAGGAGCGCTATGCGCCGCGCGGTCTCGCGCACTTCGGGCAGGGGAAGTGGTATCCCGGCGAGCCGCTGCCGCGCTGGTCGCTCAACTGCTTCTGGCGCAAAGACGGCGAGGCGATGTGGAACGATGCGGCACTCATCGCCGATGAAAGGCGCGAGTACCCCGGCGCGGCGGGAAACGCCTCGGCGCTGTTGCTCGAGGTCGCGCGGCGGCTGCACATCGGTGAGCAGCATGTCTTTCCGGCGTTCGAGGACGCGCTCTACTATGTATGGCGCGAGCGCAAACTCCCGGCCAACGTCGATCTGGGTGGCGCGACGCTCACCGATCCCAACGAGCGCGAGCGTCTTGGCCGGATTCTCGGTCACACGCTCGACGAAGCCGCCGGCTATGTGCTGCCGCTCGCCCGGGTGACCGAGGGCGCCCCCTGGCGAAGCGGGCCCTGGCTTCTGCGCAACGAGCGCTGTTATCTGGTGCCTGGCGACTCGCCGCTCGGCTTGCGCCTGCCGCTCGATTCGCTGCCCTGGGTGAGGGCCACCGATTTTCCCCACGTGTATCCTGAAGACCCGGGCCAGTCGTTCGAAGAGCTGGCGAAGCCCGCGCTCGATCGGTCCACGCTCGATCGCGAAGCAGAGCAGCGGCAAACCGCCGCGGCTATCGCACGGGTCACAGGGATAGCCGCTGCAACGACCACCCCCGGGCCGGCCGAGGTCGCTCCAACACCCGAGACCACGGTCCGGACATCGATGTGCGCCGAAGAGCGCGCAGGCGTGCTGTACGTCTTCATGCCACCCACCCGGCGCCTCGAGGATTATCTCGAGCTGCTCGCGGCCGTCGAGGCGAGCGCCGCCGTGCTCCGACAACCCGTGATCATCGAAGGCTACGAGCCGCCGCCCGATCCGCGCCTCGTCAATTTCAAGGTCACGCCCGATCCGGGCGTCATCGAGGTCAATGTACAGCCGAGCGCGCGCTGGGACGAGCTCACCGCGCTCACGACTCATCTCTATGAAGATGCGGCCGCGTGCAAGCTGCGCTCGGAGAAGTTCATGATCGACGGCAGGCACGTCGGTACCGGCGGCGGCAACCATGTCGTGTTGGGAGGAGCAACACCGCAGGATTCACCGTTCCTGCGACGGCCGGACCTGCTGCGCAGCCTCATATCCTACTGGCACAACCACCCGTCTCTTTCTTATTTGTTCTCCGGCCTCTTCATCGGACCCACCTCCCAGGCGCCGCGGGTCGATGAGGCACGCAACGACTCGCTCTATGAGCTCGAGATCGCGTTCAGCCAGTTCCCGCCCGCCGGAGCGGACGTTCCGCCCTGGCTCATCGACCGCTTGCTGCGCAATCTGTTGATCGATGTCACCGGCAACACCCACCGTGCCGAATTCTGCATCGACAAGCTGTTCTCCCCCGATTCGAGCACCGGGCGCCTCGGCCTCGTCGAGCTGCGGGCATTCGAGATGCCCCCGCATGCGCGCATGAGCCTCGTGCAGCAGGTGCTGCTGCGCTCGTTGGTGGCTCGATTCTGGCGCGAACCTTACGCGCCCCGTCGCCTCGCGCGCTGGGGGACTCAGCTTCACGACCGGTTCTTGCTGCCCCATTTCGTTCACGCCGACTTCAAGGAGGTGCTCGCTGAACAGGCGGACGCCGGTTTTGATCTGCAGCTCGACTGGTTCGCACCGCACTTCGAATTCCGCTTTCCGAAGATCGGCGATTTGTCACTGCAGTGCGGCTCGCTCGAGCTGCGTCAGGCGCTCGAACCCTGGCACGTCATGGGCGAGGAAGGAACGGCAGGCAGCACCGTGCGCTACGTGGACTCCTCCGTGGAGCGGCTCGAGGTGAAGGCCGCGGGCCTCGCGCCTGATCGGTATGTCGTCACCTGCAACGGCCGCTCGATACCGCTTCAATCCACAGGGCGTGCCGGCGAGTTCGTGGCCGGGGTGCGCTACCGCGCCTGGCAGCCGTGGTCCGCGCTGCACCCGAATATCGGCGTCCATTCGCCGCTGACGTTCGATATAGTGGACACCTGGAATGGCCGATCGGAAGGCGGTTGTCGGTATCATGTGGTGCATCCGGGCGGTCGTAGTCACGACACCTTTCCCGTGAATGCCTTCGAGGCCGAGAGCCGGCGGCTGGCGCGATTTTTCCGGCTGGATCGCACGCCCGGGATCATGAGTGTCGAGCCACCTTCGCTCAACGACGAGTTCCCCTTCACGCTGGACTTGCGTCTGCGCTGAGCGGCCAAAGAGCCCATGCAAAATCCCAGAGAGACGGCGGACGCATCGGGTACCTCGCAGAACGATCCAAGGCTCTCAACCTATCGAAGCTATGCCGGCCGGTACGATGAGCTGATCGCCGACGATGGGTCCATTCGAAGCCATTGGCGCCCCCTGATCCGCGGCGTCTCCGAGGACGACGCGCGCGCCGCGCGCCGCGCCACCGAGTTCACGCGCCGCATGATCGTCGAGAACGGCGTCACCTACAACGTGTACGCCGATGAGCAGGGGCGCGACCGCCCATGGATCCTCGATCCGCTGCCCTACCTACTGACCGCGAAGGAATGGCAGACCATCGAGGCCGGCGTCGCCCAGCGCGCGCATCTGCTGAATGCGGTGCTGGCAGATCTTTACGGTCGCCAGGAACTCCTGGCGAGCGGCGTATTGCCCGCCGAGATTCCGTTCGGCCATCCGAATTTCCTCTGGCCCTGTCACGGCACGCGTCCGCGCGGAGATCGATGGCTGTGGATCTACGGCGCCGACCTCGCCCGCGCCGCCGACGGACGGTGGTGGGTGCTCACCGATCGCACCCAGGCGCCCTCGGGCCCGGGATACGCGCTCGAGAACCGGCAGATCGTGCGGCGCGCGCTGCCGGAATTGGCGCAAGCGATGGAGGTTCGCCCGCTGGGCGCATTCTTCGCGGCGCTGCGCGACGAATTGCTGCGCGGTGCGGGCAAGGATCCGCTCGCGGTGGTGCTCACCCCGGGCTCGTTCAACGAGACCTATTTCGAGCATGCGTACCTCGCGCGCCAGCTCGGCTTCCCGCTGGTCGAGGGACACGATCTCACCGTCCGCGACGAAACCGTTTACTTGAAGACGCTCGCGGGCCTCAAGCGAGTGCACGCGGTGTTTCGCCGGCTCGACGATGACTTTTGCGACCCGCTGGAGCTGCGCGATTCCGCGCTCGGCGTGCCCGGGCTGCTCGCCGCGGTACGCCGGGGAAACGTCGTGGTCGCCAACGCACTCGGCAGCGGAGTGATGGAATCGGCTGCCTGGCTGGGCTTTCTCCCCGCGCTCTCCGAATCGCTCATCGGCGAGCGCCTGATACTCCCCTCGGTCGCCACTTGGTGGTGCGGCGAGCGGCCCGCGCTCGAGTCCGCCATCGAACAGCTCCCGCGCCTGGTGATCAAGCCCACGTTCCCGGATCAGAGCCGCGTGCCCGTGTTTGGGCGCGACCTGTCCGCCGAGGACCGGACCCGCCTGATCGCCCGGATGCGTGCCCAGCCTCACGCCTTCGTCGCGCAGGAACATCTGGCCTTCTCGCAAGCGCCCGTCTGGTACACGAAGAATTCCGACGGCTTCTCGGCTCGCGCGCTCGGCATCCGTGTCTACGCGATCGCAACCCCCGAGGGCTACCGGGTGATGCCCGGAGGACTTGCCCGGTTTGCCGCCGACGATCACGCAGAAATCGTTTCGATGCAGCAGGGCGGCGGCAGCAAGGATATCTGGGTGCTGTGCGACTCCACCGAAGCGTCCGAGGAATCGACGGCGCCGATTGCACGCCCCGAGCAAAGGAGCACCGCCCGGCAGCAGGATCTGCCTTCCACGCTGGTCGAGAATCTGTTCTGGATGGGCCGCTACGCCGAGCGCTGCGAGGACAAGACGCGGCTCTTGCGCGCGACGCTCGGCCTGCGGCGCAATCTCCCCTTCTGCGCCGAAGCGGTCGAGATCTGCAAGCAGTTCGGCGCCGCCTCCGTGTTCAATCCCGAAAAGCGCTTCACCTTGAGCGGCGATATCGGGCGCCTGGGCGAGTGCGCAGCTCAGGTGCGAAGCTTCCTCTCGGCCGAGAACTGGCGCGCGGTCACGGTGCTGCAGCGCGAATTCCGCCGCGCCGAGGCCGCCCGCAGCGATGCGCGCGAGACACTCGACCGATTGCTGCTGTCGCTCGTGTCACTCGCGGGATTTGCGCTCGACGACATGACGCAGGACGACGGCTGGCGCCTCATGATGATCGGCCGGCGCCTCGAGCGGCTGCAGTTTTTCAGCGACGTGCTCGCGCGCCGGCTTGCCGCCCCCGATACGCCGCTTCGCCAGGAACTGGAGTGGCTGCTGGAGCTCGGCGACAGCGCCATCACCTACCGCACCCGCCACCGTGCACCGCCGGTGTGGGGCAACACCATCGATCTGCTGGTCTACGACGAGCGCAACCCTCGTGCACTCGCGTTCCAGTGGCGCTCCGTCAATACCCTCCTCATCGAGGTGGCGGAATCGCTCGGCACCCGTCCTCAGGACGCGCTGTTCGAGCCCATCGAGGATTTGATCGCGCTCGAGGATAATGCGCCGAGCGATGAGCCACTCATGGTGCAGGCGTGGCGCCGCATTCTGTCGCAGTGTCTGAAAGAGCTGAGTGCGGCGGCCGCACAAATCTCGGACCAGCTCACCTCGCAGCACTTCTCGCACGTCGACTTCGATATCAAAGTGGTGACCGCGTGACCCGCTACGCCGTGCGCCATACCACCGTGTACGAGTACGGCGGCGACGTCGCCCATTCGCATCACCTTCTGCACTTGAAGCCGCGAGAGTTCGAATATCAACGCTGCCTCTCGCATTCTCTCGGCCTCGACCCGCAGCCGAGCTTTTTGCGCGAGGGTTGGGATCCCTTCGACAATCCCATCACGCGGCTCGAGTACGGTCGCCCGCATGACCGCCTCTCCGTCACCGCCGAGATGCAGGTCGAGGTGCTGCCGCGCAACCGGGGCTCCCTCGAGGACAGCGAGGCATGGGAGCGCGTCCGGGACCGTTTGAGCTATCGCGCTGCGCCCCTGAGCCCCGCCGAACTCGATGCCTGTCGATTCCGGATGCGCTCGAGTTACGTGCCCTTGAAACGCGCAGTCGAGGAGTATGCGCGGGAGTGCTTCGCGGCCGGCCGGCCGATCGGCTCGGCCGCCGAAGCGCTGACGAAAAAGATCTATCGCGAATTCGACTACGTCCCCGGCTCGACGACCCACCGCACGCCGATCACGGACGTGCTCGCGAGCCGTGACGGCGTTTGTCAGGACTTCGCTCACCTCATGATCGCCTGCCTGCGCTCCACAGGACTTGCCGCCCGCTATGTGAGCGGCTACATCAGAACCTGCCGCGCGGGCGCGAGCGATGCCCTGGTGGGCGGCGATGCCTCCCATGCCTGGGTGTCGGTCTACTGCCCGCCGTACGGCTGGATCGATTTCGATCCGACCAACGAGTGCGTGGTCGGCGAGGATCACGTGACGCTCGCCTGGGGCCGGGATTTCGGCGACGTGTCGCCCCTGCGCGGCATGATCGTCGGCGGCGGCCGGCATAAGCTGAGTGTGGACGTGGGAGTGCGCCCGCTCAACTGAGACGCGTTGGTCTGGTTACCGCACCGCGACGACAAACGGTTTTACTCTTCAATGTGTGCGGTACCGTACAGACCGCGTGAAGGCTCGTGGGTGTAGCTTCAATCCACGAGGCGAGACCGCGATTCGTCACACGAGGGATGACCGGTGCGGCTGCAAGACTTACCCACGAAGACCAGCCAGCGCATCCTCAAAAGCGTCACCTGGACGGGGGTTGGTAGCGCGTCGAGTCACCATCGGCTGCGGCACTTCATTGAACGAATGACCCGTCTTGGCGGACGCGCCTCAAGTCTTCGAGCCGCCGTCGTACGGCTGTTTCACTGAACCGCAAATCGAGGGGAGTAGTTCCATGGCGTACATGCTCAATGGCTCGGAACACCGCTGGGGCGAGAGGATCCGCGTGGATATTCCCGTGCGCGTCTCGGCGGATGGGCTGGATGCCGCGCATGGTCACCTCAAAAATATCAGTTTGAGCGGCGCACTCGTGAAGTCCGATCATGATCTGCTCCTTCCTGCATTCATCGACGTCCATATCGAACGTCCCTTTGAATCGCCGTGCATCGTCAAGGCGCGTGTATCGAGGAAGGTTGCACAGGGTGCAGGCATCGAATGGTGCGACTTTGCTCCGCCCATCGTCAAACACTTGCTGCGTGCGCCGGCGGCGGCGAGACTTGGTGCGGCGAGGCTTTCCCCATGATCCGCGCGCGCTCAATTGCGCGAGACGCCGGGGCGCGAGACGCCGGGGCGCGAGACGCCGGGGCGCCGCCCGGCGGAGCTACCGGTCACCGCCCGGTCAGGCCAAAACCGTCGTGGACAGATCCGCCGTCAACAATTTGCTGAACTCACCGGCGGCCACCGGGGCCTTGAAATAGTAACCTTGTCCTTCGTCGCAATTTTGGGCCTGCAGGGCCAGAAATTCGTCTCGCGTTTCCACCCCCTCCGCGACGACCTTGAGATTGAAACTTCGTCCCAGATTGATCACCGCGCTCACGATCTTGGCGTCGCCGGCATTCGTGCACAGGCCGGCGACGAATGACCGGTCGATCTTCAACGCATCGATCGGAAATCTCTTCAAGAAACTCAAGCTGGAATAACCCGTACCGAAATCATCCAGCGCCAGCTGTACACCTATCTCCTTGAGTTTGCGAAGCACGGTGACAATGGAATCCGGATCCGACATCAACGCGGTTTCGGTCAGCTCGAACTCGATATAGTGGGGCTCCAGTCCCGTGTCCTCGAGAATATCGCGCACGCATTCGACGAAGTTCTTGGATCTCAACTCCACCGCGGAGACGTTGATGGCCACCGGGATCGGGGCGAGCTGTGCGTCCAGCCAGATCCGCCTTTGGCGACACGCTTCGCGCAGCACCCACTGGCCGATGGGCACTATGTAGCCGCACTGTTCCGCGATGTATATGAAATCGTTGGGGAGAACGACACCGTGCGGTGGTTTGCGCCATCGAATGAGCGCCTCGGCGCCCGTCATGGTCTCCGTGCGCAGATCCATTTTCGGCTGATAAAACAGCTCAAACTCGTGCCGCTCCAGCGCGTGGCGCAGGCCGCTCTCGAGGTGTTGCCGCTCCTGGGCGCGCTCAGTCATGTGAGGTTTGAAAAACTGGTAACTGTTGCGCCCTCTCTCCTTGGCGTTCAGCATCGCGACGTCCGCATTCTTTACGAGCGTCTGCGCATCGGTGCCGTCGTGCGGATACACCCCGATCCCCAGGCTCAGAGTGACCTGCAGATCATGCTGCTCGATGCGATGGGGCATGCCGAGCGCCGCGAGTATTTTTTGCGCGCTCAAAGCGGCATCCTGCGCATGCGCCACAGTCGACAACAGGACGACGAATTCATCACCGCCCTGGCGGCTGACCGTGTCCGAGTGACGCACGTTGGCGACCAAGCGCCTGGAAATCGAGACGAGAAGCTTGTCGCCGATCAGATGGCCAAAGGAGTCGTTGATGTGCTTGAAGCGGTCCACATCGACGAATAACACCGCCAGCTGCCCGCGTTGACGCTGGGCCGAGGCGATTGCCTGGGACAGGCGGTCGTCGAACATCAGGCGGTTCGGCAGGTCGGTCAGGTAGTCGTGCTGCGCCAGGTAGGACATTTTGCGCGACATCTCCCGAATCTCGGTGACATCGTGAAAGACCATCACGGCGCCGGTGACGCCCCCGCCGCGGTCGTGAATGGGCGCGACGGAATCTTCAATGACTGATTCCGTCCCGTCGCGTCGGATGAGCAGGCAGCCCGCGGCGAGGCTCGCCGGGGTGTTTCCCCGAATCGCCAGCGCCATGGGATTGACGATACGCCGGCGATCCATGCCGATGATCCGGAACACCTCACTGAACGGCTGGCCCTGCGCGGCGGCCGCGGGCCAACCGGTCATCGCCTCCGCGATGGGATTGAGGTAGGTGATGTTGCCCGCGGCGTCCGTGCAGGTCACGGCGTCGGCGATCGAATTGAGCGTCACCTCAGCACGCTCCTTCTCGATGAACAAGGCCTCGGCGTTGGCCGCACGCTCGAGCATGTTACGCAGCGCCTTGGGCAACGTGTAGCCGTCGATGTGACTTGCGAGGATGTAATCCTGCGCTCCGCGCTGTACGGCTCGCTCGGCGATGCTCTCGTGCTCTGCATGACTGAGCACCAGAATGGGGATGCGGGGCGATACTCGGAATATGTTCTCGAAGGTATCGATTCCTTCGCTGTCGGGAAGGAAGAGATCGACGATGACCGCCGCGATGGGTGGGTCTCCGCTCCTCCTCAGTCGCGTCAGGGCCCTGGCGCAGCGCCTGACCCGCTCGATGACGAAGGAACCGTCAGTTGAATTTAAAATAGCGCTCCGGACGACTTTGGCCAAGGCGTCGTCATCGAGAATAAGCAGTATTGTTTGAGCCAATCGCATCCTCCATGCGCACTCATGGTGTAGATACAGCGTCGGCGATGTTTTCTCTGTACGGTATCGCACATAGCGCTCGAGCCCCGCCGACGGCCAGCGGCGATCCCCGATCGACGAAGGCGTCCATGTAATCCCCAAGCACCCATTCAGGCGCTCACTCCAGGAGCCGGGCGCTCACTCCAGGAGCGCTCACTCCAGGAGCGCTCACTCCAGGAGCCGCTCGCTCAATCCGAGAGCCAAGCTCTCACTCCAGGAGCCAGTACCTTACACCCTGCTCTTCTAAATACGCGCGTGCCCCGGCGCCCCGCAACATAGCCACCGTCGATAGCAATCCCGCTTCCGTGCAACTGCTGGCCGCAACGGTGATGGAGCGCGGCGATCGCGGCGCCGGCCATCCGGTCAGGGGGTTCAGAATGTGCCCATAGCGAATGCCCTCTTTGAGCACGTAGCGACGCGAGTCGCCGCTCGTGGCAAGCGCGCCTTGCTCCAGATCGAGCAACAGGGTCGCCTCTCGGTCGGATCCCGGCCGCTCGATACCTACCTGCCATGGACCGTGCGAGGGGGAACGGCTGGCGCGCAAATCACCACCGAAATTGATGAGAAAAGGGGTTGAGCTGCGCGCCGCGAGCAGCTGGAAAGCGCGGTCGACGGCATACTCCTTGCCGATGCCGCCAAAATCCAATTCCATTCCCGCGGGCAGCATCAAGCGCGGTGATTGCCATTGAAGCTTCTCGAATCCCACCAGCGCAAGGAGACGCTCGATGATGGCGGTTTCGGGAATACGGTCCGATCCATCGAATGTCCAGGCACGGCGCAGCACACCGGAGGTGATGTCGAAAAGGCCCTCAGTCAGCTCGAAGCACCGGCCCGCAAAATCGATCAGCGAAGCAGTCTCCTCATCCAACTCGACGGGCACGCCTCGATTTTCATGGATCCAGGCGGTGACACTGTCCTGCCGGTAGCGGCTGTACTTCTTCTCGACACGCCATGCTTCCTGCGCCACGACCGTGGCGATGGCGAGGGCAGCGTGGCCTTCCATCCACGGCAACAGAACCTCGCAGGGGCTCGCCATCGCGGTAAACTTGACCGCCAGGAGATGCTCGCCCCGGGCCTCGACGACCAGCCGCTCATCGGGCACTTCGAGCTGCACTCCGCCGCGCCACCTTGCGCAGCCGTAGGTCAATGCCTAAAACCTCCACCCGATCTGAACCAGGACCGCCTTCAGGCCCGGATACAGATCGAGTCCCTGCAGTCCGGCAGGTATCGGCACCTGCTCCTGGAATGTCTGCTGATAATACTCCGCGCGAATACTGATCTCGGATTCCGGACGACTTCCCAGACCCGGCAGCTTTTGCGCATATTTCACGCCGTAGGTCAGCGCATGGAACGCTGCGAGCCGGGAATCCGACGACTCGTGCTCGGTGGTCGGCTTTTCCGTGCCGAGGATGAACGGCATATAAAAATCTGCGGCTGTCTGCCGGTACCAGCGGATCGTGGGCTCGATATAGCGGCCGCGGTCCGACCATGTCCAGCGCAGATGCAGTTGCGCGGTATCTGATCGCACGCCCCAGTCATCGCTCATGTAGCGCAGCGATAATGCTGTGGATAGCCGGGGGCTCCACCCGACACGATTCTCCCAGTAGGCACTCTTGCGCGTGCGCTGATCGGGTCGGTTCTCATATTCGTATCCCGTCGTGCCGCCGGCGCCGTTGATGATCGAAATGAACTTATAGGGGTCGTTGAGATACCCATGGAACCGATCCAGCGAGATATTGAGCTCGGAAAGCCAGTTTCGCGTCATCACCTGCGTCACACCGAGGAGCACTCCGGCTCCATCCTTGGTCTTGCCTCCGGTCTGCTTTTCAGCCAACCCGTAATCGCTCCCCGGAACCGGGGATCCGCCGATCGGATGGATCGAGTCAAACTCGTTATCGATGCCGAACGAGAGCGTGGTGTTCTTTTCATTGATATCGTGGTCGATCGAGGCGTTCACGGTTGCGGAGAAAAAATCGTCTTCCGCCGACAACTTGCCGCCCACGCTCACCTGATCGACTCGGGTGAACGGCACGCTCCAGTTGCCGCCGACCGCGATGCGATCATCGTGATAGTCCGCATCAACGGGCAACTGCCCCGGCGCGGTCGTGTATTGGTGTTGCGGCTTTCCGGACGGGGACGCAAAGGTCTGAGCCGTACGGCTCGTCAAGGCTCCATTGGGACTCGCGCCCGACAGGGCATCGAAAGTGACATTGACGTTGAGCACGTCGCCGTCCGCAAAGACCTTGGACACATCGACCACGGGCTCGATCGCCTGGATGCGGCCGTCCTCGTGGTAATAGGCGAGCGCCGAATCGACCGACCAGTCCTCCAGCAACCCGCTGTTGGGCGGGGCCATATGGGTTTCCTGGCTGCGCGCGGCACCCGCGCCGAGCAACGCGCAGCTCGCGGCCATCAGCCGCCGGCGCGCAGTTCCGGCCTTAGGCGACGAAGCTGTCGGTTTCAATTGCATCCGCAGCCGCCGCCCGCAAACGAACGGCCGCCCGAGGAGGCCTCTTTGCTGAAGTACAGATGATCATCGATGGCCGCATCGAGGGGATTCGCGTCGAGCTGCATTTCCTCGCGTGCCAGCACATCGCGCTGCCAAGGCTTGACGCCCAGCGGGCTGCAACCGGCAATCAGCACGACCCCGACCATTGCGCATAGAAGATGGACCCGGTGCATCATGAGATCTCCCGGAGAGGAAAG
>Ga0181531_10002197_pt1 | contig 12211 bp, 9 predicted proteins | sample PEATcosm2014_Bin_38_FD_119743 | JGI IMG/M metagenome (GOLD analysis project Ga0181531, IMG submission 119743) | Peatland microbial communities from MTU Mesocosm Facility, Houghton, MI, USA - PEATcosm2014_Bin11_10_metaG | ecosystem: Environmental > Terrestrial > Soil > Wetlands > Peat | place... | reverse complement strand
GGTCCGTGGGGGATAGGACCAATAGGACCTATGGGGCCAACAGGACCGATGAATGCGGAATCGCGGGATTACGCCAGCTTTGCGTAGACGCCGATGAGGCGGTACTTGCAACGCCAGGGGGAGCGGTAATCGCTGGCGAACCCATGCTCGGTGCGGAACTCGACGTGACCGGCGCCGCCGCCGCCATCGTAGACGAGGACGGAGCCGACCGGGGCGTTATAGGGATCGTGGATCGGGAGGCGGATGAAGCCGTAGCGGCTGGTGAGTTCCTGACCGGCCTGGCAGGCGTAATTTGTGGCGGGATACACGGAGACGGCGCCGGCCTGGAGGAGGGCCTGTTTTACGTAGCGCCAGCAGCGCATGGTGGAGTGGGCGAAGGCGTTGGTTTCGGCGATGTGGGCCGCTTTTATCAAACGCGGATCAATTCGGCTATCATGCCTGGCCCGAGGAGGTTTCGGCGTAAAGGTGTAGCTGACATAGCTGGGGGAATAGGCGAGAGAACCGGAGCCGAAGGACTCGAAATAGATCTGGGCGGAAGCGGGTTTCGGGAGGGCGAAGGCGGCGAGAGCCGCGAGCAGAGGGAGGAAGCGGCGGAACATGCCCCTCCCGAAGCGGCGGGCGTGCCAATGGTAATTACGGGAATTATGTAGGGGGGTGGACCGGTGTTGCTTGAAAAGACGGAAAATGCCGGCTAAAATGGCGTGATGGATGCGAAGCGGGCGGGCAGCTTTAAACAAGGGAACGAAGCATGGGAGCGCCATCGGCCCAAGTGCGGCCATTGGCATGAAAGACGCTTCAACGGAACGATTGAAAACGCGGCGATCCACTGATTTTACGGCATGAACAACCTTGCATCCCGCGACACAATAATGGCCCGACGGGTGCCGCAAATCGACGGGTTGCGGGCGCTAGGGATGCTGATGGTGTACTTCTTCCACATCTGGGAGTTTGGGGGCAGCCCAACCTGGAAGGTCTCCCTCCTCGGCAGGCAGGCGAATGTGATCGGGTTCCTCCGCAATTTCGGGACGGGTGTCGATCTTTTTATGGTGATCAGCGGCTTTTGTCTGTTCTGGCCGTTATGCAAATCGGCCGGGGCGCTGAGTGGGTGGGATTGTGGCAGATATTTCCGGCACCGGGTGCGGCGGATTGTGCCGCCGTATTATGCGGCGATCGGGTATACGGTGCTGCTGCCGGTGCTGCTGGTGACGATCTTCCGGAGCATGAATCTGGCGGCGAATTGGCAGCCGGTGCCATCGGCGTGGCAACTGTTCACGCATTTCCTTTTTATTCATGCGCTGTTTCCGAGTACCTGGAATGGGATAACCGGAGCGTTTTGGTCGCTGAGTCTGGAGGCGCAGTTTTACGTGATATTCCCGCTGGCGGTGTTTGGATTTCGGCGGTCTGGGGTGAAGGTGATCTGGTGGATGATTGTGGCGTCGGTGGTGGCGAGAATCGTGGCCGGGGCGGTGATCCCCTCGCCTATGTGGCGGTTTGTGTTTTCGATCTCATGCCTGGGGCGGTGGATGGAATTTGGGTTTGGGATGCTGACGGCGCTGGCGGTGGCGAGGCATTGGCGGGAGGACCGGGCGAATGCGAATGGGGCGCTGGCGGGAACGGCGCAGGTGGCTGTGGCACTGGGACTTTACATTGTGGGGGTGAATTGCACGGGGACGGGGTCTTTAGGGAATGTGCCTCTTTATGAGGTGTTGCTATCGATGGCGTTCTCGCTGCTGATCTTTGCAGTGTGCACGTCGCGGACGCCGGTGGCGAAGGTGATAGGGAATCCTGTTTCGGCGTGGCTGGGCGGGATTTCGTATTCGCTGTATCTGGTCCATCAGCCGACGGCGTGGTATCTCTCCGAGTTTTTCAAGAAGGAGCTGCATCTGCGCGGGACGGCGGATTTTATCCTGCTGGCGACGGTGGGATTGGCTGTGGTTATTGGTGTGGCGTATCCGTTTTTCGTGATTTTCGAAAAGCCGGGGTTGAGCATGAATCCCTTGCGGAAAGAGTTGGAAGAGACTCCGGCGGGGGCGGTTCCGAACCGGCGTGAGGGTGAGGCAACGGTGGGGTCGCCGTTTGGGGGTGCGGATTCGCACTGCACGGCGATCCGGGGGCTCTCGGCCAGTTCGAGGTAAGACCGGCGGGGCTTATTGGGAATTTTGCCGGGGGCGTGCGTGGGGCGATGTTTAAGGATATTACTTCGGACCTGGTTAAAATACCGAAGCGGGACTTGCTGGGTTACATTGCGACGCCGGCGGGATAAAGAGGGGATTTGAACCACGGATGCACACGGATTGACGCGGATTTTGAGAGGTGGTTGGTGGCTCCACGGGCGTCGGCGATTGCCGGAGGAAGTTCAAGTCGAGGTGAGGGCTGGGCAAAAAAATCTGTATCCATCGGGGGCAATCTGCGGTTCTCTTATCCCCTCCCATGACGAAACCAGAGATTCTCGATCGCATTTTGAACCCGGGCATCGTGGCGATCATCCGCGCTGATTCATCGGAGCAGTTGATTGACGCGGCGGCTGCGCTGTATGAGGGCGGCGTGACCGGAATGGAAATCACCATGACCACGCCGAACGCGCTGCAGGTGATCTCCGATGTGCGCAAGAAATTTGGGGACAAGGTGCTGGTCGGCGTGGGTAGCGTGCTGGATACGGAGACGGCGCGGCTGGCGATTCTGGCGGGGTCGGAGTTTGTGGTGACGCCGATTACGCGGCCGGAAATTATCAAGCTGTGCATGCGCTACGGGAAGCCGATTGCCAGCGGGGCGTACACGCCGACGGAGTGCATGACCGCGCATGAATCGGGGGCGGATTTTGTGAAGCTCTTCCCGGCGGATCAGGTGGGGCCAACTTATATTAAGAACATTCTGGCGCCGATGCCGATGCTGCGGATCATCCCGACCGGCGGTGTGACGGTGGATACGGCGGCGAGTTTCATCAAGGCGGGGTGTGTGGCGCTGGCGGCGGGATCGAGCCTGGTGAGCAAGGACATCCTGAAAAGCGCTGATTGGAAAAAGCTGACCGAAACCGCCGCCGCATTCGTCGCGGCAATCCGCGCGGCGCGAAAATCATGAGCAGACGACGCTCGCGCGGTTCTCGAGACCGCCCGGCTGACAGGCCGAGGAAACCTCAAGCGAGGCCGCAGGGTGGGCCGTCTGGGAACAAGCCACAGGGGGGGCCTTCGGGTGCCAAGCCGGGCGCGCCCTCTGGCAACAAGCCGCAAGCGCCGAGGCCCCGGGGGCAGCCGGTGGCGGCGTCAAAGAACGGATTGCGGGAGCGGATTCTCAAGCTGATGGGGGAGCCGGAGTACCAGCCGCTGGACAAAGTGGAACTGACGCGGAAGCTGGGGCTCTTGAGCGATGACCGGTCGCAATTGCGCGCGCTGCTCCGCGGGCTGGAGCAGGAGGGGGTGATTGCGCGGATCCGCAAGGACCGGTACATCCTGCCCGAGGAGGCGAATCTTTGCACGGGGACGTTCCTTGTGTCGCGCGGCGGGCATGCGCGGCTGGATCCGGGAAAGGAGCCGCACATCCTTATCTCGGCGGAGAATGCGGGCGTGGCGATGCACGGGGACCGGGTGGTTGCGCGGTTGATCCACGAGGGGCACAGGCAACGACCTGACCCGATGGGGCGTCCCTCGGCGCAGGTTATTCGGATTCTCGAGCGAGCGAATACGACGATCGTGGGGACGCTTGAATCTTCGAAACGGTTTTTCTACGTGGTGCCGGACGATTCGAGGCTCGTCCATAATGTTTATGTGCTTCCGGACCGGGAACCACCGCCGCGGACGCCCGCTGTGGGTGACAAGGTGGTCGTTCGGCTGGAGGAATGGCTGACGCGGGAGACGAATCCAGAAGGACGGATCATCGAGATTCTCGGGCCCGCGGATGCGCCGGGAGTCGATATGCTGGCGATAATCCGGCGGAATAATCTTCCGACGGAGTTTCCGGAACCGGTGCTGGCGGAAGCGGAGCGGGTTCCGGAGACAGTGGATTCCCGGGATGCGGCTGGGCGCGAAGACTTGCGCGATCAACTCATCATTACGATTGACCCGGATGATGCGCGGGATTTTGACGATGCGATCCACGTGGAGCGGCTGCCGGGGGGCTGGCGGCTGGGGGTTCACATTGCGGATGTTTCGAATTATGTGCGGACGGGATCGCAATTGGACCGGGAGGCGCTCTCGCGCGGGAACAGCGTTTACCTGGCGGACCGGGTGATCCCGATGCTGCCGGAGCGGTTGAGCAACGGGGTGTGCAGCCTGAAGCCGCGAGTTGACCGACTGACGATTTCGGCGTTCATCGATTTTTCGCCGACCGGGAAGGTCAAGGGGGTTCATTTCGCGCGGAGCATCATCCACAGCAAGGCGCGACTGACTTATAAGCAGGCGTTTGCAATCCTGACCGGGAAGACGCCGGAACCTGTGCCATCGCTGGTGCCGGACAAGACGGATGTGATTCCGCCAGAGGTGATCGATCAATTGCATACGGCATGGGAGCTGGCGTCGATTTTGCGGAAGAACCGGTTTCAGGCGGGATCGCTGGATCTCGATTTTCCCGAAGTGAAGGTTTGGCTGGATGCGCAGGGGAAGCCTGTGCGGCTGGAGAAGGTGGAGAACGATATTTCGCATCAACTGGTCGAGGAATTCATGCTGGCAGCCAATGAAGTGGTGGCGCGGGAAATCAAGAACCGGCTGCTGCCCTGCATTTACAGGGTGCACGACGACCCGGACCCGGAACGGCTGAAGGAATTCCGGGACCTGGCGAACAGTTATGGCTTGCAGGCGGGAGATCTGACGCACCGGCCGGAGGTGCAGCGGCTGCTGGCAAAAATCCGCGGGCTCCCCGAGGAATACGCGCTAAAGCTGGCGTTTCTGAAGAGCCTCAAGCGTGCAGCTTACGAGGTGGAACCGCGCGGGCATTACGGGCTGGCGAAGACGAATTACACCCACTTCACGAGCCCGATCAGGCGGTATGCGGACCTGGTAGTGCACCGGGTGCTGGGGCAACTCGCGGCCGAGCAGAACCCAGGACACAAGGCCCAGGCGCACCGGCCTGCGCCGAAGGAATTGCCGGCGGTGGCGGAGCATATTTCGACCACTGAACGCATCGCGGCGGATGCAGAGAAGGAATCGGTGAAACTGAAGAAGCTGGAGTTCTTCCAGGCGCAACTGAATGCGCGCAAGCCGCAGGAATTCGAGGCGGTGATCATCGACATCAAGAGCTTTGGGTTGATCGTGGAGCTGCCGGCGGTGATCCTCACCGGGGTGATTCACGTCTCCTCGTTGCAGGACGATTTTTACCTATTCGATCCGGTCCGACTGCTGTTTGTGGGGCGGCGGAAGCGGAAGACCTACCGCGTGGGCGGGCGGCTGCGGGTGATTGTGGCCCGGGTTAATCCGCGGAAGCAGCAGGTGGATTTTGTGCCCGTCGAATAATCCCCGTGGAAAACGCCCGTCAACCGTATGAATAGGTTGGACAGACGGACAAACTTTTGCAAATGTCTGCGGTTCTTGTGAATTTTCAAGACCACATGGGCTCAAAGGGAATTATGGAAAATGTTATCGCTTCAAAAGAGGTGCAGGTCGAACGCAAGCACCTCAGCATCGAGTTTCGGGAGAATGAGCGGGGCCGTTTCCTGCGCATCACCGAAACTGCTCACGGTCATCGCAATGCGGTGATTATTCCAAGCACAGGGCTGGCCGATTTTACCTCGGCGCTGGCCGCTGTGCTGAACCTCGCAAACAAGGCCACATCGGCCACGCCCGCCGCATCGGCATAAACCGGGCTTCCAGCCCGACCCCCCGGCGGCCGCGGCTCCCGGGTCCTTCGTCCCCTCTTCCTCCATCACCCCGCATTTCCCACCTATGCCTACCAAAACCACACGTCTCCCTGCATCACGTCCCACCCCTGTCTCGTCGAACGGCGCATCGCATCGCGCCAAAGCCCCTGCGAAAACCGCTCTCGCCCCTGCGAAAGCCGCTCTCGTCAAGAAGCCCGCGCCCGCGGCGAAGGGGAAGTATGTCTATCTCTTCGGCAACTCGAAGGCCGATGGGAACGGCTCAATGAAGCCGCTGCTGGGCGGCAAGGGCGCCAACCTGGCGGAGATGACCCGCATTGGTCTGCCGGTGCCTCCGGGCTTCACGATCACGACGGAAGTCTGCACCTACTATTACGCGCATAAGAAGACCTACCCGCCGGCTATGAAGGCGCAGGTGGAAACTGGCGTCCGGAACATGGAGAAGATCATGGGGACGAAGTTCGGCGACACCGGTGCGATGCCGCTGCTGGTGGCTGTGCGGTCCGGGGCGCGGGATTCGATGCCCGGGATGATGGACACGATCCTGAACCTTGGGCTGAACGACCAGACTGTGCTTTCCGTCGCGAAGGCGACTGGGAATGAGCGGTTTGCGTGGGATTGTTACCGGCGGTTCATCCAGATGTACGGCGACGTTGTGATGGGCGTGCAAAAGGCCGCGCACGAAGACCACGAGCCGTTTGAGACTGTGATCCATGAGCTCAAGCACGAGCTTTACCATGCAGATATCGAGGATACGAAGCTGACGGTCGATGATCTGAAGCAGCTCGTGGCCCGCTTCAAGGCGCTGGTGAAGGAGCGGACCGGGAAGCAATTCCCGAACGATCCGTGGAAGCAACTGGAGGGAGCGATTGGGGCGGTGTTTGGATCGTGGATGAATGACCGGGCGATTGTGTATCGCCGCAAGTACGGCATCCCGGCCGAGTGGGGTACGGCGGTCAATGTGCAGGCGATGGTGTTTGGAAATACGGGATCGAACTCGGGGTCTGGTGTTGCGTTTACGCGCGACCCGGCGACCGGGGAGAAGACTTTTTACGGTGAGTTTCTGATCAACGCGCAGGGCGAGGATGTGGTTGCGGGGGTTCGGACTCCGGAGCCTGTGGCTGATCTGAAGAAGCATCTGCCGGGTGCACTGGTGGAGTTGGAGCGGATCCGCAATGTGCTGGAGTCGCACTTCAAGGATGTGCAGGACTTTGAGTTTACCATTCAGGACGGCAAGGTGTTCATGCTGCAGACCCGCAATGGGAAGCGCACTGGCGTCGCCGCAGTTCGGTTTGCGGTGGAGATGGTGAAGGAGAAGCTGATCGACTGGAAGACGGCGATCAATCGTGTGCCAGCGGATCAGCTTGATCAGGTGCTCGCGCCTGTGTTTGACAGGGCGGCGATCAAGGCGGCGAAGCAGATCGCGCATGGGCTGCCGGCTGGGCCTGGCGCAGCGACTGGGCGCGTCTATTTCAATGCGGATCGCGCGGCAGCGGCCGCCCACAAGGGCGAGCGTGTGCTGCTGGTGCGCATCGAGACTTCGCCAGAAGATCTGCGCGGGATGATCGCAGCGGAGGGAATCCTTACTGCGCGCGGAGGCGTCTCGTCGCATGCGGCGCTGGTTGCGCGGCAGATGGGGAAGGTGTGCGTGTGCGGCGCTGCGGAGATTGAGGTCGATTACAAGGCGAAGACGATGACCGTGGCCGGGCAGGTATTCCACGAAGGGCAGGATTTCCTGTCGATCGATGGAACGAGCGGGTCTGTTTATGCCGGCGAACTGAAGACAGCGCCGTCCGAGGTGATCCAGGGGCTCATCGGGAACAACGCAGCGGCGAGGAAGAGCCGGACGTACCAGAACTTTGTGCAACTGATGGATTGGTGCTCGAAGGTGACGCGGCTGCAGGTTCGCACCAATGCGGATACGCCGGAGCAGGTTGAGAACGCGGTTGCGTTCGGCGCCTCAGGGGTCGGGCTGACGCGGACAGAGCATATGTTCTTTGAGGGCGACCGGATCGATTCCGTGCGGGAGATGATTCTGGCGCGCAACCTGGAAGACCGGAAGAAGGCGGTGAACAAGCTGCTGCCGTATCAGCGGCAGGATTTCATTGGGATCTTCAAGGCGCTCAAGGGCCGGCCGGCGACCATCCGGCTGCTGGATCCGCCGTTGCATGAATTTCTCCCGCACGATGACACGGCGCGGCGCGACCTGGCGACGAAGATGGGCGTTACACCGGAGGAAGTGACGAAGCGGGTGCACGAGTTGCATGAGTTCAACCCGATGCTGGGGCATCGCGGCTGCCGGCTCGGAATTACCTTCCCGGAGATTACCGAGATGCAGGCACGGGCGATCTTTGAGGCGGCGGCCGAGGTTCAGAAGAAGGGGATCAAAGTGAACCCCGAGGTCATGATCCCGCTGGTGGGCTTCAAGAGGGAGCTCGATCTGCAGGTGGAGATCGTGCACCGCGTGGCCAAGGAAGTGCAGGCGGAAAAGAAAGTGAAGATCAGCTACCTCGTCGGGACGATGATCGAGGTGCCGCGCGGGGCGATCACGGCGGATGAGATTGCCAAGACAGCGGAGTTTTTCTCATTCGGCACGAATGATCTGACGCAGACAGCGCTGGGGATGAGCCGCGATGATTCCGGCTCCTTCCTTCCGCATTACCAGGAGCTCGAGATTGTGAAGAGCAATCCGTTTGCGACCATCGATCAGGATGGCGTTGGGGCGCTGATGGAGATCGCGGTCGAGAAAGGGCGCAAGACACGCCCGCATATCAAGCTCGGCATTTGCGGCGAACACGGCGGCGATCCGGCCTCGGTGAAGTTCTGCCACAAGCTGGGGCTGACTTATGTGAGTTGCTCGCCGTACCGTGTGCCGGTTGCGAGGCTGGCGGCGGCGCAGGCGGCGCTGGCGTGAAGTTGATTTAGCCCGCATATCAGCTCTGTGGGTTCCGCGCGATGCGCGGGTTTTACGGCGCTGGTGCGGTGTGAAGCTTCTGCCGGCAACTAATTCTCTGTCGGTCTAGTGTGGCGTCGTACCGTTGTTCCGCGCGGGCTCGATGTGGACGAGGACGTCGGCTACCTCTGGGACGGCCTGGCGGACGGCGTCCTTGACGCGATGGGCGATGCCGTGGCCTTCGGTTACCGTGATGCTGCCATCGACGCGGACGTGGAGATCGACGTAATACTCGAGACCCATTTTGCGGACGCGGCATTGCTCGGTTTCGGCGACGCCATCGACATTTTGGGAGGCGGTGCGGACTTGGGCTTCGATGCTGATGGGCGGGGCGGTATCCATGAGGTCGCGCAGGGAGGGCCAAAAAATCAGGATGCCATTGTAGGCGATGATGGCGCAGGCGAAGAGGGCTGCCCAGTTATCGGCCTTGTGACAGGCGGGGCCTCCAATCAGCGCGATGGTGATCCCGACGAGTGCGGCGGCCGAGGTGATTGCATCGGTCTGGTGATGCATGGCGTCGGCTTCCATGGCGGTGCTGCTGGTTTCGCGTGCTACTTTTCTGACCCGGCGGGAATGGATTTCCTTCACGATGATGACGACGACGAGCACCGGAAGCGTGTAGATGGCGGGCGCGGTGCGAGGGGCGGATATGGCGCGAAGGCTCTCGACGGCGAGGCCGGCGCCGGCACCGAGGATCATTAGCGAGCCGAGAATGGCGGCCAAGGGCTCGGCTTTGCCATGGCCGTAGGGGTGGGTGGCGTCCGGGGGCTTGGCGGCGTACTTGAGGCCGGCCCATGTGAGAAGCGAGGAGAGGATATCGAGGAGGGACTCGAAGCCGTCTGCGATGAGGGCGTAGGAATGGCCGATGAGGCCGACGCCGATCTTTGCGGCGCACAATGCGGCGTTGAGGCCCGTGCCCAAAAGGGCGAGGTGGGCGCCGGATTCGAGCTTATCGCGGGCGGAACGCATGATTGGCAGGGAGGCTGCCGTCAGCTAAGACGGATAGGCGCTCTTCAGCTATGAAAAAATCCAAGTCGATCATCTTCCACGAATTCGGCCCCCCGGAAACGGTGCTCAGTCTTATGGAGGAGGCGGTGCCTGAACCGCGGGCGGGCGAGGTACTGATCCGGGCTGAGGCTTCGCCCATCAATCCAGCGGACATCAATATCATCGAGGGGAAATATCCGAAGCGGCCGGAGTTGCCGGCGGTGTCCGGGATGGAAGGGGCGGGGGTCATCGCGAGCATCGGGCCGGAGGTTTCGGGGTTTAATGTGGGGGACCGGGTGCTGGTGCCGCATGGGTTCGGGGCGTGGCGCGAGTACATCACGGTGCCGGCTTCCGGAGTTTTTGCGGTGCCTCCGAATATTCCGGCTCTGCAGGCGGCGATGCTGCGGATCAATCCGCCGACAGCGTGGAGGATGTTGCATGATTTTGTGAAGCTGCAGCCTGGGGACTGGGTTTTGCAGAATGCGGCGAATTCCGGAGTGGGGAGGGCGGTGATTGTGATGGCGAAATCGCTTGGGATTCGGACGGTGAATGTCGTGCGGCGGCCTGAGCTGATCGGGGAGTTGGAAGCCCTGGGTGGGGATGCGGTGCTGGTGGAGTCGGATCAATTGGTGCAGCAAATTGGGGAGATCACCGGGATGGGGAAGGTACGGCTGGCGCTTAATGGCGTGGGCGGGGAGAGCGCGCTGCGGCTTGCGAGCGCGCTATCGCGGGAGGGTGTTATTGTGACTTATGGAGCGATGGGCCGCCAGCCGATCCGCATTCCCAACGGGCTGCTGATTTTCAAGAATCTTGTATGGACGGGCTTCTGGATCACGGCGTGGTACAAGCACGCCACCGAGGAGCAAACGCGGGAGATGTATGCGTCAATATTTCCGCTCGCGGCGAGCGGGGCGCTGAATGTACCGGTGGCAGCGATTTATCCGCTGGATCAATTCCGCGAGGCTATCCGACACGCTATGGCGGAGAAACGCGGGGGGAAGATACTCTTCGCGACGGGCGCGACGGGATAGGTTAGGGGGGAGTCGGCGCGGCCTGGGGATGTGTGGCGAGCCATTGGTCGATTTTATTGGCGCCGGCGGCGAAGGTTTGGTCGCGGCCGGGGCCATCGAGGTGGGCGTAGGGGATTTCGACGATGAACTCGGTGGCGGTGGCGTCGGTGACGGCCATGTTTGGGGCGTAGCCGCCTTCATCGGGGCCGAAGAAGCCCTTCTTTACGGCGGCGGGGACCATGTTGAGCTCTGATTCGTGCCGGACGAAGACGAGGACGAGGTCCCGATTGAAGACCTGGTAGAAATGAATGAGGGCCGAGACGCTGTCGCTGCCACGGGTGTCCGCCTCGTGGCCGAAGAAGACGCCCCAGACCATGAGGAAGCCGAGGGGTTTCTGTTCCTGCCTGGCTTTCTGCTCGGCTTGATCGAGCTGGGCGAGGCTGAAGGCGTCGCCGGCTTGGAGGGCCATCCTGGGGCCGCTGGCGGCGGCAGCAAGAGTGTCGGAGAACCTGTCGATGACCGGCGGGGGCGGAGTCTGCGCGGGGCCGCGCGCGGCCCACGGGGGCTGGATGGGCGCGGGGGGCGGGGTTTGAATCAATTGGGCTTTGACGTCGCCGTTGCCCTGGACGGTGAAGCGGACGGTGGCGACTTGATCCGGCCGCGACGGTTGTGCGACGCGGTAGCGCAAGGTGATCGCAGATGCCTGGGGGGAACTTGAGAAATCAGACCATTCGATAAATGAGATGGTGCACTCCGGGTTGGCGTTCTTTCGCATGAAGGCCTCGACGGCAGACCGGGTTTGGATTTCCGCGTTTGCGACTGGGATGGGCGGCTGGGGAGTGGCTATTGGCTGGGCCGCAGCGGGAGCGGGCGCAGGAGTTGACGCGGCAGTGGGCTCGAGGGTACTGGCGAGCCAAGCAAAGCAGTGGGCGAGAGTTCGCTTGCTGGCAGTCAAGTTCAGCGCGATGAGGACAATCGCGACAGCCACGATAAGGCCGAGGAGCTTTGGCCTGATACCATTGGAAGATGACATTCTCGATGCGGCGTTTGCCAGCGGGGGGGGAATGTATCAGTGGCCGAGGAGCGAAACAAGGCATTCGGGGCATTCCGTCCGGGAGGAGGCAAGATGTGGGTAAAAGACCGCGACTTTGTCCAAAAAATCGCCAAGATATTTTCCTTCGTCAGCAGACCTGTGAACACGATTCGAAAGCACTTTTTATTGCTGGGGGTTCTTTGCCTGGCCGCCGGGCGATGCGTGGGGAGTTCGTATGTTATTGATTGGACCTACGAGTACGGGGTGGGCGCGCCGGGGACGAAGAGCGAGTCAGTTTATGGGCGCCTCCTGTACAAGGGGGATGAGCTTCCGAAGGAGTTTGAGCACGTGATTACTCCAATCGGGGAATTTGTTTTCGTCGATGGCCGGGGGTTTGGATCGGATAACACGGTCGCGTGGGTTCC
>Ga0181531_10002196_pt1 | contig 12212 bp, 8 predicted proteins | sample PEATcosm2014_Bin_38_FD_119743 | JGI IMG/M metagenome (GOLD analysis project Ga0181531, IMG submission 119743) | Peatland microbial communities from MTU Mesocosm Facility, Houghton, MI, USA - PEATcosm2014_Bin11_10_metaG | ecosystem: Environmental > Terrestrial > Soil > Wetlands > Peat | place... | reverse complement strand
GTGCGAACAGTTTTTTGAGCAACGCTTTCTTCGCGTCACTGCGAACGCCCACGATGACACGTTCGGCCCTTTCGAACGAATCCAGCGCCTTCCCCAACCGGAGATTTTCCGGGGAACAGGCGAAATGAAGTTCCGGGTATTCCGACTCCAGCCGGCGGCAGGTGCCGACCGGCAATTGCGCGGAGATCAAAACGAGCGTGCCCTTCGACAAATGCGGCAGGGCACGGCGCAGATTGGCCAGAACATATTCCACATCCGATTCGTCGTTCTCATTGACCGGCGTGTCGTAGCATAGCCAGAGGACGTCAGCATCGTCGCACGCGGTTGCGACATCGGTCGTGAAATCCAGCTGCTTCGTGGCGAGACCTGCGGATATGAGGTCGTCCAGCCCCGGTTCGGACAACGGTGCCCTGCCGAGCTTGAGCTTGGTGACCACCGTTGAATCAAACTCCAGCCCGAAGACAGTGAAATGTCGCGCACAACACGCAGCCGTTATAGAACCCAGGTGCCAGAGGCCGAGGACGGTAATCTTTAGTTTTGCCGGGGCGGTCGGAGCCATCTCCCCGTCTGCATCAGCCGTCGCGGCCCAATCTTTTCCGCGGTCCTGGGGCAGGATGCGGCGAAGCGTGAAAATGTCTGTCTCAGCCAATTCCTGCCGGTGCTGTGAAAGCGTCTCCCACGGGTCCCACAGGGTGCTGATCAGACGCCCGGAGATGTTGTCGCCGGCCGCAGAAATCAGGAACTCAAACAGGCTGGCGACGCGAGCAAGCGAGGCTCCGCCTTCGCGCTTTTGCCGGGTCGCAATCGCAAACTCTTTTTCACCAACGACCGAGGGACCGGAGTTGAGCACCTCTTCGGTCATACGGGTGTTGATGGCTCCGGGCGCAATGGCATTGATATCAATCGTACCGCCGGACCACTCCAAAGCGAGGGTTTCGACCAGACGCACCAGTCCAGTCTTTGCTGCAGCGTAGGGGGTAAAATTGATGCGTGGCGACGTCGAGCCTCCACCAGAGAGGCATAATATTCTGGCGCGCGGAATCGCGTGGCGCAGTAACAGCTCGTGGAAGGCGCGTATGGTATAGTAGGTTCCGTCGAGGTTGGTGCGAACGCTGTTACTCCAGGCAACCGGATCCGCCGCCATGCCTGGCCCGAGCGGGCCTTGCACCCCGACGCAGCAGATGAGAACGTCCAGTTGCGACCATGCGGCGGCCACCTCGCGGCTGAAGCCCGATACTTGCGGCCACTCGGCGACGTTCGCTTGCGAGTAACGGAAAGAGATGCCCTCCGCTTCGCACTCCTGTTGGAACTGCTTTTGGGAGGAGAGGGCCAACCCCCAGATTTCGTGTCCGGCCAGGCCGAAATGCCGCGCCAAATAGTGGCCAATACCCCCACTCGTGCCAGTGATAACAATCTTCATGAATGCAAATAAAGGGTCGCGTGAATCGGCGATGCTTTGAAAACATGCCCCGCTTGCCGCGCGGAGATAAGCCGTGGTATGGCAGCAATGCGTTCACTGGTAAATTTCTCAAACGTGAAATCCTGCACCCATGCGAGCCCGCCGGCCCGCAAAATATTGTCCTGGGCAATCCGAGCAGGTTTGCCGGTTGCTGCCGCTGGATCATTGAAGCGGACGACAATCGCCTGGGTTGCTGTGATCTCGTGCATAAGGGAGAGGGCCAGTTTCACCCGCCACTATTTTCGGTGTTCATACACCCACCGGTTCTGTTGCAGCCATTCCAACGTACGAATGATGCCCTGTTGGATGGAGAGTTTGTTGCGCCAGCCGGTAGCACGGATTTTTTGCGTGTCGAGGAAAATGAACGGATTATCACCCACCCAGCCCTTGTTGCCGCCGGAATAGTCGAGCTTGGGATTAAGACCAAGCGCCTGACAAATATAGCGGATGGAGTCGTTGACCCGGACGTATTCGTCGGCACCCAGATTGTAAATCTCGACACGGTGCTTCGCTTTCAGCGCGGTCTGCCTTTGAATCACGTGCAACATGGCATCCACACAATCACCGATGTAAAGATATGATTTGCGTTGCGCTCCGTCGCCCAGAACTTTCAGGCGGTCGGGCCGTTCAAGCAACTGGCGGTAAAAATCGAAAACGTGCCCATGTGTGTAGCGTTCCCCCAAAATCGAAACGAATCGAAAGAGGTAGCCCTCAAAGCCGAAGCCTTCACAATAGGATTGAATCAGGCACTCACCGGCTACTTTGGACGCGGCGTAAAGCGAAGTTTGCACGGGAAACGGCGCGTTCTCGGGCGTGGGAATGACCTCCGCTTCGCCATAAACACTGCCGGTGGAACTGAAGGCAATGCGCTTGATCCCGTTGGCCCGCATGGCTTCGAGCACATGGAAGGTGGCGACAGTGTTTTGCTGCAAATCTTTGGACGGGTGTTCCAGTCCAAAGCGAACGTCGGCGTTGGCCGCCAGGTGAAACACGGTGTCACAGCCGGCCATTGCCTTTGTCAACGCAGGCAGATCCAGATTGTCACCTTCGACGAACTTGAACTGCGAATTCCCGGCTGCGCCGGCAAGGAATTTTTTTTGGCCGGTGGAAAAATTGTCCCAACCAACCACAGTTTTGCCGTCAGCGAGCAGGCGTTCCATCAGGTTGCTGCCGATGAAACCCGCCGCGCCGGTAATAAAAACCATTTTCATTCGGAAACGGGAGTTTAGTTGTTTCCGCCCGGCACCGCCAGAAATTCCTAGCGGCTCGCCAAGTCACGCAGATGGACAAAACCAAGGCAGCCAACTAACATCCGCGCGTCCTCGGATTGATTTTCCGAATGACTGACGTTCCACCATTGAAAATGTCCTTATGAACCGCCCCAGCCCAGCCGACGCCGCCCCATCGGGTTTGCGCGCGGAAAGCCTGCTGCGAAGCGGCATCATTTTCTCCGCCATCAGTTTTGCCACCGGGCTGGGCAACATGGCTTTTCAAGGCGTGATGGCGCGGCATTTGAAGGAGCAGGGCCAATACGGCAACGCGAACAGCGCGCTTAACGCACTGATGCCGCTGCTGAGTCTGGTGCCCGCCATCGCCACGTTTGCCGTTGCGCATTATATTGCTCACTTTAATGCCTGTGGTGACAGCGCGCGGCTGCAAGGGTTGCTGGCAGGCTGCCGGAAGTTTTTATTCCGCCTGACCCTGGCCGGATCGGTGGTGGCGGTGATGGCCATCAAACCATTGAGCATCTTTTTCCATTACAGCCCAACGCTGATGCTGGCCACGTTGATTTGCACATTATTGAGCTTGTGGGCGTCCCTGGCCGGCGCGTTGTGCCAGGGATTCGCGTGGTTCAAGCGGCTTGCGTTCATCGGGCTGCTCGCCATGCTGCTGCGGGTTTGCTTTGGCTGGTTCGTTACGCTGAAATGGCCGTCGCCGGAAACGGCCGTGCTGGCCTCGGCCTTCGCGCTACTGGCCTACCTGGTCCTGCTTTTTTGGAAAAACGATTTGATCATGCACGGCGAAGCCATCCCGCCCTGGAACCGCGAATTCGTCTATTATCTGGTCGTCAGCGCGGCGTGTGTCGGTGGCGGATATTTCTTTACACAAGGTGATTTGCTCGTCGCCAAAAAATTCTTTTCCGGCGCCGACAATGACGCCTACAACTGTGCCGAACGGCTCGCGGCGGCATTGCCGATTGCCGTAGCCCCCCTGCTCACAATATTGTTCACCTCCCGCTCCGGTACCCGCTCCGGCGGGATTGTCGGCGATCAATTCAAGTTGCTTGGGCTCTACCTCCTGGGTCTGGTGTTTGGCGCGGCGGCACTGTATATGATGCGTGATTTTTGCGTGAAACTCATCCTGGGCAGATCATCGCCGGAAACCGGAGCAATGATTGGCCGCCTTGCCGTCACCATGATTTTTGTTGGTTTGCTCCAGGCGCTCGCGATTTGGGCACTTGCCAGCCGATGGATGAAAATTTCGCTGCTCTACGGCGCGTTAGGACTGGGTTATTGGCTGACCCTGCTTATGCGCGGGCAATCTTCTGCCGCCTTGTTGCAGACCATGCCGGTCGCAGCCGGCGTTGCCTTCATAATACTCTTCACGGTTTGGCTGATAACCATGCAAGGCGGCAAACCCAAAAGTTTCACGTTGGGCTGACAGTCTTTATTGTCTTGGAAGCACGCAGTTGCATAAATTACAAGCGCTTGTTAGAGTACTCTTGATTGACATGTTCCGCCATGATAACAAGCTTCAACCTTCGTATGGGCGGAATTTGGTTTTCGCAGGCTCCAATGTGTCAAAAGGCTCTCCGGGCAGGTAATTTATGAACATGATTCTGACCTCAACAACCGGGGGATTGGGAGCTGACGCCATCGAACCGTTTTTCTATTCGCTTCGCCTCTCCGGCTACCAGGACAGCGTGGTGGTTTTCGCAAGCAGAATTTCGGATCAGAGCCGGGAGGTGTTGAGAAAATATCGGGCCACAGTCGTTGAATTTGATTATCAGGGAATGCCCGTGGTCGCCAACCTGACCGACCGTCTCCCTTGGGCCTGGAAAATGATATCCCGCTATTATCGACAGCATCGGTTTAGCGAAAAGGATTTCAGGTATTTGGTGATCAATTGTTCACGCTTTTTTTGTTACTACCAGTACCTTTCGGGTTTGCAGCACAAACCCAAGTATGTTTTACAGGCAGATATCCGTGACATCGTATTCCAAAAGGATCCCTTCTCGTTCCCGTTTCGTTCCGGACTTTCGGTAACCACGGAATGCCAAATCATCATCAAGTCCAGGTGCGCCATTAAACATCTCTGTGAAACCGTCGGCTTGTTTGAAATGTGGAGGCTCGCCCGACGCGAGATCATAAATTGCGGTACCACCGTGGCCGATTTTGACACCACCATGCAATATCTTGAACTGATGACGACCCACTTCAACCGCGCATTCTTTTGGGCTCTGTTTGAAGGCATTGACCAGGCCTTGCACACTTATTTTGTCCACAAAAAACTACTCGACCCAATTCATATTTATAACAATTGGAACGGGCCGTTTCTGACCCTGGACAGGGTAATCGTCCCCTCCGAACGCAAAAGCACCGAAGGCTATCTATGCAATGAAGACGGCTCCATCGTGCCCATCGTGCATCAATACGACCGGGTAAAGGGCTTATTCAAAAACGGCGAGGCCGTGCCGCCTTGCTGGAGGTTTTACAAAAGCACTGCGCCTTGACCTCCGTTCTTGTGCCATGAATGACACCAAGAAATTTGATTTCGCCGCCGCCTACCGTGTGTTCTACAAGATGGGACGGCCGCCGAACTTTCCCGAGTTTGGCGGCGACAAGTTTCTGCTGACCAAAGTGGCGTTCCGTTCCTTCAAGCGCGCAATCGGTACGTTCAAGGTGAAGTTGTGGGTATTATTGGGAGATTGCCCTCCGCAGTATGAGAATTTTTTCCGCACGGAATGGCCCGGCGTCGAGATTATCCATGACATCAACAAAACCCATGTCGACACGTTCCTGGAACAATATGCCATCCTGAGCGAGCAGCAGGACAGCGAGCTTTGCTGCTTTTTGGAGGACGACTACTTCTACCTGCCGGAGGCATTCCTCGAGACCTTCAACCTGTTCAAGAACCATCCGGAGGTCGACTTCGCGTCACCCTATGACCATGCGGAAAATTATGAGCCATTCAAGAAGATGGCGCACCAAATCATCAACCCGCGCCGGCTGCCATTCTGGAGAACTGTCCCTGACACGACCAGCACGTTTATCGCCAGGAGAGAAGCGTTGATTGCCTGTCGTATTCCCATGCGTTCATTTGGAAAGCCACACGCAAAGTTGTGCCCGTTCTATGTGCATGATCGGGGCCAGTGGATGGCCATCACCAAGTTTCAGGTGTTTAATCCCATATACTTTCTGCAATGCCTGCTTTGGCAATCACGGTTCACGGCGTGGTGTTGGTTGACGGCCTGGGTATTTGGTTGGAGACATATTCTATTCAGTCGCAAACGCACCCTGTGGCAGCCGATGCCGGGCCTGGCCGCTCACCTGGTTGACTCAGCAGCGCTATTGCCACCCGGTTATGACTGGCATGGCGTCATAGCCAAGGCAATCGAGAGTGAACTGGTTCAAGACAAATAGCGGATATAATGTATGAACAACCATTACGATCAAAAATACTTCAACTGGCAAAAAAAATTAGGCCGGGTTGCCGTGAAATGTGACTATTGGAAGTTTGATCAATTCATCAAACCTACGGATGTTGTTTTAGATTTTGGTTGCGGCGGGGGATATTTTTTAGCCGCGTACAAGTGCAAAGAAAAATACGGGGTGGAAGTGAATCCGCATGCACGTCAGATAGCACAAGAGAATGGCGTCACTGTAGTGGAGACAATCGCGGATTTGCCCAAAGATGTTATGTATGACCTCATTATATCCAACCACGCTTTGGAGCACGTCCATAATCCACTAGACGTCATTAAGCTTTTGTATCCTAAGTTAAATGACACAGGAAAAATAGTATTTTATGTTCCAATTAAATGCCGCGAAGAACGCCGATACAAAGAAAACGATATAAATCAACACCTCTATTGCTGGACGCCTTTACTGTTGGGTAATCTATTTGCCACGGCTGGTTTTAAGGTAAAACAAGCGCGGTTTGTTATTCACGCCTGGCCGCCACTCATTCGATACCTTTGTCATATGCCCGGATTTCTGTTTCATCCCATGTGTTTTGTGTGGTGCATCATAACGGATGTAAAACAGACGATGATAGTTGCCGGAAAATCATGATCTATATTGTTTGCTACAATTCCCCCTATGTTGGCGGCGGAGTCGAGCAGGTGGTCAGGAGGCTGGTCGACGCTTTTTCCAGCACCTTCAAGGAAGACTTGTGCCTGATATGCAACGATCCCTCGCAGGAAGACGAGTTTCAGTATGGCGGCGTCAGATGCTTCAACCTCAAGACCGCCCGCTATAACATCGCGGACCGGTTGTTTTTCTGGGGGCGCTACGTTTACAGCCATCGCATCTACACTTTCCTGAAAGCCAAGGCCAGGGACGGTGACGTTGTCAATATTCACGGCATTGAATACGCGCTATTTCCAAGTCTGCTCCGCAACCGAATACCTTCGGACATCAAACTAATCGTGACGGCTCATGGCTCCAACTTCGATTCAGCCACCCGCTACCTGGTGCGCGGAATGCCTTGGAAACTCTGGTATGTCAAAGGATTCTACTTCTTCTATCGCTGGATTATTTTCCTAATGGAAAAGCTGACCTGTTACCGTGTTGATTATTTTACGTTCATCACCAAATACATCCGGAATTGTTACGCGGCGAACTATCAGGTCAAAAAGGAAACCGGCTGCGTCATTTACAATGGCATGTCCCAGGTGAAGGGCAAGACGCGGCAACCGAAGAAAGACCCGCGGTTTGCAGCGCTCATCGTCGGCTCGACCGTTTACCAAAAGGGTCTGGATCATGCCGAGGCCATCATCAAACTGCTTCGCAAACAAGGGATGGAGGTATCGCTCACAGCAATCGGATTCCCCGCTCACCCGCGAGTGCCGCCGGACAACATGGCCACGTACTACGAGCAGGCTGATTTCCTGTTGTTGCCAAGCCGGTGCGAGGGCTTCCCACTGACGGTACTGGAAGCCCTGCAGCACCGGCTGCCCGTCGTCGTCAGCAAAGCCTGCGCTTTCGACGAGGTCCCGGGCCATGGGAACGTGGGTATCGTCGTGGACAATTTCGATTACAAGTCTTGGGCCGATGCCATACACAAAAGCCTCATGGATCTCAATCAATACAATCGCCTGGTAGAAAACCTCAACCAGTTGGATCTTGGCGCATTTGACTGGAACAAGATCGCTCCTGTGTACGAGCGGATTTTGAAAACCGGCACCTTAGGACCGTGAATAAAGCCAAATTCAATCTGGAATGTTACCATTAAACTTTAGATCTTATGAACGATGTGGAGCACATAGTTGAGGTGCGAACACCTTGGGGGCTGTTCCGGGTCGCTCAAGGCGATAGAGTGCTCCGGCATTTGTTGTCGACCACTGGCCATCAAGGCGTCGAGCGGGATCTGTTGCTTTCCCTGGTTGAAAAAACAGATACCATCGTAGATATCGGTGCGCACATCGGCACCATGACGGTTCCACTCGCCCGCGCCGCTTCGGCGGGGCGGACCCTTGCCATTGAGGCCGCCCCTTCCACCTTTGAGTTGCTTCGACAAAATTTGGCGCTCAATCAACTGCCACAGGTTTTGGCTGTTAACGCTCTGGTGGGTCTCGGTCACACCCCGCGGGTCGTCGACGTAACCCCAGGCGACACCGGCTCAACCAGTTTTCGTCGTTCGGCCAACGACGGCCAGGGAATACTTTCTCAACCGCTTTCAGAGATCGTAGATCGGAGGCTTGGGTCGGACGCCGTCGTCGATTTAATGAAAATCGACGTCGAGGGAATGGAACCGGAAGTTTTGGAGAGTGGCGCGGCACTGTTTAGCCGTAAACTGCCGATCGTGATGCTGGAAGTTTACGTGCCGTCGCCTCATCGACGAGAAGGCGCCTACCGGCGACTGCGCAGATTGGAATCATTCTTTAAAACATTTGATTATCGTTTTTTTGCAGTGTTGGGCGCAACCAAAAGCCGGAATCCCCTCCCTGAAATTGCTAGGATTGGATCCTTTCGGTCTCTGGCACTCTATTGGGGGCTCCAGATTGATGTCATTGCCATTCCGCGCACGTCATCCAGACAATTGCAGGCGACTCTGGGTCCAATCCAGGCGCATGTGCGTCTGCTGGAGATAAGTGTTCAGGCTGCTGTGATCGCCTTGCGACGCGCACTCACGGGCAACAGCCCAAACAGTTCAAGTTGTTATTAAGTCAGCAATTTGCCCGCCGATACATCGCGCCCTTTTACTTTCTGCTCGGTTCTCAAAAACCAGCCAACCCGATTTCTCTACACCCCGCAATAGCCCGGTTTTCGACAACGCAAACTCATCAAGTCCATCATCGTCTTGACATATCACATCTCTGAACAGAAACTGCGCCTCGTTTCTGCCGTCCTTTGACCGTTGACCTGCGTTGAGGGCGCATAAATTGAAATTTAAAATCCAAGTTGTTTGGGGTTCCCATTATTTATGAAAACCAACAAGCCAGCTTCCACGGCCGCACCGTTTCAGCGCTGGGGTCCTCTGTTCGGGGTGGGGTTGGCAGCGGTTTTGCTTCTCCTGTTCTGGAAAAGTTTTCTGCCCGACTTCGTCCAATTCAGCAATGACGGACCATTGGGACAGCAAAACACCCAATGGTGCCAGTTGCCTCAGGCGATTGCCGGCGCCTGGGCCGATCTCAACAGCCTGGGCAGCAACGGAGGGGCTTTCCCGCCTGACGTATCAACCCTGATTCGCTGGATACTGCGCCCGCTTGGATTTGCAAAATTTTTTGCACCCGTTTCACTCTTCATTCTGGGGCTCGGCGCCTGGACTTTTTGCCGCGCCTTAAAACTTGCGCCGCTGGCATGTGCACTTGGCGGTATGGCGGCCTGTTTGAGTTCCACTTTGTTTTCAGATGCCTGCTGGGGCGTCGCCTCGCATCAAATCGCCTTTGGCCTGGATTTTCTCGCGTTGGCCTTGATTGTCTCCAACTCGCCGGCAACCCCGTGGTTTCTCCGCTGGAGCCGGCTGGCTTTGGCGGGATTGGCGGTGGGCCTGAACGTGATGGAAGCCGCCGACATCGGCGCAATCTTCAGTTTGTTGGTCGCCACCTTCGCCCTGTTTTATTCCCTGGTGGAAGACGGCCCGGATCCGGCCATGAAAAAATTCGGGCGCGGCATCGGTCGAATCGCGGTCATTGCGATATTCGCGGGATTCATTGCCACACAAAGCATTGTTTTGTTGGTCGGCACCCAGATTGAAGGCATCGTCGGCACCCAGCAAAACGCGGAAACCAAGGCGGAACACTGGGACTGGGCTACCGAGTGGAGTCTTCCTAAAATTGAAACTTTGGGAATCGCGGTGCCAGGGTTGTTCGGTTATCGGATGGACAGCCCCTCCGGAGGCAATTATTGGGGCGCAGTAGGGCGCGACCCGGCGTGGGACCGCTATTATGCCGATGGCGAACAAGGAGCGCCGCCGCAAGGATTTCTCCGTTTCAGCGGCACCGGTAATTACGCCGGTGTGCTCGTCATTTTGGTGGCTTTGTGGGCCATTGCCCAATCGTTGCGCCGGCAAAATTCCATGTTTTCCGCAACCCATCGGCGGTTCCTTTGGTTTTGGACGGCAGTGTTGATTGTTTCCTTGCTTCTGGCATTTGGCCGGTTCGCTCCGTTTTACCGGCTCGTTTATGCGTTGCCCTATTTCTCAACCATTCGCAATCCCGTCAAATACCTCTTTGTCTTTTCGTGGGCACTCGTCGTCATTTTTGGCTACGGCATCCATGGCTTGAGCCGGCGTTATCTGGAAGTCCCGGCCGCAGGTCCCACCTCACCGCTTGCCCAACTCAAAACCTGGTGGACCAAAGCCCGGGGCTTCGATCGAAATTGGACTTCCCTTTGCCTTGTGTTCTTCATCGGCAGTCTGCTGGCCTGGCTGATTTATGCGGTGCAGAAGCCGGGCCTGGTCGCTTATTTGAAAACGGTCGGCTTTTCCGACGAGACCATGGCCGGCCAAATCGCCGCGTACAGCGTCGGTCAGATTGGTTGGTTCATCTTGTTCTTTGCGCTTGCCTTGGGATTATTCACGCTGATTTTAAGCGGCGCGTTCGCAGGGCGCCGGGCCAAATGGGGGGGAATTCTCATGGGCACCCTGCTCGTCCTGGATTTGGGACGCGCCGATCTGCCATGGCTGGTTTTTTGGGATTATCCACAAAAATATGCCGGCAATCCCATCATCAGCTTGCTCCAGAGCAAGCCTTATGAGCACCGGGTGGCGGTCCTGCACTCCAAGTCGCTTTTCGAAGAGCTCTACAACATCGAATGGTCCCAGCAGCTTTTCCCTTATTATAACATCCAGTCCCTGGACGTCATTCAAATGTCGCGGATGCCTGAGGATTTGGCGGCTTATCAAGCGGCACTTTCACCGCTGGACACACCGGACACACTCTACCGCGTCGCCCGCCATTGGGAATTAACCAACACCCGCTATCTCCTCGGTCCGGCGGCTTTCCTCGACTCGTTAAATCAACAGCTCGATCCGGAGCAACATCGCTTCCGCATTGTCCAGCGATTTGGCGTAGCCCCCAAGCCGGGAATTGAAAACCCCACCCAGTATTCGGAGCTGACGGCGGTTCCGGCCGACAGTGGCGACTATGCGCTCTTCGAGTTCACCGGCGCGCTGCCGCGGGCCAAATTGTATTCCCGGTGGCAGGTCAGCACCAATGACAATGCCACGCTGCAAACACTTGCCAGTGTCAATTTTGACCCGTGGGAAATAGTTTTGGTTTCCACCAATCTGCCGACACCGTCCGCAACCAACACCACCAATGCCAATTCCGATTCCGGCACGGTGGAATTTAAAAGCTATGCCCCAAAGGACATCGTATTCAGCACCCACGCCGGCGCGCCATCTGTGTTACTGCTCAATGACAAGTTTGACCCGGATTGGCATGTGTTCGTGGATGATAAACCTGCGCCGTTGCTTCGCTGCAATTTCCTCATGCGTGGTGTTTACCTCACACCCGGCAACCACATGGTGGAATTCAACTTCTCGCTTCCGCTTGGCCCGCTCTACGTCACCCTCACCGCGGCAGGTGTGGGCATTCTTTTGTGCGGAGTTTTGATTTTTTCGACACGGCGAACCCCCGCCCGTTGAAACCGGCCGCCAGGCCTGAATTTTACAGACCGGTCGGATGATCAATGAACGCCCAGGGCAGGTGAAATTTTCGCGAAAGCGCCGACGCCAGCGCCCGGACCCCGAACGTCTCTGTCGCGTAATGGCCGCCATAAAGAACGTTGAGGCCGAGTTCCTCCGCCAGGGCATACGTCCAATGCGGCCCCTCACCGGTGATAAACGTGTCCACGCCTTCGCCGGCCGCCTGTTTCAATTCCGCGCCCGCGCCGCCGGTCACCACGCCTATGTGCCGACAAATTCCACCACCGCCGGGGACGACCCGCGGCTTCGCGCCGGTCGCCCGCGCAAGTCGCCGGGTCAATTCACTGCGGGAAATCGTCTGCCGGGTCTTAAAACCAATGGTCTGGCCGTGAGTCAAAAAAAACGGCTTGAGATGTTTCAATCCGAGCGCGGCGCAGAG
>Ga0181531_10002195_pt1 | contig 12213 bp, 7 predicted proteins | sample PEATcosm2014_Bin_38_FD_119743 | JGI IMG/M metagenome (GOLD analysis project Ga0181531, IMG submission 119743) | Peatland microbial communities from MTU Mesocosm Facility, Houghton, MI, USA - PEATcosm2014_Bin11_10_metaG | ecosystem: Environmental > Terrestrial > Soil > Wetlands > Peat | place... | reverse complement strand
TCCTGCGGCTCAGTTTTCCGGGGCGGGTCAATTACGAGAAAACTCCAGTTTTAACTGGCTGAGTTTTCCGGGGGCACGTCAGGAGGGTAAGTCCTGATCGGGCCCAGGCATCGATCATAAGGCGGATTGAGGGAGCTTGTGTTCGATTGGATTCGTCGGGCCAGGAGTCATGCTCTCCTCCTCCTGATAAAGGTCATTATCTCCCCTCGCGGGTAACATCTGGGCAATCCCGCCCACCAGCCAGGAGAGCAGTACCAAATACGCCGGGAGCCTGATCAATCTCACGAGATAGGTTCCGAATCCGTCTTCGCCGAAGTTAGGCAACAGCATTCCAATCGCCACCGTTCCCCACGGCCGGCTCACATCGAAGACACTCTCGCAAACAACAAACAGGAGCGGAAAGACGCAGAAACCAAATACCGCAACACCAGGCCAGCCGAAACATCCGTAACTCTCGGCAATCGGGGAAGTCGCGATCTCCCCGTTCTCGACAAAATCCCCGTTCATCCCCGAAACTCGCCCGACAAATCCAGCCGAATCCTCATTTGGCTTACCGGGATAGAGGAAACGCGGAACGTTTGCAAGGATATCGATTTTCATCGTGGTGAATCCGTAGTGATATCCGTTCGAGCACGCGCTGATGAGGTTGCTGTCCGGGCGGATAAGCGAAAATCGGTTGAGAACTGTGAATCCCGCCCGGTCGAAATACTCCGACCGCGGATCCTGTTGGACATCGTGCTCGGCGAGACTCTCGAGATCGGACTTGGTGGGAGGCGCGAAGATCAGTTGAAATGCCATCCCTATCCTGTCGCGTACATCTCTCCCGCCCAGGACGCTCCTGGAATAGAGCTCGAACGGTGAGTATATCGCCAGGAAAAAAACGCTCATCGCCAGGGCCATCGCATAGTGCCGCCGTTTGAACCGGTAACCGCGCATATAGCAGGTGGCAAAGTAGGCGACAACCGGGGTTAGAAAGACACCTCTGCTGGTTTGGAGGAATGCGGAGATCCAGTTGATTGAGCACGGAATTAAAACAGACCACCCGAAGCTGTGCCGCCCACCGGTGTCTCGAATGCGCGAATCCACCGCTACTACAACGGCAAACAATAACAACCCGGAGAAGGCCAGCCCCGCACTCCGAACATTGTTGTATTCCTGATTATTTGGATCGAGGTTAAAGCTCTGGAACACGGCCGTACCGATGCCGCCCACGACGACAGCTATAGTGTATAGCCGGTGTGAATGGACGGCTGAAAGCGGCTCCAGGGGCCTGACGAGGCCGAGCCGGACTCTCGCATAGAGAAACACCCCCACCATAACGCTGAAATAAAACAACGCATACATTGAAATCGTCAACGCCGGAGTTTCAAGGTTCCCGTCGGCTGGCTCGAAAAGGATCACCTTGCCCAGCTGAGAAATAACGATGGTGCGAAGCGCGAAAGCGGCGAAAAGGATGCCACTGATCGTGCTCACTCCTCCGAGCAGGTTGTAGGTGATTGCGACGAAGATCAGCGTCAGCGCCACCGTACCGAGGAATAACAGGGTGGTTCCCGCAGCGGCCTCGACCACGGCAATCATGGTAATTGCGCCGAAGATCGTTATCGGCGAGAGTTTGTATTCGCGAAGCATGAAAGGCATAGTGTGTCGAGTTTGCCGTCAGGGTATCCGGTAGACCAATCCGCTGGTGACCCCCGACGCTACGCCGGCGCCCCCAGCGGCCATGCCCGCCTTGAAGCCATTAGATGGAACCAGCAGCACATCGTCGGAGGCCAGCGCAATGTCCCTTTCCTTGCCGCTCATCACTTTCTTCAAATCCATCTGAATTTCCACATGCTGGTCATCCGGTGTTCTGCGGATGACGACCACCCTGGAAAGCGCCGCACCGAAGTTCAGCCCTCCCGCCATGGCAATGGCTCGCATCACGGTAACGGGTGAGTTGCTCGACAGCGGAATCGCCGATGGAGTCTTCACCTGGCCCACGACGAACACACTGCCCACTTTGGGCACGATCACCGTGTCACCGGCCATGAGTGGGATGTTGGTCTCATCCGTCGTCCTGGGATCGGAGCCCAGCAGGATCGTAATCGGGTTGGGATCGCCCTGCCGGCGAACGGTGATCGTATGGCTTGCCAGCGGTGTAAATCCTCCGCAGGCCGAAATCACATCCAGCAATCGCAACTGGCCGAACGCCGGAACCGGCGCCGGCTTCTGGACTTCCCCAAGGACGGTGATCACCCGCGTGGGGGAATCGACCAGTGAAACAGTGACCTGCGGATCCACAAGGATCCCTTTGTCCTTCAGTTCCTTCTCCAGGTAGGCCGCGACTTCCGATGGGGTCATCCCCGCCACCTTCACAACCCCCAGATACGGCAACGCGATTTCACCCTGCGCTCCGACCTTGATGCCGCTCACGCTGCCGCTGCCGCCGCTGGTATTGCCCGGCGCGTCGAGGCTCGTCGCTGTGCTGGTGGTCAGTTCCGGCGCCCCATAGGTCGCAATCGAGATCACATCCCCCGGCATAATAGTCACGTCGTTGTACTGCGCCTTCAGTGCCGAAACCGGGGAGGATGAGCCGGCCGTCGATCCGCTTACCGCTGGTCCGGCAAACTGCCCAGAGGCCACGGCAACTCCGAAGATCATTCCGCAACCGACCGCAAACATCGCCTTGATCCCGCTCGTCGACCGCATGTTCATTCCGCCTCTTCCGCGCGCCTGCACGACGCCCTCAACTTACTTCCCATATTCGTACGTGTAATACCCGAGGTAGCCGTAATACTCCGGCAGCGAGGCATCCACACCATTGAATACGAAACCGTATACCTTGACGTCGAGCTCATGCAGAATCTCAGCAGCCCGGGCGAGCATGCGCCGCGTGCAATATCCCTGGCGGATCACCAGGACCATGCCATCCGCCTGCGCCGCAACAATGGCCGGATCGGTCACCGAAAGCACCGGCGGGGTGTCGAAGATGACATAGTCGTAATGCTCCCGCAGCTGGCGCACCACTTCGGTCATCTGGTCGGAGGCCAGTAGGTCAGCGGGCAGAGGGGGCATCGTTCCGGAGGGAATCACATCGAGGGTCGTCAGCGTCTCGTGGGTCTGCGTCACTTCGTCCAGGGTGTAGTAACCGGTCAGCACTTCCGACAATCCCTTGCCACCCTCGAGGCGGAGCCGCTTATAAACCGAGGGGCGCCGCATATCAGTATCCACGAGGGCCACTTTTTTGCCACCCTGAGCAAGGACAGCGGCCATATTCATCGAGACCGTCGACTTACCTTCCCCAGGCTGACAACTGGTAACTGCGATGACTTTCGACTCCCGTGAGGTCGTCGACAATCGCATCGAAGTTCGCAGGGCCCGGAATGACTCGGAAAACGGTGACCGGGGATCGCGCAGCAACTCCGGCCCAACCACCCACTCCAGGTCCGACCCTTTACTCTTCCAATGGCTCTGCGGAATCATCGCCAGCGACGGAAGCCCGAGAATCTCCTGGATCTCGTGCGCATCCCGGAGGCGAGTATCCAGCTTCTCCAGGAACAGAGCCAGCGTGATCCCGGCAAAGCTGCCGAAGAGCATGCCGATCAATCCAAGTTCGGTCGGCGCCATGCTCGATGGCTGGACCGGAAGCGAAGCAAGATCGACTACGCTGATGTCCGCCGCATCCAGCCCCGCATCTACCGCGGCTTCTCGCAATCGGGCAAGGATGCTTTCGTACATGTGACGGTTCGATTCGTACTCCTCCGATAAAAGCATGTACTGCACGATATCGTCACGCTGCCCATAAAGCTGCTGTTCCTTGCTGTCAAGCAGCCCCTTGGCCTGGTTTTCCTCAGCTCGCGATACGTCCAGAGCGTCTTTCGCCTGTTGGACGACCCGATCCTCGGCATGGGCAATCTCGCTATTCAGCGATGCAATCTGGGCGTTCAGCTGCTTCACCTGGGGATGGTTAGGCCCATACACAGGCTGAAGTCTGGCCAGTTCCGCAGACGCCGACGCGCGCTGTGCTCGTAAGCCGGCCAGCAGTCCCTGTGGGCCATCCGATCCCAGTGGAGTGATGCTGTCCTCAATCTGGTCGGGAGGCACCGATTGCAGAATCCTGTAGCGCGCTTCGGTAATCACTCGCTGTTGAGTAGCATCGGAAATACCTTTCTCCAGGTTGGCCAGATCCGTGACCATCAGACTGTGCTCGGGATCGAGAGCATTGATCCCCAGCTTCCGCTGCAGGTCCACCATGCGGTCCTGGGAGCTCTGCACCACGGTTCTCAGATCGTCGATCTGGTTGGTCAGCCACTTGCTCACTTCCTTCGTGGTGTTGTAATGACTGACGAAGTTGTTCTCAACAAATTCGCTCTCCAGCGCGTTCACAATGTCCGCGGACAGCTGCGGAGACGGACTCTTGTACTGGATGGAGATCATCTCGGTCCGCGGCACGCGGGTCACCGTCAGGTTCTTGCGCAGGGTCTTCAGGATGGCTGTGCGAACATATACATTGTCCAAATCGCCATGGAGCAAGGGTACTGACGCGCCTACAAATTCGGCGGTTTTTATAGTTTTTGCTCCGTGCAAAAAGGCCGCATTGTCCTGGAGCTTGAGCTTCTTCGCAACCTGGGCCAGTAACTTATCGCTTTCCAGAATGCGGATGTCGCTTTCCACGATTACGTCCAGGGAGCCCATTCCCGTCGTCAGCACGGATATGGATTGCTTCAGCTCGGATGCCGAGCCTGGCTGAATCTGAACCTCTCCGGTCGCCGAGTAGCGCTTGCCGCGGATCAATCCTGCCGCAGCTGCCAGCACCGCGAATCCCAAAGCCATACCCAGCAGGAACACGCGCCGCTTCCGAATTACCAACCACAGCTCCGTCAGCGAAAGATCCTTCGCCTCCGGACCTGCAGAGACCAGTTTGCCGCGAACCAACTGTTGCACCTAACCTCTCAGTGTTTCGAATTCCCGATCGGAATCCGCGATTTGACTTCTCTTGCACTGGATCTCCGCCACGCACGGTTCGTCCACGCGGCCTTGGGGGAAAGAAAGGGTTGCTTCCGGACAATCCACGGAAACGGAGCTGGCTGTTGAGCCATGCATTTCGCCCCAACGGATACCGCTCTGCAGCAAAAGCGTAGATCAAGTGTACCGCCCCGTTTCTTTCCCGGTCAACATTACCCCGGTTTCCTCGGGGCTGGGCTGAGGTCCTGCAGTAACCTGCTAAAACACCGCGCTTTTCAGGCTGACGCCTTGCCGACCGCGGCTTTCGAAGCCCAGGGCGAATGAACCATACGGATCAATTCCGGAACGTTAACCGCTGGCTGGGGTGGGGCGAAGAAGTATCCCTGCATCACGTCGCAACGCATTCGGATCAGGGCTTCGGCCTGCTCCTCCCGCTCGACGCCCTCAGCCACGACTTCCAGTCCAAGGCTGTGGGCCAGAGAAAGGATCGCCTGCACCAGGGCGCAGGTGCCATTCGGCTCGCACAAGCGCTCGACAAAAGATCGGTCGATCTTCAACCTTTCGATGGGAAGCTGATGCAGGTGCTGCAGGGACGAGTAGCCTGTTCCGAAATCGTCCACCGAAAAGTGGACGCCGAGATCCGCCAGTTCCCGCATCTGGCGCGCCAGATCTTCCAGATTCCGCATAACCGTAGTCTCCGTCATCTCGATTTCCAGTCCATCGGCCGCGAAGCCACTTTCCAACACCGCCTGTCGCACCTGGCGGGAAAAATCCATCCGCATAAACTGCAGAGGAGAAACGTTAATCGCTATCCGGGGCACCGCCAAACCCTCGCTGCGCCATTCCTTGCTCTGCCGGCATACCTCCCGTAGCACCCAGTTACCGAGCGGCACGATGAGCCCGCTCTCTTCCGCCACGGGAATAAATCGGTCCGGGCTCACCTTACCGAATCTCGCATGGCGTAGCCGGAGGAGCGCCTCCAGCCCACAAATCACTCCGTCCGCCGTGTACTCCGGCTGGTAGTAGAGTTCGAGGCCTCCATCCTTCAGCGCGCGCCTCATGAACATTTCCAGTTCATTCGCCTCGGTCGTCGATTGGCTGATCTCTTTTGAGACCAGAACGAAATCATTGCCTCCCGATCGCTTCACCCTGTACATGGCGGCGTCCGCATTCCTCCACAATGTGGTCGCGTCGATGCCATGCTCCGGGTACATCGCAATCCCGATACTGGCGGTAATGTCGATTGGATATTGATCCGCAACCAGCGGCTTTCGGAGCGCCGTGAGCAGATCGTCCACCAGTCTGGTCGCATCGTCTGCCGATACGAGATCCCCGGCCACGACGGTGAACTCCTCCCCACCCGACCGCGCGATTGTGTCCTCTGCGCGCAGCCGGCTCTTCAACCGCTCCGCCACCTGCTTGAGACATACATCGCCGATGACGTGCCCGTAAGTGTCGTTGATTTGCTTGAAGCGATCGATGTCCAGGCACATGACCGCTACCTTTTTTCCTCGCCGCGCCGCCGAAGCCAGAGCCTGCTCCATCCGATCGAGCAGCAGCAGCCGATTCGGCAGTCCGGTGAGCATGTCGTGGTTCGCCTGATGCAGCAGCCGGTTGTGCAACTCCTGCCGCTCGGTCACGTCCTGCACCAGAGAAAACCTGGCGGGCCTGCCTTCAAATCGAATGCTGTGCGCCGAAACCTCTACCTGGATCCGCCGGCCGTCGCGCAGAATATGTGTCCATGGGCCGGAGACGAACACCGCCTCCTTATTTCCCGCCTTCGCAACGGTCTGTTCCATCGCCTCCACTTCATCGGCGGGACGGATATCCCGCAGCGTCATCTTTCGAAACTCCTCCGCCGAGTAACCGTAACGCGAAACCGCGGCATCGTTGGCGGCGAGAAAACGCAGGCTTTCCGTGTCGAAAATCCACATGGGATGCGGATTGTCCTCGAACAACACGCGGTATTCCTCGCTGCGAACATCGGCCTCACGCTTCTGCTCTTCGAGCAGCGTAAGGATCATTCCAAAGGCCACAAAGTACTTCGGCACGTTCCACAGTTCGCCGATGACATTGACCTTCGGAAGAAACGCCTGCATCAACAGGGCGGAGGGGAATACCGCTCCCCAGGCGGCGAGGCCCCCCGCCGCTGCCAGCACCCCGGCCGTAGTTCGCCGGAAGTCCTCCCAGTACAGCAGAGCGTTGAGGAAAAATATCTCCGAGAGGATGGGGTAAATGCTCTCGTCCACGTGGCCGCGCCGCAGTTCGAGCGCGAGCCAGAGAGAGCATCCCACCAGGATCGCCGCGCTCCAACGCCGGGCGAAAACCGCCCGCGCAGGCGTTCCGGCCGCCGGTCGCCCGCTCCCGAACCGCAGAATCACCACTCCATAGGCGATCTGCACCGCGAGACCAACCCCAGCCAGCAGCGCGGCGGGCTGCGGCCGCAGCACGACTGTCGTAACATACCCGACCGGCGGCACGCTCAGCAGCAGCGCCGAGGCCGCAAATCGCCATCCCCGTTCCCAAATGAGCCCCGAAGACAGCGCAAAAGCCGCTCCACAGAGCAGCAAGGCACTTTCCGACGCCGCCACGATCAACTTCGCTCCCCACGTATCCAGGGGAGCGACCAACAGCAGGCCGAAGTGCATCAGGATGAAAAACCAGCCCAACAACCAAAAACGGACGCGCACCGTCGCCTGCCGGCGATAGACAGACCCGAACAGGATGACCAGCAGGCCGATAATCAGAATGTCCAGAAGGATGTTCTGCATGAAACGGGCATTTCTCCCGGCGCTGAAAAGTCTCGACAGAATTGCAGCGGAAACGATGCCGCCTGAGAGTTCAACGGGGATCGGGCGAGATCAATAACCTGATCTAAGCATACTCCCACAATTTTCCGGCATTTGAACCAAAACCACCTGCAAATCCAGCAGCATGACTCCAGTACCGCAAGCGCGATCAAGCGGATTGTCAGCGAAATAAACCGCCCCTCACGTGCCTGGCCAGGGGCAAACCCAGAAGCCCGCCCGCTTTCCTGGACCCTGCACTCTGTGATGCTGTATTCCGCCTTTCGATAACCTTCCCACATGTCCCGTGCCACCGTCCCGGCCTCGCGCGCCTGCTCCCTGCGCGCCCACATCCTGCTCGTCACGGTTGTTGCCATCTGGGGCTCAACTTTTGTCGTCGTCAAAGACGCTCTCACTGACGTCTCGCCGCTGCTCTTCAATCTGATCCGCATGACCCTCGCCTTCGCCTGCCTGGCCGTCTTCTACCGCGGCCATTTCGGCCGCATGGATCGGCGATCGCTCACCGCGGGCGCAATTGTCGGCCTCTGCCTGGCCTTGGGTTATCAGTTCCAGACGGCCGGCCTTCGCCTCACCACCCCCTCGAAATCCGCATTCATCACGGGAATGGTTGTGGTTCTCGTCCCCATGCTTTCCGCCATCCCCGCAATCCGCCCTCGCGGCGCCCGCATGCCCCGATGGAACGCCTGGCTGGGAGCCATCGTCGCCTTCGCGGGCATCGTTCTGCTAACCACCCCGTCCGGCCCCCACTTAGTTTCAGGATTCAGTTCCGGCCTCAGTTCCGCCCTCGACTTCCGCGCCATCGGCCTCGGCGACCTCCTCACCCTCGGCTGCGCCCTCGGATTCTCGCTGCACGTCCTGGCCCTGGCCCGCCTCTCTTCTCGGATTCCGTTTGAGCAACTTGCAGTTCTTCAGGTCGGATTCTGCGCTGCCTTCATGGCCGCCACCCTGCATTTGCTCGAGCATCCCTGGATCCACTGGTCTGCCCGCCTCGTGGTGGCTCTCGTGCTCACCGCCGTCCTCGCCACGGCGACCGCCTTCGCGGTCCAGTCGTGGGCCCAGAAATTTCTCCCCGCCACCCACACCGCTCTCATACTGGCTCTTGAACCTGTCTTCGCCTGGCTCACTTCCTTCCTCTTCTACGGCGAACGCCTCGGCCGCCGCGGCGCATCCGGCGCACTCCTCATCCTCACCGGCATCGCCCTTACCGAGCTCATCCCCATGCCCATCCAGCCCAGCAGCCATGAAGGCGTCCCCCTGGAACGAGCGGACAGCTCTTAAGCAAAACAGATCGGCAACAGACTTTTAGCAAAAGACGCTCAGCCAGGAGCTGCAAACGAAAAAAACCTTGGCAGGCGATCCAGCCTGGCCCCGGAATCGTCTTAAGCGCAGCTCGGTAACTGCCCTTGCCAAAGTTCCTTCGCGAAGAGTTTTTTTGCTGACCGCCTGTCGCTAAAAGTCCTTCGCCGATCGTCTTTGGCTAAGAGTTTTCGGCTAACCAACCCCTCCCTCAAAGCTTCTTGCTCGCTGCTCGCTTCTGGGCTCCCTGTAACCCCATTTCCCCAACCCGCGTCTAACAGGTCTATGGGCCCACCAGTCCGATGACCCGAGCGCTCCGCCAGCCTCCGCTTCGGGTTCTATACTGATAGCGGGGAGACGCTTCCGCGCCAACCTTCACCACCACGAGGTACGACTCCGATGAAATCCTTTTTTGGGCGGTTCAGTTATAACCGTCTGGCTTCGACCTTCACCATTCTGGCCACCCTTTCAGCAGGAATCCTCGTCGGCTCCATCGTCGCGCACCAGGTTCGCGGTCAGGAATCCCAGGTCAGCAGCTCGGATGCCACGCCGCTCAAAATCCCCCCCGCCCGCGAGCTTTCCACCGATTTCACCAGGATCGCCAAAGAAGTCGGTCCCGCGGTCGTCAACATCAATACCGAGATTCTGCCCAAGCAGCAGCAGAACCGCCGCCGCGGCCCTCATTACATGCAGCCGTGGTCCGCGCCCCAGCAACAGGAGCCGCCAGACGGCGACGACGACGATCAGGGCCCTCAGGGCGGCCAGGGTGGTCAGGCCGGGCCCGGCGGCCAGGGGGGCCTCCAGGATTTCTTCAACCACTTCTTCGGCCAGAATCCCGGCATGGATGGCGGCGACGACGGCCAGGAACGGGAATCCCTCGGCTCCGGCTTCATCGTCGATCCCCGCGGCTACATCGTCACCAACAACCACGTCGTCGACAAAGCCGACCGCATCTACGTTCGCCTCGCCAGCGATCCTGAGGGCAACCAGGGCCGTGCCGCCAAAGTCGTCGGCGTCGACAAAGCCACCGACATCGCAGTTCTGAAGATCCAGACCGACACCCCCCTCCCTACCGTTAAGATGGGCAACTCCGAGGGCGTTGAAGTCGGTGACTGGGTCCTCGCCATCGGGGAGCCCTTTCAGCTCGAGCACACGGTCACGGCCGGCATCATCTCCGCCAAGAACCGCGATGTCGAACACGGTACCGAAGGCGAATTCCAGCGCTTCCTCCAGACCGACGCAGCCATCAACCCAGGCAACTCCGGCGGCCCGCTGCTCGACATGGCCGGCGAGGTCATCGGCGTCAACACCGCCATCTTCACCCAGTCCGCCGGCAATGAAGGCATCGGCTTCGCCATGCCTTCCAACACCGTGGTCGGCGTCTACAACGAACTCATTGGCCCCGAGCACAAGGTCATCCGCGGCAGCATCGGCATCAGCTTCCAGCCCAATCCCCCCAGCGCCGTCGCCCGCGTCTACGGCTTTAAATCGGGAGTCATCATCAGCGCCATCGGCGCCGGCCAGCCCGCCGCCAAAGCCGGCCTCAAAACCGGTGACATCATCACCACCATCGACGGCCGCCCCGTAAAGGACGGCGACGACCTCGTCGCCATCGTCTCGGTTAAAAGGCCGGGCAGCACCGTCGACATCGGCTACCTCCGCAACGGCCAGCAGATGCACGCCAATGTCGTCATTGGCGATCGCGACAAGGTCATCGCCGCCATGAACGCCGCCGACGGCCAGGAAGGCGAAGGCAACGAACCCCAGCCCAACGGCAACGCCTCGCCCGCCAAGCTCGGTATCACCGTGCAGGATCTCCCCCAGGGTGCCCCGGCCGGCCTCCATGGCGTCCTCATTGAGTCCGTCAAGCCCGGCTCGTTCGCCGACGAGATCGGCGTCGGCAGCTTCCAGGGCGGAGTGATTATCTCCGTTAACCGCCATCCCGTCCACAACGTACAGGAGTTCCAGACCATCGTCGGCGGCCTCCATTCCGGTGAAGACGTGGTGCTCGAAATCGTCAACCCGCAATTCCCCAACCGCGGAAACAGCTTGCTGGGCGGCACACTGCCGTAACCGCGCATCCCACCTGACTGGAACGGGCTCCCCCCGAAAGTTATAGGAGCCCGCCCAGTTTTTGTTGCATTTTCACCGAACTACCGCTAATCTGCTCCAACAGATTGCCGAACTGTTACTTTTGAGGTTCCTTTTGCATGGTTCCTTCACGGACCTGCCAACTCATTGTTCTGGTCTCTCTTCTGGCCGCCACTCCCGCCTTTGCAACGCGGACCCATCGCGCTGCTACCTCGGGCCATGGCCTGCACCACAAGGGCAAGAAGCACAAATTCGTCCCCGGCCAGCGCCAGATCGAACCCGAACGCGCAAAAGAGATTCAGGACGCCCTCATCCGCGAGCACTACCTCAGTTCTCCCGCCTCAGGCGAGTGGGATGAGACCACCGAAGCCGCCATGCAGAAATTCCAGGCGGACCACGGCTGGCAGACCAAGCTGACCCCTGACTCCCGCGCCCTGATCAAGCTGGGCCTCGGCCCCCACGATGCCGCGGATGCTTCGGCAGCCTCCAGCCCCGCGACCGGAACCTCCGCTGACCCAGGCCATACCGCCCCGGCCGGGACTTTAGCCGCCACGAATTCCATCCAGAACTAGCCGCCCGCCATCCCGAGCGAAGTGCCGCATACCACCGGAGTCCCTGCGCGTTCTCGGTGTTCCCTCCGGTGAATCGACTGCTCCCGCCCGCCGCGCAAGGGCGAATCCCGGCCTCCCAACCGAATCCGATACATTTAGTGCCATACACAGGAGGGCCGCCGCGTGGCGAAGGGGAGCATCACGAGCTTTACCTGCGATCCCGCCACCAACGGTTTCAGCGCGGCCGTGAACGAGACCGACTACGTCCTCGATCAGGATGGCCATCAGGTGACGGAGATGGGCAGCGACGCCAATGGGTCCATGGCGTGGGCGCACACCAATGTCTGGGCTGGCGGGCAGTTGCTGGCCACCTACAGCGCCGTCCTGGACCCGCCCTGCCAGCAAGGCGGGACCAACTGCCAGCCGAACTGTGCGCAGCCCGGGCAGAGCTGCCAGGACGCCGCGCTCCACTTCTACCTCAACGACTGGGTGGGGACGCGCCGCGTCCAGACCGACTACGCCGG
>Ga0181531_10002194_pt1 | contig 12229 bp, 10 predicted proteins | sample PEATcosm2014_Bin_38_FD_119743 | JGI IMG/M metagenome (GOLD analysis project Ga0181531, IMG submission 119743) | Peatland microbial communities from MTU Mesocosm Facility, Houghton, MI, USA - PEATcosm2014_Bin11_10_metaG | ecosystem: Environmental > Terrestrial > Soil > Wetlands > Peat | place... | reverse complement strand
GCGTATTCGCACGAGGTAAGCAGCGTGGGGTTCTGGCCGGGAAGCGCAGGAGGACCGGATGCGGGATTCTATTCGTATGCGGCACCGGCGCCGGCGGGGTTTGCCGAGGCGCGGGTTCGGCCGGAAGCGGCCCGGTGGGACAAGAGCCTGGGAGAGTTTCTGCTGATGTATGAGGATGTGCGGAAGGCGGAACGGCCGAGCGAGGCGCTGCTGGAGTTTTGCCGGAGTACGTATGAGGCGGGGGCGACGCTTGGTGGGTGGGATCGCGCGGGGCTGGAACGGGCTAAAACGGGCGAGGCGTGAGGGGAAGATAGACGAGCAAATTGACTTTGCGATTTGCGGCACGCGGCTCTCGGAATGGGAGCGCAGGACAAGATGGTCACACGGTTTGCTGCAGTACGGGTCTTCGTGATGCTGATGACGTTCCGGCTCTTGGTGGGGTTCATTATTGCGGTTTGGAGCCCGTATTCAATACTGTCAATGCACCCCGGAAGGCCATTCCTGGATTTCATTCCGCTCAGTATTGCCGGACTGCTGCTGGTGGCTACTGGGACCGCAGGGTATCTCTGGTGTGCATGGGACTTTGCCTCGATTGGTCTCTCGTTTGGGCCACCGATGCTTGTAGCAAGGGGAGTTTACGGCCTGGTCCGGCATCCGATGTACTTCAGCTTGCTGCTGATGCTAATCGGCGAGAGTCTTCTTTTCAAATCCTGGCGCGTTTTTGGATATGCATGCGTGCTCGCGCTTCTTTCTCATGCGTTCGTAATGATTTATGAGGAGCCGAGCATGGTGAAGAGGTGGGGCGCGGCGTATCTGCAGTACTCGAAAGAGGTGCCCCGCTGGTTGCCCAGGCTTCGGCGCCGTTCCTGAGAAAAACTTGCAGGCGGAGTTGTGTTGCTTTGAGCTTGACCCAGAGTTTTGTTGGCTGATCACAGCGGTGTGGATTCGCGACATTTCTGAGACAACATAGAGGCGGATGAGCGGTTATACTCCGCTCATTGCGTTTTTCCGAGAGGTCTAGACCGATGAGAAAGCTAGCTTTGCTGATGCTGTTTGCCGTTTCGGCTGCTGCTCCGATTTCCGCACGGGCGCAGAATACGCCGCCACCGACTACGTTGCGCGGCGTGCTGCTGGAGCAGCTGCACCAATCGCACGACCAGGAAGACTGGTATGTGCCGACGAAAATTGCCGTGGAGGGATTGACCGCTCAACAGGCTATGTGGAGTCCGGGGAAGGGCAACCACTCAGTGGGTCAACTGGCCTATCACCTTTGGTACTGGGACCGGCGGAACCTGCAGCAATTCAAAGGCGAGAAACAGGATCCGTTTGACGGGAATAACAATGAGACGTTCGACAACTTTACGGCTGCGCAGTGGGATGACCTGGTGAAGAAACTGGACCAGGTGATGACCGATTGGGAGAAGGCTGTTGAGGCGGCGGACGACAAGAAACTGGCGGAGAACGCGTCGCTGATTGCGCACGTGGGAGCGCACAATGCGTATCACATTGGTCAGATACTTTACGCGCGGAAACTTCAGGGCGCGTGGAACCCCGACAAGGGCGTGAAGTAACTCAGGGGTCGGCTTACGGGTTGACGGTGCGATGCGCGGCGAGGAGATCGGCGACGGGGATGCCGTCGATGGTCATGCCGTCCATGAGGCTGTTGATGATGGACGCTCCGCGGAGGTCGGCGGAGTTGACTTGCGCGCCGTGAAGGTTGACGTTGCGAACGCGCCAGCCGGCAAGGTTGGCGTTTTCAATGGCAGAGCCGGCAAGATCGATATCAACGAAGGTCGCGCCAGAGAGGTTGATATCGGTGAAAGTGGCGCCGGAAAGATTAACGTCAGCGAATGCCGATCCGGAAAGGTCGGCGTCCGAGGCTTCGATCCGCCGCCTGTGGCCGTGGATTTGAATGACCTGCTCGGGCTCCATATTGTCCCCTTTTGAAGGCCGGCACGATGGGGATGATACCGGGGGGAGTGCCGTTGCCTCTGACTTGCAGTCTACCTGCTAGGCTGTGGATTTCAAGTGGGAAAATGGAAAAGTGCGCTTGCGGGGGCCATTTTGGTGTGTTGAGATTTGAGCTATCCCGCCCTTGCGCCAGGAAAAAGGCGCAAGAACGGGGCACGGGCATTTGTGGCGGGGTTGGACATTCGATCGGGAGTTCGATCCGTCCGGTGGCCGGCAACGCCGCTGAGGGCTAGTAGGGAGCTATCTGGTGTGGCTCAGGCTGGGAGTCGTTCTGGAGTTGGTCTAGCTTTTGCTCCAGGTCTTCCTCTAGTTTGGGATCGATTCTGAGGTCGCCGGGGTTGAAGTTCTTGCGGAACTCTTCCATCTGCTTCTGAAGGTCTTGTAATTGCTTCTGGTCGACTTGGAAGTCCTGAGCCTTGAAGTCCTGAGCGTTAAAGTCGTGGCGGAATTTCTCGATTTCCCTTTGAAGGTCCTGCACCTGCTTTGTGTCGAGCTGGAGGTTCTGGGACCCCAATTGATCGCGAAGGGCCTCGGCCTGACGGCTCAGCTCTTGCGATTTTGCCGGGTCAACCTCGGCGACTAGGGGGCAGTCGCTGTCAGGGAAGATGTTGAGCTCTTCAACCTTGCTGCCCTTGTGTTTGGAGTCGACCTGCAGGGTGATGGTCTGCTGCTTTCTGTCGCGGAGGATGGTGACCTGGACGGGCTTGCCCTGGTTGGCGCGGAGGGCGCGATCCCAGTCGGCGAGATTGGCGATGGGGTCGGCGCCGACTTTGAGAACGACGTCGTGAATCTTGAGGCCGGCCGCGGCGGCTTCGCTTTTGCGCGCCACCTGCTTTACCATGATGCCGTTGGAGACGCCAAGGTACTCGGCCATCTGCGAGGCGAGCGGCTCAACGAGTGCGCCGACATTGAGCGTGCTGCCGAAGATGGATAAGCGCAAGGCTCCGGGCACACCGACATCGCCGTCGCCCTTGAGATAGCCCATTCCGCTCTCTGACTGAGCAAAGACATCGCCGCTGTTGCCGATCCTGTTCCAGATGTCGTGTCCCAGGACCCTGTGGTCCACCAGCTCCACAGCCACGGTCTGCACATTTCCGTCGCGGCTGAACTCGAGGCTCACTTTCCGTCCGGCGGGAATCTCACGCAGCATCCTCTTCAACTGTTCGGCGCCCTCGACGTTCTGGCCGTTGAGCTGGATGATGACGTCGTTAACTTTGAGGCCGATTTGTCCGGCGGGCGCGTCGTGGTCAATGAGGGTGATGAGGGCGCCGCGGACTTCTTTGAGCTTGAGGGACTGGGCTTTGTCCTGGTCGATGTCGGCGATATCGACGCCGAGGTAGCCCTGGGTAGTGGAGGCGTGGAGGATGACCGGGCTGGGTTCCTGAAGAAACACGGTGAGCCCGCCGCCCTGCGCGCGTGCGCCGGGCGGGGTGACGGCGATGGCCGCGGACAACACGACGACTGCCAGAGATGCATTGCGGTACTGCCTCAAAAGGTACTTCATTTTGTTCGTCTCCCGTAGAGGGAATATTCGTTTTGCTCAGGCGTTCGGTCATCCAGATCATTTGCGGAGGTGAGGCTTTGGCAGGGGCTAAAGCCCACTTTTCAACTTGCGGTCTTTTCGGCCCGGCTAAAGCCGTGCCCTTGTTACAAAACTATCCGCAGTGAATTCCCCGTACTTGCGGAGCCGGGCCCTGTTACAGACCCTGTCCGCAATGATTTCCTCCGCAGCCTTTGAGGTGTCGCGATGTTACCGAAGCGACAGCTCGCCGATCTGTTCGATTCTGTGCCTTTGCAAGACTGATATTCATCCTCCTATTTTTTCTTTTTCCCTCCGGCATCCACTCTTTGAGACGGTGCGATTGCCGGAAGGTTGGCGGTTTTTACTGAATCTCAGGGGCACGGCTCAAGACTTCTCTTGAAACTGTCCGGATTTGGGGATTATGGTCCGAATTAGCAACAGAATGCAAGACCTGTCTCACACTTGTGTCCGCTTCAACGGGTTCGAGGATGTTTATAGCGGCGGTTCGAATGCGGGGATCGGAGTCGTTGAGCAGGGCTTCCAGGACCGCATCGCGGACGCGGACATCCTCAGCGATGTAAGGCTGGAGGCCCTGGAGGGCTTTGGAGCGGACGCCGGCGTTCTTGTCGTATCGAAGGGCGACGATGAGGGCGTCACGGATGCCGGCGGCCTGGCAACCGTGTCCGGCGCGGCACTCAGCGGCCATGAGGCCGACGGAGTCGTCACGGACGCCAGCGGAGGCGGAGTTCTCCGAGGCCAGCATGAGGAGATCGCGGATGGCGGGATCGTCGAGGGAGCCCTGCATCTGCCTGGGCACAACCTGGTTGTAGTGAACTTCGACGATCTCGCTGTTGGGCTGACGGACGATGCTGGAGATGCTGGAGATTTCAGCGGGTCCGGCCTGACCTGGCGTGGACTGGGACGCGGGTTGCGCTGTGATGGAAGTGGCGGCGCGGGCGGCGCGACTCTGGGCGTATTCGTATCCGCCGAGGACGCCGGCACCGGCACCGGCGACCAGCATGAGGCAGGCGGCGACGGGCGCGGCGTAAAGGATGGCGAAGTTGTTCATCATGCGCTGGCCGAGCCACTCATACCAGCGCTTAGGAGGGAGAGCGTCGAGGGCTTCCTCAAGGCGCAGGCGGGAGCGCGCTACGAGGTTAGCGGGGGGCTCGACGACGGGATGCGCAGCGGCCAGCACCTTGAGGGCCAGCAACTCTTCGCGCTCTGTATGGCAGTCGTGGCAACCGGCCATATGCCGCTCCAGCTCGTGACCTTGCTCATCGGTCAGCTCGCCGTACGCTGCCGAGACGATCCTTTCATGTGCAATTTCGCAATTCATAGTTACGTCCTTCCAGCCTCAAAAATTGTTGCGACGTTCGCGCTCAAGAAATCCGCATCCCCATGATGGAGATTGCCAGGGGCGCATTAACGCAGTTCCGCCAATTGGGATCTCAACTTCTTGGTTGCCCGGAAGAGGGTGTTCTTGGCGGTCTCTTCCGTGGTGTTCAGCATTTCTCCGATGGTGCGCAGGCGGAGACCCTGGTAATGCTTCAGTTCAAAAACCATGCGCTCGCGGGGCGTGAGCTTGCCGAGGGCGGTTTGAATTTTCTGGCCGAGGAGCTTGCGATCGAGCTCCCGGGCGGGGTTGGAAAACGACCTTTCGTCGGAAACAGACGCGAGCAGATCAATTTCGTCACCGGAGTGGTCCATGACCACGGCGTGATCTTCGCGCCTTGTTTTCTTTCGACGCAACTGGTCGAGGCAAAGGTTGGTGACAATGCGGTAAATCCAGGTGTAGAAGGAGCACTCGAAGCGGAAGTTACCGATGTAGCGGTAGGCCTTGAGGAAGGCTTCCTGGTAGATGTCTTCCGCATCGTGCTCGGAGCCGGTGAGGTGAAGGGCGAGGCGCAGAACCTGGTGCTCATATTGGCGGACGAGGGCATCGAAGGCCACGCGGGAACCGGACTGGGCCTGACGGATGAGTTCCATCTCGGGAGCGCGCGCCTGAAGGCGGTCCTGGGCGCTGCCGCTCTTTGCTCCGTCCATTGCGGTGGTTGCAGCCATACCTGGGAGGGATTGTACCCTTTCCAGGACCGAAGCGGCTATGTGGCCTGTGGCCGGCCATGCTGCGCGCGCCGGGACTGCAATCGGGGAAGTGGGATAGATCACCGCATCCGTTGCCATCGTTCGTTTGCTCCATGGATTGCAATGGTTCCGCTTTTGAGAGACGTGTTGGGGGTGGATTGGTGAGCGGATTTTAGGCAGCGGGTCAGCGCGTCAGCGGGTCAGCGGGTCGGTGGGGCGGGTGGGGTGCGGTTTCCGGATTGGCGATAATAGGCCCGACAGGAACTTCCGTGGCCAAGGTTGGTGCTTTCTGAAACCTAAGGTGCGATCTTGATCGTGCCGGGTATAGAGCCAATCCACGGATAAAACGTAAACACAAGTGGGACTTGGTACTGAACAGTTCGAGTGCCAATCGTCATCGGCAAAAAAGTCCACTTCTTGGCAGCATCGATTGATGCCGTCTGCAGCATCGGAGCACCATTTACAGATAAGACCTTTTGAACATCGCCCGTTTTACCTACGAGCACCTGTAAAGCTACAGTGCCGTTGACATGCACAGCGACTCCGATCGGAGGAACTACTGGCTTGTTGCGTGACTTTACGAATGAGGCGGCTTCGCTACCTGTGAGTGTACGGACCATGTAGTTGTCCGCGTCGTCATTCTCGTCGATGACCTTGCCCTCCGCACCATTTTCATCCAGCGATATTACCCACGAGCATTTAGCCGACTGATCTGGAACCTCATAGAACACTTCCACGCATGTTGCGGCCACCTGCGGGCAAGCCGTGGGGCGGTTCTTGCTAATCGACCAGCTTCCATCGGTGCGCAAGGGGTTGTGAGTAATCGGATCGGAGGCAAGGTGATTAATTGCGAACTGCTTCAACACAACCTTGACCGCTTGAGGACCAACCAAAGCAGCCGCTGGCGCATTCGATGGTTGCGCTTCCAACGGTGTCACTCCACACGCGAGTGCGTAGGCGACGATCAACCAGAGAACACTTTCCGTGCCAGATCTCATCTCAGAATTCTCGCAATACGAATGATTTGTCGATGCGAATTATACAGATCAGCGCAACAGATGTATAAGTTCTGGTCCTATCGTCGCCGATCCAGAATCTGCGCCGGTGCTGCTTGGTGGCGGGGTGCTGTGCGGACAGGACTGGAACCGATACACTGGGTAGCTATGACTGGAAATCTTTTTGACGATGGTGCGGCGGCGGGGAGTGGGGAGAATGCCTGGTTTACGGCACATTGCGATGGTGGGTCGCGGGGGAATCCTGGGCCTGCCGGGTATGGGGCGGTGGTGGAGGATGCGCAGGGGCGGACGGTGGCGCGGCTTAGCGAATTTCTGGGGCGGCAGACTAACAATTATGCCGAGTATTCTGGGTTGCTGGCGGTGCTGAAGTGGGCGCTGGATAACGGGGCTAAGCGGCTGCGGGTGGTTTCGGACTCGGAGCTGATGGTGAAGCAGATGAAGGGGCAGTACAAGGTGGGGAGTCCTGGGCTGCGGCCGCTCTGGGAGGACGCGACGCGGTTGGCGAGGCGGCTGGAACGGTTTGAGATGCGGCATACGCTGCGGGGCGGAAATAAGGAGGCCGATCGGCTGGCTAATGAGGCTATGGATCGGGGGATGGGGAAAGTGCAGGGACTAGGGACTAGGGAACAGGGACTAGGCGGGTCAGCGAGTCAGCAGGTCAGCGGAGTTAGCGGGGTTGGCGGAGTTAGCGGTGTTAGCAAGGCGGCGGCGACGGTTGCGGCTGCTCCCGCTAAGAGAGAGCGGGTGGTGCTGGAGGGGTATGTGAAGGGCGGGGTGGTGCATCTGCTGGAAGGGGAACTGCCGGATGGGGTGTTTGTCAAGGTGATTCGGGAGTAGAGGGCTGAAGAGAAACGCGGCGTAGCGGGTGCTCTTCCGGGGCTAAAGCCCACCATCATTGTTAGATTATTTGGCACGACTGAAGTCGTGCCCCTTCACACATTTTCGTCAAGGAAGTAGTTTTCCGCCGGGGCTGAAGCCCGAGTCATCGCATTGACTTTTGCGGCCCGGCTGAAGCCGTGCCCTTATTACAAAGCAAATCCATGAAAAGTTCTCTACTGCTTTTTCAGGACGGCGGTGCCTTTTTCGTCGGTTAGGATCGCGCTTTCGAGGTGGCGGAAGGCGGCGGCTTTGTCGGCGGGGAGCTGGACCTGGCGCACGACTAACTCGCGCTCGTAGTGGAGCTGGTTGCCCTTGGCGGTGATGGTGGAGTGGTAGGTGGCGAAGTCGGTGTCGACGTTGACGGGATCGGGAGTTTCATCGACGACGTAGCCGGCGGGGAGGGTGATGTCGAATGAATCGTGCCAGCGGCCGGTGGCGTTGAGGTCGATGGGGACGGTGCGGGGCTTGTCGTTGAAGGGCAGCATGTCTGACCCGACGACGCGGGGACGGACGAGCAGGAGCGAGCCGGCGGAGTGGGCGTACTGGGCGGCGGTGAGCTGGTAGTGGATTTCGATGGGCTTGTCGAGCTCGCTCGGCTGGACGTAATTGAATGAATTTAAAACGACACCGGGGACGTCGCGGGCTATGGAAGCTTCGAGGGCTTCGCGGCGCTCTTTTTCATCGGAATATTTGAGGGTGTTGCGGAGTTCACCGGCGCCGCTGCCGGAGCGGACGGACTCGACTGAGCCGGCGAGGGTGCCGTCGGGGGCGAGGGTAAAGGCTCCCTTGCGTTCGTTGCTGTTGGCGTCTGGCGGGAGGACGGGCAGGGCGATGACCTGGCTGGATGCGCCGGCGGCGAGGGTGCCGTAGCTGCCTTGTTCATACGAAGGAAGGTTGCCGATGGGGACGCGTTCGTTGGTGGGATCGAAGATGAGGTAGCGCTTGCCGTCTTTGGCTTTGACGATGGCCATGAGGCGCGGATCCTGGACGTCGGCGGGAATTTCGATGGCGGTGATCATGTGGTCGCCAAAGAGGGAAGGGTGGTCGGGATCGACGGCGCCGCGGCGGTGATCGACGGGTACGTAGTAGGCATGGATGCCGGCGACCTGGAGCATGGAGATGAGCAGGGTGGTTTTGTCTTTGCAGTCGCCGTACTTGTTGCGGTAGATGTCAGCGGCGTGGTTGGCCTGGAGGCCGCCGATGCCGCGCTCGACGATGAAGTAACGGATGTTTTTCTGGATGAAGTCGGTGATGCGGGAGAGCTTGGTGTAGAAGTCTGGCGCGCCGGCAATGAGAGTTTGTGTCTGGGCGGTGATTTCGGGGGAAGGGTCGGGACGGTTGGCTTCAAGGGTGGTGATCCACTGGCCGATGGCGCGCCATTCGTTGTCAGTTCCATCGAGGGCGGCATCTCCCCATAGAACGGACATGCGGGCGGCGAGGGCTGCCCAATCGGGGCCGGAGGGGATGTCGCGGAGGATGAGGGCAGGCATGTCTTTGACTTCCCAGCGCCAGTGGTTGGGAGCAACTTCGACAGGCTGAACGGGCTTGAAGTTGTGCCAGGACTGAGTATGCGGGCTGCCAGGGGGGAGGTCGACTTCAAGGGCCTGAAACGCGATGGGAATGCCGCTCTGGATGTGCCAGATTTCCTCGTGCATGTAGGGCCTCATCAACTCCTCTGACTCGCAGATGACGGTGGAGTCGACGTCGACGGCCGGGGGGTGGGCGATGCGGACCTTCCAGGTGGAGAGCATGACGGGGATGCCGGTGTCGCCTTCTTCAGTGAAGTCGGTGGGTTGGGCCTCGTATTGCTTTTCGTCCCAGGCGATGGTCCAGACGCGGAAGTAGTTGATTTTCTCGTCTTCGCTGTAGGAGACGCCGCAGGTGGCTTGCGCCCGGCCCTGGGGTTTGAGTACGCGGATGGCTTCGCGTTCGCGTTCGACGGCGCGGCCCTGGGAGTCGACGGTCTCGACGTATTCGTCATAGAGGACGATAGCGGCGGCGTCCTTGGCGTAGTCGGGGGTGTGGGTTTTGTAGGCGTCAAGGCCCCATTGGGGGACGGGTTGGGAATGGCCGAACATGCCGGCATGGGCGGGATGGACGGCGCAGAGGAAGAGAGCGGCGGCGAGCAGGCGGAGTGGGAGCGAGCGCGATGGGCTGGGACGGGATGGGCGGATGGTGAGCACTCAATTCTCCTTGGACGATTAGTTGGCGCCGGAGGCTGCGGCGGCGGCGGGGGTGCGAGTTAAGACTAGCTGCTGTTGATCGGCGGCGGCTACTTTCTGGTAGAAGTCGTGGAGGGCGGTGTAGTCGTCCGTTTTGGCGAAGGTGAAGGTGCGCGCGAAGGTGCGTGTGATGTTGACTTCGGTGGGGTCAGTCTTGCTCTTGATGAGCATGACGGCGTGGCCTTCCCAGGGAATTTTGGCGGCCTGCGGGGCGCTTTCGACGTTGAGGCCGGTGGGTAGCTGGTAGGTTACGTCGTCGCTCACCACCTCAGCGTAATGCATGTCGACGGGGGTGAGACGCTTGTCCTGGGCAACGAAGGGATGGCTTCCGCGGGTTTCAAAGAAGAACCCGGGAACGAGGATGCGCTTTGAGGTGGCTGCTGCTGTGGCGGCCTGCACTTTGACGACAGCGGCGAGCGTGTCTTCGGGATTGGCGAGCGCAATGAAGTGGTCGATCTGGACGTGGGCGCCGTCTGGAACCATGTCTGTGACCCATTGCTCGAACTGTTTTTTCACTTCGGCTTCGTCATTTTCGAGAGCCTTTTGGCGCCAGTAGAGGGCTTCCTGGCCGGTCATGAGGATGCGCACATTTCCATCGATCACGCCGGTGGGGTCGAGGGTGAGCTCGGCAATGCGCTGGATTGTGTTGGCGGAATAGGGCTGGGATGGCGACGTAGAAATGACGGTGCCATTTGCGGATTGGCGAATGCCGGTGGCGAGAGAGTGCTTCCAGCTGACGGTTTGGAAAGGACACATTTTTTCGCCGGGATCGAGGACGATTTCCTTGCCGCCGATGTTGAGAAGGATGATGGTGTCGTCGAGCTGATCGAAGTACATGTAGCCGGATGTGAAGAGTCCCCGATCCCGGTCCACGACGGTCATGGCGTAGGCGTTGAGGCCGGCGGCGCGGAGCATGGAGAGATAAAGCAACGCAATTTCAGTGCTGGAGCCGCTCTTGTCAGTCAACACGTCCTCCGCATGCTTGACGTTCTTGAGCTTGAGATCCTTGCGCTCGGCTTTACTTTTTTCGCGGGAGAAATCAGTGTTGTCGAGGTCCTGCACGAATTTGTAGATTTTCTTTGCCTTGTCTAGATCGGTGTCTGAGGCGGTGACGACATTGATGAGAGAGTTGCGCATCTTGCGTGAGGGATTTGCGAACTCATCGACGAGCTTTGACCACTTGGCGCCGACCGTCTTCCAATAGACTTCGGGGTCATTCGACTCGCGGATATAGAACTGGACGCGGTAGAGGGAGCTTTGAATCGGTGGCATCCAGTCCTCGTTGGGAGCGGCGGGAATGTCTTCGATGTCCAGCGAGTAGCGGTTCAGGGCATCGGGGGTTACCTTGATGCCGGTCGGAAGTACAGTCCACAAGCCAACGTTGTAGTCAGTGTTGGTGTTGAACATGTAGTGGGCTTTGTGAATGAAGTAGTCGCGCTGAATATGCCACACGGGTGGATAGTCCCAAACATCGCGGTAGCGGAGCTGGTAGTAATACTCGATGATGCTGCCGACGGTGACATCGGGCAGGGTGAAGACCTTGCGTGCGATTTTGTCGGTGCCGACTTTGGAAACGAGCAGGTCGGCAGGTTTGCCTTTGAGCGGCACAACGGATCCATCGGGATGGATGGTGCGACCCTGGATTGCCGCGACCTCGTAGACGTATCCTTCCCAGTCTCTTTCGTAGGGCATTTCAACGGTGGCGAGGCTTTCGCCTTTTTCCGCGAGAATTTTGGCGCGCACATAAAGGCTGTGAAAGCCGAGGTTGTTGTCGGCGATCTCGGTGACATTGAGGTAGACGGCGGCGGCTCCGGGGGCCTTTGGGTCGGCGGTCATCTGACGTTCTTGAGGAGTTGCGTCCTGGAATTGGGCGCGAAGAGTGGCGGGCAACGCGAGAAGAGAAAAAAGCGAGATGAAATAAACCAATTCCCGGGAGCGCATGGGACGAACCTTTCTTTCAGACAACGAGAGCGGGCAGTGCAGATAAGGGAGCATCAATTACCGCCTGCGGTGGGTGGGGTGCGAGTGAGGACGAGCTGCTGTTGATCGGCGGCGGCTACTTTCTGGTAGAAGTCGTGGAGTTGGGGATAGTCCGTGGCGTCAAGAAGGGTGAAGTTGTAGGCGAGGGTGCGGGTGACGTTGACGCCGTCGGCGATGGGCTCGGCAACGATTTTAAGGACGGCGCGGTCGGGCATGGTGGCATTGGCCGGCTGGGGCGCGCTTTCGAGGGTGATGCCGGGAGGCAGGTGGTAGGTGACGTCGTCCTCCTCGATGCGGGCGTAGTGGACATCGACGGGGGTGGTGCGGTGCTGCTGGGTGGCGAAGGGATTTTTGGAGCGGGACTGAAAGAAGAGGCCGGGAAGGAAGATGTGTTTGCCGGTGGCGGTGCCGATGTTTCCGCCGATTTTGACCACGCCGATGAGGTCGACTGTGTAGTCATCGAGTGCGAGGAAATGGTCGAAGTCGGCCTGGACGCCGGCGGGAAACTCATCCTGCATGGATTCGTTGAACCGCTTCTTGACTTCGTCGGGATC
>Ga0181531_10002193_pt1 | contig 12229 bp, 10 predicted proteins | sample PEATcosm2014_Bin_38_FD_119743 | JGI IMG/M metagenome (GOLD analysis project Ga0181531, IMG submission 119743) | Peatland microbial communities from MTU Mesocosm Facility, Houghton, MI, USA - PEATcosm2014_Bin11_10_metaG | ecosystem: Environmental > Terrestrial > Soil > Wetlands > Peat | place... | reverse complement strand
GCCGCTACAAAGGGCCGGAAGGAGAAAGGGAGAAACTTGACCTCAGCATGAACCGCAAACCATAAATCAACCCGGGTCACTTCTCAGTGAAAAACCCGGGTCAGTTCCGCGCGGAAATCAACAAGGGATTTGCATGACGCGGTGCTCACATTCAGCGGCGGCCGTTGGGACAGCCCGCCAGAGCATGCGCAGTGGTCCGATCAGCACCGGGAGGAGCGCGATGCAATCATTGGTACCTATGCGGATGTTCCAAATTGGGGTTTTAAGGACCCTCGGAGCTTGCTCCTCCTTGGGCTCTGGAGGGAGGCGCTGCCGAACCTGAGGTTCGTCGGGACGTTTAGGCATCCGCTACTCGTCGCGGCCTCGCTTTCGCGGCGCGACAAGGGGCCGATCGACAGGTGGCTCGATCTTTGGGCGGCCTATAACGAGCCGCTATTGGCCCTGTATGCGGCCGACCCGTTCGCTGTCGTGCGTTTTGATGTCGATGAAGAGTCGTATCGTCGCTCCCTTTCGACCGTCATGGATTGGCTTCAGCTCCGAGCGCCAGCGCGAGTCGCTTTCTTCGAACCGCAGCTTTGTCAGCACGATTTGCCGCTATCCCGTCCAGTCTCAGAGAGGGTGGGCCGCATTTACGACGCGCTCACCCGGATCGCGCTCGACCCGGCGGCTACGACGCTGTCAAGATTAGGATTGATCGATGCATCAGGCTAGGTGGGGGAGCTGCACGTTGGGTCACCAGTTCAGGGCGCGGCAGACTCCTTACCCGGCGCCCTGTCCGCATAGCCAGGAAGGTGCCGGCCGCCGTCACTGGACGGCGGCCGCACAGTCGGCCGATAGGGAACTGGGCCGTCGACCGTCGAGCCGGCTTCGGGCCACTACGCCGCCAGCTGTTCCTTGGCCTTGGCGGCGATGGCGGACTGCAGGTCCTTCAGCGCGAACAGGATATCGTCGGCCATGGCGTTGACCTCTTCGGCGCTGGCCTCCTTGGTCCACTGGATTATGCTTCCGATCGTGGTCGAGAACAGTTCCGCGTCGAGCTGGCGCTTGCGCCGATCGATGTCCTGCTTGCGGGCAACCCAGGCCTCTACCCCAGCGATTTCATCCGGGGTGAGACTTTCCTTTGCCGCATCGCTAATGCTGCTGTTGATGAGGTTAAGCGAGCCCACGGGTTTTGACATTGCTTTTCCCGATGCCTCATCGCGCACGGTCTTGACGAGCTGGACGCTATTCCCTCGGACTCGATAATGCATGACTTGCTCTCCTCTACGGTCGCGGCTCCGGGCGGTTAGCCTATGATGATCACAGCGTCAATAGCACATTGATGCTGGTCATCAGCGCTGGCGCCGATGCGGCTAACTGCCGAATGCCATTGGCGACGATTCCGGCAGGTTCCGGCCGCTAGGCTCTTGCGGACTGCGCGCTGAGACAGTTACCCTGGCAACATGGCAAGGCGGCTGGGCTTCAAGCGGATGCCGGCTAGGCAGCGCACACCGGAATACGTTCACGGAGCACCTAATCATGCTCGACAATTTGCCACCCGCGGTTACCTCAGCCGAGGACCGTGAAAAGAGTCTCTTCGACGAAGATTACTACCTTAAGCGCCATCCTGACGTTGCGGCAGCCGTAAAGGACGGGCGGGTTCGTGACGGGTGGTCGCACTACGTTCGGTCCGGCCGGCGCGAGAACCGGGACGCGCGGTTGGGTGATTTTAATCCTGCGTTCTACACCAAGGCGTACACGCGTGCGTGTGAGGAAGTCGCGGCCGGGATGGCAGAGGGCATGCTTGACCATTACACAAGGTTTGGCCGTGCGCGTGGGTATCTTCCCGATCCCGAGGCGCCCCGCCCGGACTACCCCGATGCGATACCGTCTCGTTTTGGCGGCCTTTGGTTCGATGCGGCCAACGGCGAGGATCTAATTGCCGGCAAGGAAGAAATCGGCCTCATTACTGAGGACCAGGCGCGGCTGTTGCGGAAGTTTCGCCGAGACGGCTTCGTCGTGCTGCCGGGCGCGCTTTCCCCTGAGCTATGTGACCGCGCAACCGAAGTGCTCGATCGGGCCTACTCGGGCAAGCTGGAGGGACAGCTGTTCGAGTGTGCCCGCCTTTTTGGCGACTTCACGCCTAACCCGTGGCGGCCCGAGGTGAACGCAGCTAACGGCAAGGCGCTGGCCGTCCACTATCTGTCGGGCGCCGTGCGAGACCTGATCTTCGCTCCTGCCATTTCCGAGTTCCTCAAGCTCGCCTTCGAGAGTTTCGCACTAGCTTCGCAAACCCTCGGGTTCCTGAGAGGATCCGGGCAGGAAGGCCATCAGGATACGGCCTATGTGAATTACACTCGGCCGCGAAATTTTGTCGCGTCCTGGGCGGCGCTCGAGGATGTGACGGTCGGCGCCGGCGAACTGTTCTATTATGTCGGCAGCCACAAAATCGACGACTTCCTGTTCGGCGGCAAATACAAGGTCATGTATGACTGCATGCGCGCCAACGGTGGGAAGTTGCCGCCCGGGGAGGCGGCTGAATTTGTTCGCTCATTAGAGCGGCGGGCGCAGGAGGGCGACCTTCCCAAGGAGGTCTTCGCGGCGAAAAAAGGAGATGTCCTGTTCTGGCACGCCGATCTTGTGCATGGCGGGAATCCGGTTTCAGCCGACATTACCAGGAAAAGCATTGTTACGCACTACTGCCCGATTCGCCTGGCGCCGCTGTATTTTGAGTCAGGCAGGCGTAAGGTGTACAGGCACAGAGAACATTATTACACAAGCCGGCTGTATTCCGATCGCGAGCCGGGAGAATAGGGGCTGGAGAGCTGCAACCGACCAAGCTCTAGCGCGGCGTTGCTATAACCCCCTGCTGGAGTTTTCGCCTACTAGGCGCTGTACCTGCGTTGACGCTTCGGCCGGGGTTTGAACCCTGCCCGTCGATTGGTGCGGCATCCACAAGCGTCGCCCGAATCTTGGCAAAAATATCCCGCAGGGCGGCGCCAGCTTGAAGCTCCGCCATATAGTCGCCACCCACCATCTCGATATCCCGGCTTAGCGGCTCGAACAGCTGTTGCGACGACCTCGCTGGCACTGTGCGCGAGTTATATTTCTCCGCCAATGACTCGTGCAGTCGTCGTAATGCGGGTAGATTGTCACTTAGTCGAACGTTTCGCGTGTGCCGCTTCATTGCCGCAGCCAATTGCGCTGGTACGGTCTTATCCTCCATTCGATCGAAGGCCTTTCTGATGGCGACACTCCCATGAATTTGGTGGGCGCGGCCCATGGCATTCAACGCCCGTAGCAACTCTGCTTCCGCCGGTGCGCGCGACGTGTTCGATGCCCGCAAACGTTCTGCAGTCGGCGCATTTAGCCACCCGAGAAAAGTGCCGGCAAAATGCTGAAATAGGTCAATGTTTCGATCACGAAGTTCGTTGTATGAAACAAGTGTTACGCTTGCGTCGCCGAATATTTCGCAGAATACCGACAATCTCATGTCGAAGTTCAGCAGTCGCGATTCCTCCGGCCGCTCCAGATGCGTCAGCATAAATTCCGGCAACGTCTGATAATGGCCATGCTTGATAGTCTCCTGCCACGCGGAGGGCATAAGCTCGGACCAGCGGCGTACATAGAAGATAATTTGTATTGGATGACCCGCCGTAAGATCCCTCAGGCGTGCTAAAGCTGCCCGGTCCAGATCTGAGATATCCTCGGATGAGATCAGGATTCGATCCGCGCCGCTGGCCAGCAGCGTCGCAAACTCCGGTATCAATAAATCGATCTGGCCATTGCGCAGCTTCGAAACGAGCGGGACCTGGCCTGGCGGGCCGCTTGCAAGCTGCCAGCATTCGGGAAATATCGTTCCGCGCGCTGCCAACTCCTTCCGCAGTTTGCGAAAACTCAATTGAAGGTAAGTCGTGCCGGTCTTGTGGGGCCCGACGTGGACAATGAAGGAAGGCGAGCGCGACGAACCCATCATCCGCGCATCCGCATCTTACCCACCACCCCTCTCAGCCTTCCATCTGAGCAGCCCGCCCTGCGATCTGCTCAGCAGCCTCATAGAGCTCAAGGTCCAAATACACCCAATCATAAATCCGGCGGCGAGTCGTGACCGAAAGTTCGTCGACGCCGGGGCGCGATGCGGTTACGTTCACCATTCCGACCTTCAAAGTCACCCCAAGCCTCTTCTCTACGGCGCGGCTGAACTCCGGCAACCGGTTCTGCAGCCCGACCAACGCAAAACCTTGCAAGTTGCGTACCGCCATGGCCAGCACGTCGTTCTCGGTCTTGCCCTCGTCGCGTAGCTCCTTGCGGTGCTCGATCGAGCTGCCATAGGCGACCTGCCAGGTCATGCGATTGAAGAACTCCTCGATCAGCGGCAGTTCATCACGCAAGGAAACGAAATCGTCGAGCGTGAAAGCCTTGGTGAGCTTGGTCTTGCGGGTGACCTCGACTTTCTTCTCCAGCAGCTCACGCCAGAAATAGTATACGGATACAAAGCGGTCCACCGGATGGCGCAGCACCGTGATGATGTCGCCGTCGAGCCGCGACGCGGTCTTGAACCCATAATGCCCGCTGAAAACATCCCATTGGGCCGGGTCAGCCTCGAGAAATTGGCGCTCGTCATAATGCGGAAAAACCCGCAGCTTCTTCTCCGGCGCCTTGCCCAGCGCCGTGCGCAGGGCGGTGCCGGCCGTCTTGGGTATGTGCATGTGCAACACGCGGCGCGCCTGTGGCCGCTCCGGCCGGGCGAAGGAAGGGGCTTCTTGCGCCGAACTCATGGCCTCTGCTCTTTTGCTAGTCAGGGTTTGGGCCGCCATGCCCGATTCGGCGGCCGGGGAATTTGGCTCGACGCGCGGTACGGGCGCCCCAACTTGCGATGGCCGAGGACGTGCCCCCGGGCTCGGCCAGTCGTCCTGGTGCAACAGGCAACCAAGCAGGCCTTCTCCCTCGAGCCGGGCAGAAGGATGCAGTTCCGGCTGCGGGGCGCGCTCGCGGCCAGTTGCAGGCGTCCCGGCACGGCCCGCCACGGCGTCGCGCCTCAATCCCCCCAGGACGGCGCCAAGCGGCCGGCTTATGTTCATGCGCTTGAGAACCCTTCAAGATACGCAATCAAAGAAACTGCCTAAAAACTATACGGACCGCTCAATGCCCTCGCCCTGCCGCAGTCCCCCAAGCGCTGTGAGTTTGTCGCGAGCCGGCTACCCTAAGCGCCTGTAACAGAGCACTATACTTCAGCTTACAGCCCCGATCGGGCGGGGCAAAGTCTATTTTTTGCGAGCCGCCCACGCCCTGGTGGCATTGCTCCCCAAGTGATCCCGGTGCGCCACAAGCGGCACACCATTTGCACCGTTTTGCAGAATCCGGCTTGCCGCTTGCTGCGGTGCCGCATAAGATAACGCCGGCGCAACGCTGGATCTGTCGGGGAACCTGTGATGCCTTTCGAAACCTATGCCACCCTGTTGAACAAGAAGCTGGTCGTGCCTTCGGCCAAGACACCCTACGTCGCCGTCGATCGCGCGTTCTTTAATACCCTGCTCGCCCGTCGACTCGGTAATATCCATGTCGACGAAACCTTGTACCTGGACCGCTTCCCCGACGTTCGGGAGGGCATCGAGCGCGGTGAATTCGCGTGTGCCGCCGAGCATTATGCCAAGGTCGGTTTCTACGAACATCGCATGCCCTATGAAATCGAGGTCGACGAGGACTGGTACCTGGAGAACTACCCGGATATCGCGACCGCGGTCACCAAGGGCATTTTCCCTTCCGGCCAGGCGCATTTCTACCGCGTCGGCTTTCGCGAGGGCCGTTTCCCGCATCCCAACTTCACGCTTCAATCGGCGCAGGAAACAGCCAGGCCAATACCGCGCGCGCTGGACCCCGTTGCAGCCTGAGGCCGCAAACCCTGCATATCAAGAGACAAGTCTTTTGGCCTCGGTCGACCCATCGCGGTAGACCTCCAAATAGCCTTCCACCATCGTGTCGCGCGTCGGCGGCGTCGGCAGCGCGGCGGCAAGCCGGTCCCACAGCCCCTCCTCCGAGCAGGCGCGGCGGATGGTTTCGGCCAGCGCGCGCGGGTCGCCCATCTGGAACTGCAGCGCGAACACATCGTGCCGGTTGCGCTCCGCCATGCCGCCGACGTTCGAACAAATCACCGGGCGGCCGAACATCCAGGCCTCCGAAATCACCAGCCCAAAACTCTCCCACCAGATCGAGGGCACGATGCACCAATCCACGCACGCCATGCGCCCCGCCAACTGCGCCACCTGGTACGAGCCCCGATTGACCACGATCCGGTCCTGCACCGCCAGCGCCGCCTCGGCGGCCAGGAATGTTTCGAATTCGTGGCGCACCGTCTCGCTGGCATAACGCAGATTGTCGCCGTTCAGTTCCACGGCGAAATCGGTAAAACCCTCGGCCCGCAGCAGCGCCACCGCGCGCAAGATGATCTGCACGCCCTTCACATCGACATATTGGCCAAAGAACCCGAACCGGTTCCGCCCGGGGCTCGCCGGCGGCAGCCGCCCGCCGACCGCATAGTCGCGTTGCCCGTTCGTCACATGCGAAATCTTGTCGCGCGGAATGCCCCAGCGGGTAAAATGCTCCACCATGAATTTGCCCGGGCAGGTAAACGCGTCCACGTTTTCGAAATGGCGGCTAAACCACATCTTGCGCATCAAGAACTGTTCCGGCGACCGCTCCGGAAAGCACTGATGGCACCGGACCTGGCTCGCGTGGTCGCACAGCGAGCGATCGGTCTTGCGCACCATGTGCCCGTCCGCGGCACAAATTCCCAAAAACTCGTGAAACGTAAACACCAGCCGGCACGCCGGCAGCACGCGGCGGATCAGGGTCAACACATCGATGCCGAGCGTCAGGAAATGATGCACATGCACCACGTCCGGCGCGATCTGCAGCAGAAACTCCTCGAGCGCCTCGAGATGCGGCGGCGACGAGGTCTTGTGCCACCAGTAATCGTAATCGCGCGACAAAAACAAAAATTCGTTCGGCCGCCCATCGAAGCCGGTGATTTTCGCGCCGGATTTATACAGCGCCGGGAATTTGTTATCGATCGAGGCCAGGAACACCGGCTCCACGTCATCGCGGGCTTGCAGGCCCTCGAACAGCTCATAGGCAATCTGCTGCGCGCCGCCACGCACGAGTTCCGGGTGAAACAGGCTGATCAGCAGGATTTTCGTTTTGGCGGCCGCAACCGGTGGCACGGATGCCTTGCCGCGCGGCGCCTTCATGAGTAAATCCGCGCCGGCGCCGGGCCGCAAAAATCAGCCGCCACGACATCGAGCCAGGTACTGGTAAAATGCCATCGGTTGACGATCGATCCGCCTTCATGCGGCGCCCGCCGCACCGAGCCCTTGCCTTCAAGGTGCCACATCGGAATATCATGCCGCCAAACCGGCTGGCCGGCCTGCCAGCTTTTCAGGCACAAATCGGCATCCTCGTAATGACCAAACACATATTCCTCGCTGAATCCACCAAGCCTCTCGAACCACCCGCGATCCGCCGATATGAACGCCCCGGTCACCGCCGGCACCCGGCCGGATCCCTGATAGGCGGGCAAATCCGGCGGCGCGCCCTTGCCATAATGCTCGACCCGCAGCAGATCCTGATGGATGAAGCCGCTCGGCTTGACCGACAACCCGGAATCGATTTCGAAAAACATGCCGCCATGCATCAGCGATCCGTCATCATAGAACAACGGCGCGCCGAACAGCATCGTCTGGTCCGCGGGCAGGCTCGCCAGGATATCCGCATGGCATTGCGCCCATTGCGTGTTGCGGGGAAACACGTCCGGGTTCACGATCAGCACACGGTCGCTGCGCGCCTGGCCGACGGCGACGTTATTGGCGGCCCCAAAACCGGCATTATTCGGCAGGAATATCAGCGTGATCGATAGTCCATACTGGCGCGCCGCGATGCGCGCCTCGCGCTGCAGGCCTTCGGTCAACTCCGGGCTGTTGCAAACATAGATAAATTCATAGTCCCGCGCCCCGGCCGCGGCGGAGAAAAATGCCGCCTGCAGGAAAAAATACTCGAGGCGGCCGTACAAACATACCACAATCGAAGCCGCGAATATGCTGCGCGCGGGCCCATGGCGCTCCACATAGGCGCCGGCACAGATCGCCGCCGACATGGCTTTGTTCTGCCGCAGCAACCCCTCCCCGACACCACTCCCCATCTGGATAAAGGCCTCGACGGCGGGGCTGCCAAAGTAAGTTGCGTTAGCACAGTATTCAAATATCGTGTCACGAAGCGTTACCGCCGGCGTCAATTTGGGCGACGCCGGATGGGTGATCTCAGTATCGCCGCAATGCAAAACAATCAAACCGCCCGGTGCGGACGCCATATCGAGCGCGGCGGGTATCAATGCCCAAAAACCGAGCAGGTGCCCAAATGAAAAGCCAATCGCGGCTTCGGCATCGGCGCGGCGACAGCGCGCGATCTGCGTCGATCGCACGCAGCCGCCGTCGGCAAGCTGCAGCGAAATGGCTTCCAACGGCCGGCCACGGTCGTCGACCCAGCCGATTACACAGCAAAACTCGTCGGTCGCGACCAGAAAGACATCTATGCCGCTGGCTATCTGTCCAGGCTGCACCGGCGATGTCTGCGACGAAATGCTACGGATCGACTGGTGAGCCGCCAGCGCCTTTTGGTAACGCGGTTCCGCCAGGCGAGCTTCCGCGGCACCTTTGCGCATGTAGTGGTCCAAGGCAGACTTGAATTGGCCTGATCGGATGGCCTCGCCGACCTTGGGGAAGGCGGCAAGGTATGCTGCCTCGATGAAGTCGCTCGCCGCCTCGATCGTGCAGGATATTTCGTTCATGGCTTCTGTCACATCCGATTGTGGAGCTTTGACTGTCCCGGTGGGGGCGCTTGGTATCGAGCCGTAGATGGCACGGCTGCAGCGTCCGGGCAGGGCCGGTTTCGGGCAGTCCGCCCTTGATCATCCTCGCTCATCCAATCACCGGCCTGCTACCAAGTTCGCCGGACGGAAGCAACTCGAGATTTCTGCTAACCTATTGAAAAGATGGTCGGAGCGGCGGGATTCGAACCCACGACCCCCAGTCCCCCAGACTGATGCGCTACCAGACTGCGCTACGCTCCGACCCACGCCGGATACCACCCGCGGCGGCTGGGCGCTACCCCGAGGTTGCGGTTGCTTGCCGCGTAGAAGGCCACCGGCGCCGACTCGTACCGACACCGGCGAAAACGGACAATTATCATAAGTTTTTGCTTCTTTTTTCAAAAAGAAGTGCTTTTTCTTGTTCTTTTTTGAAAAAAAGAACCAAAATACTTTTGTTCATTTAGCTTTCGTTTCTGGTCGAAGCGCCCGACCGGATTGCCGACTCATGAGAATTCCAAGTGAGAGTCTCTCGGCACTTATTTGGCCCTTGCGCCGACGCGGGCGAGCTTGATTCAAGCTGTTTGTTCAAGCTTGAGGAACGGATGACGAGCGAATTTTGCATGCGGGCCGACCAATGGGCGGTCGATGGCCCATTGATCCCACTCGGTCGGGGCGTCGCGCCGGCGGCCGAACGCGACATCACAACGGGGCGGCCAGGCCGGTTCAGGCCATCGTCGTTTCCCGGCCCCATGTCGCGCATCGGTACGCATTTGGTGCAATGCCGTCTTGAAAGGGATACGGGATTATAAATTTGGAGCGATACCTTGGCGCGGCGATAACCCGAAAATTGGCATTCTGGAGTCATTATTACGAATATTATGCCATGCACCTGGAGCTTGACGTGCCTGTGCGACAGAATGCAAATGCCCGCCTATCCGATGTAATCATGCGATTCGGATGATCTTGTTTGAAAAACCCGAGGTTCATAAACACGGCGTTTTTGTCACGAATTTAGCAACGCTCAAGAATGGTGAGCAGCCAATCGTAATCACCTAGAACCCAGGCGAAGAAGCCAATGCGACCGGAGCTCTTCAATATGGAAACTCTACCCGATCAGATGGAGTCGACGGAACCCCACGCACGCATTCAGCCCAACCCCAGGCCACTGGCCCTCGCGACACGTTCGCGGTGGTGGGCGGGCTCCTTGGCCGCTTGCTTTCTGGGTGCCGGCGTCCTGGTTCCTGGCGGTGCGACGGCCGGCAGCATCTATGCCCCGTGGAAAAACGGCCCGCCGCAGGACCCCCGCTTCTTCCCGATCGCCGTATGGTGGCAGAACCCGGCGGTGACCGGAGACTTCGGGGCCTACCCGACGGTCGGCGCCGCGGTCGCCGGCATGGGCATCAACGTCCTTCTCGGCGAAGGCACCTGGCCGGAGGCGTTCGGTGTCGACGCGGGTGAGCTCGAAAGTGCCAAGGCCAACAATCTGTACATGCTCGGCGGTATCTACACACCGTATAGCGAAAACAACTCGGCGGAGTCGGTCGCCTCGGTGCTCGCCCTGGCCAGGTCGATCGGCGCCGAACGCAATGTAATCGGCTACAACATGGGCGACGAGCCGGATTGTGCCGGCGACAATAATAACGGCCTGAGTTTCGCGAAAATCCCCCCAGCGGTAGCGCAGCTGTCCAGTTACGACGACACCCGCATCATCGCGTTCAATCAGACGTTTTGGCCGATGCAGCCCTATTGGTGGGGCTCCTGCGGAACGCCCGCCGTCGACGCGCTGCGGTCCATCGGCATCGAATCGTTCGACTACTATCCGCTGACCAACCCCAACCTGATATCCTATGGCTACCACTACCCGGGCGACATTCCGGCGCAATACTATGCTGCGAAATCGGACTTCCTGTCGGTGCCGAACGACACGCTCTGGGTGCAGTTGGTGGCGACTGAGGCCATGATCCACACTGGCAAACCCAACCAGCCTGCCTGGGTCTTTATCGAGGCGGGCGGCGACGCACTCGCATCGGGTGGCTACAATAATTTCCCCGGTGCCGTGAAAAGTGACTCGGCCGTCCTCACCAACGTCAGCGGCTGGTCCAGCTTCACGACATCCTGGGTTGGCCTGACCGTCTCCGGCGGCGGCCTGCCCGCAAATACCAGGATCACCGGCATCATCGACGCAGCGCACGCCGAACTCAGTGCGCGGGCCACGAGTACCAGTGCGACGGAGGCGATTACCGTAACCGGTGGAGACGGTTCCAAAACAGATTGCGTGGCCCGCGTCAATTTGTGCGTCGTCAATGGCAACGAGTACCGTCCGACCCCGGCCCAGGTCAATTCCGAGGTCTGGATGAGCCTGATCGCCGGCGCCAACGGGATCGAGTATTTCTGCCACGACTCTTCGTCCGACTATTTCTGCATCGGCGACAAGGGCGGCGGTCCGGTCGCGGCGGTCACGCAGGCTAATCTCACCTATATCGACCGGCAGGTGCTGTGGTTCGCGCCACAGCTGAACACGCCGTCTGTCGGGCAATGCTCGATGCAGCGCATCAATTTCTCAACCGGAGTGCTGTCGACCAAGACCTCGTGCGCGAACGGCATTTTGACCATGGCGACCAAGAACACCAAGGTGCCGGGCTCGGCGATGGTGAAGCAACTTGATGGCGTCACGTACCTGTTCGCGCAGTCCGACCGCCGCGGCGCGACGGGCGCCTGGTTCACCTACACACTGGCCGGTCTGGCCCACAAAACCGCGCGCGTGATCTATGACTCCGATGGTGAATATGACCATCTGCACACCAGCCGCGGAGCCACGTTTACCTTAAACGCAGCGGGGCAATTCTCCGACGTGGTCGGTGCCCACAACGATCAATACCAGGTCAAGGCCTACGCCATCGAGTAGCGCCGCGTGCGTTGCTATGACCAGAAAGGCCAGGGCTCTGCCCTGGACCCGCTGGGGCCGTCACGCCTGGGCGTGCTGCGCACGGCGGCCCCAGACCCCCGTTAGCGCTGCGCGGCTTTTTCTTAATTCTCGGCGAAGCCAATAAATGACTGGTTTTTTGGCTTCGCCGTTGCTCCCATCGATTCTTGATGAATCGGGGTCTGGGGCCTCCGGCCCCAGCGGGTCAAGGGCAGAGCCCTGGCCTTCGTTCTATCAACCCCAATCCTTCAGGGCACCAACAACGCGCGGAGGGATTCGAGCTCGGCCAGCGTGTGTACCAAGGCGGCGCGCAGGCGTTCCACTTCGGTGGGTTTGCGCGTTGGCAGGGGCGGCGGCTCGGGCATGGTGAGCGTCATTTGCGCCGGGTCGGGCGCAACCTGGTTGCGTTCGGCTTCCGCCGCCGCGCGTTCTGCTTCGGTGGCGGGTGGAATGTCGTCCGCGAGGCG
>Ga0181531_10002192_pt1 | contig 12232 bp, 8 predicted proteins | sample PEATcosm2014_Bin_38_FD_119743 | JGI IMG/M metagenome (GOLD analysis project Ga0181531, IMG submission 119743) | Peatland microbial communities from MTU Mesocosm Facility, Houghton, MI, USA - PEATcosm2014_Bin11_10_metaG | ecosystem: Environmental > Terrestrial > Soil > Wetlands > Peat | place... | reverse complement strand
TCGTCGAGCAGGATGACGTTGCTTTCGCTTTTCAGCATTTTAGCGAGGTGCACACGGTTGCGCTCGCCGCCGGAGAGGATGCCGACGCGTTTCTGCTGATCCGAGCCCTTGAAGTTGAAGGCGCCGACATACGCGCGGCTCGGCACGGCGCGCTTGCCGAGATAGATCACGTCGGTGCCGCCGGAGATTTCCTCCCACACCGTTTTGGTCGCGTCGAGACTATCACGGCTCTGGTCGACATAGCCGAGTTTCACGGTTTCGCCGATCTTGAGCTGGCCGGCGTCGGGGTGTTCCTGGCCGGTAATCATGCGGAACAGCGTGGTTTTGCCGGCGCCATTGGGGCCGATCACGCCGACGATGCCGCCGGGCGGGAGTTTGAAGCTCAGCTCGTCGATCAACATGCGGTTGCCGTAGCCCTTGCGCAAATCCTCCGCCTCGATCACCAGGCCGCCGAGGCGCGGGCCTGGCGGAATGACAATTTCGGCGACGCCGGCGGCCATTTCCTGGCTTTTCTGCAGCATCTCCTCGTATTTCTGGATGCGCGCGCGGCTTTTGGTCTGGCGCGCGCGCGGGCTCGATTGAATCCATTCCTGTTCTGCCGCAAGCGCACGCTGGCGCGAGCTTTCTTCCTTCTCCTCCTGTTGCAGGCGTTTTCGTTTCTGTTCCAGCCAGGACGAGTAATTGCCTTCGAATGGGTAGCCGCGGCCGCGCTCGATTTCCAGGATCCAGTTGGTGACGTTATCGAGAAAATAGCGGTCATGCGTGATGATCATGACGGTGCCGGTGAAATCGCGCAGGGTTTTCTCCAGCCAGGCGACGCTTTCGGCATCCAAATGGTTGGTCGGTTCGTCGAGCAGGAGCAGATCGGGTTTTTCGAGCAACAGGCGGCACAGCGCGACCCGGCGTCTTTCGCCGCCGGAGAGTTTTGTCACGTCCGCGTCGGGCGGCGGGCAGCGCAGCGCGTCGAGCGCGATTTCGATGCGGCGATCGAGGTCCCAGCCATCCTCGGCGTCGATTTTCTCCTGCAACTCCGCCTGCTCGGCGAGCAGCGTGTTCATTTCATCGTCGTCCATCGGCTCAGCGAATTTATCGGAGATTTCGTTGAAGCGCGCGAGCGCCGCCTTGAGCGGCCCGAACGCCTCGGAGACGTTTTCCGCGACGGTCTTGGTGGGATCGAGCTGCGGCTCCTGGGCCAGGTAGCCGATGCGCACGCCATCGGCGGCCCAGGCCTCGCCGCCATGCTCGGTTTCGATGCCGGCCATGATCTTTAGTAATGTGGATTTACCGGCGCCGTTGATGCCGAGCACGCCGATCTTCACCCCGGGCAGGAAGCTCAGCGTGATGCCCTTGAACACCTCGCGGCCGCCGGGGTAGGCCTTGGTCAGGTCCTTCATGACATAGACGTACTGGTAGCTGGCCATGATGGTCTCCGGCGGCGTGGCTCTGGGATTGGGGGGGGTGCTGCGCGGCACTCTCTAGAGGCGGCGGCCGCTGGCGGCAATCTTGTGCGGCGCGTTAGGACCTGTCCAACCATCGGCTGGTAGATTGGGCGCCATGCCGGATGTTCAGCCCGCCCCCGATATCGGCCTGCGCCACCCCAATCCCGTGCAGCATGATGAAGCGGCGCTGTGCGCTGCCGTGCGGCAGGAGGTGGCACCGCTGTTCGACGAGCTGCGGCGGTTCGTGGATCGGCGCATCGCGGAACTCAGCGTCGAGGTGCACGGCGCGACCCAGCTACTGGGGTTTTCCGAGACCAATCTGTCCGCCCAGCTTGGCCGGTTGCATGAGCAGGTAGGGCACATGCTGGGGGTGCCTGAGGCGGCGACACGCAACAGCGGCATGGAGCTCGAGGCTGTGGTGCAGACCACGGAGGCCGCGGCTAACCAGATCATGGAAGCTGCGGAGGCGATCGGCGCGTGTGTGCGCATTGCCATTCCCGACAAGGCGGCGATGGCCGCGATCAACGCCAAGATCGACTCGATCTTCGAGGCGTGCGCGTTTCAGGATTTGACCGGGCAGCGCGTGCGGCGGGCGATCGACCATCTGCGGCACGTGGAGAGCGCGCTCTGCGGCATGATGGCGCCGGCGGGGACGCCGCATGAGGTGTATGAGCCGCAGGCACCGACCGTAGTCTCGGACGGGGAAGACCAGAGACAGGCAGATATCGATGCGCTGTTCGCGGACTAGGCACCCGAGCCGACGCCTGAGGCGGGCGCCGGGCCAGACCAACGCGACTCCTTGTGGCAAAGAAGGACCGCTATTATACCAACGGCCCTAATTGTTGACCTGTAAGGACAGGTCAACGGGCCGTAGGTATAAGGTCATTTTTCGCGCGCCGCCGGCCTTCCCGGCGCGCATACCAACGGCGGCAATTGCCGGAAGAGTCGGCAATTGCCGCCGTTGGTATTATCTCCTGGAACCGGGTGGGGAGTTCAGCGTTTAGTGGTCTGACGGCGGAAGGTCTTGTGGATGGTTGAACGCGTTCGACAGGGCCGAGCGTTACAGCCGGGCAGGGGTCGCGGCTGCGATGGTGCTTGCCAAATGATCCGCCGGTACGTCCAAGTTCGAGGTCGTTGTCCGCGCCGCTCAGGTCGGCACGGCGTGGGCGGTCCGACGTGCAATGAACCGAAGCATGCTGCGCAAACATTCCTAATGCACACCGAGAGGAGCATATCGACATGACTAGGCAATCCCTCATGGTCCTTCATGCGGCCGCGTTTGCCGTTGGCGCGCTCGCGCTGGGAACGCCCGCGTACGCGGATGTCAGCGCAAAGGCCGGTGTGCTGACCTGCCAGGTGGATAGCGGATGGGGCTTCATCTTTGGGTCATCGCGCAGCCTTAGGTGTGTGTATTCAGGCAGCGGCCGGGTCGAGCATTACGTCGGTAGCATATCGAAATTCGGTGTGGATATCGGGTATGTGCAAAGCGGCGTGATTGTCTGGGGCGTATTCGCGCCGACCTCGGATCTGGGCGCCGGCGCACTGCGCGGGAGCTACGGCGGCGCTACCGGTGGCGCGTCGGTGGGCGTTGGCGCCGCCGCGAATGTGCTGATCGGCGGCTCGACCAAGTCGATCTCGTTGCAGCCACTCAGCGTCGAGGGTGACAAGGGCCTCAACGTCGCGGCCGGCATCGCGGCGATTTCGTTGAAGCTTGCACACTGATAGGGCGAGGGCTCTGCCCCGTAGGCGCTAAGATAAGCTCAGAAAGGCCAGGGCTCTGCCCTGGACCCGCTGGGGCCGGAGGCCCCAGACCCCGATTCCTAAAGAGTCGTTGGGGGAACGGCGAAGCCAAAAAACCAAGTCATTTATTGGCTTCGCCGAGAAGTAAGGAAAAGCCGCGCAGCGTAAATGGGGGTCTGGGGCCGCCGGCCCCGTCATGCACAGCACGCCTCCGGCGTGACGGGTCCAGGGCAGTGCCCTGGCCTTTCTGACCTTAACTTAGCGACTTTGGGTCTCCGAGCCGCTTGCGTTGCGCTGCGGGCATGTGCTGGACGGGCGGCCAATCGCGATCCAGCACTCCGTTGACGGAGCGTCGGTTATGGCCGAGTCTCACTGGGCGGGCGGGTGATCCGGGCTGCGTCTGCAGGGGAGAGCGAACGTGGAATTGAAGTCAGCGGAACGACTTGCAACGAGACAGATTGAAAACGCATCAAGAATAATTTATCCGGCGGGGTGGTATCTTGCCGCCGCGCTGTTGGCCGCGCCGGTTCCGGCCATGGCCGGCACCTGGCAAACACTCGCTAACCCGCCGTCCTTCCCGGACATCATCGATCCGGCTAGCGGCAACGATCTCGGCCCGGGCGGCGGCGGTACGCCGCTGCTGATGACCGACGGCACCGTGATCATGCAGAACAGCGGCTATGGCGGGGCGGACGGTACCGCGTTCAAGCTGACGCCGGACATCAACGGCAGTTACGTGAACGGCACCTGGTCGCAGATCGCGACGTTGCCGTATGATCCGATCGCCAGTGCCGCGGCGGTGCTGGCCGATGGAAGGCTGGCGGTCGAGGGTGGCGAATATACCGGGCCCGGGGCCAATTTCACGCTGACCAACCAGGGCGCGATTTACGATCCGGTCGCCAATTCATGGATTTCGGTGCCGCCGCCAAAATTCTTCAAGGATCTCTATCCGCCGCGCCGGCGGTTCGCGCCGCATCCGATCGGCGACGCCGCGAGTGTCGTGTTGCCGAACGGAACTTATATGGTCGCGGACAAGATGAGCCGCCAGCAGGCTTATTTGAATACCAAGACGCTGACCTGGCAGCTCACCGGCAAGAGCACCAAATCCGACCTCAATGACGAGGAGGGCTGGACGCTGCTGCCGAACGGTCAGGTGCTCACCGTCGACTGCTACACCGATTATTATTTCGGCCTGATCCAGACCTATCCGCCCAATCCGACGAATTCCGAGATCTACAACCCGGCGACGCGCACCTGGTCGACCGGCGGCAGCACGATCAATACGCTCACCGACCGCACCGTATTCGAAACAGGCCCGGCATTGCTGCGGCCGGACGGCACGGTGTTCGCGGTGGGGAGCCAGGGCTACACATCGGTCTACAACACCGCAACGGAAACCTGGTCGGCCGGCCCCAGGCTGCCGGTCAGCCCACAGGGAAACCAATATACTGTGCAGGATGGGCCGGGCGCCTTGCTGCCGGACGGCAATGTGCTGGTGGCGGCAACCGGCGGGCCGATCGATCCCAATCAGGGCGGCTACGCCGGCCCACCGGTCGGTTTCCTTGAGTTCAATGGCACTGCGTGGACCGCCGAGCCGACCATTCCGAATGCCGCCGTCGATACCTCGAGCTCGATCAACCTGCTGGTGCTGCCTACCGGGCAGGTACTTTCCACCGACGGCACCGACGACATCGAAATCTACACGCCGGATACGATGGAGCATAACGCCGCGTGGGAACCGGTGATCGACAAGGCGCCAGCGAAAGTGACGCCGGGGCAGACCTACCGGCTTGCGGGCGTGCGGTTCAACGGCATGTCGCAGGCCTCCGCGTTCGGCGACGAGGACCAGAATGCGACCAACTATCCTCTGGTTCGAATCACTAACATCGCGACCGGGCATGTGTTCTACAGCCGCACACATGACCACAGCAGCATGGCGGTGGCTTCGCCAAGCAAGGTTGTGACGTATTTCGATGTGCCCGCGGCGCAGGAAACCGGACCGAGTTTGCTGGTGGTTGTCGCCAACGGAATTGCTTCGCAACCGGTGAGCGTAACGGTGCAATAGGAGTAGCACACAACTGGCGCGTGCGTTTCCGCCACGCGCTGATTCTGCTACATTTCTGTGACAAGGGACGACCACCATCCGGACCGAATTCCGGGCAGCCGTCACACCGGGACTGTTGACTTCAGTGACCCGCGGGTTATCACTGCCGCTGGGATGGCGTTGGGTTATGCTGGCCCAAATAGAGGGGAGCACTCCGAATGCGCACAATATTCGCGGCGTCGGCCGTTTTAGCGGTCATGGCCTATGTGCCACAGGGCCACGCCCAATCCACGGTTACCGTCGATGCCGCGGCGAACATATATGGCGCGGGCCAAAAATCTGCTCCCGGTCCCGGCGGCGGAGAATTGCCGCCCTTCGTCGTCGTGCCCAAACACACGAAATGCATTACGGTCACCGCCGTAACCGGGTCCGATACCGCCAACTGTGCTTCGGGCGAAGGCTGCATCACCATTGACAACAACGAACATGAGGGCACCCATTGGAACGATCCGGACGGAACGGGCGCCTATCCGCCAACGACGTCCAACACCGGGTACAACTCGGTGTCCGGCATCACGGCGCCCTATGGTGGCTACCTGGTCGGTCTGTTCACCACGGGGAAGAAGCCCAAAGGGGCAACGCCGCCGGCGCTTGACTTTACCACCGGCAGCGGCACGTCCTTTACCAGTCTGGCGCCGTTGCTGAACCAGACTTTTTTCGTCGGCGATGGTTTGACCGGCGACGGCAGCGGCACCGTGCAGACCTTTGCAGTTCCGCCAAAGGCCAAAGCGCTTTACCTCGGTATTAGCGACGCATGCGGCTTCAATGGCGGGCCCGGCTGCTACATCGACAATGTCGGCAGCTATACCGCAACGGTCACCACCAGCACGGCGCCGTGCGCCGCAATCGCGGCCGAGGCGTTGCTCGCAAGGTAAAACAAGTAGCAGGCGTTGTATAAATGGGGTCTGGGGCCTGCGGCCCCAGCGGGGTCCAGGGGCAGAGCCCCTGGCCTTCCTACTTCCACTTTGTAGCGCGCCGCCCCCAAACCAGAGTAGCGGACATCGCGTAATTCCAAACCACGCCGATGACGGCGCCGACCGCCGCCGCCGGCGTTGGCCCGGTTTGTCGCGAATAGTACAATGCCCGCGCGATGCCGATATTGGCGATGGCGCCGACCGAGCAGACCAGCATGAACAGGATCAGGCCACGCCACAGGCGGCCGCCGCGCAGCCGTTGGTCGCGGTAGGTGATGACATTGTTGAGGTCGAAATTCGCGACCATCGCGACCAGCGTGCCGGTGAGTTGTGCGGTGTCGAAACCGGCGCCGGCGGCGCGTGCGGCGGCGAGCACGGCGACGTTGACAAGTACGCCGACGGCGCCGACCAGCGCGAACGATACAAAGCGCAACGGTACCAGGCCGCCCAGGAGCTTGTCCAGCAGCAGGGCGGCGAACTGGATCATCACGAGCGGGCTGAGCTTGCTTTCGCCTTCGGTGCGGGGACGGAACGTGGCGCCGATTTCCTGCACCCGCAGCTTGGTCGGCGCCGACAGCAAAAGATCCAAGAGAATTTTAAAACCCTGGCCAGTCAGGCGCGGCGCGATCTGTTCGAACAGGTGTTGCGGCAGCATGAAAAAGCCGCTCATCGGGTCTGAGAGTTTGGTGTGCGTCATAGCACCGGCGAGGCGAATGCCCGCGGCGGAAAGCCCGTGCCGCCAGGGTGCCGCAAGCCCTGCCGCATCGCCGCCGGCGGCGAAACGGCTCGCGACCACGATGTCGGCCTCGCCGGCTTGCAACGCGGCGAGCATCACGGGCAGGCGCGTCTCGTCATGTTGCAGATCGCCATCGATCACTGCGATGTAGCGCGCCGAGGAGGCCAGCGCACCCTCGATCACGGCGGAGGCGAGCCCGCGGCGGCCGACGCGGCGGATGCAGCGCACGCGCGGGTCATGGCGCGCAATGTCGCGCGCCGCGTCGGCGGTGCCGTCCGGGCTGTCGTCGTCGACGAACAGGGCTTCCCAGGCGATGCCTTTCAGCGCGGTGGCGAGCCGCTCGACCATGGGGGCCACGTTGCGGCGTTCGTTATAGCAGGGGATCACCACGGTCAGTTCCGCGGGGCCCGGCGTGGCGGGCCCGGTTGACGGCGCGGCGTGCACCTGCTGCATGCGTTTCCTGGTTGTGGCGTGCCGCAAGGCTGTAGCAAGCGGCGAGGCGGATTCCTAGGATGCGGGCCGGTGCCACCGCCAGGCCGCCCAGGCGAGCGTGGCAGGTACTCCGGCCAGGGCGGCGAGGTTCAGCCAGTCCGCCAGCGCGGCGTACCATGGCTTCGCAAACGGATAAGGCTGATAATTTACGAACGCGCGCGCCTGCGCCAACTGGCCCTCGGTGAACTGGTCGCCCGGGCGGCATTGGTTCGCGCCCGGAAACACATAGCAGGCCGGGTTCTTGATATTCAGAATGCCGTCGCGCGCGGACAGCACGTCGCCGATACGGATCTTGCCGAACGGAAGTTTTTCGAGATGGTAGCCGAATAAAGGTTCGTAGCAGAACAGCGTAGAATAGCCTTCGGTCAAGCCGTTCTGCGCGACCGGCGCCATGGTGGTTTCGTTATTCTGATCACGGAATATCGTAATCGCGCCGATCGGCGGCACAACGCCGGTATCGTGGGCCTTGTGCCAGGCGTCCGCCAATGCATCCTGATCATAAAAGCCAAGGATAGCGGCTCCCGGCGCGGTAAACCGCGGGTCCGGATAGCCATATTTTTCGTGATTGGAAAACGCGGTCGTCAGCAGCATCAGCGCCAGGCCGCCGCCCGCAAGCCAGCGCGCACGCACGGGGTGGCCCTCGGCCAGCGTATCGAGCGCCCATGCGCCACCCAGGATCACCGGCAGAATGTAAGCGGCAAACCATCGCAGCAGCGTGGAACTGCTGCCGAAATAGGGCAGAGATTTCAGGAAACCGTTCCATATTGGCAGATACCAGTTAAGCGCCAACGGCACCAGCAGCAACATGACCAGCGCACCGCCGATCCAGGAAAAGCGTGGCCGCCAGCCGCCGCGCGCCGCGTACCACACCGCCGCCAGCATCAGCAGCGGCGGCCCCAGCGACACGCCATATTCGAACTCATGCTGTTCCTGCCTGAGCCGCGAATGAGCCACCAGTTGCCCCAGCGCGTCGTCTACCGGCGTGAACAGGCTGCGCAGCGCGACGTAAAACACCGACGCCAGCCCCTCCACCCCCGGCAGCGGATACACATCGCGCGGAAAATTCGACAGCAGCGACAACGAAGCCGCGAGCTTGCCCGCACTGAGCGCGAGCCCGATCAAAGTCGCAACCACTAGCAGCCGCCAGGCCGACCGTTGCACGCCGAATCTTTGCGCATGCAGCAGCATGACGATCGTCAAAGAGAGATACGCGGGCGGTATGATGTGGACCATGCCCGCTTGCACAGAGAGGCCCACGATGATCCCGCCCAGACAGGCGCGGACTAAAAACTCAGGCCGGCTTATCCCCGCCAACCCGGGCCGCCGCAGCACGCACGCAGCCAACGCCGGCAGCAGCATGAACGGGGCATAAGTCAAATGCCCCACCACCATGCGCACCGAGAAAAACCCGTTCAGCATGAACAGGGCCGCGGCAAACAACGATGCCGGCAGCGACAGCACAAAAACCCGCCGCGCCAAATGCCACGCGCCGCCAAACCCGGCCGCGGCGAACAGCAGAAACGTGGTTTTCGCCGCCGCCAGCGGCGGCATGAAAAACGTCAGGAACTGCGGCACCGCGAACCATGCCACCTGCGGATCGGCATGGAACGGAATGCCCGCGCACTCCGCCGGGCTGAACCACGGCACCGCGAACAAGCCGTTCTTCAGGTACCAAAAATAGCCGGCAAGCATATCCGGCAGCCACAACGAAAAATCCACCGAAACCCGCCCGGCTTCGTTCGGCAGAAATGGAAACCAGATCACCACCAGCGCATAGAGCAGCGCCAGCATCAGGCCGCCGGCGACCAAGGTTTCGCGGTGTTTTTCCATCGCGGCGGCGCCTAGCACGCGGGGGCGAAAGGCAAAAGGCCAGCGAACAGCCCGCGGGTGTTTCCTTACGCCTCGATCCGCTGATACCGCGCCCGGGTGCCGCGCTCGATCGCGGCGATGATCAGCTTGTCCAGGCGCAGTTCGGTGCCGATGAATTCCAGCATGTGCAGGATCGCCTGGCCGTGCGCGGTTTCCGCCGCGACGACCTCGCAGGCCAGCCCATAGGCGGTTTCGCGCAGGCGCGGCTCCAGCGCATCGCGGATCAGGCGCCCGGCGTGCGCCAGGCCGTCGTCCTCGCGCAGCAGGTTAACCGCGGCATCGGCGGCGTGGCGCAGCCGTTCGCCGGTGAATTGGTCGAACACCGGCAAGGTTTGCACGAGCGTCGCCATGACGCCGATCTCGCGGTCCGATATTCCGCCGGTCTCGGCCGCCGCCACCAGCACCATGGTGCAGACGAGGGCTTCCTGCGGATCAAGCTCGTGGCGCGCAAGCATATTGTGTTCCTGGGGTTTGTCGCATCCGCCGGTTGTAGTGGGATCGGGGCGCCAGGGTCCAGACACAAGGGTCCAGACCCAAGGGTCCAGACGCAAGGGGCAGAGCCCCTGGCCTTTCTCGTTTCCATGCTAAACCCCGCCGCGTGAGCACCACCCTGGCCGATTTCTCGGCACGCCCTTCCCGCCTGCGCCGGCTCGCGGATTTCCTGCTCGGGCGCTTTGTCACGTTGATCCTGGCGGCGACGGCGGGCGGCTTGGGCATCGGCAGTTTTGCCATGATGTCGAGCGGGGCGCCGCTGTCGCTGCGGCCGAATCTGGTGACCGCCCTGGTGGTGTCGAATCTGGCGGTGCTGCTGCTGCTGGGGGCCTCGCTGGCGGGGCGGCTGACTAGGGTCTGGGTGGCGCGGCGGCAGGGGTCCGCGGGGGCACGGCTGCATGTGCGGCTGGTGATGCTGTTCAGCGTCGTCGCGGTAGCGCCGACCATCATGGTGGGCATTTTCACCACCGCGTTCTTTGGGCTCGGCATTCAGACCTGGTTCAACGACCGGGTGCGCACCGCGCTGGACGAGGGGTTGCAGGCGAGCCAGGGCTACCTCGCCGAGCACCGCGACACGATCAAGACCGATGCGCTCGGCATGAAGGCCGACCTGGAGCGGGCGGGGCGGATCCTGGCCGAGAACCCGTACGAGTTCGACCAGGTGCTGATCGCGCAGACCACGCTGCGCGGCCTGGATGAGGCGATCATCTACCGGCCGGATACCGGCGAGGTGGTGGCCAGCGCGGGGCTGATGGCGGGGCTAGGGCCGGGGCAGCTTCCCGCCGCCGCGGTGGAGGCGGCGCAGCAGGGCGAGGTGCCGATCCTGGGCAACGATGCGAGCACCGAGGTGCGCGCGCTGGTGGAGCTCAACAGCACGCCGACCTTGATGCTGCTGATCGAGCGCGCGGTGGACCCGCATATCCTGGACCACATGCGCCATACCGAGGAGGCGGTGGCCGAGTATCAGCGCGTGGACCAGAACCGGTCCGGGCTGCAGGTGACGTTCGCGCTGATTTTTGCGCTGGTGGCGCTGCTGGTGCTGTCGGCGGCGGTGCTGATCGGGCTGGTGCTGGCCAATCAGATCGTGCGGCCGGTGAGCTGGCTGATCGAGGCGGCGGAGCGGGTGCGCGGCGGCGACCTTTCGGTGCGCGTGCCGGAGATCGAGAGCGGCGACGAGCTGGCCGGGTTGTCGCGCGCGTTCAACCGGATGACGGACCAGTTGGGGTCGCAGCGCACCGAACTGATGGAGGCGTATGGCCAGATCGACGAGCGGCGGCGGTTTACCGAGTCGGTGCTGGCGGGGGTTTCGGCGGGGGTGATCGGGCTGGACGCGGAGGGGCGCATCGAGCTGCCGAACCGTGCGGCGGCCGATCTGCTGGGGGCCGATATTTTCGCGTATATCGGGCGTCCGTTGCCGACCATCGTGCCGGAGCTGGGGCCGTTGCTGGCCGGGGTGATGGCGGAGCCCGAGCGCCCGGCGACCGGCGAGGTGCAGGTCGGCCAGGCGCGCGCGGGGCGCACTTTTCTGGTGCGCATGAGCGCCGAGCAGACCGCCGGGCGGACCGACGGCTATGTGGTGACGTTCGACGACATCACCGAGCTGCAATCGGCGCAGCGCAAGGCGGCATGGGCCGACGTGGCGCGGCGCATTGCACACGAGATCAAGAACCCGCTGACACCCATCCAGCTGGCCGCGGAGCGGCTCAAGCGGCGTTTTGCGCGGGAGATCACGTCGGATCCGCAGACCTTTACCCAGTGTGCCGACACCATCATCCGCCATGTCGGCGATATCGGGCGCATGGTGGACGAGTTCTCCGCGTTCGCGCGGATGCCGCTGCCGGTGATCAAGCGGGAGGATATCGGGCGGATCGCGCGCGAGGCGCTGGTGTTGCAGAAGTCGGCGCACCCGGAGATCTCATGGCAGACCGATATCCCGGAGCGGGGGCCGATGGCGCCGGCGGACCGGCGGTTGCTGGGGCAGGCACTGACTAATTTGCTGCAGAATGCTGCGGATTCGGTCGCGATGAAGGAAGGCCAGGGCTCTGCCCTGGACCCGCTGGGGCCGGCGGCCCCAGACCCCCATTCATTGGAGTCTGGACTCCCGCCGCGCAGCGCTGATGACAGCGGCGGCACGCCGTCGGGGGTCCAGGGGGCAGAGCCCCCTGGCCTTATCTCGCTTTCGGTGCGCCAGGCCGATGGCGAGGTCCGAATCGCCGTCTCCGACAACGGAGTGGGCCTTCCGCAGCACGATCGTGATCGCCTCACGGAACCGTATGTCACTCACAAGCCAAAAGGGACTGGTCTCGGTCTTGCCATTGTGAAGAAGATCATGGAGGACCATGGCGGATCGGTCACACTCGATGATCGTCCGGGCCACAGTCCCGGTGCCGTGGCCACGCTGACCCTGCCGGCCACATCCGTGAAAGCTGCCGATGGCGCATGAGAT
>Ga0181531_10002190_pt1 | contig 12237 bp, 11 predicted proteins | sample PEATcosm2014_Bin_38_FD_119743 | JGI IMG/M metagenome (GOLD analysis project Ga0181531, IMG submission 119743) | Peatland microbial communities from MTU Mesocosm Facility, Houghton, MI, USA - PEATcosm2014_Bin11_10_metaG | ecosystem: Environmental > Terrestrial > Soil > Wetlands > Peat | place... | reverse complement strand
CGTCGTGCCCACCATGGTCAGCCCTCCAAAAGCCGACCACCTATGAATCATTGAAAAACTGATTTGGGAATCCCGTCACCACTATTATCAGCCACAATCTGCCAAAGTAGTGCTAGGCGGTCGGCTGCGGCAAGCGACCGGCGATGACGGCCATTGCGTCCAGCCGCTCGGCGTCATTGCCGCTTCGAGTCTGTCATCTCATCACCGATCTCGACACCGGCGGCGCCGAGCGCAGTCTGGTCAATCTGGTGACCGGAATGGACCGGAGCGTGTTCAGCAACGACGTTGTCTCGCTGGTCGAGCCGGGTCCGATGGCGGAGCCGCTTGCGGCAGCGGGCATTCCGCTCACGAGCCCGGGCATGCGGCGTGGTCGGCCGAGCGCTGCGGCATTGGTGTCGCTCGTGCGCCACCTGCGCGCCACCAAGCCGATGATTTTGCAAACCTGGCTCTATCACGCCGACCTCGTCGGCACCCTGGCGGCGTGGATCGCGCGCCCAGACATTTTGCTGTGGAACGTGCGCTGCACCGATATCACCCACGCCGACGCCGAGAAGCCGGCGCGGTGGCTGGTGCGCACGCTGGCCTTGCTGTCGAGCGTTCCGGACGCGGTCGTCGTCAATTCGCAGCGAGGCCAAAGAGATCACCAGGCGCTCGGTTACCGACCGAAACACTGGGTGAACATCTCCAATGGCGTCGATCTCGAGCGTTTTCATCCGCGGCGCGCGGAGCAGGCAGCGCTGCGGACCAGGCTCGGCTTGCGCGCGGACTTGCCGGCCATAGGTCTTGTCGCGCGCGATCATCCTATGAAGGATGTGAAAACGTTTCTGCGCGCAGTAGCGTCTTTGCTCAAGACCGGCGCCGTGGCGCAATTCGTGCTGTGCGGCGATGGCTTCGATGCGGGCAACGAGGGACTCGTCCGGACGATCGCGGATTTAGGACTTAGCGGCCGGATCGCGCTCCTCGGCCGGCGGCCGGACATGGAGCTGATCTATCCGGCGCTGGATATCCTCACGCTGTGCTCGATCTATGGCGAGGGCTTTCCCAATGTGTTGTGCGAAGCGATGGCCTGCGGCGTCGCTTGCGTTGCAACCGACGTCGGCGACAGCGCCGAAATCATCGGCGATTGCGGGATCATGGTACCGATGCGGGACCCTGAAGCGTTGGCGCGAGGCTGGCGGACCTTGCTCGCGCGTGGCCCCCAAAGCGTGGGCGACTTCGCACGTTCACGCGTAACGGCGCGCTACGGGCTCGAGCGAATGCGGGCGCAATATGAGTCGCTCTACCGCTCGTTGACCGTAAGTTGAGACCGACGAAACAAATGCGGACTTGTGATTGCGCCAATCGCGTCCGATGATTGCGGCAGGTTGCGCATAGAAGGCCGCTGGTCGAGACATGCCCGTCACGCTGAAAAATCTTCACGTCAAGCCGTTCGCTGATGGCGCCGACAAGGCACAGATCTTCGACCTGGCCAAGCTCTCCTGGATCCGCGGTTTCACCACCAATCCGACCCTGATGAAGGCGGCGCGCGTGTCCGATTATGCCGCGTTCGCCCGGGAGCTCGTCACCGCCGTGCCGGACCGTCATATCTCATTCGAAGTATTTTCCGACGACATTCCGGAAATGGTGCGCCAAGCGCGGCTGATCGGCACTTGGGGAGAAAACGTCTATGTGAAACTACCGGTCACGACCACGCGTGCCGAGCCGCTGTTCCCGGCGATACGCGCGCTCTCCCGCAACGGCATCAAAGTCAATCTCACGGCGGTGTTCACCGCCGAGCAGGCCGCGAAGGGGGTTGAGGCGCTGTCCGGCGGCGCGCCAGCTTGCGTCTCGGTGTTCGCCGGCCGGCTCGGCGACGCCGGCATCGATTATCGGCCGATCATGCGCGACGCGATTGCGCGGGCGCGCAGCACGGCGAACGTTGAGATCATCTGGGCATCGACGCGCGAGGTCTTCAATGTACTCGAGGCGGATGAAATGCATTGCCATATCATCACGGCGTCATCGAGCGTGCTCAACAAGTTGCCGGCGCTCGGGACCAAGGACGGAGCGGAGCTTTCGCTCCAGGCGGTCAAGGCATTCCGCGAGGATGCCGTGTCGGCGGGATTGAGCCTGCCGGTGACCGCAGACGCCGCGGAGTGATCAGAGCCGCCAGATCTCGATGTCCGCGGGACGCCCGCGCGGATCAAGCGCGCTCTTGACGTCCATGAGGAGACCGCGGCCGTCCTTGAGAAGCCGGGCGATCAGCGGCCAGCCGGCGGCGCGGTAGGAATCGTGACCGACCGCCAGCACGACCGCATCGGCAGGCGTCAGCTCCTGTTCTTTCATCAAGCGTAGGCCGTATTCGCGCATCGCGGTTGCGGCGTCGGCGATCGGGTCATGAACCTGCACGATCAAACCGAACGACTGCAACTCGCGGATCAAATCGACGACCTGGGAATTGCGGATGTCGACGACGTTTTCCTTGAACGTCAGGCCGAGCACGGTGATCCGCTGGGCGGCGGCGCCGGATTTCAGCAGCCGGCGTACGCATTCCCGCGCCACCCGAACGCCCATCGTGTCGTTGATCCGCCGGCCGGCGAGAATGACATCGGGGTGATAGCCGGCCCGCTGCGCGCGGTCGGTGAGGTAGTAGGGATCGACGCCGATGCAGTGACCGCCAACCAGGCCCGGCGTGAAATTAAGAAAATTCCACTTGGTCGCGGCGGCAGCCAGCACGTCGGCGGTGTCGATGCCGAGCAGATGAAAAATAGTCGACAGCTCGTTCATGAAGGCGATGTTCAGATCGCGCTGCGAATTCTCGATCACCTTGGCGGCTTCGGCGACCTTGATCGAAGGCGCGCGGTGCACGCCAGCTTTCACCACCGAGCCGTAGACTGCGGCAACGATATCGAGGGTCCGCGCGTCTTGTCCTGAAACGATCTTGACGATGTCTTCGAAGCGATGCGCCCGGTCGCCCGGATTGATGCGCTCGGGGGAATAGCCGACGGTGAAGTCGCGCCCCGCGGCGAGCCGCGAGGCGCGTTCCAGCACCGGTATGCAATCCTCTTCAGTTGCGCCGGGATAAACCGTCGATTCATAGACGACGATGTCGCCTTTCTTCAGATTTCGTCCGACCGTCTGCGAAGCGCTGATGAGCGCGCTGAGGTCGGGTCGCCGGGCCTTGTCGATCGGGGTGGGGACGGTGACAATAATAAAGTCGGCGGCAGCGATGTCGGCCGCTTCCGCCGTCAGGCGCAGGCTCGGATGGGCAAGGTCCTGCGTCTCAATTTCGTGCGTTCGGTCGCGGCCGGCCCTGAGCTCGGCGATGCGGCCGGCATCGATGTCGAAGCCGACGACCGGAGCGCCTTGCCGGGCGAAGGCCACGGCGACGGGCAACCCGACATAACCCAGCCCGATGACCGCGAGCTTGCGACCGTGAGACACGTAGAACACACCCCTGAACACGGCCCCGGCTTGTCCCGAGTCGCCAAGTGTTTACCCCGCAAGTGTTTACTCCCCCGGCGGCCGGGCTCGCAATGGACCGGGCACCCATCGTCCGGCTATATACGCACAAGCGGCGCCGGCAGGCATAACGAGCCGCGACCATCCCGACGAAAGCGGCGGCAAGCGAGGACCTTCGAATGACCGGCGCCCCTGTCCTGGTCACCGGCGCCGCGGGGTTTATCGGATTCTGCCTGGCGCGGCGCCTTCTGGAAGGCGGCCGCGCCGTCGTCGGCGTCGACAGCGTCAATGCGTATTACGATCCGGCGCTGAAGGAGGCGCGGCTTGCCGTGCTGCGGCAATTCCGCGATTTCACCTTTCATCGGATCGATCTCGCCGACCGCGCGCTGACTGAGGCGGTGTTCAACGAGGGTGAGTTCGGTCCGGTCGTACATCTCGCGGCGCAGGCCGGCGTCCGCTACTCGCTGCAGCACCCCCACGCCTATCTCGACGCCAATCTGGCGGGCTTTCTCAACGTTCTGGAAGGCTGCCGCCACCGCAAGACGGAGCACCTGATCTACGCTTCGTCCAGCTCGGTTTACGGGGCCAATACGCGCCTGCCGTTTTCCGTGCATGACAATGTGGATCACCCGATCAGCCTCTACGGTGCGACCAAAAAAGCCAATGAGCTGATGGCGCATTCTTACAGTCATCTTTATGCGCTGTCGGCGACGGGCCTGCGCTTCTTCACCGTCTATGGGCCCTGGGGCCGGCCGGACATGGCGATGTTCATCTTCGCCAAGGCGATTTGCGAAGGCCAGCCGATCAAATTGTTCAATTACGGGCGGATGCGCCGCGACTTTACTTACGTCGACGATGTGATCGAGGGGCTCGATCGGCTGATCGACAAACCGCCACCGTCGCCGTCTACGCCGCCGGCGGACGCGGTAGATGGCGGCGCGCCGGACCCGGCAAGGAGCCACGTCGCGCCGTGGCGCATCTACAATATCGGCAACAACAGCACGGTCGAAGTCTCCTACGTCGTCGCGCTCCTGGAACAGGAATTCGGGCGCAAGGCGAACACCGAACTCGTGCCGATGCAGCCTGGCGACGTACCGGAGACCGTCGCCGCCATCGACGATCTGATGCGCGACGTGGGCTTCCGGCCGGATACTCCCATTGAAGAGGGAGTCCGCCGTTTCGCCGCGTGGTACCGGGAGTTTCACGGCGGGCGATGACGGATTGCTTCGGCCCGGGCCGGAGCGCCAAGGAGGCGACGTTGAGTGAGCTTATTCGATACCGCTATAACACCATGGCCGACCAGACGCCGGGCGGCGAATGGAAGTGGCGTGTTATCTTCGAGCGGGGCGACCGATTTGAGGAAGTTTTGGTGAAGCAGCTTCTGGTCAATGTATCGTCGTTCAGCCGCGACGACAATATGCCCGTCGTCGGCCGCAAGTATCACATGGCTTGCCGCGGCGTGTTTCGTCTCGAAGACGGCATCGGCATCATCGACTCCAAATAGATCTGTGGACAGCCCGCCAGCCGGTAGGGAGCTTTCATGACCAAGGCGGTTCTCGGCATCATTGGCGGTTCCGGTATCTACGATCTACCGGGGCTGACGAACGCGCAGACGAAAACGATCGCCAGTCCCTGGGGCAATCCGTCTGCAGCTCTGCTCACCGGCGAGATCGATGGCCTGCCGATCGTCTTCCTGTCGCGCCACGACAAGGGTCACAGAATTTCGCCGACCGATATCAACTATCGCGCCAATATCGACGTGCTCAAACGCGCCGGCGTGACCGATCTCGTCTCTCTGTCGGCCTGCGGCTCATTCAAGGAGGATCTGGCGCCGGGCACGTTCGTGCTGGTCGATCAATTCGTCGACCGCACCCACGCCCGCGCTACATCGTTCTTCGGCACCGGCTGCGTGGCGCACGTTTCGATGGCGCATCCGGTGTCGCCCCGGCTGCGCATCCACATCGCCGAAGCCGCGATGGCCGAGAACCTGACGATCGTGCGCGACGGCACTTATGTGTGCATCGAAGGTCCGCAATTCTCGACCCTTGCCGAGAGCCTTACTTACAAGAACCTCGGCTATTCCGTGATCGGCATGACCAATTTGCCGGAAGCCAAGCTCGCGCGCGAAGCGGAGATTTGCTACGCGAGCGTCGCCATGGTGACCGACTTCGATTGCTGGCCTCCGGACCATGACGCCGTCACCGTGCAGGACATCATCAAGGTGCTTTTGGCCAATGCCGAGAATGCCAAGCGCTTGGTGGCGCGGCTGGCCCGGGACTTTCCGCGCGAGCATGAACCGTGCCCGATCGGCTCCGATCGTGCGCTCGATAATGCCCTGATCACCGCTCCGGAAGCGCGCGACCCGGAGCTCCTCAAAAAGCTCGATGCCGTCGCCGGTCGCGTATTGGGCGGCTGAAGTCGCGGGTCATTCCGGGGTGCGCCCCTGGGCCGCGAGCGAACGCGTGCGGGGTCCCCGATGCGTTCGTTAACGCCGCGGGATTGTTGTATTTGACACTTATTCCTTCTTGTGAGAGTTGCACGGGCGCCCGATGACCACGATCACCGGGGCTGGCAGTCGCGGACACAAATTGGCTGAACCGGTCATCCCTCTGATCATGTGCGGCGGCGCCGGTACCCGGCTGTGGCCGGCATCGCGCGAAAATCGGCCGAAGCAGTTCTTGCCGCTGTTTGGTCCGCTGTCGACGTTTCAGGATACCATTCGCCGCGTCTCCGATCCGGCTTTGTTTGGTCGCCCGATCGTCGTAACCAACGGCCAATATCGGTTTCTGGTCGCCGAGCAGCTCGCCGCGATCGGGGCGGAAGCCGACATTCTTCTCGAGCCGATGCGCCGCGATTCCGGGCCCGCGATCGTGGCTGGTGCTGAATATGCGTTACGCCGCGGCGGCGATCCCGTCCTTGTCGCGCTTGCTGCCGACCACGTCGTCACCGACGCGGCCGCGTTCGCCAAAATTTGCCGGCAGGCGGGTGAAGCGGCGCGGCAAGATCGCATTGTCATGTTCGGCGTGCATCCGACGCGGCCGGCGACCGAATACGGCTATATCCGGCCGGCCAAGCCTATTCATACAGGACTCTTTGCCATCGAAAGATTCGTGGAAAAGCCGGATGCGGAAACTGCCGCCCGCTATGTGGCAGATGGCTATCTCTGGAACTCCGGTAACTTCGTCTTCCGTGCCGGCTTCTTGCTCGAGGAATATCGTCGTTTCGAGCCGGAGAGCAGCGCCGCAGTGGCCGAGGCAGTCGAGGCGGCCGGCACAGATCTGTCGTTCGTCACACTCGATCCGCAAGCCTTCGCACGCGCCACGGCGAAATCGATCGACTACGCGCTCATGGAGCGCACCGCGCACGCGGCGGTTATGCCCGCTTCCTACGGCTGGTCGGACGTCGGTTCCTGGCAGGCGGTGTGGGAATTGTCGGAGCGCGACGCCGCCGGTAACGCCGCGCAGGGCAAGGCCGTTTTCGTCGACACCCGCGGCTCCTACGTTGACGGTGAAAAGCAGCTTGTCGCGCTGCTCGGCCTCGACAACGTCGTGGTGGTCACGACCGACGACGCCGTGCTGGTGGCGCGGCGTGAGGACGGCGATGGGCTGCGCCGCATCGTCAAGGAGCTCAAGGCGGTGGCGCCGGCGCTGACCGAAGACCAGCTGAAAGTGCACCGCCCCTGGGGCTCGTATCAGTCCCTAGATACGGGCGAACGCTATCAGGTCAAGCGCATTGCCGTAAAACAGGGCGGCCGATTGTCGCTGCAGATGCACCATCACCGTGCCGAGCACTGGATTGTGGTACGCGGCACGGCGCGGGTTACGATCGGCGACAAGGTACAGGTTTTGCACGAGAACGAGTCTATTTATGTACCGAGTGGCGCTCGCCACCGACTGGAAAATCCCGGTAAGATCGATCTCGAACTAATCGAGGTGCAGACCGGAAGCTATCTCGGCGAAGACGATATCGTGCGCTTCGAGGATGATTATCACCGCTCCTGACCGGCGATGCGGCCGGTGCGGCATTCGCGATTGATACTATAATGTCGGTCGAAAGCCTTGCATTGATCCGACCCGCCTTTTTTTGGCGCCACGATGCGCAATTACTGTTGGAGTCCTTCATGAGCTTCGGAAATTTTACGGTGATCGAGTCCGTGTACGGACCCTTCATCGTCAATCGCTACTGCGCTTATCAGGCGGAGGCGCTGGTCAAGACCGGGCGGCCGCACATCGAAGCCGAATTGCAGCACATCCTCAAGCTGGTCGACACGCTGCCGCAGAACTGCGTGATCGTCGATGCCGGCGCCAATATCGGCCTCATCAGCATTCCGGTGGCGCATGCGGTGGCGAAAAAATCCGGCATCGTCCATGCCTTCGAAGTTCAACGCATGATGAGTTACGCGCTCAGTGGCGCCATCGCGCTGAACGATCTGGAGAATTTGCACGTTCACCGCCGCGGTCTCGGTGCGGCGCGAGCCGTGCTGAAAGTGCCGCGCGTCAATTACGGCGTCGCCCAGGATTTTGGCATGGTGAGTTTGGTGAAGCAGGCGGAAATCACCGTCTTCGAAAGCGTGGAAATCGTCACCGTCGACGAATTGGGATTGCCGCGCCTGGATTTTCTCAAGGTCGACGTCGAAGGAATGGAGATCGACGTGCTGCGCGGCGCCCGGCGGACCATGGAAGCGCACCAGCCGTGGGGCTGGATCGAACATTGGAAGGTCGATCCGCGCATGGTCAAGCAGCAATTTGCCGGTCTCAACTACAAATTCTTCGAGGCCGATAAGCTCAACATGCTTTGCGCGCCGGTGGCGCGGCTGGCGAAGGACGGCATCAAGATCGATGCGCCGGAGATCGTGTGACGGCGGCGAATTGCAGCCGCAGAATGACGCGCTCTGTTAATCAACAAGGAAATTTCGCAAAATTGCCAAGCAAATTTGATGCCCGCGCGGGTTGAATTACCCCTTGCGGAAACGGTATTGTTTTGCGGCACAGGGACATTGCGTAATGAATATCGTTGTAACGCGGGCGTCGTCGGATGCCGCCGAGGCTAATTCCGTAAGTTTGCCGCCTGCGGGCGGCCCAAGCCAGACACCCGCTCCAGCGTCCGCCGAAGCCTCCGGCGCCGCCCCCGCCCAAGGCGACGTCGGCGCAGCCGGTTCGCCGGCCTCCGCCTCATCGTCCACCGCCTCCGCGCCGGCCAAGCGGAACTATCCGGCACCAACCGAGGTGCCCACCCAGCAGGGCGCGCGAGGCGTCCAGTTCGATTTCAACGACGGCTGCCGCGTGGTTTTGCCCGAGACCGAGCATCCCTGGCGCGTGCGGTTGTCCGACCTCGATACTGGCAACATCCTTTTCGAGACTGAGCTCAAGGCCGGGCGGGTCAACAGCACAAAACGCTACTACATCCGCTTCCGCCTGGAGCTCTGGCAGCAGGGCGAAAGCGTTTTCGTCCATGAATACTCGGCCGCCGACCGCGAGGTATTGGTTCAGTTCCCGGTCGGCACGCTCGGCGACACCGTCGGCTGGTTCCCCTATGCCGTGAAGTTCAAGGAGCAGCATGGCTGCCGGCTGACCTGCGCCATCGCCGAACGTCTCATCCCTCTATTTCGCGACGTCTATCCGGACATCACCTTCGTCACCCATGAAGAGGTCAAGCCGGAGCGCTATTACGCGACCTACAGCATGGGACTGTTCTTCGACGACAAGGACTTCATCTTTCAGCCCAGCGATTTCCGTCATGTCGGGCTGCATCGGACTGCCGGCTACATCCTCGGCGTCGATCCGACCGAAGTGGCGCCGCGGATCGCCTATTCCGATGACAGCCGGCCGATTGCGGAACCTTATGTCGTTATCGCGGTGCAAAGCACCACCCAGAGCAAATATTGGAACAACCCCACCGGGTGGCACGAGATCATCACTTTCCTGAAGGAAGCCGGCTATCGCGTGATCTGCATCGATCAGAAGCGCACCCACGGCACCGGCCTCGTGTGGAATCACATTCCGCACGGCGTTGAGGACCAGACTGGCGATCGGCCGATCACCGAGCGGGCGCGCTGGATCAAGCACGCCGAATTCTTTGTCGGTCTTTCCAGCGGGTTGTCCTGGCTCGCCTGGGCGACCGGAACGCCGATCGTGATGATCTCGGGTTTCACACACCCGACTAATGAATTCGATACACCGTACCGGATCGTCAACTATCACGCCTGCAACAGCTGCTGGAACGACGTGCGGCACCGCTTCGATCACAGTGATTTCCTCTGGTGTCCACGCCACAAGGAAACGCCGCGGCAATTCGAGTGCACGCGCCTGATTACTGCCGAGCATGTGAAGGCGACGATCAAACGCATTCCCGGCTTTGGTGCGCACAAAACGGCGGCGCCAGCGGTCGCTGTTGCGGAGAAAGCAGCACCGCCGGGCAAGAAGAAGCACGGCAGGTCATGAGCGAGGCCGGCGAGCGCCCCGGTTCGGAGCCGCTCGCGCGTCCTGAGCGTCAAGCCTTGGCGGTGGCGCCGTTCGGCGCAAACCGTCGCTGCGTCCCGCTCCGATGAGCGTATTACAGCCTGCTGAACGCCGCGCCGCCTTGGTCGCCGCGCGGAAGCGGCAGCAGCGCGCCCGCACGCTGGCGCAAACTCTGGGAATGATCGGGCTTGCTGCCGCGGTGCTTGGCGTTTCCGGCCAGGTTCTTGCCGCCAACCGGCAATTCGGAGCGCTGCCGTCCGGCATCATCCGCCATATGCGCGGCCGCCCGAAACTGTTGGATGCCGCCGCGGATCGCCTGATCGAAGATGTCCTGGCGCGGCATGGCTCGCAAAGCGGCAGCGTTCACTCGATCCCTATTCGCAGCGGCGCCGGAAAATCGCCGGCCATCGTGCACCTCATTTCCTTGCATGAGGGCGCCCGGGAGGCTTTCCCGGGCGCCACCGGAATTCTCGTCGTCGCCACCATCGGAGGGCGTCCGGCGCTCAGTGCGCGGTTTTTGCGACAGCTTTTCGGTCTCTCGCCGGCTGAGGCGCGCGTCGCCAACGCCATCGCCGCGCAGCAGACGATCAGGACCATGGCCGACGATTTCGGCGTTCCGCGCGAAACGGTACGCAGCCAGCTCAAGACCGTACTCGCCAAGACCGGCACCAAGCGGCAATTGGACCTGGCGCTGTTGGTCGCCGGCCTGCAGCTGCCGAAAGTCTAGTGTTTCACCCAAATGGGTGATGTATCGACGGAGGAGGGGGGTCTAACTTAGGGTAGCGTCGCGGCTCATGAGGGTGTGCCGCATGCATCAGTTTACAGTCGACAGTTCTGCGCATCTCCTCCAGCGCCGCCTCGCGGCACGCGGAATGCGTACGCGTTGAGTTTGACTTGGACCCGAGCATTTGAGGTAGCCCAATGACCGAAGTCGTCAGCGCCGGCCAAACTCTCCCCGTCACCAACGGCGAAACCTCTACCGGATATACTGTTTTAGGCGGCGGCGCGATTGTCGTGTCATCGGGCGGCACGGTCTCCACAACCACGGTCGATTCCGGCGGCGTCCTGTACATCAGCTCTGGCGGTACCGACGCCGGCGTCACGACGCTCAACGGCGTCGTGAACTACGTCAACACAAACGAGCTCGGCGCGGAGATCGTCAAGCCGGGCGGCGTGGCTTCCGACACCTCCATCCAGAGCGGCGGCGTTCTGATCGTCGCGGACGGCGGCCTGTCGCTTTCGGCGCACGTCAACAACGACGGCCTCGGCGACCTCGGCGGTGGGCTCATCCTTTCCGGTTCGGACGGCACCGGCGGCACGGCAAGCGGCGCCACGATCAGCGGCGGCGCGCAGGAAGCGGTTTTCAAGGGCGGTACCGACGTTAGCGGAACGATCCTGACCGACGGTTACTCCTATATTTTCAGCGGCGGTAGCGCCAACGACATGCAGGTCGACGGCGGAGAATTGGATGTCGGCTTCTATTTGTCGCTTAGCGGCAAGGTCTATTCCTCCGCCGGCGGCAAGGCCACCGATGTCGTCGTCCAATCGGGCGGCATCGTCGACGTATTGTTTGGCGGCGTCGACAGCGGCGCGACGGATTATAACGGCGTTATCACTGACTATGTCGGCGGCACCGACATCAGCGCGACGCTCAGCGGCGTCTATGTTACGTCCAACAACTATTCCACCGGACTTTTGTTGGTCAGTTCCGGCGGCCGCACCACCGGCACGACCGTGACCTCGATCGGCGCCGAAGTCGTGTCCAAGGGCGGCGTCGCCGTTGGAACGATCATCGAAAACACCGGCTATGGCTTGCCGCCGATTGAAGGCGGAACAGCAGGGGCGCTCGCCCTTTCTGGCACCACCGGCGGCGGCATCGCCAGCGGCTCTATTATCAGCACCGGCGGCCAGTAAGCGGTGTTCTCCGGCGGCACGGACATTAGCGCCTCGGTCGACGCGAGCGGCCTTCTGACGGTTTTCACTGGTGGCGTCGCCAGCAGCGCCACGGTCAGCAACGGCGGGGAACTAAAAGTCGGCCTGGCAAGTTTAGGCGGCGGCACGACCGTCAGCGCCAAGATCGAGACCGGCGGCCTAGCGTTCGTTTTCAGCGGCGGCACGACGAGCGGCACGAGCATCACCGGCAGCGGCGCTGAACTCGTATCCTCCGGCGGCCTCGCCATTTCGACGATCATCGAGAACACCGGCTACGGTGAGCCGCCGAGTTCCGGCGGGACAGCCGGGGCGCTCGCGCTCACCGGCGCCAGCGGCGGTGGCATCGCCAGCAAGTCGGTGATCAGCACCAGCGGCCAGGAAGCCGTGTTTTCCGGCGGCACTGATT
>Ga0181531_10002187_pt1 | contig 12243 bp, 11 predicted proteins | sample PEATcosm2014_Bin_38_FD_119743 | JGI IMG/M metagenome (GOLD analysis project Ga0181531, IMG submission 119743) | Peatland microbial communities from MTU Mesocosm Facility, Houghton, MI, USA - PEATcosm2014_Bin11_10_metaG | ecosystem: Environmental > Terrestrial > Soil > Wetlands > Peat | place... | reverse complement strand
TGGTAGCGCACTTGCATGGGGTGCAAGGGGTCGCAAGTTCGAATCTTGTCGCCCCGACCAATTCCTCTCGGTATTGAGGTCGCGTTAGAATCCCGCGCGGCACCAACGGTCAGGGCGCCGGCACATTCCCAGGTTGCCGGGCGCTCGCGCTCGCGGATCCACCCACGGTCAAGGAGGTACTATGAAAAAAGCATCACTGTTGATGGTATCGATCGCGTCACTTGCGGCTGGCGCGGCAATCGCCGATCGCGTTCACGACTGGCACGATCTCGACAAAGTTCACGACCACGTCGTCGAAGCGATCCATGAGATGGAGCGCGCGCGCGCCGCCAATCACTATGATATGGCCGGACACGGCGCCAAGGCCGAAGCGCTATTGCATGACGCCGAGCGCGAAGTGCGTTTGGCGGTCGAGGCGGCACGCGCGGCCCCGTAAGGATCCGTCGCCGAGCGCGGCGCGTTTCGCTGCGCCGGTGTGGAGCGGCCGCTGCGGCGGCCGCTCCAATACATCGCGGCTCCCGCTGCGTCTACTTGGCGCCGCCGGGAGGCTGGACGTCACCGCAATCTGCGCTGATGAACGTCATCTGGGTATCGTTTTGCATCAGATGCGAAGCGCCCTTGGCATCCGTGCGGGTCAATTCCATGTGCGTACTGACGAGTTCGGGTGAGATCGTCGCGACGCCCTTGCCGGCCGTTGTCGCGCCGTTGATCGTGCAGCTGAACTCGTAGCTCATCTGATCGCCGTTGCGGGTGACCGTCGCGGGCTCGCAGCGACCATCCTTGTCGACGATCGGCCTGTCGCGTTTTGCCATTTCGGGCGTGATGCAAATCCGGAAGCCGCCGTCGCCGCCTTGGCCGATGCCGTGCGCCTTGAGATTCGCTTCCATTTGCGCGCGCTGCGCCGGCGGCATGTTCGCCATCGCCTGCTGCATGCGGTCCGCGACGCCGGCCATCTGGGCGGTATGGTCACTTCCATCGACGACTTGCTTGACGATTTTGACTTCCCATAGCCCTGGCTTCAAGCCCATTCCTGCAGCGTAGACAGTCAGTGATGCGAGCACGGCTAGTGCAATCAGTGGTGTTTTAGTCATGATGAACTCCCTGTTGGCGGCATCGAATCGCTTCCTGAGTCCAATTTACGATATTACGGGTGCACATGAAACATCCCGCCTAGGTATTGCGTTTGGTCTCGATCGTCTTGGCGATCCCGGACCAGTCGATCGCGGCGCCTTCTGTTGCAATCGTCTCACGCAAATGTTCCTGCAATACGGTCAAGACCGGCATCGATAAATGCTGTGCGTCGGCCGCAGCGGCGACCAGGTCCATGTCCTTCAAGCCCAGCGAGGCTGCGAATCCTGCGGGCCGAAACCGCTCCTCGACGAGAATCGCGCCATAATTACGATACACCGGCGCATCGAACAGCGTCGCAGTCAATACGTCGAGCAGCTGGCGCTTGGTGATACCGCCCTTGCTCGCGAGCGCCATCGCTTCGCCGAGCGATTCGATCGCAGCGAGGATCATGAAGTTGCCGCATAGCTTCAGCAGATTGGCGCTCGACGGTTTCTCGCCGACCAAAAAGACGCGCTGACTGACGTTGGCGAGCGGCTCGCGAATACGCTGCAGGTCGCTCGGATCACCGGCCGCGGCAACAAATAGCTTGGCGGCCGCCGCGGCATCGGGTCGGCCGAATACCGGCGCGCTCACGAAGTGCTGGCCGCGCTCGGAGTGGCTCGCCGCAACTGCATCGGCGGTCGCGACGCCGATCGTGCTCATCGACACGTGAATCGCTCCGGGCGCGAGCCCCGCGAACAGTCCCGAGTCGCCATCGAGCACTGCATGCAGCGCGGCGTCGTCGGCAAGCATGCTGAACACGATTTCCTTGCCGCGCGCCGCGTCGCTCGGGCTTGCAGCCGCGGTGGCGCCCATCGCGACCAAGGCTCGCGTCTTGTCCGGTGAACGATTCCAGACCGCGAGTTCGTGCGAGGCGCGCGCAAGATTGCTTGCGATGGCCGCGCCCATGGACCCCAATCCAAGAAAGCCAAGTTTCATGGACGCGAATTTAGCATGCGCAACGCACGGCGGCATCGCAGTCGGCGGCGAACCGGTGCGCCGACCGTGTAGGATATCGCCCAGCCATGATGACGACGGTTTTTGTTGTAGTGCTGCTCATTTGCGTCGGCGCCGCCTTTGCGATTGGGCGATTCTATCGGCCGCCCGATCCGAGCGCTGCCGTACCCGTCCATGCCGACAGCCAAGAGCAAGGTGTTGCCGCGCTGCACGCCGCAGAGTCGGCCGCCGGCCGGCACGAGGCGCAGTTGCGGGCGCTGCTCGAGACGGCGAGCGACGGAATTCATGTCTTGGACGAGAACGGCGATGTGGTGTTGTTCAGCGATTCCTTCGCGCGAATGCTCGGCTACTCGATCGCAGAGATGTCGCGGCTGAACCTCTCGGCATGGTCACCTGAGGAAAACACGGAGGATTTTGCGGCGACGATTCCGGCCTTGACCGACGAGGTCAGCGTCGCGCAGACCCAAATTCGCCGCAAAGACGGCAGCTGGCTCGAGGTCGAGGTCAGCCGCAGGAGCGTGCAGCTCGGTGGCGACACCTATCTGTACCGGTCCGCGCGGGACCTCAGCGAGCGAAATAAGATCGATCGAGAGAATCGCCTGCACCTGCAGGAACTCGAGCGCATCAACGCGGAGCTCGATCAATTCGTCTACGTCGCGTCGCACGACCTGCGATCGCCGCTGCGAGCAATCAAATCGCTGGCCCAATGGATCATCGACGATGATCCCAGTGTCGACGCGAAGACGAGACAGCGCCTCGAGCTGATCCAGGGTCGCTCGCAGCGCATGGCGCAGCTGCTCGACGACGTGATGATTTATGCGCGCGCGGGCAACATCGCCGCTGCGCCGGGCCCTTTGATGAGCGCCGCCGCGCTGATCGCAGAGGTTGCCGTGACGCTGCAAGTGCCGAGCGGCTATCGGATTTTGGCGGACCGCTCGCTCGAAGATGCGCAGGTGCACCGTGCGCCGCTCGAGCAAGTTTTCCATAATTTGATCGGTAACGCGATCAAGCACCACGACAAGAATCAGGGTTCAGTTAGGGTCTGGGCGGTCGATACGGGGGGACGATATCGATTCTTCGTGGCGGATGACGGGCCGGGCATTCCGGAGGCCTACCGCGAGAGCGTATTCGACATGTTTACGACGCTTAAGCCGCGCGACGAAGTCGAGGGCAGCGGCATGGGTCTCGCACTGGTGCGCAAAGTCGTCGGCCGGCTCGGGGGCCAATGCGGAATTCAGGATTCATCAGGCCGGGGCGTCTGTTTATGGTTCGATTGGCCGCGCGAGGAGCATTGAACAGATGCAGCCCGGAACCCTGACGCTATTGCTCGTAGAGGACGACGACGTCGATGCGGAGACGATCGTACGCTGCGTTGCTTCCGCAAAAATCGCCAATCCGTTGCTGAGGGCGCGCGACGGCATCGAAGCCTTGGAAATGCTGCGCGGCACTAACGGCAAACAGAAAGTGCCGGCGCCCGTGATGCTGCTCGTCGACATCCGGATGCCGAGACTCGACGGCATCGGCCTGATCAAGGCGGTGCGCGCGGATCCGGCGCTCACGCGTACGGTGATCTTCGTACTCACGACCTCAGACAGCGACCGCGACCGCATGGCGGCATACGATGCCCACGTCGCCGGCTACATCGTCAAGTCGAATGCACAAGACGAGATTTTCTCGCTGACCAAGATGCTGGAATATTACTTGTTGATCGTGGTCGCGCCGCCCGCCGACGTCACCTGAGCGCGCGTGCTCGCGTGCGGCGCGGCGGATTGCTCGCTGGTCGGCAGATCGAATTTGAATGTGCTGCCGATGCCGAGCGTGCTCTCCACGCCGAGCTCGCCACCATGCAGCTTCACGAGTTCGCGCGCGATCGATAGGCCGAGTCCGAGGCCGCTGCCCATGAGGTCATCGCCCGCATGCGGCACTTGGTAGAGGCGATTGAAGATCTTGTCGAGGTGATCGGGGCCGATGCCGCAGCCGGAGTCCCTGACGCTGATCTCGATCTGACTCGCGGAGCCGGGTTTGAACTGTGCGATCAGGGAAATCTCCCCCTTTGGCGGCGTGAATTTCGCGGCATTGCCGAGCAGGTTCCCCAGGATCTGCGACAAGCGCACTTCGTCAGCGAGCACCGGCGGCAGATTTGGGGAAATCTCGGTCTTGAGCTTCAGGCCTTTGGCGAGTGCGATGTGCCGGATCGAGGCCAAGGCGAAGCTGATGATGCGCTCGGGCCGCACGGGCGCGAGATTCAGGCGTAATTTCTCGTTCTCCAGTCGCGATGAGTCCGATAGATCGTTGACATGGCGCGCGATTTGATCGCAGCCGTCGAGCGCGTGCTCGAGATAGGTCGTCTGTTCCGCGGTCTGCAGCGGTCCCGCGACGCCGTCGAGTACGAGCGCGATGAATTCGCGCACCGCAGTCAGCGGCGTCTTCAATTCATGCGATACCACGTGGTAGAGGCGCTGCATTTCCTCTGCGCGTTGCTTGAGTTCCGCGTTGGCCTGCTCGAGGCGTCGGCTTTTCTCGGCCACGGTCGTGTGCAGACGCCACCGGGATACGGCATTCTTGATCGCGCGTCGAAACGCCTCCGCGGTCAGCCCGTCCTTGACCAGGTAATCGGCGATGCCCAACTTCATTGCTTCGACCGCGACGGCCTCGCTGCCCTGGCCCGTCATCATGACGACCGGCGAGGACGCGTTGCCGGGTTCGGCGCCTCGCACGCTTTGCAGCATCGTGAGGCCGTCGGCTCCGGGCAAGCGGTAGTCGAGCACGACACAGTCATAACGGCCTTCCGAAAGCAGCCGCGCGCCCTCCGACGCCGAGGTCGCAATCAGCACGTCGTAACTCGCGGAGCGGTCGCCGGCGAGGTATCGCAGGTAGGTTTCGCGATCGATCGCATCGTCGTCGATGATCAGCAGGCGGAACGCTCGCGCAACGCTTTGGGTGATTTCGGGCAGTCGCACGGATTCGAACATGGGCGGACCTTGCTTGATCCGCGGTCGCGATACCTTGATGTGCGCCGCATTTTGTGAGTCCAGGCGCGGTTTTAGCGAATTGTGGGCGATATCTCGCCTTGCCCCTACAGCCTTGGCCGGATCTTGCCGATAGCAGGAATACAGCAAAACAGGGAGAGAGTCGATGAAAACGGTATTGATGGTCGAGGATGATCCGAAGATTGCCATGGCCTTTGGAATTCGCTTGAAATCCATGGGGTACTCGGTGATCACGGCGTCCGACGCCGTAACGGCCGTTTCGCAGGTTCGTAAGAGCAAACCCGACGTCGTGGTGCTGGATATCTCGCTGCCGGGCGGCGACGGGTTTCTGGTCGCTGAGCGCATTGCACGGCTGGTCGAATCCGCCGCAACACCGATCATTTTCATCACGGCGAGCCAGCGTCCGGATCTGCGCGAGCGCGCGATGAATCTCGGCGCGGTGGCATTCCTGCGCAAACCGTTTCAGGCGACCGAGCTCGCCGACGCGATTGAATCGGCGCTCGCGCCGACCGACCGATGGCAGCCCTACATGGAAGCCGTCGCCAACGGCTGAGCCGTCCCAAAGGAGTCCGCAGGTAAATGACTACCTCGGTCGCAAGTTTGTTGGAAAGTCGTGCCCCCGCGCATGGTTTCGGTGAGAACGGCCTGCTGATCGTGCGCGTACTCGCACTCGTCTGCGGAGCCGGCGGGCTGCTCGTGTTGGTCGGCTGGACTGCGGATTTAGCCCCGCTGCAGTCGCTGGGCCTCAATTGGCAGCCGATGAAGCCGGGAGCCGCGCTCTGCTGTCTGCTGCTCGCAAGCTCGCTGTGGGTGAGCAGCCATCCGCTCGCTCTCGGCCGCACACGTTCTAGCGTCGCTTTCGATGGAACGAGAATCGGCGCCGCGACCGCGGCGGCCGCGCTCGCGCTGCTAATGCTGATCCGCTATGCGTTGCACTCGGGCGTCTCCCCGGGAGGCGCGATTCAGGATGGAATGTGGATTCCGCCGACCCCTGCGCTCGCGATCATCGGCCTCGGCGCGCTCGCGGCAGGTTCGCGCCTGCTATCGGCAAAGCTCTATTGGACCGTGTCGGCGGCAGTGCTCGCGTTGGCGATCAGCGCCGCAGCGGAGCAGGCGCTTGGCGCCCCGCAGCTGCAGCCGGGCGCGCCCTCGATGACCCTGGCAATCGTGCTGCTCGCGGCCGGGCTATGTCTGGTTCGCGTCGAGGACGGACCGGGTCGACTGCTGCACAGCATCAGCTTCGGCGGCACCCTGGCACGCTGGCTGCTGCCGGCGAGTCTGCTTGTGCCGCTTTGCGTCAGCCTGCTGGTCGTGCACCTGCTCGGCGTCGCGGGACCCGGCGGCGCGCGCGCGCTGTGCGAATTGAGCGTCGGAATGACGCTCGCTGCGGCCACCCTCGCGTGGTTCGTCGCGGACCGGACCGATCGCGAATGTGCACGCGCGAGCGATCGAATTTCCCGGCTCGCCCGCATCTGCGAGGCGACCACGAATGCCGTGGTCATTACTGACGCCGACGGGATCATCGATTGGATCAATGACGGATTTACACAGATGACGGGTTATACGCTCGTCGAAGCGGCCGGCCGCACTCCGGGCACGTTGCTGCAAGGACCCGCAACGGATCCGACCGAAGTGCGGCGTATCGGTGCGGCCATGCGGGACCGGCAGTCGATCAACAGCGAACTCGTGAATTACACCAAGGACGGCCGCCCGTATTGGGCCTGCATGAAAATCGAGCCGCTGCGCGGCGCCGGCAACGCGATCGACGGCTTCATGGCGATCGAGTCGGACGTTACCGAGCGCCGCGAGCGCAACAAGATCCTGGATCTGTTGACCTCGCGCTTCAACCTCGCGACGCGTGCCGCAGGCATCGGTGTCTATGACCGCGACAGCGGCGGCGCTGGATTGTGGTGGAGCGATGTCATGTACGAAATCTTTGCCAGATCCAAGCAGGAGTTTCGGCCGTCGATGGATGCCTGGTGCGCGATGATCCATCCGGAAGATCTGCCGCGCGTGCAGCGCTTGAGCGAGGTTGCCGCGCGCGCCGGAACGACGCTCGACATTCGCTACCGAATCATCCGGCCCGACGGTAGTGTCCGTCACCTGCAGTCGATCTCCTCCTCACCCGAGGATGCCGAGCTTTCGAAATCGCGCCGCATCGGCGTGTTGCTCGACGTGACCGATCGCATCGAATCCGAACGGCGCGAACGGGTACTGGAAGTGCAGCTCAAGGAGAGCTTCCATCACTCCGGAATCGCCGAAACGGCGAACGGCGTGCTGCAGAGCGTCGAACAGGCATTGAGCGGCGTCGGTGTCGCCGCCTCGGTGATGCGGCGAGACTTGACAGCACTGCGTCCCGAACGCGTCGCGCAAGTGGCAACGCTGATCGCCAATAATCGTACCGACATCGCCGGCTTTCTTGCCGAGGACGTGCGCGGTAAATACCTGCCGGATTACCTGCTGGCGATAGGCACCCAGCTCGGCGCCGATACCCGCAGTCTCGAGACCGGTCTCGCTGAGATCGACAAGTGCGTGCACCACCTGCGCGATATCATCAGTGCACAGCAATCTCTGATACCGATGGGCGGAATGCTCGAGCCGACCGACCTGCGCGATTTGGTCGAGGTTGCGCTGCTCGTGCAAGCACCGGACATCGCGCGCGTCGAGATCGTGCGGCGCTTCGAGGATCTGCCGCTGATCACGACCGACCGGCACAAACTATTGAAAATCATCGTGAGCTTCGTCAGCAACGCGCGGGATGCGCTGCTGCTCGGCGGATCCGAGCCGCCACGGATCCTCGTCGAGGTCTGCAAGAGCGGCGATGAAGCGGTGTTCTCGATCGAGGATACCGGGCCCGGCATGTCGCCGGACGTCATGGCGCACCTATGGGAATTCGGCTTCACGACCAAGCGCAACGGCCGGGGCGTCGGTCTGCATGCGAGCGCCATCGCGGCGCGCGAGATCGGTGCGACCGTGAGCGCGCACAGCGACGGCCACGGCGCGCGCTTTTCGGTGCGCCTGCCGCTCGGCTGAGCCGACCTTCAATCGGCGCGCGCGGGATACTCGCGCAGGAACGGGACCTCGTCGGATTGCGGCCAATCGAATTCCCGGGCGTAGCGATGGCCGGCGTAGACCGCGGCGGCGATCGTGCTCGGCGCGAGACAATCCCCAATGCAATCGACCGAGGCGATGCCGGCAGCCGCGAGCGCCGCGGGCTCTGCAGCAAGTTCGAGCCCGAGCGAATCGTCGGATTGCCGAGAGCTGACCGTGACCACGGCCGCAGCCGGCAGCGATGACGCGCGCCCCGTATAGGTGCACTCGAGGTGCACGAGGCTGCCATCGAACTCGACGAGATTGCGATTGGTCTCGATGCGCACGCCGAGTTCGAGCAGCTGCTTCTGGATGCGGTGCTGCTCCAAGGTATTGACGGTCCATGCCGAGACGCGCTCGGCGGGCGTCACGAGCGTCACCTCGAGGTCTTCGCGCCGCAATTTCTCGGCGAGCACCGCGCCGATGTAAAAATGGTCGTCATCGAAAACCACGGCCGGAGAGGGCACGCGCATGCCGGCCATCAGATCATCGGGCGTGAACACGCCGGCGCGCTCGAAGCCGGCGATCGGGCGCAGGTTCGCGCGTGCGATCCCGTCTCGGCGCCAGTGCGCACCGGTTGCGAGCACGACGCGCCGCGCCCCGAATTCGAGGATCTCGGCGGCCGTGACCCGGCTGGCGCGCAGGATTTCGACATTCGGCAATCTGTTGAGCTGCTGCATCCGGTAGTCGCGCACGCGCGCCCAGGCGGACAATCCCGGTAAGCGCGATTCACGCGTCACGCGTCCGCCCAATACCGGTTCGGCATCGGCCAGCGTGACCGAAAACCCGCGCCGGCCGAGCAGTCGTGCACATTCGAGGCCGGTCGGACCTGCGCCGACGATCAAGAACGAGTCGTCGCCGCTGCGCGGCGGAATGCTTTCCGGATGCCAGCCTTTGCGCCATTCTTCGCCCATCGTCGGATTTTGGGTGCAGCGAATCGGCGTCGAAGTCAGATCGCCGGTCACGCAGATGTTGCAGCCGATACACTCGCGGATGTCGTCGATGTCGCCGTTCGCAATCTTGTTCGGCAGGAATGGATCGGCGATCGAGGGCCGCGCCGCACCGACAAAATCGAGTACGCCGCGCCGGATTTGCGAAACCATCGCATCGGGCGAGGTGAAACGCCCGACGCCCACGACCGGCTTGCTGGTCACGCCCTTGACGAAGCGAACGAATTCCTCTTGATAGCCTTCGGCCGCGAATCGCGAGGTCGCCGAGTCGTTCTGCCAGTCGCTGATATTGACGTCCCACAAATCCGGCAATTCCGCGAGCATCGCGATGACCTCGCGGCCCTCGCCGCGGCTCTCGATGCCGTCCTTACCGCGCAGTTCGTCGACGGCGAAGCGCACGGCGACGGCGCAGTCGCCGCCGATCGCATCCTTGGTCTCCTCGATCAGTTCGCGCAGCAAGCGCGCGCGATTGACGAGGCTGCCGCCGTACTCGTCGCTGCGGCGGTTGTGGCGGGCCTGCAGAAAATGCATCGCGAGCGACAAATCGTGGCCTGCATAGACGTAGACGATGTCGAAGCCCGCGCGGCGCGAGCGCAGCGCGGCGTCACGATGCCAGCGTCGATAGGCGCGAATGTCGGCCTTCGTCATGCCGCGCGCCTGGGCGGGGGTATAGGAGCCGATCAAACAAATGGGACTCGGTGCGATCGGCACCTCGCGCGAGTACAGGTTGGCCGCATGCATGCCGTTGTGCGCGAGTTCGATCGCGGCGAGCGCGCCGTGCGCGTGCACGGCATCGCTGACGAGCTGCAGCGCCCCGATGTCGCGGTCGTCCCAGAGCCGCCCCTCGATATGCGGGGAGATATCACTCGACGCGTGGATCTCGACTTCCTCGGTGCTGACCACGGCCCAACCGCCCTCGGCCTTGATCCCGCGCATTGCGGCGTGCGCTCGCGGCCTCGCGTGGCCCATGCCGTTGCAGTGAGGAACTTGAAAAAAGCGGTTCTTGGCAACGACCGGACCGATCTTGACCGGTTCGAAGAGGATGTCGTAGCGCGGATCCCGCGGCATCGTCAGGTGTAAAACCAGATCAGCAGCCCGGCGATGCAGGCGGGCTTGATCTCCCCCTCGCGCTCGACGGTGACCAGCCATTCGACGTGCGCACCCGCCGAGGTCGCCTTGTATTCGGCGAGCGAGATGCGCGCGCGCACACGCGATCCCGCCTTGACCGCGCCTGGAAATCGCACCCGGCTGATCCCGTGATTGACGATCAGGCGTATTCCCTCGAAGCGCATTTCGCGGTCCAGCAGGAACGGCAGCAGCGAGAGCGTCAGGAAGCCGTGCGCGATGGTTGCCTTGAACGGCGATTCCCGCTGTGCACGCTCGACGTCGATGTGAATCCACTGTCGATCGTTCGTGGCGTCGGCAAACCCGTCGATACGGGACTGGTCGATTTGGAACCAATCGCCGACTGCGATCTCCTGACCGACTAATTCACCCAGCTCGCTCAATTTCGGAAAAATTCGCATTCAATGCTCCTCGGATCAGGCCACTATAACCGAGATTCCAGCCGTGGCGGGCGGTGCACTAGCGCAGCTCGAGCCGTTCGCCATAGCCCGTGAGCTCGAGGTAACCGCGCCCGACGGGGCGGCCGCCCTCGCGAGCGCGCACCGCGCCCTCCCAATAAATCGCACCGGTCGAGAGCCGTGTGTCGTTTTCTTGGTCGTCGAACAATGGTTCGAGATCGAACTGCCGCGATCCGGCGATGAGCTTCCATTCGACCGGATAGCGGATCCCGGTTCGCGGCGAGTTCCAACGGCGCCCGGCAAGAAATTCGACATTGCCGGGTTGCAAGATTTGCAATCGCCCATCGGGCGAACGCAGGCTGCCACCGCTCCACCGCGATTCTCCGTGCGCGCCGCGGATTCGATAGGCCATCAGCGCGCCGCCGTCGTCGAGATTGACGCCGACCCAATCCCAGCCGACCGCATCCGGATCGAGGTAGTTGCTCGACCATTCGTGATCGAGCCACGCTTCGCCGCTCACCGTGTCCGCGGCGCCCGCGCGTGTGATCGTACCGGCGACCTGCAGGTGCGGCAGGCTGTAGTAGTAGCTCGCCGACCGCGGCTCGGGGCCCTTGCGGCTCATGCCGGAATCACCGTTGAGCATCGGTGGCTGAACCTCGGCGAATCGCAGCGCCAGCGCGAAGTCCTCGGCCGTGACTCGAGCCGTATAGGCCCCATCGGCGCGCTTCAGGCTCCATTGGTCGACCCAGACGTCGGTGTCGCCCGTGAGTGCGTCGGCCAAGCCGAAGCCCGCGCGTTGGATGCGCTGGTCCTGCCGGAGTCGGCCCCGCTTAGGATCACTGATCGCGGCATGCGCGATGATCAACTGGTGCGGCGTGAACGCACTGGGATTCTCATCGTGGATCGCGAGGCGTGTACGAAAGAACGTTACTTGAAATCCGAGCGTCTCGCCGGGAGCCGTCGTGAGCCATCCCGTGACGTACCACCACTCGGTGCGAAATTGCGTATGACTGCCGTAGTCTTGCGGGAATATCATCGGCCGGACAGCGTCGACCTCGGCGAACGGCGTTGCCGCGACGGCGCCGCCGGCCGCGATGCCGACTGCACCGAGCGCGCACAGCAGGCTCGTGGCGCAGCACCGGCTCACCAGTCTTCCCGAACGGCGCGCACCGCGTCTTGGCTCATTGCCGCGCGGCCGCTCCAAATGGCCGTGACTGCCGCGGCGGCCACGAGCACGAGGCTGATCAGGCCAAGTTGCGAAATCGGCAGCGCGAGATCGATGCTCCAGTTGAATGACTGGCGGTTGATCACGAAGACCAGCACGAGGCTCAAGATGCCGCCGAGCACCAAGCCATAGACGACCCCGAACAAGCTGAGCAGGATCCCCTCGCCGGCGAGTAGCCCGACGACCTGCCGCCGCAGCATGCCGATATGGCGCAGCATTCCGAACTCGGCACGGCGCGCAAGCGCCGTGGAACTCGCCGCGAAGCTCACACCGGTCAGTCCGATCAGCACCGCAATCGCCTCGAGGGCATAGGTGATCGCGAACGCGCGATCGAATATTTGCAGGGAGCGCGCGTGCACCGCCGCGCTCGTGGTGATCTCGAATGCGTCGGGGCGCGG
>Ga0181531_10002186_pt1 | contig 12248 bp, 11 predicted proteins | sample PEATcosm2014_Bin_38_FD_119743 | JGI IMG/M metagenome (GOLD analysis project Ga0181531, IMG submission 119743) | Peatland microbial communities from MTU Mesocosm Facility, Houghton, MI, USA - PEATcosm2014_Bin11_10_metaG | ecosystem: Environmental > Terrestrial > Soil > Wetlands > Peat | place... | reverse complement strand
TTTACGCGTTGGACATCCGCTTCAACCATCATGTGAATGAGCGATTCCAATGGAGTCTTCGGACTCCATCCCAGCCGCTCTTTTGCCTTTGCGGCATTCCCGATAAGCACATCGACTTCAGCGGGCCTGTGGTAGCGTGCGTCGGCAACAACATAATCCTCGCTGTTTAATCCAACATGCGCGAATGCAATACGGCACATCTCTCGCACAGAAGTTGTCTTGCCGGTTGCGACCACATAGTTATCGGGCTCCGGCTGTTGAAGCATCGCCCACATAGCCTCGACATAATCCCCGGCAAATCCCCAGTCCCGCTGCGCATCGATATTGCCCAGCCGCAACTCCTTTTGCAGTCCACAGTGAATTCTGGCCACAGCATCGGTAACTTTCCGCGTCACGAACTCAATGCCCCTCAAAGGAGACTCATGATTGAAAAGGATTCCGCTCGATGCATGCAGATTAAAACTCTCACGGTAATTCACCGTGCTCCAGTGAGCAAAAAGCTTGGATACCGCATAAGGGCTTCGCGGATAAAACGGGGTTCGCTCGTCCTGAACAGGCTGCTGAATCTTGCCGAACATCTCACTGGTCGATGCCTGATAGAATCGCGCCTTCGGATTCACGATGCGCATTGCCTCCAGCAGCCGAAGCGCTCCCACTGCCGTCACCTCCGCGGTCAGCAAAGGCTGATCCCAGGAAGTAGCTACAAAGCTTTGCGCAGCGAGATTATAGATCTCTTCCGGGCCGGTCTTCTCCAGCGCTCGAATAAGCGACGAAAGATCGATTAAATCGGCGTCGATAATCTCGATGTCATCCAGGACCGATAACTCGCGCAATCTCCACAATGTATCTGTGCCTCTGCGCGCGATAACGCCGTGCACAGAGTATCCTTTGCCCAGCAGAAACCTGGCCAGATAAGCTCCATCCTGTCCGGTCACGCCTGTAATCAGGGCATGCTTACTGCTCATCTTCTTCCTCCTCCGCCGCGCGCAAAATGTCAGTGAGGGTCTTCTCCAAAGAAATCTGTGGCTCCCAGCCAGGGCGCTCCCGAATCTTTGTGCAGTCTCCCACCATCCTGCGTTGTTCCGCCCGTCGCAGGCGCGCAACGTCGCACTTCATCTCCGCCCGAACCCCGGCTATTTCCAGCATTTTCTCAACCAGCGATCGCAGGGTCCGCTCTCTTCCAGAGCAGATGTTATAGATTTCCCCGTTTTCCCCGCCTTCCAACAGAAGATGATAAGCGCTTACTGTGTCGCGCACATCCATGAAATCCCGCGTCACATCCAGGTCGCCCGTGGTCAGAACTGCGTTCTGGCGCCCCCTGCGTATCCTGGCGATTTGGCGCGCGAAGCCGGCAACAGCGAATCGCTGATCCTGCCCCGGCCCGATTTGAGTAAATGGTCTGGTCATAACCACTCGAAAACCGTTCGTCTGACTCCATTCATAACAAAGGGCCTCAGCCGCGACTTTGCTCACTGCGTAAGGACTGCGAGGACGCAATGGTTGAGTCTCTTTGGCGGGAAGATCTGTCTCGGCTACACACCCATAAACATCGGCCGATCCTATGTATAGGAACTGGCCGCGAAAACCTTCCGCGCTCAGAGCCTGCAAAAGATTCAGCGTTCCGAAGAAATTCACAGCGAACGTCTTTGCCGGCTCCTCGAATGATGCGGCCACCGAGCTTTGCGCCGCCAGATGCAGCACCGCCTCTGGCATCAGCGTGGCGACAGCAGACCGAACCCGCTCCGCGTCGCAAAGATCCACAGCGCCCTGCTGATCCTCGAAAGGCACTCCGCCGAATCGCGAGCGGTAGTGAAGCCCGACGAATCCGGAGTATCCCGTCACCAAAAGTTTCATTGACCATTATCCTTGCTAATTATCCTTGCTAATCTGCCACACCCCTTGATGAACTCACGGAGGCGTCTGCTCCGCCACCCCCGCCAAAAAAATGCGGGTCGCGGCCTGCCATCGACCTTAGTAGCCAAGCCGGCTCGCGACACCTCGCAGGGAGTAGAGAAAAAAACACCACGCGGCCTTTATGAGCGACAGCCGTTCGATTTTCCGATAGATTCTCCACGTCCATAGAGCGCTGCGCGGCTTGGCGCCCGACACCGACAAAGAAGAAACCCTGTATCGAGCAAGGTCAGCCTGGATTCCCCACGCAGTATGGCCCTCCCTCAGAATCTGCAGCCACGTAATGTAGTCCTCATGTCCCGCCGTCGGCATTGTGAGCGAGGGAATATAGCTCCTGTCAATCATAACGGTAAGGCATCCGATGAAATTTCCCTTCAGGAGATCTTCATAGCTAAGCTTGTCCGGTATCCTCACCTCTTTCCCTGCCCCTTCACCCGTCCGGAATCTACGGTAGCGTGAGAAGGAAAATTCAGCTCCATTCCGCCGCATGAATTCCGTCTGAGTTCGCAGCTTCTCCGGCATCCACAGATCGTCGCTGTCCAGAAACGCCAGATACTGCCCCTTCGCAGCCTGAATTCCCGCGTTACGTGCCTTTGCCACCCCGCCATTTTGCGTTAGTTGAATTACTCGAATTCTGGGATCCCGAGCTGCACATTCACGCGCGAGCGAAAGAGTGTCGTCCGTCGATCCGTCGTCAATGAGCAGCAATTCCCAGGTTGTGAAGCTCTGAGCCAGAACAGAATCGATAGCCTCGGCCAGCACATTCTCAGCGTTGTACGCAGGCATGATGATCGATACCAGCCCCGTCTCCCATGGAAGCCGCCCCTCCTCCACGCCTCCATAACCGGAACGGCCATCTGAATTGCTTTTCATTTTTGTGGCACCTTTCCCGACGTCAGGGAGGTTATGTGCCGGACCAGAATCGCGACTCATATCGGGATCATAGCCTGGCCCCGATCGTTCCTTGAATAGCCGGGCCACGAGAGATGACTTCGCCCCGTACCGAAACATAATTTTTGTTTCGCGCCGCTCCGGGTCATCCTCTCTGGATGCCTGGCTCAATCGCCCGTTACATATTTGGGAATCAGTTTTCGCTTTCATCGCGCCAACAATTGCGCAAGAACCGCTAATCGCGACCGATAACAACCTATCGAGGAAAGAAACTACTGCAATTTACAGTATAGGCGGCCAGGTTCCTGCGTACCAGCTTCCATTTGATCACCCGCCGAGGGTCAGCTCTATTGTATAACCCGCCGAGCCGGCTTTGACTCGGCAATCGGCGCCGCCAGCGCAAGCTAACTCTACAATAGCAGTCGCCGGATGTCCGCTAATCGAGACCCATAAAAAAACTCTTTTAGAAAGGTTTGCCTGCAGTTGACAGCGTACGCTCCGAGATGGCTGCGCACCTCCTCAAGCGCTCCAAGAATTCCGTCCAAATTATTCGCCTCCGCAAAACGCCCATTCACCCCTTCTTCAACATATTCCGGGAAAGATCCGATTTGGCTCGCAATCACCGGCGTCCCAAACATAAAAGCCTTGGGGAGAACCGCGCTTTGCGTGGATCTGCGGTACAGATTCCAGATGCAGAAACATTCCGCATAGCACAGATTCATCTCCTCATTGCTGAGCGGCCGGCCGCAACGAATCTCGATCCTGTCTCGATTCTGACTGAAACTCGGATCCCTCATGATCGATGGAGGAAACGGATCTCGCGATGCAACCAGAAACCGCACGTCGGCGCGCCGCCGGAAAACATCGCGCATGAAAGAAACATACTGATCGAAGCCATGAGATCGGCATAAGGCGCCACAAAATCCAAAGTTGCGCTTCATCGTAAGGTCCCTGACAATATTTTCAGGCGCCTCGTCTTCCATGATCAGTGGGATGTACACGCAATTTCCATTGAACCGCGCATCGCCCTTCTCATAAACCTTCATGCCATATCTTGACGCCAGGATAACCGTATCGGCGAGTTTCAGCACAGGAATTGTTGCGCGGTGCGCCAATATCGCCTTCATCGTGCTCGCGACGCCCTCGCTTCGCAGGTAACCCAGCGACATGTCCCAGGGTTCGTGAAATATGTATAGAACCTTTGCCCCCTCACGCTTGAGCGCGGATGCGATATCCCTGTTTTGTATCGCAGGATTAAGAAACACCGCGTGAGTCCATTGCTGGCCGTACGCGCTTTCGACCCCGAATATGGGCGCGGCACTTTCGACTTCCGCAAACCTCCGATAAGTGGGATCGAGGAGAAACGCTGCCTGGTATCCCAGCTCACGGACGGCCTTCGCGTACGCGATCAGGAACTGAATGAAGGCCGGGTTAAAACGGAGAGAGACGATGACCACTTTCCGCATTACAGCAGTTCCCGTTCGGGTTCAGTCTGTACGCGCGCCGCGCGAACTGGAACCAGAAACCGATAGAGTGTGCGAGTCAGGTTACAGACCCATGGCCAGATGATAGCCAGAAAGATGAGCTGAGCGATCAGGAACGTGAAGATATCCTGCGTTCGCGATCGCGGCATCAATATGCAGAGAAACCCCGAGAAAAGCCGCGCCGAATACATCTCATTCTTAACGAACAGTCGATTCACTGCGCGAGAGAGCGCACCCAGCAACGCACCCGCCGAGATTGCCGTCACGAGAGACGGCGTAAAGTAAAATATCTCGCCAAGCCAGGTAAATATCGATACCGAGTCTACCGTGTTATCCACTGAAGGATAGATACACATTGACATTTCCATATTAAAAGAAAATACTTTCTTCGGGACCAGAAAGGCGGGGACAAACTTCTTTAGAAACTCCCCGATAAAATCGTACCAGGGGGCGGTTCCGCAGTGTGCGTTCAGCATCATTCCCAGATTGATAAACGGGGTGATGGTTCCGCTCAATAATGGACTCTGCACATTGCCGCTGTCGCCGCGAAATGAACTCGCGATGCTGAAAGCAGCCAGCCCCAGCCCGGCGCCCAAAACGGCGCGGCGCCAATTTGAAGTCCGCCTCAGAACGATGGCTATCACCACCATCAGGACGAAGCCACGGCCCGAACCTGTTTCATAGAACAGAAGAAGTAACGCGATAATCCAGAGGATCCATCGGCCATAACGCGACGTATTGCTCGCGCTGTCGATCAATCCAAGCGGCAGCAAGGTGAAAATATAACCCAGAAGATCGGCTACGCCACCTCCCTTTCCTACGGTGGCGTTGTAATCCTGAATTAGTTGTTCTGCCCCGGCGCCGTGGAACAAAAACATATTGAATTGCAAAAGCTGGCGTCCATACGTTGCATCCCAAACTAAATATGCTATAGAAAAAATCGCCAGGACTGCGCATGATGCCGTAGAAAGATATCTATGCGGTGAACTTGCAGGTGAAGAGCCGCTCCGAACAACAAACCAGAGCGGCACCAGGGCGGCGACCGTATACTCGATGGCCCTCGGCCCAGCAACAATCGTGTCGGGAATTCCCCAGAGAACCAGACCTGCCATTATGAAATATCCCAACGATATGCGGGTCATGCCGTATGCAGGTCTTCCAGATTTCGTGTCGCCTTCGCTACATAGGCTCTTGCTGCTTCCATGCTGGGTGGTACCGCGGAGCGAACGACCTCTATCGCCAGCTTTCCCAGCGGCTCCGGGTCGATCGGCCACTCGGTATAAGTTATTTGCCCTGGAAAGGCCTCGCGCAGATCCGGGTCCGCGCCCCATTGCGTAGTGATAAGGCTTCGACCGGCAATCAGGGTCTCAACGGATTTGATCTTCACTCCGGTCGATGGTCCGATTGGATTCACCGTCGCGCCGATTTGGCGGTAATAGTCCAAAGTAGAGCCAACCGGCCCAACCACTCGAGCGCCACCTCGCCGGAGAGCTTGCAGCACAGAAGGATCGACCGTCTTGCAAATTCCGCCAGCTACCAGTAGCTCAACTCCCGCTCCCGCAATGCATTCCAGGAACTCCCGATGCGCGAGCACACGCATGATTTCCTCATTGCCGTAGCTGGGAGCCCCCATGAAACCGACTCGCGGCGGACGCTCCTCTGACGCCAGGCCCATTAACTGGGCCGAGTTCGGCGGTACAAACTGCATTACTGGTGGCCGGATACTGTACAGGCGCTCGAACTCCAGCGCATCCTCCTCGGAAACTGCAACGCATCGGCTGGAGTGCAGAATTGCCGCCTCATCTTTCGAGGCCATGCTGATCCAACGACGCTTTCCGATCCGCTTGTGCCGGTTCGCCATCACATCGCCCAGGTCCATGATCACTTTGTTCCCCGCGCGGTCCAGCCGCAGCAGCCTGTGTCCCCATGGGTAATAGCACACGATCGTCGCATACCGTTCGACCCAGCTGCGGGGTAACGGAGTTCGCAGCGGAAAGCAGAACCGGTCGATCCAGCGCAACTTGTTGCAAAGCACAACTCCGCCACCATACCAGAGCGTTGTGTTTAAACGCGCGGCCATTGGATAGAAACCATCTGTAACATTGACCGGGAGCCCGGCATCCTTCAGCCAATGACGCGCCGTGGCAGGCGTTGCTCCCAGTGACAGCATATCGACCGAGTCCCGATAGATCGAGCACAGCGTGGAAAGTATTTGATGCTGCTGCTGCGTCATTCCATTTTCACTGCGCATATCGAGCGGAGAAATGTACAGACAACGGGCCGCCGCTTTTTCCCCGCCGATCGATGTTTCTCTCATTTCGGTCAGCGACTCCGCGAATTCTGTCCCTTTGCGAACCGTCTCAGGATTTCCAGAGCGATGACCCGGGGTGCGGAACTCAGCCCAACATGGCGAATGGAGACGCCGGACCGTTTGTTATACCCTTGTTCCCACCAGCCGTCCCCAAGCGGCGGAAACGTGGGCGCTTCGGTTCTGCGAAGAAACGCCGTTGTTCTGATAACGGATTCCATCCGGAACATTTGATCCTTCCTGAGTATATCTACCATGTTAGCGATCGTTGGTATCTGAATGTCATCGACTACCAGCCACCCGCCCGGCTTTATGTGAGGATAAAAATAATAGTATTCCAGTTCCGGGAATGGATATCCATGCGGACCATCGAGAAGAACCAGATCGAACTCGCGGTCAAATTTGAACGGAGGGAGAGTAAGTTGAGTAGGGCCAAGTACAAACTCGCAAACATCTCTCCGCAACAGCGGACTACTTCTTACTATAGACAGAGAATGCTTCTCCGGATCGTCCCCGGAAGACAGATCGATCGTAAAAGCCACATGCCGCTCAGACGCGTGAGACAAGGCAAGAGTGCTCTTTCCACAGCCTGTCTCGGCGGTATTCTGCGCGCCTTCAGCACACCGATACAGACGCTCCACGACAGCGATATTGAGAGAGCCGCTCTGATGCCAGTTGCCTGGAAGCGAGCGGATCGATTCGACAATATTTACCTGGGTCACGCCACTATCCCCTGCATGTGCAGATTTTGCCGATCGATGATCGCACCGATCTTCCCTGGGATCTCTTGGCGCTGCAACTTAACCGCGATTTTGGCGCTGCCCGCCTTCTCTGAGCACCTGCGCAGGAGCAATCTATTCTTCCAACCGCAGCCCGCCAGTTTGCCGCCCATACGTCGGTTTTCCCACCCATCCTGCTTTCCTTATAATACGGTATTCACTCAGCGGCAACATATGGAGCCCGCGGCGGTGCCTGCGATTGTATAGCGTAATCTTTTACAGCGAATCCTCCATCTTTGGGGGAAATGAGAAAATGGCTCTCGCGGCTCATCAGGCGATTGACCGTCATCTCCACGGAATCGCGATTAGCTGGATGATCAATTCGTCGAATCTGCGGCTCGCGGCCGCACTCGAATCGGCCGGCCTGCCTTACACCGCGTTCAACCCGGAGCCGGCATTCAGACTCTTTCGCAGTCCCGTGACCTTCCTCAGAAAAACCTTACGCACCGCAAGGATTTTCCGACAGACCCGGCCCAATCTTGTCATGCTTCTTCAGGGTTGGATCATCGACGGCTTCGATGGCGTCTTTCCAGCCTCCCTCGCCGGCGTTCCCTTCTGCAGTTATATCCCTCTGGCTCACAGCCCCATCGACTGGGGCGTCAAGCGTTGGCCCCGGGCGAGGACTTTGGCTCTTTTCCCGTTCTTTAAAACCATCTCGCGTTTCATCACGATCGATGAACAGCAGGCCATCCGAATTCGTGGCTGGCGCACCAATGCACAGATCGCAGTGGTCGAAAACTTTGTTCCCCGCCCCCCGATCGCCTCGCTGAAGTTCGACCACGCAAGGCAGCGGCTCCGTCTTCACGCTGAACTCACCGTACTCGGAGTCGTGGGTCGCATCAGCTTCTGGCAGAAGGCGCAGGACTGGCTGGTGAATGCTTTTGCGGACGACGATTTCCTGTGCGATAAAACGCTCGTTTTTATTGGCGACGGTCCGGATAGCCCTCAGTTACTCCAGTTGATCGAAGCCTCTCCCTGGCGCAGCCACATCCGCATGCTGGGATGGTGCGATAATCTGGATGTTATCTATGGCGCGCTGGATCTGCTCATCATTCCATCCAGGGCGGAGGGCGTTCCCCTCGTGATGATCGAAGCATTAGCTCGTCATATCCCCGTGGTGGGATCGGACCGAGATGGCATGAAATCCTGGCTTCCCGCAGAATGGCGATTCCCCTTCGGCGACACCGCTGCCATGAAACGATCGATCGAATGCGCGCTGAGTCCGGAGGCTGCCGAACTCTGGCACGGAATCGACCAGCGTCTGGCGATTGCGACAGACGAACGGCGGTTCGCACAGCAGTTCGGCCAGGCGTTGTTAAACTATTGCTCCCCGTCGCCAGGATGACATGATGCAAACAGCATTCGGTTCAAACAGCTATAAGGAAAACGTGAACAAGCCAGCCTGGCCAGGGAGACTGATCGGACCGCGAGGAAGAAGGGCTGTACGCTCCCTCTTCGATACGTGGCTATGGCTCGCGTCGTCTGCGCCCACGCATTCCCTCCGTATTTTCGCGCTCAGGCTGTCCGGCGCCAAAATTGGCCGGAATGTCGCTCTCGGCCGAGGTACCAGAGTTCTCGACCCGCGCAGGCTTTCTATCGGGACAAATACCATCATTGGCATGCGTGTCTGCCTGGACGCGCGCGGCGGCCTCGCTATTGGAACCAACTGCAACATTGCCGACGAAATTGCTGTCTGGACCGCCGAACATGACATTCAGGCTCCGGATTTTGCCATGACCGTCGGTCGTGTCGATATCCGTGACCGGGTCTGGCTTTGCTTCCGCTCCATCGTCCTTCCCGGCGTAACTGTCGGCGAAGGATCGGTCGTCGCTTCCGCCACCGTTGTCACAAAGGACGTGCCGCCCTTTTCCGTCGTCGGCGGCGTCCCCGCCAAATTGATTGGCAACAGAAACAAACTGCTTACCTATCAGTTGGGCAGAAGCGTTCTCTAAGCAGCTTCTTCTCCGCAGTGACCGGCTATTGCTGCGCAGAGCCGGTCTGTTTTCGCGCCAGCACCACGCAATTGCAAAAATACTCGTACCTCTTCGGCGCAATAAGATTCACGGCAAGCGCAGCTAAGGTGCATGGGGAAATAACAAGTAACTGAAACAGATGGCGGAGCATTCTGGTTTTTGGAGCTAGCTGGGTCAGGTAAGCAATGAACAGCTGCCCGATCGCGAGTAAGTACGTCGTCGTCTTCCTCAGCTCAACCACATCGTATCCGCTTTTCCGCAGGAGATCCGATATCCCGAAGCTTGTGTATCTGGCGTAATCGTAAGGAATCTCGTGCTCTTGCCAGGCAAATGGAATCGAAATCAGCAGATGGCCCGACTCCCTTGTAACTCGATGAATCTCCCGCAGAACTTCGGGGAGATTAAACACGTGCTCGAAAACTTCAAACGACACGACAGCGTGAAACTCGCCATCTCGAAAAGGCAGGGTCTTCCCGTCATAAAACACATCCACTTTGCTGTCGATGTGATCGTGTCCCGTGACCTCAACATCTACGCCGACATATTTCTCCGCATTCGAAAATAGTGACTCGTATGGCTTCGAGCCACAACCAAAATCCAGAACGCTTCCCGAAATTGACGGCGCCAGTTGACCGATCGCCAGAAATAAGCCCCGCCGTATAATAAAGTCCGGACTTACGATGGCGTTCAGCCACGTGGGCTGGAAACTCTCCCGGCGTGCCCTGGCCCTGAGCTTTCCGAGGATCGTCATCGCCACTTGCTCTCCGGATGTGATAGCGGCGCTTTGAGCCGCCGCAGCCATCCCCCGCATGCTCGCCCCACTGAATATCGCCTCTCCCGGCGTCGAATACTTTGTAAATATCGGCCCTTGCGCGTGCCGTCTTTCACGAATTCACATAAATTCGCCCGGTATTATCGATTCTGGACAAAAATGGCTTTGAACCGCGCGTCGCGAAATATTCGTCGACCGCCTGGCGAGCTCCTGCCCAGGCGCCATAATCGTCAACGATCAGGATTCCGTTCCGGGAAAGCCGGGGAAGCAGGTGGTTCAGCTCGTGCTTCGTCGATTCATACCAATCCGTGTCGAGCCGCAGGATTGCAATTTGTTCCGGAGCGGATTCCGGAATTGTCTCCTCAACCTTGCCCTTCACGAAGTGAAGACGCTCTGCCGGGTAGCCTGTCCCCGCCAGATTGCGCCTGACCTCCTCGATCGGCGCATAGGCCCAGATCTCTGACTTCCGGTCGCTGGCCGCGAGTAATTCCTCTGCCGCTTCCCCCGTGTCCGGTCGAATGTCCTCTTTGCTCGGAGGGGACATGCCCTCAAACGTGTCGAACAAAAAAAGATCCACATCGTCGCGTCCCAGCCGCTGATAGGTCAGCGCCGCCGCCATGCTGCTCCCGCCTCTCCATACCCCGCATTCCACAAATGCCCCCGGAATCTGATTCGCGACTACATATTCCACCGCCATGCAAAGCGTCGCTAACCGCTCCGGGCTGGTCATCGTGAACGGCTGCGCCCGATCGATGCTCTCTCGCATCGCCTCTGAAAGATCGGCCAATCGCGCCTTCTCCGCGGAGATCCGCGTGATCCTCACGCTGAACAGTTTCTCCGCCGCCTTATGTACAAATCCAAACAAAATACCTGCTCTCCCCCCATCGATTCGCTTCTGCCGTGACGCGACCTTAATCGAAGCCGGGCGTTGCGAACATCCTATCCGACTCGGCGTGCCATCGCCGCCGGCATCTGATAAACAAATAGGTACCCCCGGTCAGGTAAAATACGCCTCCACATATAAAGTATCCTACTGTTACCCCGGTGGCCCCCCACAACTTAGCCGTCACCAGGGTACTCCCTCCCATCAGCACTGCCACAAGTATCGACAAAATGAGATACGGCTCCCGCTTGTGCGCGCGCAGATAAGCCGCCTCGCTGACCACGATATGGTTGAACAGAACGGTAACCATCAGCAGCGCAAATACGGGAACCGGTAGCATGCGCACGCTCAGTCGGGGCATATATCGTCCCACAAAAAGCAGCCCGCCCAGAACAACCGCTTCGCCCCCAATTAGCAGCGCTGCCGATTGTTTCAGAGCCCGGAAGAATATCCGGTCCAGAGCGGCAAAATCCCGGCGCGCGATCATATTGCCGAAAGGTGACGCCTTGGTGTTGATCCATGCGTAGGCGACTGTGCCGAGCGACGTAGCGATGGTAAGAGACATGCCCATTCGACCTGCCTCTGCGGCGCCGCGATACGCAAATAACGATGGGCTGAAAAGCGGAAATATGAAATAGCTGCACAGAAAACTAACAGCGATCCGCCACTGGAAAGGCCAGATTTCGCTTCGCCATCCCACCAGGTGAATACCCGGAAGCAGCCGAAGCAGCGGAATCAGGAAATCCCGCTTCGAGACCAGAAAGATGAACCCCGCAATCGCCTGCCCCACGATGATGGCGGCAGGCGCGAAGAGCCCTCGATGCAGAATGAATGCAAGCCACGCAAGTGTGGTTCCAGCGATGGCCTGCATAAGCCGCAGCCGCGCCACCTGCGGCACAAACCCGCATCCTTCCAGAAACGAAAAAACCGGATCCATCTGGAAGGTAAAGATTGCTGCCACCACGACGCAAATCCACGGCAGCTTCCATGCAACTGGCCCCGACGATTGCGCGTGACTCGAGAAAAAATGTAATCCGGCGGCTACCAGCACGACTGCCATCAGCACCGCCGCCACCGAATACCATCTCACCGATTTTTGAAGGATGGATGCCAGGCGCGAATGTGCGATTTCGCTGCCGGAAATTTCGCCTCCCGGCTCGATGGTCAGCTGAGCCGCTTCATGCGCGGCCAGCTGCAGTATGACAAACGAGAATCCCAGCTCGAACATTGTTTGCAGCGCAACCAGG
>Ga0181531_10002185_pt1 | contig 12249 bp, 10 predicted proteins | sample PEATcosm2014_Bin_38_FD_119743 | JGI IMG/M metagenome (GOLD analysis project Ga0181531, IMG submission 119743) | Peatland microbial communities from MTU Mesocosm Facility, Houghton, MI, USA - PEATcosm2014_Bin11_10_metaG | ecosystem: Environmental > Terrestrial > Soil > Wetlands > Peat | place... | reverse complement strand
GGCGAGCGCACCGAAGGCTTGCGCGGCGACGCCGGCGTGACTGCGCATGCCGATGCCGATGACCGAAATCTTGGCGCAATCGGTAGCGCCGTCGAGCCGCTTGTAGCCGATCGACGCGCTGGCCTTGGCGATGACGTCGAGTGAGCGCTGGTAGTCCGCCGCCGGCACGGTGAAGGTGATGTCCGTCGTCTTGCCGTCGGCCGAGACGTTCTGCACGATCATGTCGACATTGACGTTGGCATCGGCGAGCGGACCGAAAATCGCCGCCGCGACGCCGGGCTTGTCCAAGACTTCGCGGACCGAGATTTGCGCCTCGTCCCTGGAGAAGGCGATGCCGGTGACGGTTTGTTGTTCCATGATCTCCCCCTCGTCGCAGATCAGTGTGCCCGGCGGATTGCCGTGCGGATCGATATTCTCCGGCAGATCGAAGCTCGAGCGCACGAAAACCCGTACATTGTGCACCATGGCCAGTTCGACCGAACGCACCTGCAACACCTTGGCGCCGAGCGAAGCGAGCTCCAGCATTTCCTCGTAAGCGACCTTGTCGAGCCGGCGCGCGCGCGGCACGACGCGCGGATCGGAGGTGTAGACGCCGTCGACGTCGGTGTAGATGTCGCAGCGGTCGGCGCGGATCGCGGCCGCGATCGCCACCGCCGACGTATCCGAGCCGCCGCGGCCGAGCGTGGTGACGCGATTGGTCGCCTTGTGCAGGCCCTGGAACCCGGCGATGACGGCGACCTCCTTGCGGTCCCTGAAGCGCCGGATCAGCTCGTCGCCACTGACGTCGAGGATACGCGCGGACGCGTGCGCGTCCGACGTCAGGACCGGCAGCTGCCAGCCCTGCCAAGAGCGCGCATTGATATCGAGCTGTTGCAGCGTGATGGCGAGGAGACCGGCGGTGACCTGTTCGCCGGTGGCGACGACGGCGTCGTATTCGCGGGCGTCGAAAATGCGGCTCGCCGCCTCGCACCAGGCGATCAGTTGATTGGTCGTGCCGGCCATGGCCGAAACCACGACGGCAACCTCATGGCCGGCGTCAACCTCGCGCTTGACGTGGCGCGCGACGTTGCGGATGCGGTCGATGTCGGCGACCGACGTTCCGCCGAATTTCATAACGAGGCGTGCCATGACTTGGATTGGCGCTGGTTAGGTGAATGGGTGGGTATACATACCGGCGGGGTCGGCTTGCTGCAACATCGGCCCGATCAGCGCGCGCCCGGTTTGTCACGCCATATTTGATCGTGATACTGACCGCCGAATTGCGCTACAAATTGATTGAACGAGGCGGCGTCGCAAGCCGCGTGTTGCGTCGCGTGAGGGTGAAATGCCGGCCAGCGGTCTCGAATCCCACGAGCTCACGTCCGAGCTAACGTCGGCATGGCGACCTATTTGCTGTCGCCAGCGTCCGATTTCCGCACCGGACAAGTCATGTATGTCGATGGCGGCTACATCGCCGGCGGGTCGGCGTCGGACAGTTCGCGTTCTTCGGGAGTCTCGACCGGAATCGGCCGTGGTACTTCACCAAAGCACGTCGCCGTCGCCATCATCGAAGACCAGAATGCAACCCACAACAGGGCAGGCATGACCATCTCTCCTCGGCGGTTCGACCATTATCGACGTCGCTGCAACAACGTTTGAGCGCCGCCGCAGTTCCGCGCCGTCGGCATCGAGATCACACATGAGCGAATCGAAAGAACAAAAAAGAGGCCAAAAAATAGGCGTCATCGGCGGCGGCTTGATGGGGCACGGCATCGCTTATCTGTTTGCCGCCGCCGGGCATCACGTTGACGTGTTCGAGCCGGCGGCCGACATTCGCGCGTCGGTGCCGCAGCGATTGCGCGCCATTGCCGATCTGCTCGACGACGATGCGGCGCTGCTGCAACGCATCGATGTGCACGACATGATTGCTCCGGCGGTGCAAGGCGCCGCGTTCGTCTTCGAAGCGGCACCGGAAAAGTTGCCGCTGAAGCAGAAGATATTCGCCGAGCTCGAGAGCATCGTCGCGCCGCAGACGATCCTGGCCGGCAACAGTTCGGCGATTCCGTCCACTGCGATCGGCAGCCGGCTCAAGCACCGTGAGCGCGTCATCGGCACGCATTTCTGGAATCCGCCGCATCTCGTTCCACTTGTCGAAGTGATTCAGAATGAAAGGACCGGCGACGAAGCGGTGCGCCGGACGATGGAGCTTTTGCGCGATGCCGGAAAAGTGCCCGTACACGTGCGGCGCGACGTTCCGGGCTTTGTCGGCAACCGGCTCCAGCACGCCATGAAGCGCGAAGCGGTCGCGCTCATTGCCGCCGGGGTCTGCGACGCCGAAACCATCGACGTCGTGGTGCGCGAAGGGTTCGGTGCGCGCACCGCCGTGCTCGGGCCGATGGAGCAATCCGACCTCGTCGGCACCAATCTCACGCTGGATATCGCCGAGGTGCTTTATGAGCACCTCGATCGCACGCCGGGGCCGCATCCGTTGCTGCGTGCAATCGTCGAAGCCGGCAAGCTCGGCATGAAGACCGGCGAAGGCTTGCGCAAATGGACGCCGGAACAGGCCGATGCGGTGCGCACGCGACTGTCGCGCTTTCTTGCCGAACAGGCCAAGGCGCGGAAGAACAAGCCGTTCTAAGCTTACGCTTCGTAGTTATGGACGAAGTCTTCCGGAACGTTCGGTCCCCAGGCGTAGAAGGAATCTTCCGGCTCGTGATCTCCCGACGGCCAATCGGTCGTCACCGGGATGTAATCGATATCGGCGGAATATTCGGAAAAACTGCCCCAGGGATCCTGGACATAGTGGAAGTAATTCGAGCCGAGCACGTGGCGGCCCAAGCCCCAGCCCTTGGCGAAGCCCTTATCGAGCATGTGCATCGCCCCGGCGCCGATCTCCTCGACCGATCCGACGTCCCAGCTGAAATGGTGATGGCCGGGCGCATCGGAGCGCGCGAACGCAACCATGTGGTGGTCGCTGCCATGGATGCCGTGCATGAAAGCGATGTTGTCGCCGGAATGATCTGAAAGGCGCAGGCCGAGCACGCGCGTGTAGAATTCGATCGCTTTGCGCACATCGCGCGTGAACATCAGGACATGGGCAAGCCGCCGCGGCCGCGTCTGCGGCATCTTGCTGCGGAATACTTGGCCGCGCTCGCCCGGGCCGGCCGAGCGGAATGAGAAGCGGCTCTTCTCATCCGGCGACGATTTCGCCGCCACCTTGATCTCGACCAGAACGCCGTCGTGATCGCGGAACCATATGCCGTTTGAATCGATGCCTTGCGGCGGATCGAGGCGCTTCACGCCCATCGTTTGCAGCCGCTCCGAGAATCTTTCGATGTCGTCCTCGAACGCGCCGAAGGACACATAGCCGAACTTCTTGCGCGGTCCTTCGCCGATCGATCCCCAGACATGGGGCTGCTCGAAAGTGCTGAGCGTCAGAAGGTCGCCCTTCTCTTCAACCTTGAGACCAAACTCGCCGTAGAAATTTTGCGCCACGGCAAGATCGGGCACCGCGAAATGAAAACGATCGACGGAATGAACGCCCAGTTCGCCCGGCCGCCGGTTTGGTTTGATGAATCCTTGGATCGCGGTCATCGGATGTTCTCCCGTTCGAATCTTCTCGTTCGAACTTTATCGGTTGCCTTTGTTGGTCGTCTTGCCCGGCCGGCTGCACTCTACCGCAAGCGGGGCTCGACCGAAGCCCGCTCACCCGGGTCGCGCCTTGGGAGGTTGTTCCGGCGAAAAAGCGCCTTCCGTTCCGATATTTAATCCATCTATAAATATTTTTGTCAAGAATAAATCTTTTTTAATTGCAACCGAGTCGGAAATCGGCCAGGGTCGCGAAATGAACAAGCTGGCGAGCCTCGAGCGGGCGGCGACGCAGTCGGACCAGGCCTATGAGGCACTGCTCGCTGAAATCCTCGATTGCCGGCTGGCGCCGGGCGCCAAGATCACGATCAGTGATATCGCCGGACGTCTAAGCTTCAGCCCCGGCGCGGTGCGTGAAGCGCTGTCGCGATTGTCGGCGGAAAAGTGGACGGTGGCGACCGCCCAGAAGGGCTACTCGGTCAGCCCGGTCTCGATCGAGGAGCTGCGCGATCTGACCCGAACGCGCATCGCGATCGAACAGATCTGCCTTCGCTCGGCGATCGGCCACGGCGACGTCGAGTGGGAAACCTCCATCGTCGGCGCCTATCACCGTCTGCACCGCATTCCGATGCTGATTGCCAACGGCAATACGCGCTTGAGTCCCGCTTGGGCCGCGGCGCACACCACTTTTCACGCGGCGCTCGCCGCCGGTTGCGACAGTCCTTGGATGCTGACGCTGCGCGCCATGCTCTATGCCCAAAGCGAGCGTTATCGGCATTTGTCGGTGGTGCTGGCCCGCGAGAATCGCGATGCCGATGCCGAGCATGAGGCCATCCTCAATGCCTGCCTGGCGCGCGACGCCGATCGTGCCTGCACCCTGATCGACGACCATTTGAAGCGGACATCGGACATTCTGGTCACTTCACCGCTGCTGCGTGAGGGACCGACCACGGGAGGAGACATGTCATGAGTCAAACCGCAACCATTCGCACCGTCGCGCCGCCTTCGGCCGCGGATCTTGTCGCGCGTGCGCGCGAACTGGCGCCTTTGTTGCGCAAGAACGCCGCCGCCGGCGAGGCCAATCGGCGGGTCGAGGAAGAGACCATTCAAGCCGTGCGGAAGGCCGGTTTGATGCGCGTGTGCACGCCGAAGCGTTACGGCGGTTGGGAGATGAATGTGCGGGGGATACTGGACGTCAGCTCGGCGATTGCCGAGGCGGACGGCGGGTCCGCCTGGGTGGTGAACCTCAACAACGTGTGCTGCTGGCTGACCAGCCTCTACCCCGTCAAAGCGCAGGACGAAGTCTTCGGTGTCGATCCCGACGCGTGCGTCTCCGGGGTGTTGAATCCGACGGCGGAAACGAAAAAAGTGGACGGTGGATTCCGCGTCACCGGCACGTGGCACTATAATTCCGGCGGTTGGCACGCGCACTGGGCGGTGCTTGGCATGCCGATCGTCAACGCGGCGGGTGAATCGATCGATCAGGGGCTGGCGCTGATTCCGATGTCGGATCTTGAGCGCGTCGATACCTGGTTCGTTACCGGGATGAGATCGAGCGGCAGCATTTGCCTGAAGGCCCATGATGTGTTCGTGCCCGACCACCGCGTCTTGTCGGTGCCGCGCGCCATCGAAGGTCACTATCCGACGGAAACCCGGGATCAGGAGGCGCTCTATCGCTCGGCCTTCGTTCCGCTCCTTGCCATCATCCTGGTCGGGCCGATCCTGGGATTGGGGCGCGCGGCGCTGGAATTCGTCCGGCAGAAGGCCGGGTCGCGGACGATCGCCTATACTTTCTTCGAGAAGCAAAACGCCTCCGTGGCGTTTCAACTGCAACTCGCCGAAGCGGCGCTGATGATCGACACCGCGCACTTCCATGCCTATCGCGCGGCCGACGACATCGATGACGCGGCGGTGCGCGGCGTCTATCCCGACATGCTGGTCCGCACGCGGATCCGTGCCGATACCGGCTACGTCGTGGAGAAGATCACCCAAGCCATCGACAAGCTCCTGTTCGCGCATGGCTCCGCCGGCTTTGCCGAAGCCAGTCCGTTGCAACGGATATGGCGCGACGCGGCGGTGGCGTCACGGCACGCCGTCGTCCTGCCGACGGTCGGCTACGAGGTCTACGGCAAGGCGCTTCTCGGCGTCGCCAACACCGTCACGCCGCTGGTCTGAAAACGTCTGCGGCGCCGCGCCGCGGTGCCCCCGTCTCCTTGACCGCCGCAACGCCGCAGTAGAAGATGCCGCGAGCATAAACGCAGCATTGCGGCTTTAAGGGTTTGGCCGCTTCGCTCGACAGACGGCGCCGTAACGCGGCGCACGGACGCAACCACGCACGCGTCGTGGACAAACCCCAAAATAACAACATAGCGACATCAGGGAGGGTCGAATGTCAGACAATACACTGACCGTACGCCGTCGCACACTGATCCAAGCGGGTCTCGCGCTCGGCGCCAGTCAAGCTATCGGCGCACCATTCATCATCAAGGCGCTCGGCGACGAGCCCGTCAAAATCGGCATGGTCGATCCGCTGACCGGCGTGCTGTCGGCGCTGGCGCAAAGCGAAGTCGACGGTGCCAAATATGCCGAGGCTGAATTGAATAAGAAGGGCGGTATACTCGGCCGCCCGGTGCAGCTCCTCGTCGAGGACTCCGCCAACGACGTCGGCACCGGCGTCCAGAAGACGCAAAAACTGATCGACCGCGATCAAGTCAGTGTGATCATTGGCGACGTAAACTCCGGCATCGCCTACGCCATGTCGCAAGTGACCAATGAACGTAAAGTGTTCCACATCGTGGCCGGCGGCCACACCGACCCGATCACCGGCACCAATTGCAAATGGAACGTCTTCCGGGTCTGCAACACCACGTCGATGGAAGCCAACGCGGTGACACCCGAACTGGTGAAGCGTTTCGGTAAGAAATGGTTCTTCATCTCGCCGGATTATGCCTATGGCCACACCCTGCAAGATGCCTTCATCAAGGCACTGACCAAGGCTGGCGGCACCTATGACGGCGACTATCTGCCGATCAATAACACCGATTTCTCCGCCACTTTGATCAAGGCGAAGGCGTATCAACCCAACGTACTGCTCAACAATATGGGCGGGCTGACGCAGATCAACTGCATGAAGCAATTTACCCAATTCGGCATGCAGAACGAAATGGCGCTGGGCGGCGGCCTGTTCGAATTAGAAAGCATCAAGGGATGTCCGCCGGAGGCGCAAACCGGCTGGTGGGACATGGAGTGGTGGTGGAATCAGCCCAACGTTCCCGAGGTGGTGAAATTTGTCGCTGATTACCGTGCCGCGACCAATAAGACGCCTTCGGCGCGCGACTGGTTCGGCTATGTATCGATGCATACGGTGCGGCTTGCGGCGGAAAAGGCGAAGTCGCTCGACGGCCCGAAATTGGCGGCAGCCCTGGAAGACATGGAATTGCCGCCGGATGTGGCGCTGCAGCCCGGCACCGTTCGTTATCGCGCCGGCGATCACGAATTGATGCCCAATATCTTCGTCGGCAACGCGCATCCGCCCAAGGCGGGCGCCGACGACGTCTTCACGGTCGCCGCGCTGGTCCCCGGCGAACAGGCCGCGGGTTCGGTTGCCGATACCGGATGCAAGATGACGCAACCGTCCTGATCTGCCGCTCGCGGCGAAGGCTCCAGCTGAAAGCGGCAGATGGCGCAAGTCATACTGTACAACGTCACCAACGGGCTGATCATCGGCGCGTTTTACGTGCTGATGGCGCTTGGTCTGTCGCTCATTCTCAATCTCAGCAACGTCATCAACTTCGCGCACGGCAATTTCCTGGCGCTGGGCGGCTACCTGGCCTACGCGCTGTCGCCCACGCTGGGCTATTGGGGCGCGCTGTTGGTTTCGCCGCTGCTGGTGGGGCTCATCGGCGTGGTGGTCGAGCGGCTAATGATCCGCCGCATCTACAATCGCGACCCGGTCTATAGCCTCCTGCTTACCTTCGGGCTCGCGTTCGTGATGCAGGACGTCGCGCGCTACATCTGGGGCCCGAACGGCCTGCCGCTCGGGCTACCGGCTGTTTTGGCGCAGCCGATCAGCGCCAATCTGTTTTTCATCACCTGGTACCGGATTTTCATGGTCGCCGTCGTCATTGTTTCCGTGGCCGGGCTGTTCGCATTTCTGCGCTACACCCGCATCGGGCTGCGCATCCGCGCCGGCACGCTCGATCTCGAAACGGTGGCGACGCTCGGCATCAACGTTCGTCACCTGCGCACCTTCAATTTCGCCGTCGGCTGTTTCCTGGCGGGGTTGAGCGGCGTGCTCGCCGCCGGCCAGATCGGCCTCAATCCCAATATGGGCGACGACCTCCTGATGCCGAGCTTTATCGCCATCATCGTCGGCGGCGTCGGCAGCCTGATCGGCACGCTGTTCGGCGGGCTTTTGATCGGCATGGCGGCGGCGCTGACCACGGTGTTCTATCCGTCCGCCAGCGAGGCGGTGATCTACGCGATCTTGATGGCGGTGCTGCTGATCCGGCCGCGCGGGCTCATCGGCGAAGAAGGCATGATGTCGTGAGCACCGCAATCATCGCCGCTCCCGAACGGCGCGCGGCCGGCCGGCATCCGTTGGTGCTCATCGTCATCTGGGCGGCCTTGATTACCGTGCCGATCTGGCTGCCGTTGCTCGGCGGCTATACCGCGCTCGCCGGGCGCGTGCTGGTGTTCGGCTTGGCGGCCATGGGCCTGAACCTGCTGTTGGGCTTCACCGGCGTTTTGAGTTTCGGCCACGCTGCCTATTTCGGGCTTGGTGCTTACGGCGCCGGTCTCACTTTGCGCTATGTCGTGCACTCGACCCCGCTCGCCATGCTGGCCGGTACGTTGTTCGGCGGGCTGGCCGGCACGCTATTCGGCCTGCTCATCGTGCACCGGCGCGGCGTCTATTTCGCGATGTGCACCATCGCCTTCGGGCAGCTGTGGTACTATCTCGCCTATAGCTGGAATAGTTTCACCGGCGGATTTGATGGTTTGCGCGATTTTCACCGTGAGCCGATCGGCTTCGGCCCGTTCACGCTCGACATCACGCAAGGCGGCCCAACGTTTTATTATTTCCTGCTGGCGATCTTCGCCATCGCCATTGCGCTGATGGGCATCGTCCTGCGCTCCCCGTTCGGCCGCACGCTGGTCGCGATACGCGAGAACGAGCGCCGCGCACGCTTTCTGGGAATCCCGGTCGAACAGCATATCTGGTTGTCGTTCTCGATCTCCTGCTTCTTCACGGCGCTCGCCGGTACGTTGTACGCGCTGCTCAACAACTTCGCCGATCCGATGGCGCTGCATTATTCGCTGTCGGGCTATTTCGTGGTGATGACGGTGATCGGCGGCATGCGTACTTTCTGGGGACCGTTGTTGGGCGCCGCCGTGTTCGTCATGCTGCAAGATTACATTTCGTCGATGACGGTGAACTGGATGTCGTTCATCGGCGTCATCTTCATTCTCGTCGTGCTGTTCTTTCCGCGCGGACTTTTGGGCACACGGCACTGGCGCGCGTCGTGACCGCGCTCGGGCCGATGCTCTCTTCGACGCCGCAGCATCTAATATGGTAGCCCGACGTAATTCTCGGCGAACGCCGTCGCGGCGGCTTTCGAGCGGAAGATGTAGTCGAGTTCGGCGAGCTGGAGCTGCTGATCGAACGGATTGTCGGAGATCTTGTGCAGCGTGGTCGTCATCCACCACGAGAAGCGTTCGGCTTTCCACACCCGCTTGAGCGCGCGCTCCGAATAATGGTCGAGCCCGGCATCGGACTTGTCAGCATAATGCTCGACCAGCGCGCGGGACAGATACTGCACGTCGCTGGCCGCCAGGTTGAGGCCCTTGGCGCCGGTCGGCGGCACGATATGGGCGGCGTCGCCGGCGAGGAACAGCCGGTTAAAGCGCATCGGCTCGGCGACAAAGCTGCGCAGCGGCGCAATGCTCTTTTCGATCGACGGGCCGGTGACGAGGCATTCGCGGGCCTCCTCATCGAGCCGCGGCTTGAGCTCTTCCCAGAACCGCTCGTCCGGCCACGCCTCGATGTCTTCGCCGAGGCCGCATTGGATGTAATAACGGCTGCGCGTCGGCGAACGCATCGAGCACAGCGCGAAGCCGCGCGCGTGCCGCACATAGATCAGCTCCTCCGAGACCGGCGGCGTATCGGTCAGAATGCCGAGCCAGCCGAGCGGATAGACGCGCTCGTAGGCCGTGATCGCGCGCGGCGGCACGCTGGTGCGGCACACGCCGTGAAAGCCGTCGCAGCCGGCGATGAAGTCGCAGGCGATCTCGTGCGATCCTGCCGCCGTCCGATAGGTCACGCGCGGCTTGTCGCCTGAAATATCGTGCAAGCTCACGTCGGCGGCGGAATAGATCGAAGGCGCGCCGACCGCCGCCCGGCCATCCATCAAATCCTTGGTGATCTCGGTCTGGCCGTAAACCATCACCGACTTGCCGGTCAGCTCCTTGAACGAGAGCCGGTGGCGCGTGCCGTCGACGCAGATTTGCACGCCGTTATGTACCAGACCGTCCTCATGCATCCGCGCGCCGACGCCGGCTTGGTCGAGCAGATCCATGGTAACCTGCTCGATGACGCCGGCGCGAACGCGGCCAAGCACGTAATCGGCGGTCTGCCGCTCCAAAATGACATTGTCGACGCCATGCTTGTGAAGGAGTTGGCCGAGCAGCAATCCCGCGGGGCCGGCGCCGATGATGGCGACTTGCGTTCGCATGAAGACCTCGGCACCGGCCGGGCAGGGGAAGCTATTGGCCGAAAAGTGTAATCGGCGGCCGGCCGGCGCTAGTCAATCACGACGTTCGGCGGCAATTCAATCAAATCTAAAATAATTCATTATCAGCCATGCAATGGTTCTCGTGCTCTTATGCGGTGATGTATGGCAGCGAAAGGCCGCGTGCGAATACGGCATCATGGTTCGCCCAGGCGGACCGTGGCGGCGGCGCTCGGCATGCGCGAAACGGCCCACGGGTCAGGCCCAACGACAACGGCGCGACGTCCGTGCGCGCGGCTATCGTTTCGTCGCTGTTTTTCATCCTGCTCACCGCATCCGTGCTGTTCGGCGGTCATGCCGCGATCGACCCGCTGTTACGTTCGATGTTGACCGCGCGCGACAGCGCGGCAACGGGCGATTTCATTTCTTCGATGCCGGACGGCGACTTTTGCCGGCACATGTCTTTCGACAACGCCACCTCGGAGATCCTTGAAGGCACCGTCGAGCGCTGCCCCGAGGACATGTCTCGGCAACACGTCCGCAACACGGCCAGAGGCTTCTCTTGGGGCGAACATTAACAGCCGCCGGGTCCGTCATTCCAACAGGCCTGCGATAAATTCGGCGCCGCTATCGACGGCGCCTTGCCCCGCCGCTACTTTTGCTGCGCGTGAAGTCGATTCTCAAAACTGGGGCGATCCAGATGCGGACTGTGCGCTTGGTTTGCGGGCTGGCACTGCTGGCCGGCGCGTTGCTTTATCGGCTCGACTGGGCCGACGCCCAAGTTAACGCCCAGGCCAACGCTCCAGCTCCAGCCAGCCCCGACGCCCAACAGGCCTGTGCGCCCGACGCCATGCGGCTGTGCGCCGATGTTATCCCAGATATTCCGAAAGTTACCGCGTGCATGAAAGCCAAATATTCGCAACTCAGCGACGCCTGCCGCCTGGCGATGGGCGGCGGGAAGCATCAAGAACACCACTACAGATATCGGCATTGCCGGCATCATTGTGGGTGATCAATCCGCCTGAACAGCGCCAGTGCGTGACTGCGGTGCGGCGTCGCGACGCCGGTCGCCGTCTTGAGCCTTGCCGCGGGAAAGTGTCATGGTCCGGGCCGACGGTCTGGCGCGGGGGCGCTCGCCGGTGGGGTTTTGATGCCGCGGTTTGCGGGGAGGGGAATGCCGTCAGCCATGCAAGCGCCCAAGCGACGGGCCGCGCAGCGCTTCCAGCTGGTGGCGTTGATCGCCGCGCTTGCGGTTGCCGCCGCAGCCGGACTCAAGGCGCAGGTGGCTCCGGGCGAGGACGCGGCCGTGCTCGCCGCCGACACGGCGCTTGGCGGTGCCATGCGTGCCGACGACAAATCAGCCGCGCGCAAGCTTCTGTCGCTGCAATTCACCTATGCCGACGAAAATGGCGCCATCCATGAGCGCAAGGAATTCCTGGCCGACCTCAAAAGCGCCGCGCCGGCTGCTGCCGCCAACGTGAAGGTGAATATCTACGGGCTGGTCGCTGCGGTCACCGGCAGCCGTAAATCGGCGCTCGGCGGCGATGTGTTTTTCCTCGATATTTGGGCCAAGCAGAAAGGCGCCTGGCGCGCCTTGACGATGCAGGATGTCGTGCTGGCGGCCGAAGGCGCGCCTGCAGCCGCTAAGCCTGCGGCGCCCGGCGCGGAAGCAAAACCCTACGAATGCAAAAATCCGTGTCAGACGGTTCCTTACCGGGTCCGTTCGCCGACCGAACAGGACATCGTCAACGCCTTTCAGGCGATCGAGAAGGCGGACGTAGATCATGACGCAGTCGAGTGGTCGAAGCACGTCGGCGAGGAGTTTGTGCTCTATCGGTCCGGCCGCGCGCCGAGCCCGAAGTCGGAACGCATCGCCGCGATCGAGGAGCAAAAGAAGAACGGGGCCGTCGTCACCGTCGCCGAAATCGACAATATGCGGCTTTCGGCCTAT
>Ga0181531_10002184_pt1 | contig 12251 bp, 7 predicted proteins | sample PEATcosm2014_Bin_38_FD_119743 | JGI IMG/M metagenome (GOLD analysis project Ga0181531, IMG submission 119743) | Peatland microbial communities from MTU Mesocosm Facility, Houghton, MI, USA - PEATcosm2014_Bin11_10_metaG | ecosystem: Environmental > Terrestrial > Soil > Wetlands > Peat | place... | reverse complement strand
CCTCGGCCCCCGCGCCTTTACCTACGGAAGTCACGCCGTCGCTATCGATCTTCCAGCGTCCTACCAGCTCTACGCCTCCGTCGGCCGGGGAATGCGGCGGCATAAAGTCAACCTCTTCGCCGGCGCGGTGACCATTCATGTTCTCCACCGAACCGCGTCCGTGGACGTCGCCAACGTAAGTCTCTTGCGTCGTATTCCCGCACTCCGCCTTGAACTCGTCTTCGGCGGGATCGAGCGCGACCTTCATCACGTCGGGATGCGCGACGGCCAACAGTTCGCGAATCTTCGTCTCCATCTGAAGATTATTGCCTTCGCCGAACACCTTCATCACGATCTTGCCTTGCGGGTCGATAAGGTAGCGCTCGGGCCAGCCATCGGCTTGATACGCCTTCCACGTCGTGCCTTTTTGATCGGCCACCACCGGCCACGGCAGCTTGTATCGCTGCGCGCCCTCGCGCACATTGTTTACGTCGAAGCCAATCTCGAATTCGCCATAGTGCACCCCGATCACCTCAAAACCGTAGGCGTGATACTTGGTGTACCAGCGCTTGACCACGCCGAAGTCGCGAATGCAGTTGATGCAGGTGTACTCCCAGAAATCGACGAGCACGACCTTGCCGCGATAGTCGGCGATGTGATGCGGAGCGGCTGCGCCTTCATCCAGCCAGATCACGCCTTCGCCGAAGTCCGGCGCAGGATGAACATTGAGATCGACTTGAGCGACAGCGGGGATTGTGGCGAGCGACAGGAAGACAAGGAGCAGCGGCAGCGAGAATTTCTGGAGCAACGCGAACGAGAGCTTCGCTTGGACCGCTTGCGAAGCCCGTGAAGTGAATTTCATCTGGATCGTCTCCTGATGGGCGGCGCGGCATTACAGCCCCGCGCCGACACGCATGATCGTACGGCTCAACCCCAACCCGCCGGGGCATGGGACGCGAATCGGCCCGGTTTGGTTAGCGCCACTCAGCCTAACTGGCTGGCGCCCGATCCCGTCACAAGCGTTCCTGCTTGGCGTATCCTAAACCAGATGCAGGTGAAGGTGCGCTACTTCGGCATGACGAAAGAGATCGCCGGCTGCGACCAGGAAGTCGTCGAGCTCGGCGAGGGCACTTGCGCCGCCGACTTGTTCGCCCAGCTCCAACAGCGATTTCCAAAGCTGGATGCCTTTCGCGGCTCTATTGCGCTGGCGGTGAATCTTGAGTACTCCGACGGCAAGACCATCCTGCGCGACCATGACGAAGTGGCACTGATCCCGCCGGTGAGCGGCGGAACAATCGCGAACGAGCCATCCCCCGCCGAAGCCGCGCCGCCGCTGATCTCGGAGCACTGTCAGATCGTCTCGGAGGCAATCCAGACCGCGCCGATTCTGGCGGCACTCAAGCGGCCGGAAGACGGAGCAGTGGCCGTCTTCGATGGCATCGTGCGCGACAACTCGCGCGGCCGCCGCACGCTCTATCTCGACTACACTGCCTATGAGGCGATGGCATTGCGCCAGATGGAGCAACTTGCACAGCAGGCGCTAGGCCGCTTCGCCATTCGCAATGTCCGCGTGGTGCATCGCGTGGGCCGCTTACAGATCGGCGAAAGCAGCGTCTATATTGCGGTTGCGTCGGCGCACCGGGCCGCGGCCTTCGACGCTTGCCGCTGGCTGATCGACACTCTGAAGACGACGGTGCCCATCTGGAAGAAGGAGCATTTTCAGGATGGCGCGGTGTGGGCGGACGGCGAGCCTTTTCCGCCGGAAATCTCTTGCGCCGATTATGGCGCGTCAAAGTAGCTGGACTAGGGTTTACCTTAACGAATGCTTTCTGGCTTTCAGGTCTCCACTCGAGTAGGTGTCAAGATACGCGCGCTTGCCTGGCCGTGCGTCTGGATTTGTGTGGCTACGAGTCTTCCCCTGTTTTGCCAAAGCCAGTCAACCCAGAGCACGGTGCCGCGTCCTCCGGCCTCGCTGACCCAGACGCCGCCGGCCGGCGTCGCCCATCCTCCCGACGCGGCAAGACCGCAGCCCGCAAACGCCGACGATCAACCCAACACAACCTTCAAGGTGAATGTAAAGCTGGTGAACGTCTTCGCTACCGTGACCGACGCCGGCGGCGCGCCGGTCTCGGCGCTCAAGCAGGATGATTTCCAGATATTCGAAGACGGCGACCCGCAGCAGATCGCGGTGTTTCATCGCGAATCGGAGCTGCCGCTTTCGATTGTGGTGGCCATCGACACCAGCCTCAGCACGCGCGGCGATCAGAAGCTGGAAGTGGAATCGGCGCGCCGCTTCGCGCATGCCATCTTACGCCCCATCGATGGTCTGTCGCTGTTCCAGTTCAGCGAAATCGTCGATCAGCTGACGCCCTTCACCGCCGACATGCGGGTCATCGATCGGGCCATCAACCGTGTCCATTCGGGCGCGGCGACAGCTCTCTATGACACTTTGTACCTAGGCTCCGACGCACTGCTCGAACGGCGCGGCCGCAAGGTCATGGTGGTCATCACGGACGGCGGCGACACGGTCAGCAAAACCACTTATCAGGAAGCGATTCGTGAGGCGCAGCAGGCCGAGGTCATCCTCTACAGCATCATCATCGTCCCCATCGAGAACAGCGCCGGACGCGACATTGGAGGCGAGCACGCCCTCATCCAGCTCTCGCGCGACACCGGAGGAAAGTATTTCTACGCCAGCGGAATGGCGCAACTGGACGCCGCCTTCCGCCAGATCAGCGATGAGTTGCGCACCCAGTATCTGATCGCCTACTACCCCAGCAAACGCATCGCGGATTCCGATTACCGGCGCATCGACATCAAGATCAATCCCGCCACCAAGGACTATCCCGATCCATCGGAACTGGCCGTGCGTCATCGGACCGGCTACTACACCATGCCTTCCAAATAGGCGACGCGGCAATCGCGATCTGGCCTGCTGATCAACCCTGATTTCGGAGACGCCACCAGCGTCACTGCCCCTTTCCTTGCGGTTCTCGGCTCCGCCTTTGGCCAGAATTTATTCCAAACTTGGAATATTGGAGCTGCGTATATGTGGAAACTGGGAGGCAGCGCATTCCTGGGCTATCGCGGCTTCAATGTATATGCTTAATAATCAATATGATACGGGTAATTTAGGGCGTCTTTTTTGCGCCCGGATTTGGCCATTCCCTTGCGATAAGTAATCCCGGAGGCCGGGATTTTCGTTGTACCCGTCCTTCTGCCTGGTTCTGTTGCACGCTATGGCGTTCGCCAGATCATCGGTCGGCGATAAAGCCTTAGAGATAGTACGATGCACACCTCGAGGGGGAGATAATGAAATTGAAGAGTTTGATCACCGGAATGTTGGCTTTGCTGGTGATCGCCCTGCTGATCGCGCCATCGCTTATGGCGCAATCGCTGGTTTCGGGCGATCTTACCGGTTCAGTCACCGATCCTAGCGGTGCGGTTGTGCCGAACGCCACCGTGGTATTGAAGAACAATGCCACTGGCGCGCAGCACACCACCACCACCACCTCCAGCGGCGCCTACCGCTTCTCGCTTTTGCCGCCGGGTAGCTACACGGTAAGCGCGAGCGCGCAGGGCTTTAGCAAGGCCGAAGAAATGACTTCGGTCAACGTCGGCCAGGCTACCGTCGCCAATGTAAAACTGGCGGTCGGCAGCAGCTCGCAAACTGTGGAAGTCACCTCCGCTGCGCCTCTGGTGCAAGCGGATAACGCCGACCTCTCCACCAACTTCGACCAGAACCTGGTTGCCAACTCACCGAACGGCGGCAATGATCTTACCTACATTGCTCAGACCGCTCCCGGCGTCAACATGAACACCGGCATGGGATACGGCAACTTCAATACTGCCGGTCTGCCCGCTACATCCAACGTGTTCACGATGAACGGCGAGAACCAGATGGATCCGTACCTGAACCTGAACAACTCGGGCGCGACCAACCTGATGCTCGGCAAGAACGCGGTGCAGGAAGCTACGGTAGTCACCAACGCCTACGGCGGCCAGTACGGCCAGCAGGCTGGTGTGCAGGTCAGCTACGTTAGCAAGTCCGGCACCAACGCCTATCACGGCAACGCCAACTACTGGTGGACTGGCAGCAGCATTCAGGCCAACAGCTGGTTCAACGGCCAGTCTTCGAGCTGTCTTACCCCGGCTGGTTGCCCGTCGACGCCCTTCACCAACAACAATCAGTGGGCGGCTTCGGTCGGCGGTCCCATCAAGAAGGACAAGCTGTTCTTCTTCGCAGATTGGGAAGGTATCCGCTATATCGTTCCTGTAACCTCAACCATCTTCGCGCCAACCGTGGCGTTCGGCGATGCGACTCTGGCCAACCTGGCGGCAACTGCTCCCGCCGAAGTGCCACTCTACTCGAAGGCTTTCAGCCTGTATCAGGGCGCCCCTGGGTACAACACCGGAACTCCGGTTAACCCGATTGGGGCCGGCGGCGACGGCGGTTGTAACGCCGGTGGCGTTACCTTTACCGGCCCCGCCATCAACTGCTTCCAGTCGTGGGTAGGCAGCCCGGCATTGCCGGCTAAGGAATGGCTGCTGACAGGTCGCGTGGACTACAACATGTCCGACAAAGACCACCTGTTCTGGAGTGTCAGCTTTGACCATGGCACCCAGGCCACCTATCCCGACCCGATCAACTCCGCTTTCAGCGCTGCCAGCTACCAGCCGCAGTACAACGGCCAGGGCCAGTGGACGCACACCTTTGGTAGCAACGCTACCAACCAGTTCGTCTACGCCGGCAGCTACTACCGCGCGATCTTTAACCAGGAAAACGCGGCTGCAACTTTCCCGACTTGGCTTGATCTTGGCGGCTTGGGTTACACCAGCTTGGCCAACATCTCGTCCGTCTTCCCACAAGGGCGAAATGCCACGCAGTATCAGTTTGTGGACGATTTCTCGGTCACCAAGGGCGCCCACAACCTGAAGTTCGGTGCTAACTATCGCCGGTACGATATCACCGACTTCGTCTTCAGCGAATTCACCAACCCACTTTCGTTTATCGCTTCGGTGAACGACCTCTACAACGGCTCAGCCCTGGAATTCGTGCAGAACTTCCCGACCGCGGACAGAGAGCCCGTTGCCCTGTGGGGCATCGGCCTTTATGCCCAGGACGAATGGCGCATGAGCAAGAGCCTGAAACTGACCTTTGCCCTGCGTGCGGAGCATGACTCGAATCCAGTTTGCCAGACCAACTGCGCCGCGCTCATGACCGGAAACTTCACCTCGGAGAGCACCGATCCGTCTACTCCGTATAACCAGATGATCAACGACAACCTTCACCAGATCTTCCGGGCAACGGATTCGATCAACTGGGCGCCTCGCTTCGGCTTCGCTTGGTCTCCGGGCGGCTCTGACAAGACCGTCGTTCGCGGTGGCTTCGGCCTCTTCTACGACGCCTTCCCGGCCGTGGTGGGTGACAGCTTCATGACCAACTTGCCGACGGTTGTCCCAACCACTCAGTTCTTCGTTCCTTGGGCTGACCAGACTACCGCTGCCAGTCCGTGGATTAACGCTGCCAACACGGCCTCGCAGATCCGCAGCGGCTTCGCCAGCGGCGCTTCCTTTAATTCGCTGTCGGCCGCCAACCCCCTCTTCCTGCCACCTAACTTCAACAACATGTCAGGTACGTTCCACACTCCGCGCTACCAGGAATGGAGTCTGCAAATCGAGCAGCAGCTTGACAGCAAGAGCTCCATGACAATGGCGTACATTGGAAATCACGGTATCCGCGAGCCGGTTACCAATTTCCCCAACGCCGCTGCTGGGTTCGCTGGAATCCCGGCTACTCCGTTTAGCCCCACTAGCTACGCCGGTATCACCGAGGTCTATTCTGGCGCAGTATCGAACGACAGCCAGTTGACCGCCAGCTACCAGCGCCGCTTGACCTACGGCTTTACCATCCAGGCCAGCTATACCTGGGCCCACGCCATGGACGAGATTTCCAACGGCGGCCAGCTCGGATACAGCTCGACCAGCGCGATTTATCAGTACAACCCGAACAACCTGCGGTCCAACTACGGAAATGCGGACTACGATATCCGCAGTTCCTTTAACGCTCAGTACGTGTGGAACACGCCGTTCAAGTTCAGCAACAAGTTCGCCCAGGGAGCTTTCGGTGGCTGGACTCTGTCGCAGAACTTCTTCGCCCGTACCGGACTGCCTCTGACAGTTTTCGATGCCACTTCACCCATCGGAAACTACAACTACAACGGAAACCCCTACGCCCCGGCGCAAGTGGTTGGTGCTGGCCAGAGCAACTGCACCCAGTACTACACCACCTGTCTCAACTCAGCCGGATTTAGCTCGATTTCGGGTCTGACCTCATTCCCGAATCAGATGCGTAACCAGTACCGTGGGCCCGGGTTCTTTGACTCGGACTTCACCATCAACAAGAACTTCAAGCTGACTGAGCGCTTTGCGCTCGGCGTCGGTGCGAACTTCTACAACGTGTTCAATCACCCGAACTTCGCACAGCCGGGCCAGTTCCTTGGATCCGGTACGTTCGGGCAGGTCACGGAACAGACGGCCCCGCCAACCGGTCCTTTCGGATCGTTTATCGCGGGCCTGCCGGCTGGACGCATTGTTCAACTTCAGGGCAAGATCGTTTTCTAGTCGATCGAATCCTGCTTCAACTTGGCGGCCCTTCGGGGCCGCCATTTTTTGTCGGGGGCAACTGGCTACCAGCAACTGGCTGCTGGTACACTTCAAGGCCGGGCTTCATCCGGTAACCGATAACTGGCAACTGACGACTGGTTTCCCGAGGCAATAATGACGAATCCTACGCAACCGGCAATTCAGCTGACGAATACTCCCGACTATCGCGAGAACTATGCCAACAGCGTTCAGGTGCGGGTCAATGTATGGGACTTTTTCCTGGTGTTCGGCACACTCCAGCAGCAGGATGAGACGCGGGTGGACGTTCGCAACTTTCAGGGCATCTATCTCAGCCCGCAGCAGGCCAAAGCGCTGCACACCATCTTGCAGCAGAACCTGGTCAATTACGAAAACACTTTTGGCGAAATCAAACTCGATCCGCGCAGCGGCCCTGGCGCCGGTCCGATTCATTAACCATGCTCAGGTCGTTGTCGCGTTGTAGAAGTGGAAGCTAGTCTTGTAACGAAAATCCGGCGACCGTATGGACCCTAACCATCACATCAGCACGAGAGCGGGAGCATTATCTACCAGCAGCGCAGTCGATTGTCTGGCGGCAGATAAAGGCAGGGACGAGGCCATCGCGTACCCTGTCATGTCAGCAGGTGCGTCAGCAACCAGGCTGTTCCCACTTAGCACCTTCGCTCGCCCCTTCCGCATGGTCCTGGTTGCCCTTGTCGTGCGGATTGCGGTGTCGGCCGCCATGGTACCCGAGTTTCTCGATAGCTTTCGCGACCACTGGCACTTCGGTTGGGAAATGGGCCAAATCGCCCGTTCCATCTGCCAGGGACATGGCTTCTCTTCGCCCTTCTTCGATCCCAGCGGCCCTACGGCCATGCTGCCGCCCGCCTATCCATACCTGATGGCCGCATGCGTGAAGCTCTTCGGCGGCTTCACCATGGCCAGTGCGATGGCCCTTCTCACCCTCAACAGCATCTTCGCGTCGATCACTGTGCTTCCGATTTATTATCTCGCCCGGCGTGTCTTCGATCAGCGGGTAGCGGTGATTGCCGGATTGGCATGGGTATTTTTCCCTTATTCGATTTATCTATCCGGCGGACGCATTTACTCCGACACATTGACCTGCCTGGTTGCAAGCTTGCTTTGGCTCCAGACTCTCCGGCTAAGAGATAGCCAAGCGACCCGGGACTGGCTGATATGGGGAGCTCTCTGGGGATTGGCCGGCCTGGTCAGTCCGGCCCTGCTTGGACCTTTGCCTTTTCTTGCGATATGGCTCTGTGGCCGGCGCCGCAAAGCCAAACTCCCCTGGTTGTTGCCGGCACTGCTCGCGGTCTCTGTTTTCCTGGCGGTGGTCGCTCCCTGGACGGTCCACAATTATCGAACCTTCCATCGCGCCATTCCGTTGCGCGACGGTTTCTGGATGGAGGTTCACGTTGGCTACAACGGTGACGTTTCTGATGTGACCCCTGATTCAGCCCACCCCACAACCAGCCCAGCGGAATACGCGCAATGGCAACGCCTCGGGGAAATTGGTTACATGGATGCCAAGCGAACGGAAGCCCTCACGTTCATCTCTCAGCATCCCAGGTTTGCCGCCTGGATGACGGCGCGCCACTTTGTTAATACATGGACGGGCTTCTGGTCCCTGGATCCCAGTTTTCTCGCCAAGGAGCCCTTCCACATACCCAACATTTTCTTGACCACCGCCATATCCCTGCTGCTGCTCGGAGGTCTGGGGTTCGCGTGGTCTGAAGAAAAGGGGCAAGATGTCTTTCCCCTCGTTCTTATCCTGATCACGTACCCGCTGGTCTATTACGTCACTCATTCCAGCATGGATTACCGTCATCCACTGGATCCCATCATCGTCATCATGAGTTCTTATTGCGTGCTGGAATGGCGGAGACGCCTGGCCACGAAAGCGGCCCGGCGCGAGGCACTCGCGGTGCGCATAACCCGTCCTGCTCCATAGGCATTTTGTGGCGATGCCATAGCCGTGGTAACCGATCAGGGTTGGGCGCCGGGACTCGACGAGCTGGAATAGATCCAGGGTTGCAAAATGTCCGCCGCCGCCTCGGTCCCCTGGGCTGACCAATGATCGTCACACGGTAGAAAGAAGGCGCTGGAATCGCCCTTCCCTTGCGCATCCATCTGCGGCAACAAGTCCTTGACGTGGATCCCAACTTCGCGTCCCCACGCTTCCAGTACCGGTCCCAGCCGGTCCTGTCCCTGCCGGTATCGCTGGAAATCATGGGGCCGCGGGACAAGAAAAACGTACACTCCCGCTCCACGGGCAGCGGCCGTTTGCTTGATATCCAGCAACGCCTTCTTCAGCCGTGCGAGGTCGGTTTCGCTGTAATCGTTGTATCCCGAGTACAAGCGCGGCCGGATCGAATACAGGCGCGCAGCCTGAATGTACTCCACCACGTGATACGTGGCGAAGTACGCCCGCAGGAAGGCGTCGGTGCGGTCGCCAAATTCGTCAAGCACATTCGGATTGAATTTGCCCATGTAGCCGACGGACAAATCATCGCGATAGTAAGGAAAGTACCGGCCCGGGTAATGGTCTTCCATCCAGGGGCCGTCCATCTCGTGAAAATCGTTGTCGGGCAGAACTTCAATCAGCACGCGATCATGATCGAACTTGGAAGCGAGGCTGCGATACACGAGCGCATATTGCAACGGGCTGAACCCTCCGCCGGTGCCGAAATTCAGATGCTCGCGCCCAGTCCGGGACTCCAGCACGTTGCTGAGCCGCTTATCCACCGGCAGCCCAAAGCCCTCGACGAAAGAATCTCCCAGCACCACGGTACGTGGATGGCCGGCGCGCAGGCTGCGCTCAACATCGCGGGCGCCATAGCTATTGGTGAAGTACTCGAAGCTGAAACAGCCCTCTTGATGAAGAAAGTGGCCGTTGGCCGGGTGCCACATTCCAAACACCGGGTTGGTCACAGCCCAGAATTGGTAACGGCTCACATGATACGTAGGTCTGTCGCCCGGCCACTTCTTGAGATGGACCAGAACGATGCTGGCAAGCTCCATGGCAATCCCCAGCACCAGGAGGTTTACTCCCAGCAACTTCAGAGCAGATAGGGCCCTCTTGCCAAAGGAGCGGCGCCCAGCGCCATGATCGCGGCCCTGACTTGTTGTACTCTCTGGTGGAGAGTTAACGATGGACTCTGACATACTTTATTGGTCATGATGGCACTCGCGTTGCCACAAAGCAATTTCTTCAGTTAGATTTCGGTTTGAGTTTTGGTTGGCCAAGTTCTGTCGTAACCTTATGGCGCAAACTGCTGAGAGCCCGCTGACTCGTTCGCGCTTCGCCCTTTCCAGAGCGCTGGTGTTCCGCGAAATCCTGGCCATGGCAGTCGACTCACTGCGAGCGGACAAGATGCGTGCGGCGATGACCGCGCTGGGTATGGCGGTGGGCACGGCCGCGCTGATCCTGGTAGTCACCGTCGCGCTCACCGGAAAGCGCTATGTGCTGGCGCAGATTGAAAACGTCGGAACTAACGTCATTTGGGCGGAGTACTCCGGAATCTCCAGCGCCTCCGCCAATGTGGCTGCTGCCGACTACCTCACCGTCAACGACATGACCGCGGTCGAGCAACAGGTGCCCGGCGTCAACGAGGCATCCCCTGTGGTCAACATGCTCCAACGTATGGTGATCGGTTCCGGCAAGGAGCAGGAGATTCTGGTGCTCGGCGTGGATCCGCAGTATCAGCAGGTGCGGAGGATTATCGTGAGCGCCGGCAGGTTTTTCGACCAGACGGATTCGCAATCCACCAACAAAGTGGCGCTGCTTACCGAGAATTTGGCGCGCAGCCGCTTCGGCTCCCTTGATCTGGCCCTGGGACAAACCGTCAGGATCCAGGAAGTGCCGTTCGTGATCATCGGCACCTTCCGCGAGAGCGTGGACACGATGGGCCGTTCCGAGATCGAGGACGATACCGTCGTCATTCCCTATAGCGTTGCCCGCTCCATGATCGGCACTGCCGCGGTCAACCAGATTTATTTTTCCGTGTTCGACGCCGCCGGCATTCCCGCTGCTACCGAGACCATCCAGAAGGTACTCGCTTCCCGGCACCGGGCGGAGTCGGTATATAACGTCAGTAATATGACCGAAGTGCTGCGGCTGGCCAACAAAACCGCGACCGCCTTCACCTCGGTGTTGCTGCTGTTTGCCGCGGTGACCCTGGTCGCGGCCGGCATCGGAATCATGAACATCATGATGGCCACGGTGCATACGCGCATCCACGAGATCGGCGTGCGCAAGGCCGTGGGCGCAACCCGCCGGGCAATCCTGCTGCAATTTCTCTTTGAAGCGGTGCTGATCGCGCTGCTCGGCGGCACGGTTGGGACCGTCATAGGAATCGGCATCCCCGTCGCGGTCCAGATTGTCACCCATCACCACGTTCCGGTTTCTGTTCTCTCGGCAGTCATTGCGCTGCTGGTTTCCTGCGCGGTCGGCATCGGCTTCGGCATAACGCCGGCAAACAACGCCGCCCGTCTTGATCCGGTGGAGTGCCTGCGCCACGAGTGATGTCACGCTTATGCATTCATAACCCAGATGACCAAAACAGTTCGTTCTCTGGCTACAGCCCGCGATTATCTCTCTACCTACGCCCTGCTGTTTACCTGCCTGTTCGTCACCCACGCTCCGTTGCTCCGCCTGCCATATTTCTGGGACGAAGCCGGCTATTACATTCCCGCCGCGCGCGACCTGCTGCTGACCGGCTCGCTCATTCCCTATACCACGAACTCCAACGCCCATCCTCCGCTAGTGATGTTGTGGCTGGCGTTCTGGTGGAAGTTCAGCGCCTTCACTCCGGCGGTCACGCGGACCGCGATGCTGATGGTGGCAGCCTTTGCCCTGCTGGGCTTGTGGCGCCTGGCGCGCGATGTTGCCGGCCAGGCAGTCGCCGTTGCCACTGTGCTCTGCACCGCGCTATATCCGGTGTTCTTCGCCCAAAGCTCAATGGCCCACCTCGACATGATGGCGGCCGCGTTCACTTTTTGGGGGCTCGCGATGTATGTAGAGCGGCGGCCGGTCGCCACCATTGTCTTCTTCGCGCTGGCGCCGATGGCGAAGGAGACGGCCATTGTCACTTCCATGGCGTTGCTCGTGTGGGAGCTGCTATGTCCTCTGTTTCGGGTGCCCCGTTCCAGCCCTCATCTGCCTACGGCAGGGCAGGCCCCGGGTGAAGTTCGTAGCCAGCCATCCTTCTGCTTCTATTCGAGCAAACGCCATGCGCTGTCGTTTCTTCTTTGTCTGGTGCCGCTGCTGCTCTGGTTTGCCTACCATCATCACCGCACCGGCTACTATCTCGGCAACCCATACTATCTCCGCTACAATCTCCAGGCCACGCTCACTCCGCTGCGCATTCTGCTCGCGCTCCTGATTCGGCTCTGGCACGTCCTGGGATATCTGAATCTCTTTCTGCTCACCCTGGGCGCGCTGTTTGCCATGACGCAGCCGCCCCTGCTGGAGGCCGACGGCACTCTCCGTCCGCGCATCGCGATCAGCGTGCAGCTCGCCTTTGCCGCGGTTCTGCTGGTGAACATGCTGGCTGAATCGGCCTTAGGCGGCGCCGTTCTCGCCCGTTACATGCTTCCGGTTGTGCCGCTGGTGATTCTGGTGTGTGTCT
>Ga0181531_10002183_pt1 | contig 12252 bp, 6 predicted proteins | sample PEATcosm2014_Bin_38_FD_119743 | JGI IMG/M metagenome (GOLD analysis project Ga0181531, IMG submission 119743) | Peatland microbial communities from MTU Mesocosm Facility, Houghton, MI, USA - PEATcosm2014_Bin11_10_metaG | ecosystem: Environmental > Terrestrial > Soil > Wetlands > Peat | place... | reverse complement strand
CCTCTTCTTCTTATTCCGATCCTTCTTCTCCATGAACCCCGACTTTTTGGTTCTAAGCATCGGCCCCCCCGGCTGCCCAAACGCGCTCGCCCCGCCCGACATCAGATTCTTCATCAGTTTCATCTTCCCCATCATCCCCATGCCGCCCACGGCTCGCATTGCGTCCCGGGCCCCCTCGAAAGTCTTGATCAATTGCCCCACCTCATTCAGCGGCACCCCGGCTCCCGCCGCCACTCGCCTGCGCCTCCCCGCATCCAAAATCTCCGGCTTCTTCCGCTCCCCCCGCGTCATCGAGTCATAAATCGCTTTCATGTGCGACATCTGCTTCTCGACATCGCCGTCGTCCATATTGACCTGCTTCGTCAGATCGCTCATCCCGGGAATCATGCCCATGACTTTGCCGATGGGTCCGAGCTTTTTGATCTGGGTCATCTGCGCCATGAAATCGTCGAGCGTGAATTGCCCTTTCTCCATCTTCGCCGCGAGCTTGGCCTGCTCCTCGGCATCCACTTTCTGCTGGGCCTCCGTCACCAGCCCGATGATGTCCCCCATCCCCAAAATCCGCGAGGCCATCCCATCCGGCCGAAATTCTTCCAGCGCATCCAATTTCTCCCCAACCCCAAGGAATTTGACCGGCTTTCCCGTAACCATCTTTGCCGAAAGCAGCGCTCCGCCGCGGGTATCGCTGTCCAGCTTGGTCAGGATCAGTCCGTCGAGTTCCAATTGTTCGTTGAAGGCTTTGGCGCTGTTCACCGCGTCCTGGCCGCTCATGCTGTCCAGAACCAGGTAAATCTGCTGCGGCTGAAGCTGGCTGTTGATCTCCCGCAATTCCGCCATCAGCGGCTCATCGACGTGCAACCGCCCGGCCGTGTCCAGAATAACCACATCCAAGCCGCTCGATTTCGCCTGCGTCACCGCCGCCCGGCAAACCGCCACCGCCGCCCCGCGCCCAACCGTTCCATGCTCCCCGATCTTCGAATCATCCGCATAAACCGGCACCCCCACCTGCTGCCCAATCACTCGCAATTGCTCCACAGCCGCCGGCCTCTGCAAGTCCGCCGCCGCCAGCAGGGGATGATGCCCTTTGCCCACCAGATATTTGGCCAATTTTCCGCAGGTCGTGGTTTTTCCCGAACCCTGCAACCCGCACATCATGATCAGCGTCGGCCCCGGCTGAACGAAGTAAATCCGCGTATCCACCGGCCCCAGCAGATTCAGCAGCTCGTCGTAGCAGATTTTGACCATCATCTCGCCCGGCCGGACGCTCTTGATGACCTCCTGCCCAATCGCCTTCTGAATCACATGGTCAATGAAATCATTCACCACCTGGACATTGACATCCGCTTCCAATAGCGCGGTGCGCACCGAGCGCATGGACTCCCGGATATTTTCCTCGCTGATTCGGCCCCGCCCGGAGAGCCCTCGGAAGACCCCGGTGAATTTGTCGGTTAGCGCGTCAAACATCGTGCTCGATAGTTTAGCATCAAGATTTACTTGGCCACAGCTTTTTCAATAACCCGGTTTTTTTCGAGGGTTTTTCCCCGACGATCCAGGCATTAAGCGTGTGCTGCCAGCGCCGATACTCCCCGAGCTGCGCTTTGGAAATCGGAATCCCCATCCGATGCGCCAATTGCCACGCCAGCGGCGTTTTCTCCGGCATGTGCCGGCGAAGAGCTTCCTCTTCCTGACGGGCAAGAAGGCTCAGGTATCGCAAAACATGGTTGCGCAGCGGCAAATGGTCCGTATATCGCCATTCGTGGTCGATCGGCACCAGGCTGTCGCCGACCACAATGAGATTTCGCGGCTGGCAGTCAAAGAACTCGGGTTTCAGCGCCGAAGCGTAAAGATCATCCGATTTCTTTTCGATCAAACCATTTTCCACGACGAAATCGAGCCAGCGGGAAAGGCCGGAGATCATCCCTTCCCAATCCCGGCTTTGAATCGCGGCCGCGATTTGCGTCTCCAGTTGCGGTCCGGGTTGGTACGGCTCATCACAGGGAGAAAATACAATGTCGATTCCCGCCGGGGGTGTTTCCGGAGTCAATCGAGTTTTGTGTACCGCGATTCGGCCCAGCGAATCGGCGAGGATTTTGGTCTGTGTGTTAAAGCAATTACGCCGTTCCAAAGCGCAGCCGGCGGCTAGCAAGCCGTCATCGGATAGATCCTTGCCGGCCTGGATTAGAAACGAGTTGGATAAATCGGGGACCAGGCCGTTGCGGTGGAGGGCGGGCCAGATTCGCCGCTCGTCGGCCGGGAATGCGGTGATCGCGCCGTCGTGAACCGGATTGATCGTGCGAAGAATCGCGCAGGGGTCGAAGGATTGGGTCTCGAAGGCTTTTTGCGTGAGTACCCAGCGGGGGAGTTTGTAATCCGGGAACGGATATTGGAAACGCGGATCGGGAAATTCGGCTTCAGCGAGCAGTTGAATCAATTCCGATCGGCCGCAGGTTTTCGGGCTGTTTTTTTCGTAGCGCGATTGGATCCCGTCGAAGGGTCGCCCGGTGTGGTCTTCGGGGGCGGAGCAGAAATATTTCAGCCCCAATTGATTTTCGATGGCGATGATCAGTGTCCCGCCGGGTTTGAGTAATGATCGGGCCAGTCGCAGGCACGCCAGTAGCGGCGCTTCCGATTTGAAAAAGACGGGGGCGTATTCGAGGACGCCGATGAGCGTGACGATATCGAATTGTTCGCCCGTGGGGAGCTGCTCGAAATGGCAGGAAACGACGCGGACGTTCTCCAGCGTGCGGACTCGAGCGGCGGCGCATGCGGCGCGGGTGGGGCTGCCTTCAACGGCGCAGACTTCAGCCCCGGTTTCGCCGAGCTGGCGGGTGATAGCACCGCAGCCGGCGCCCAGTTCGAGAATCGTGGAATCGGACGGGAATTTCAGATGTCGCAGAAGGTTATGCCGCCGCGGGGAGAAGTGATACATCGTCGGCCAATCGGATATTTGCCGGGCCAGCGATTTGGAGAGGCAGGAGATATCCTCCGTCTGCCGCAGGATTTCCAGCATCCGTTTTTCGAGGTCGGCGCCGTCGCTGTAGTCGAAATGGCGGTGGGAGGGATGGGTCCAAACCCGGGAATCTGGATCGAATGTGAATCCGCGCATAGGACGTCGGAGGCGGATGTTAAGCGCTCGGGGCGGTTACGACCACCAGAAACGCGGCAGCGAGGTGCAGGTGAACCACAGGAGGGATCGGATATTGGCGGTGGTGCGTTTTCGTTCGTTGGCTCGGCCGCGTTCCCAGTGTTTGAGCCATCGGACGCCCAGGACGCCGAGGCGGAGGGGGATGTCCAGCGTGGTGACCAGCTTGTAAAACCAGGCCGAGGTTCGCCCGTGGTGGATTCTGAGATATCGCGCCCAGCCGCAGAAATAGCCCCGGCTGACGAGGTTCCGATTGGCGCGGGAACTGACGCGTCCTAAATGGCGGATTTGCGCGGTGGGGAGATAGTAAATGGTTCCCAGCGGGGCGAGGCGGGCGCAGAGGTCGACATCTTCGACGCCGAATTCGTACCCTTCGTCGAATCCGCCGCATTTCTCGAAAGCGCTGCGGCGGATGGCGAAGCAGGCCGCGTCCAGCTGAGGCACCGGACCTTCGCGGCCGGCGTCGCGCCCGCCTTCGCGATAGGCGCGATACGACCGTCGCGAGCCGCGGGTCCATTTAATTAGATGGACCGAATGCAGCAGCGCACTGAGGTTCGGCAAATTTCGGCCCGAGCTGTGCGGATTTCCATTGCTGTCCAAAGTCCTGGGTCCCACCGCAATCGCGTCCGGATGCTCCCGGAGATACCGCACCAGCGTTTGCAGCGACTCGTCGAGGACGACCGTGTCGTTATTCAGCAGAATCAGAATCGGCGCCTCGGCAAGTTTGGCCGCCTGATTGTTGGCGCGGGCGAACCCGACGTTTTGATCGTTGCGGATAAGACGAACCTGGGGGAATTCTTCGGCGACCATCTCCGCGGAGGCGTCGGCGGAAGCGTTGTCCACGACGATGGTCTGCGCGCGCAGGTCGCCGCGGTTGGCTTCGATGGAGTCCAGAAGACTCCGCAGCATCTCCTTGCCGTTCCAATTTACGATCAGGATTGAGACATCCGCCGTCAGCGGGCTGGATAATTTGGGTGCGGAATCCGCGTCCGAGAGCGATTGCTCGAGGGGTTTAAGTTGGGCCGCGGAGTTCAACGTATAGACTCCAACGTGGGAGTAACCCCCTTTATTTTGCGAAAATTCAACTTCCCCATCATAGTACAACTCGGGCCTGGAAGGGAGCCACGTCAAATATAACTACCGAGTCGAATTGCAGCGTGGGTGCGCCACGGCGGCCCCCCGGGGCGTTGATTGCGGAAAACGGACCGATTACCCCAATAAAGCCGCATTTTAGCGCCGGCGTGGGGTGGCGGCCTGCCGCGCGAATTTCTTTCGTTATGGGCTGATTTTTGGTACCGTTACAACCCCATGCACTGTCCTTTTTGTGACGCTGAAAAGGAGAGTTTGAAGGTCATCGACTCCCGCACCTGTGACGGGGGGCGGTCGATCCGCCGTCGCCGCGAATGCACGGCCTGCGAAAAGCGATTCACCACCTACGAAAAGATCGAACAAAACATTCGGGTCAGCGTCGTGAAAAAAGACGGACGGCGGGTTCCCTGGGACCAGAAGAAGATTTACTCGGGTTTGGAGCGGGCCTGCTTTAAGCGTCCGGTTCCGCAAACCGAGCTCCAGCGGATTGTGGATGAGGTGGAAGAGGAGATTTTTAAGGCGTTTGATCGCGAAGTTCCGTCCGGGGAAGTGGGTCGGCTGGTGACGGAGCGGCTTCGCCGAGTGGATCAAGTCGCCTATGTGCGATTCGCCAGTGTCTATAAACAATTTAAGACGCTGGAGGAGTTGGTGGACGAGGCGCGGGCCGTCATCGATGCGCGGAGATACGAGGATCCGACGCAGGGACGGCTATTTATCGATGTCCAAAGCCCGCGGGCGGCGGATTCGGATGGGGAGGCAACGCCTCCCGCACCTGGGTCTGGCAAGCGGAAAAAACGGGTGGTTTCCGCGCCGACGGAGCCCTCTTCCGCGCTGACTTCCGAGGTTTAGTGTGGGGTGGGTCGAGGAAATGGCCCATGGCGGCGCCGTGGGCGCTGTGTGTGCGAAACCGACCCGTTGCCACAGGTTTAGCGTTGTTCTTCAATAGGTAATCAAGCCCAGCGGCTCACTGGTCCGATAAAAGCTGGAGGTTTATTTGATGCAGCACCCAAGCCGTCATCGCGGAGCCGTCGGGCGATGGAAATCGCCTCGCGCAGGCGTTCTAACCGCGATTCTGGCGGCGTGGGGCCTGCTAAGTCCGCTGGGATGCTCGACCCCCCCGACGCCTCCCCCGACCGCACAGTTGCCTAAATGGCCGACGTTGCCGCTGGCGAAGGTGCCCGAATTCATGCACGGGACGATCCAGGAGCGCGTCCGTTTCGGTGGTACCGAGCCGATGCGCGTTTATGGGTATTCGGTCGTGGTCAATTTGCACGGGACCGGCGACAGCACGGCCGCGTCGTGGGTGCGCGAATACATCGCCAAGGAAATGCTGGTGCATGGGTTTGGCAGCGCGCAGATGCACACCTATGCGGATATGACGCCCGAAGAGATTTTGGATGATAAGCGAGTGGCGATCGTGATCGTGGAGGGACGGATTCCCGTCGGTGTGCATGAGGGCGAGCGGTTTGACGTGATCGTTCACGCGTTGCCGCATAGTTACACGACCAGTTTGGCCCATGGCGAGCTTTATGAAACCCCCCTGAGCGAACATGGATTGCAGGATCCGTTTGGGACTGGCGCTCATCCCGAGGCAGTGGTGGCGGGGGGGCAGGTATTTGTGAATCCGGCCTATGCGCTCAGCGAGGGAAATCCCAGCGTCGCCGGCGCGCGGGCGAGTTTGCGGACGGGTGTGGTGCTGGACGGCGGGTTTGCGAAATTCACCAGGCCGATTGATTTGCAGCTTCGTCAGCCGCAGGCAAGCACCGCGCGCCGGATCGAGGAGATCATTCAGCGGCGCTGGCATGGTTCGTCGCCGATCGATCCCAGTGAGGATCGCAGCAAGGTGGTGGCGGCGGCGCAGGATGAAGGACTGGTGCAGGTTTACGTTCCGGATGATTACAACGGCGATTGGAAGCATTTCATCGGCGTGGTTTCGCATTTGTATATGGACAATTCAGAGCAATTCACGATCGCCAAGGCGACGGAATTGGTCGCCGAGGCGCATAAGCCGGGCGCGCCGCTGGCGGATATTTCACTTTGTTGGGAGGGAATGGGAGAGGACGCCTTGCCGATTTTTGAGCCGCTGATTTCCGATCCCGATCCCAATATCGCGTTTGCGGCGGCGCGCGCGGCGGTGTTTGTCGGGGATGAGCCGGCGCGGCTGGCGCTGTTGCAAATGGCATCCGATGCCGGCAATCCGAATCAATTGGACGCGGTTCGGACCCTGGGCGCGCTGCCGAGCACGCCGGAGATGCGGCATATGCTGCGATCCCTTTTGGACAGCGATCGCGCCGAAGCGCGCATCGAGGCGTATCGCATTTTGGCGAATTCGGGGGACGCGGACGGGGTTATTACACGGGCCATCGGGGACAATTTTTTCCTGGATATTGTCGAGAGCGACGGACCCCCGATGGTTTATGCGACGACGACCGGCGTGCCCCGGCTGGCCATTTTTGGGCATGATTTGCAGCTGGACACGCCGGTGACCTTTATGGCCATGGATAGTCGATTGAGCATTTCATCCAGCGATGATACGTCGCTGCTCACGTTGTTTTACCGTGATCCGCAGCTTTTGCAGCCCAAGGATGTGCTGAGCCATAACGATTTGGCGGAGATTTTGGCGCGGCTCGGAGGCGAGGGACCCGACCCGGACGATGCGTTCAATTTTAATTTCAACGACGTGGTCGCGGTTGCGCAGCAGCTGGTGGCCTCGCACCATGTTTACGGCACGCGTCTATCCGGGGAGAAGGTGGCGTGCATATTCCAATTGGAGCATCAGCAATTGGAGGCCGATCAGTGGAACAGCGTTCCCAAGAACAATCCGGCGGGTCGCCCGCAGGGGACGCAAACCCAGACCCCGCAGGCGAGTCCCGCGGCGGCTGGGCAGCCGGCGGCGGGGGGGTCATGAGAGCCGCGGCACGGGCAAATTGCGCTGGGTGGACGGGGAGCAGGGCGAACTATATTATTGCCGCTGGCCGAGGACATGATGTCCCGGCTGGTTTGACAGCGGTCAGGGAGGACCGAACCACATGCGCCTGAAAAAACTCATCCTTCATGGTTTTAAGAGCTTTGCCGATCGGACGGAGTTTGTCTTCGATTCTCCGATCACGGGGATTGTCGGGCCCAACGGGTGCGGCAAATCGAATGTGGTCGACGCGGTCAAGTGGGTGCTCGGAGAGCAATCCGCCAAGAGCCTGCGCGGCGACGCGATGCTGGATGTGATTTTTAATGGGTCCGCGGCGCGCAAGCCGGCGGGAATGTCGGAAGTGGTGCTGGTATTTGAGAATCCGGTTCGACCCCAGGGCGGGCGCGCCGTGAATCTGGAAACCGATGAAGTCGCCGTGGGGCGCAGACTCTTTCGGGATGGAACCAGCGAATATCAACTCAATAATGCGCCGGCGCGGCTGAAAGATGTGCGCGAACTATTCCTGGATACCGGCATCGGCGTCGATGCTTACAGCGTGATCGAGCAAGGCCGCGTCGCCGCCATGCTCGAGGCGAACCCCGAGCAGCGGCGATTGATTTTTGAAGAGGCCGCGGGGATTTCCAAATTCAAGGCCCGCAAAAAAGAGGCGGAGCGAAAACTAGAGAAGGTGGACGCCAATCTGCTGCGCGTCGGCGATATCGTCGAGGAGACCGAGAAGCGCCTGCGCAGCGTGAAAATTCAGGCCGGCAAGGCCCGGGTGTATCAGGAACATTCCGTGCGCCTCTCGGAATTGCGGCTGAATTTCAGCCTGCATGAATATCACACCCATGCAACTTCGCTCAAGGAATTGGAATCCGCGGGGGAGGACGCGCGGTTTCGACTCGACGACGTGCAGGGGGATCTGGCCAAGGCGCAAAACGAACTGGCGCAGAAGAAGGATTCCCTGGAAGCGCTTTCGCAAACGCGGCAACGGCTGGAATATCAGCAGGTGCAGGCGCAGGCGCAAGTGCAATCGGCGCGGCAGCGGCAGCAATATGCACAGCAGCAACTGGAGCAGATGGCCGAGCAGGCTTTGGGATTCGAGCAGGATCAGACCCAGATCGCCGCGAAGCTTCAGGAAATAGCCGCGGCCCTGGAAAGCGAGAATAAGTCGCTGGCGGCGCTGACGGCGGAATTGGAGGAACATCGCGGGCTCATCGAGGAGCGGCAGCAGTCGTTTGCCGATGGCCAACTTCAACTGAATGCGGCCGCGCAGCAAATCGAGCAACGGAAGACGGAGATTCTGGATTTGATGCGGAAGCTGGCCTCGGTCGGCAGCCGCATCGGCGCGATTGAAATTGAACGCAAGAATCTGGGGGCGCAGCAGGAACGCCTGTCGGGCCGTCGCGGGCAAGTCGAGCAGGAACTGCAGGTGCTGCAGGCCGCGGCCGGAGCGTTGACGGGCAAATTGGAAGCGGTGGCGGCGAAAATCGCCGATCAGCAGCGGCATCTGGAAGAGCGCCGCGCCGACGCAACGGCGCTGGGGGCGCGGATCGCCCAGGTCGGCGAGCTTTTGGGCGGGGCCAAGGAACATCGCTCGGGCCTGATTTCCCGCCAGAATTTGCTGCGCGATTTGGAAGCGCGCCGCGAGGGCGTCAGCGAAGGGGTCAAATCCGTATTGCGCCAGAGGGAGACGCGCTTCCCGTTCATTCGCGGTTTGGTCGCCGATGTGATGAGCGTCGATGTGGAATATGCGACGATCGTCGAAGCGGCCCTCGATGGGCGCGATCAATGGTTGATCACGCACGACTCCCCGGCCGCGCTGGCGGCGCGCGAATCGCTGGAAGAACTAGAAGGGCGCGTGAATCTGCTGTGCGCGGATCGGCTGTGCGCGCGCGATGATTCGTACGACTGGTCCCGCCATGGGCAGGCGGTGCGGCCGGTCATGGGGCTGGTGCGTTTCGCCGCCGGCGACGAGCCGATCGTGCGGCATCTGCTCGGACGCACGATGCTGGTCGAGGATTTGGCGGCCGCTTCGCAAATGCTTTCGGAAGGACCTGCGGGGTATCAATATGTCACGCGGGCCGGCGAGATTTTGGGCGACGGCGCGCTGCGGGCCGGCCCCCTGACCGCGGCAATGGGTTTGCTTTCCCGGCGATCGGAATTGGAAGCGCTGGGGGCGCAGATTCTGGATGTCGATTCCCGGATCGAACAGCTCGGGAATCAATTGGCCGAGGGGACCAGTCAGGCGCGATCCCTGGATGAGCAAGTCAGTGCGTTGCGAACCGCCATTTATCAGTCGAACACGGAGAAGGTCGAGTGGAATAGCGCCGCGGCGCAAAACTCGGATCGACAAAGCGCGCTGCGCCGCGAATCGGCCGTGCTGGAACGCGAGCTGGCGGCGCTGGCGGCGCAAATGGAACGATTGGCGGCGGAGGAATCGGAATTGACCGGGCGGCAGCGCGAATTGGAAGTCAGCCAGCAGAGGGCCGGAGATGAAGTTGAGGAATTGACCCTCGGGCAGACGGCGCTGGCGGAGGAATTGCGACAATTGGGCGAGCAACTGACCGCTTCGCGCGTCCAGCTCGGGCAGGTGCAGGAGAAGCAATTGGCCAGCCGGCAGGCCGTGCAGAGGCAGACGGCGGCGCAAGGCGAATTGCGCGAACAACTCCAGCGGCTCGATCGATCGGTCGCCGCGCTCGGTGATCGACGCCAGCAAGTGGAGCGGGAAATGCAAGCCGCCGCGGCGGCGGAGGCTGGGCTCATGCGGGCCGCCGCCGAACATGAAGCGCGCGTGAAGGAACTGGCCGGGCAGATTGCCGAAGCCAATGCCGTGGTGGGTGAATTGACGCAGAAAGTCGAATCGGCGCGCTCCAGCCGCGATTCGATCGAGCGGGAACTGCATGAAGTGGAATTGAAATTGGGCGAGCTTCGCGTGCGCCTGGAGACGCTGGCTCAGCGGACGCTGGAGGAATTGCAATTGGATTTGCCGGCGCGGTATGCGGAGCTTTGTTCGGGCCCGGCGCCCTATCAGCCCGCCGAGATGGATTGGGACGCGGTTTCCAATGAGATCAAGGAGTTGCGCGAAAAGATCCATCGGCTGGGGAACGTGAATGTCGAAGCCATCGACGAACAAAACGAATTGGAACAGCGCCAGCAATTCCTAAACGCGCAGGTTTCCGATTTGACCAGTTCCAAGACGCAGCTTCAGCAATTGATTGGCGAGATCAATGTCGAGAGCGGCGTTCGCTTTGAGCAGACGTTTAATGCGGTGCGCGAATATTTTCAGGGGATGTTCCGCAAACTGTTTGGCGGGGGCAAGGCGGATATTTATTTGGAGACCGAGCTCGATCCCCCGAAGAATGCGCCGCCGGTGATCGGGCCGGATGGCCAGGAGATGCCCGCGGGCAAGATCAAGGTGGATATTCTGGACGCGGGGATTGAGATTATCGCCCGCCCGCCGGGAAAACAGCCGGTGACGATCAGCCAATTGTCCGGCGGTGAAAAGACGATGACGTGCGTGGCGCTGCTGATGAGCATTTTCAAATCAAAACCGAGCCCGTTTTGCATTTTGGACGAAGTGGACGCCGCCCTGGACGAGGCGAACAATCAGCGCTTCAACATGATCGTCCAGGAATTTTTGGAACAGAGCCAGTTCATCATCATCACGCACTCCAAGCGCACGATGCAGATCGCCGATGTGCTCTATGGCGTGACGATGCAGGAGCAGGGGGTTAGCAAGCGCGTCGCGGTGAAATTCGATCAGGTCGATTCGCAGGGTCGAATCGCCGAGCACGCGGCCGCTTAGATCTGCTCCAATGGTTCCGGTTCGGGTTTGGCGTCCACCAGCGATCCGAATTTCCCCACCTGCGGCCAGATGGACGTCGTCGCAAGCACCACCAGAATCGTCCCAATTCCCCCGCCCACGACGGATACCACCGTCCCGAACAAACGCGCGGTCAAGCCGCTTTCAAATCCGCCCAGTTCGTTGCTGGCTCCGATGAAGATGTTGTTCACCGCCGAGACGCGGCCGCGCATGGAGTCGGGAGTCAGCACTTGTACCAGGGTATGCCGGACCAAAACGGAGATGTTGTCAAAGGCGCCGGCCAGGAAGAGCATGACGATGGACAGCCAGAAATTCCTGGAGAGGCCAAAGACGATGGTTGCGACGCCAAAACCGGCCACCGCCCAGAGCATGGCGCGGCCGGCCCGTTTCATCGGCGGGATGTGGGCGACGAGCAGACCCATGCACAGAGCCCCGATCGCGGGCGCGGCGCGAAGCCAGCCGAATCCGACGGCGCCCACATGGAGAATATCCTTGGCGAAAATAGGCAGGAGATAGGTCGCGCCGCCCAGCAGCACGGCGAACAGGTCGAGCGTGATCGTGGCCAGAATGATCTTGGTGTTATAGACGAAGCGGATGCCGGCGATGAGGCTTTTGAGCGTCGGGGGTTCCTTGGAATGCGAACTGGAACGCGGGCGCAGTCCCGCAAGAGAAACCGCGAAGACCACCGAGCCGATCGCGGACACGACATACGCCGCCGGGACCGAGAATCGTACGATAATTCCTCCCAGGGCGGGCCCGGCGGTGGCGGAGGTTTGGAACGCCATGCTGTTCCAATTGACTGCATTGGCAAAATCGTGCGGCTCGACAAGGCTGGGCATGAGCGCCGAGCGCGCCGGCCACCCGATGGCCTTGCAAACGGCGGCGACCAGGAGGATGGCGTACATAGCGCCGATGGGACCGCGCGAATGCGAGATCATCGCCAGCCCCGCCACGCACAGGCCGCGCACGGTTTGCGAGAAAAGGACGATTTTTCTGCGGTCGAATCGATCGGCGAGATGTCCGGCGGGCAGCGCCAGAAGAATAATCGGGGCCGCCGACACCAGCCCCACCCAGCCGAGCGACATCGGGTTGCCGGTTCTGGAATAGATATCCCACCCGACCGCCACTTCGAGAATCTGATCGCCGATGACGGCGACGATCCACCCGGCGAGGTAGGCGCAAAAGACCGGGTAGCGCAGGGCGGCGTAAGGATCGCGATTTTTTTTGGGTGCTATGAAATCGGGCATACGCTGCCGCCTCACCCTTTTGCTGCCGGCGAATCGGCCAGGG
>Ga0181531_10002182_pt1 | contig 12252 bp, 14 predicted proteins | sample PEATcosm2014_Bin_38_FD_119743 | JGI IMG/M metagenome (GOLD analysis project Ga0181531, IMG submission 119743) | Peatland microbial communities from MTU Mesocosm Facility, Houghton, MI, USA - PEATcosm2014_Bin11_10_metaG | ecosystem: Environmental > Terrestrial > Soil > Wetlands > Peat | place... | reverse complement strand
TCCGGTGACGGATGGGGATCGCTATTGAACCACTGATCAAGAGTCGAGTGTTGGGAGTTACCACGTTCGTCCCAACTAATAGGTTATGTCCGTCTCCAGTGCGTTCAATCCCATTTTGTATCGGCAATAACAAGGAATGGAGGAATAAGTGAGTTATGATAACTGCAAGCTGCGACTGGTTTTTTACATATTAGGTGGAGCGGGCAGACAGGGTGAGCCGCCAAGATATGGCGCATACCCCCAGCTCTCCCGGGCACATGAAACTAATCAGGTGCATTCTTGCCATCGCGGTAATCAGTCCGTGGGCATTGGCCACAGTATCGGCGGCAGACAAGCCGGCTGCGACGCCGAGCGCGCTCGACGATGACTCGTGCCTGCAATGCCATTCCGACAAGACCCTGACCAAGACGGACAAGGCGGGCAAGGAGGTCTCGCTGTTTGTGGATACTGCGGTGATCAAGGCCTCGGCCCACAGCGCGCAAACGTGTGCAGGATGCCATTCGGACCTTACGGAAAACCATCCTGATGAGAAGATCGCGGCGAAGCCGGTGGATTGCCGGGGATGCCACGAATTGCAATCGGTAAGCTACGAGAAGAGCGCGCACGGCATCGCGCTGAACCAGGGAAATAAATCGGCGCCAAATTGCGTGGATTGCCACGGCGCCCATGCTGTGCTGGCACCGACTTCGCCTGCCTCGTCGTTGTATTTCACCCATCTGGCGCAGACGTGCGGGAGTTGCCACGGGCAGGAATCGCAGGACGTGCAGGCGAGTGTGCACGGGCGCGCCGCGGCGAAGGGGGAACGCGAATCGGCCACGTGCGTGGATTGCCACAACGATCACCAGATGGAATCGCTGAAGGGCGCATCTTCTTACAAGATTTCGATCGAGATATGCAGTAAGCCCCCGGGGATGGAATTTGAAACCAGCCCATGCGCCGAGGCAGGACCCATTTCGCAGCTTAGTCAAATCTGGAACAAATCAACCAACAACCAACCTATGAAGAAACTACTCGCAATCACCCTCGCCATCACGGCGCTCGCCACCTGGTCCGCCCGGGCGGACGATGCCAAGACCCTCTACGACGCGAAATGCGCCAAGTGCCACGGGGAAGACGGCAAAGGGCAGAAAGTCATGGGCAAGCATCTGGGCTGCAAAGATTACACTGATCCGAAGGTGCAGGCGGCGCTGACCGACGATGCGGCGATCAAGGCGACCAAAGAGGGTCTCACGGACCCGACCGGGAAAGTGCTGATGAAGCCCGAGCCGACGTTGTCTGACGATGACGAGAAGGCGCTGGTGGCTTACATGCGGACGTTCAAGCCGTAAGGCTGGCGATTTCGTGGGAGTGCGGAGGCGAAGTTCTGATGCCGATCAAACGCGGCAGCCACGGCAGAACGGCGGTAATCCGTGATCCGCAGGCGCAGTATGCGCACTCTACGAACCGGCCCCGGGGGAAGTGACTGGGATAGACTGAAAATAAGGGCGGGGTCGTGGCGCTGGGAGCCAGTTTTTGGGGTCAAAATGGCATAAAACATGCGTGATTAGGCGTAGTTTTACCCATAGCCGGACCACGCCAAGCCAGATTCTCTAAAAACCAGGATGTATCAGAAATCTCATAGAAGGAAGCGAGGCTACACGCTCGTCGAAATTATGATTACGGTGGTCATTATCGCGATGCTGGCGGCCATCGCCATTCCCGGCTGGTTCCGCGCCCGGAAGCGCTCGCAGGCGGGGCGTATTCTGGAGGACTTGGTTCAACTGGATCATGCGACCGACGAATACGCGATCGATAACGCCAAGACGACGGGGATGAATCCGACCTTCTACGATCTCCGTAATTACCTCAAAACCAGCACGATCCTCTACACAACCGGGGCTGATCTCTTTGGGGACAGTTATGGGCCATATACCGTCGATTCCATCGTAGATGTGCCACTTCCGGCATATACATCCCTTTCCGACGTGGCCCCGATCGTATTCTGGTCGCCATTCCCAATCCAATAGGCTGGCGCACGGGCCTGGACCCAAGTGAGCGGGCCAGTTTCGGCTTGTCATTCTTGAGACGGGACTCGCAATTGCAAGTGGTCCCTGGCATTCATGCGAACCGTGCTCTCGCGAACCGCACTTCTGGCAATTGGCTGTGTGGTCCTGATCTGCGGATGTGCGATTGGGCGGCATCGCCAGCCGGTGGCGCCGGCTGCGCCTACAGGGCCGCAGCGGGTGGGGACGATCGCGCTAGTCAATGAGGACCTGAGTTACGTGCTCGTGGATGTGGGCTCCCTGTACTCGCCGCAGGCGGGGACGGCGCTGAAGAGCTTTTCCGGGGGAGCGGAGACGGCGATCCTGGCGGTGGATCCCGAGAAGCAACGCCCGTTTATCGTGGCGGATATCATCCGGGGGAATCCGAAGGTGGGGGACGAGGTGCGGGAGTGAGGGGATTGCTGATTGATGATGTCAGATTGCTGATTTGAAATATTTGCGCCTTCGGCGGTTTTGAGGATGCAGCGCCAGCGAAAAATGTACGCAAACTGCGAAAATTCTCGTGGTTGGTAGTACAAGATCGCAAAAAGAGGGTTCCATCCCATCGCCAAGGCTACGGGGAGAGGGCCGGCCGTGTGCGGCCGGTGTAAGCGATGGCTCGGATACAAATTTAGCAGTAGATGCGGCTAATGGGATTCCTCGGCGGGCATATTGGCAGACCAGAACATGGAGTGGACCAGGCGCTCGTTGGTATGGCGAAGGCGGCGGGAGACTTCCGTGAGGAGGCGGGCGGCGATTTTGTAACCGATATCCGGCCGGGTGGCCATGAAGCCACGGAGAGTGACATCGGGGGTGACGGCGAGGCGGACCTCGCCCATGGCGTAGACGCTGGCGGTGGCGGTGGATTCGTCGAAGAGATTCATTTCGCCGAAGAAGCCGCCGGGGCCGATGCGGGCGAGGAGGACCTCGTGGTCCTTTGAGAGGCTGCGGACGTGGACGACGCCGGTGCAGACGACGTAGAACTCGTGCATGAGAGCGCCCTCGGCGACGATGCGCTCGCGGGGCTCGATGTTCCGGAAGGACCAGATGTTTTTGATGGCGTCAAGTTCACCCTCGGTGAGGTCTTTGAGGATGGAGACATCGCGAAGGAATTGCGTGGGCATAGAGGGAATGGATTGGTTGGCGATTGAATCGGTCGGGAAGTGATTGACAGCCTCTTAGGCGGATTTACGATCAAGGCCGTTAACTAATCACAGCCGTCGAATGTAATCATGCCAGCCGCCCGCAGTGACAGCCAAATCCGAAGCGACTGCGAGAAGCTCGCGGATATCTTCACGGTGCTGCAGCGCTGCTTCCTGATGAATCTCTCGAAGGAGCTGGCGCGTGGGAAGGTTTCCTTTCCGCAATACTTCCTGCTCGGGTACCTGGCGGTGCAGAAGCACCTCACGATGTCGGGGATCGCGGCGAAGATGGGGCATACGACGGCGGCGGCGACGGGACTGGTGGACCGGCTGGAAAAACTCGGCTATGTACGACGCGCGCACGCAAGCGATGACCGGCGAAAGATCGAGGTGCAAATCACACCGGCGGGTCTCTCGCTCGTATCCCAGATCCGCGAGGATATGGTGAACGGCCTTGGCGGGATGATGAAGATCCTCTCGCCCGCCGAGCAGCGGACGTGGGTCCAGGTTTACGAGAAAATTTACGCGTGCATCACGCGACCGAATTCATGAACAAGAATGCAATCCTGACCGCAGGGCTGCTGGCCATAGGGGCCATGGCCTTCGCGCAGCCGGAAGCTCCGGCGCCGCCGTTGAGGCCAATGGAGGACCTCACGCTGGATGAGGCCGTCCAGACTGCCGTGAGGCAGAACCCCGATATCATCAACGCCGAGCAGGAGATCCGACGGACGCGTGGGGTGGTGATGGAGGTGGAGGCGCAGGCGTTTCCGCAAATCACGGTGGGGAACAGCTTCACCCAGGTGCAGAAGCAACTGCTGCTGGACGGCGGACCGCCGACGGGCAGCAGCGAGTCGTCGGGCGGCTCGTCCACATCCGGGAGCGGGTCTGCCACGGCAGCGCCGACACCGCTGCCGAGCAGTTCAAGCGGGGCGGCGTCCAACCCGATGACACAGTCGTGGGATGTGACGGTGACCGTGAGCCAATTGATCTATTCCGGCGGGCAGGTTGCGGCGGCGATCCATATTGCGAAGTACACGCAGGACGCGACGATTTACAGCCTGCGGGATATCGTGGATACGACGATTGCGAACGTGCGGTCGCAGTTTTACGCGGTGCTGCTGGACCGGGCGATCATCGAGGTGCAGGAGGAGAACATCAACCTGCTCCAGAGCCAACTGACCGATCAGCAGAACCGGTTCCAAGCCGGGACGGTGCCGCGTTTCAACGTGCTGCAGGCGGAGGTGGCGCTGGCGAATGCGCGGCCGCAACTGATCCAGGCGCGGGACGATTACGATGTGGCGCTGCTGAACCTGGCGCGGACGCTCGGGATTAATACAAACGAGCTGGGCGGGGGGATGCCGCCGATCAACCCGGTGGGCGTCTTGACCACGGATGAGAAGCCGGAGGCGCTGAACGAGGCGCTGCAGCTTGCGCAGGAGCGGCGGCCATTCCTGAAGGAGCAGCGGGAGCAAATCCTCATCCAGGTGGAGAATATCAAGGTGGCGCTGGCGGGGTATCAGCCGAGGCTGACGGCGGACGCAGGGTACGAGATGCGCAACGACGAGTATTCGAAGTCGCTGAAGGATTACGTGACCGGCTGGTTCTACGGCATCACCGGGAGCTGGAATGTGTGGGATAGCGGGGCGACGTACGGACGGGTGAAGCAGGCGAAGGCGCAACTCGAGGAGGCGAAGACGAGCTATGACGACGCGGTGCGGCAGGTGGACGTGGAGGTGCAGCAGGCGCTCGACCAGGTGCAGGAATCCGAGGATACGATTGTGAGCCAGACAAAGGCGATCGAGGAGGCGCAGGAGGCACTGCGGCTGGCGACGGAGCGGCTGACGGCCGGGGCGGGGACGCAACTGGACGTGCTGAGCGCGCAGGTGGCGCTGACGCAATCGCGGACGACGCTGGTGCAGGCGCAGTACAATTATAATATAGCGATGGCCCAATTCGACCGGGTGACCGCCTCCAATACCCGGTGGGCGGAGTTGTTCCAGGACCCGATGGTGGAGCGGCAGCGGGCCCAGGAGGGACTGCCCAACGGGACGGCGCAAGCGCCAATGCCGCAGGCATCGACCGCGAAGTAGGCGGACGCTTCATCCCGATGAATGTACCGGTCGAGAAATTCCCGGCGCTCGCGCGGCTGACCGGGATGCGGCACGCCTTTCTCTGCCGGGCGCCGGGGCTGGAGGTGCGGACGGACCGGGAGGAGGCACTGGCGCGCCTGGCAGGGTATCACGCGGCGGCGCGGGTGGAGCTGGGGTTTCCGAAGGAGCCGATGGGGACGGCGCGGCAGGTGCACGGGAACCGGGTGGCGGTGCTGAGGGAGGCGGTGACGCAGGAGGCGGCGGAAACGGATGGGCTGGTGACGAATCTGCCGGGATTGTGCCTGGGGGTGTATGTGGCGGATTGTTGCGCGATTTACCTCGTCGATCCGGTAAAGCGGGCGATTGGGTTGCTGCACTCGGGGAAGAAGGGGACGGAGCTGGGAATCGCCGGGCGGGCGGTGGAGGCGATGGTGCGGGAATACGGGAGTGTTCCGGGGGACCTGGTGGCGCAGTTGAGCCCTTGCATCCGGCCGCCGCAGTATGAGGTGGATTTTGCGGCAGATATCCGGCGGCAGTTGCTGGCGGCTGGGGTGGGAGTGGTGGCCGACTGCGGGGCGAACACGGCGGCGGACCCGGAGCGCTATTACTCCTACCGGATGGAAAAGGGACGGACCGGGAGGCTGCTGGCGTTGCTGATGATCGAGTAGATGGGGCGGTTTGGGGCCGATTTGGCAATATGTGTGCGGGTTCCGGCAAGGCAGGTTCGGGGTGTGTCCGTACTTTGTGCTTCGCGCCGGGGGAAAAATGAGCGATATTGGGCTTTCGCATGAGGCGCGCTTTTGACGAGGCCAAGCCGGAGCTGCTCGACACGCGGCAACCGGTAAATCGCAAACTGGAGGCAAGCCTCGAGAGCCTGCGGGTATTGAACAAGTACTTTGGGGCATACAGCCTGGTGCGGCACTTCATGAGGCGATGGCTGGAGACGGGGCGGACGTACCGGATGCTGGACCTGGCGACAGGGTTTGGGGATATCCCGCGGATGATCGTAACGTGGGCGCGGAGGCATGGGGTCTCGGTTAAGATCGACGCGGTGGACCGGCAGCCGGCGACGCTGGAGATCGCGCGGCGGGCGAGCACGGCGTACCCGGAGATCCATTACATCCGGGCGGATGCGCGGAACTATTGCGACGCGATGACGTATGACGTGGTGTGCTGCTCGCTGGCGCTGCATCATTTCTCCGAGCTGGATGCGCTGAAGGTGCTGAGGCGGGCGTGTGAGCTCTCGCATGACAAGGTGCTGGTGTCCGATCTGGAGCGGACGTGGTTTACCTGGGCGTGCGTGCAGGCGGTGACGACGGTGGCGGCGCGCGATGAGATGACGCGGCATGATGCGAGGATTTCGGTGCGGCGGGCGTTCTCTTACCAGGAGCTTGGGGACCTGGCGCAGCAGGCGGGGTGGCGGAATTTCGGGCATGCACGGTTTGTGCCGGCGCGGCAGGCGATCTGGATGTGCTCGCGGCATGAGGCGCCGGTGATGGACCTGGGGACGGCGCTGGATTTTGCGACTTAGCGGTCTTCGGCGAGGATGCACAAGGCCAGCGCTTTCACTTTTTTTGAAGCCTCTTCCTCTGAGGCGCCGTAGCACATTACGCCAGGGAGCGCGGGTATTTCCGCGATCCAACGGCCATCGGTCTCACGGTCCAACTCGACGGTGAATTGAGGCATGATTTGATCGGAGTCTGAGCGCATTGGAAATCGACTCAGGTCTATGCCCATGTGACGGCGCCTTTGGGGTCGCGGAGGATGATGTTTTGGAGGAACTCGACGCCTTTGCGGAGGCCTTCGGCGGGGCTCATTAACGAATCCTCGTGCTCGATGGAGAGGACGCCATCGTAGCCGCAGAGGCGGAGGGTGCTGACGAAATCGGTCCAGAAATCGGGGCCGTGGCCGTAGCCGACGGTGCGGAAGAGCCAGGCGCGATTTTTTTCGTCGGAGTAGGGCTTGGTATCGAGGTAGCCGTCGAAGTCGGCGTTGATGGTGTAGAGGAAGGTGTCCTTTGCGTGGACGTGGTGGATGGCGCCGGAGAGTTTGCGGACGGCTTTGACGGGGTCGATGCCCTGCCAGAAGAAGTGGCTGGGATCGAAATTGGCGCCGAGGATGGGGCTGGTGGCATCGCGGAGGCGGAGCATGGTCTCGGGGTTGTAGACGAGGAAGCCGGGGTGGGCCTCGAGGGCGATTTTTTGGATGCCGTGATCGGCGGCGAATTTGGTCTGCTCAGTCCAATAGGGGATGGCGATCTGCTCCCATTGCCAATGGAGGATGGCGAGGTAATCGGGGGGCCAGGGGCAGGTGACCCAGTTTGGGTATTTGGCGCCGGGATGATCGCCGGGGCAGCCGGAGAAGGTGGTGACGACGGGGACATCGATGCGGGAGGCGAGACGGACGGTGGCCTGGAAGACCTGGTGATGCTGGAGGGCGAGTTCGGCATCGGGATGCAACGGATTGCCGTGGCAGGAGAGGGAAGAGACTTCGAGGCCGCTGGCGCGGATGGCGGCGACGAATTCGGCGAGTTTGCCGTCATCGGCGAGGAGCTGGGCGGGTTTGCAATGGGCGTCGCCGGGATAGGCGCCGGTGCCTATCTCGACGCAGTCGCAATTGAGGGAGGCGATGTGAGCGAGGGCCTTTTCAAGAGGCAGGTCCGAGAGGATTGCGGAGAAGACGCCGACTTTCATGAGATGGGGATCCAGTGATTAAACGGATGGGAGGCGAAATGGGACGTAACGGAGAAGGGGGTGGACTTCAAGCCCGGGGGCGGGGAGCATTGATGAAGACTGAAGATGGACGAAGAAATCGACAAAATCCTGTATGAGGCGGATGCGATCCAGGGGCGGATTGAGGAGATGGCGGCGCGGATCACGGAGGATTACCGGGGGAAGGAGCTGACGGTGGTGGCGGTGCTGACGGGGGCGCTGATTTTTACGGCGGATTTGCTGCGACGGATTCCGCTGCCGCTGAAGCTGGATTGTGTGTCGGTGGCGAGTTATCACGGAAATATGGAGACTAGCGGGGAGGTGAAGTTCGATCAGCTATCGCTGCCGGATATCGGGGGGCGGCATGTGTTGATTGTGGATGATATCCTGGATAGCGGGCTGACGCTGGATGCGATCATGGCGAAGTTTCATAAGGAATGCGGGCCGCTTAGTGTAAGGATATGTGTACTGCTAAGTAAGAAGAGGATGCGCCGGAAGGAGATAGCGGCGGAGTATGTGGGGTTTGAGATCGAGGATGAGTTTGTGGTTGGTTATGGGATGGATTACGAGGAGCGGTATCGGAATTTGCCGTTTATTGGGGTACTGAGGTTGGAGGACCACTGATTAAATGGAGGCGGGTAGGTTGATGATAGTATTGTTAAATAAGTGCAAAAATCGGCAAAAGACGGAAGTTAATATGAGGGGGAGGGGGGCTTAATTACCTTAAATCACCTTAAATTACCTTAAACTGCCTCGTTTGTGGGAAGTACAGAGAGAACCACGGATGGACACTGATAGACACGGATATTAAAAGGCAAACTGACGTTGGAAGCAGTCTCTAATTCCAACCTTAGCAGACCGGACTGTGCGGTGCCTAAGGATTTTTTTTGAATAGTTTTGAAGAAGGAGCTTCTTCCGCCCCTGCCGGGGCGTGCATGGTTTGGCTGGTTACCGGGGGCTTGCGCCCCCGGCTAATTTCGGGCTGGCCCTCCGGGCCAAATAGAGCGGTTGTGCGGTCGATCGGAGCAGTCAGGCGGATACTTAGATTGCTTCAATTAGTGGTTGCGAGAGTTTGATGGAACCAGGCGAATTCGGCGGCGATGCTTTTTTCGATGGAAGTGGATTTGAGGGAGTCGGGGAGGACTTGCCAGGTGTAGGTTTCCAACTCGAGATGAGTAAGTGGGTCGCTGGCGAATTGAGTTAGTAAGTTGGGAGTGAGGAGGGAGGCGGTGGAGTTGAGGGGGCCGGAGTTTGTGAAGTGGAGGGGGACGTGGAAGTGGACGCGGACTTCTTCGGCGGCGGAGTTGGGGATGGATTCGAGGGCTTGGGGGAGATCGGGCCAGCTTAGGATTTCGCCGGTGGGGGTGCGGGCTTTGACTTGGTGGAGATAGACGGGTTCGTCGAAGGGGCGGAGGGTGGCGAGGGACTCGGGGGCGGCGTCTGTGCGGAGGGCGGAGGAGATTTGGATTTTTGGGACGCGGATGCCTTGGGCTTCGTAGAGGCGCAGGGATTCGGCGGGGTCTTCGAACTGGAGGGCGGCGTGGCAGGTATCGAGGCAGACGCCTAGGTGATGGCGGATGAGATTTTGCGCGGACGATGCGGGGATGTTGAGTTTTGCGGCGAGTAGGGCGGCGGCGCGGGTGAAGAGGTGATCTTTGAAGAAGGCGATGGTTTCGGGGGTGGTCTCGAGGAGGCAGCCGGGCTCGGGCTCGAGGGTGAGGAGGATGTCGCGAGCCTGGCGTTCGGCGATTCCGGCGCAGTGGGCTACGGAAGCGGTGAGATGATCGAGGATTGGGTCGAGATCGGCGGGGGAATGGATCCAGGGTTTCCAGGAGCAGGGGACGGTGGAGATGGTGCCTGTGGCGCCGGGGGGGATGAGCGCGGCGAGGATGGAGGCGACTTGATTTGTGTAAGCAACGCGCTGGGCGGACCGCCAATCGGGGGCGTAGACGCTTTCTTTGACGGGGGCACCGTGGAAGCGGCCGAAGGGGAAGGCGTTGACGGTGAAGACGTAGAGGTTTTCGGAATGTAGGAAGGCGAGGAGTTCTTCGAGCTGAGCGGGGTCGTCGAGAGTGGCGGCGGCGGCGGCGCTGAGGCGGAGGCCGAGGCCGAAGGATTGGCGGGGGGAGACGAGGTTGCGGACGGCGAGGACGGTGGTGCGGAGGGTGGCGAGGTTATCGGACCAGGACTCGCCGGGGTGGACGTTTAGGCAGTAGGTGAGCATGGGAAAATCCGAAATTCGAAATCAGAAATCCGAAAGGGGTTGGCGCGAGGGACTCGCGCTTTTGGGGGAGGAGTTCTTTTTAGACAGGATTTACAGGATGCAGAAGGATGTGATTCGAGGTCTTCAATTGGGTGCAATTGATTTTAACTTCGAGATCAGAATTTGGACGGTTTGGCTATTTAGGCTTCGTCCATGGGAAGCCGGGTAGGCCGACGACGTTAGAATGCTTGAATAGGTGCGGATATTTAATCAATTTATCGTTGAATAAATGAAGGTCGTTGTGCGGGTTATTAACTGGAGAAAAGCCGCTCATATCATAGGTCGCGGAGACGGACCAACTTTGATCCAAGGCATAAGTGGTCGTGTAATTGTTACGGCTCCATTTTTCTTGTTGAAGAGATCGCGCGGGGAGGTACTCCTCGACGTTCCATCGCTGCATTCCGAGATGGAGTTTCTTGATTTGCGCCTGCCAGAATTCCTTAGAATACGTGGAGGGAGGGGCTGAATGCAGTGAACCCGGCCAGAGGGCGGCGGCGAGCAGGATGGCGTATAAGAGCTGTTTAGTTTGCATGGGGGGATTGAACATTAGGCCGGATATGCCGGATATGCCGGATAGGACCAATGGGACTTATGGGACCAATAGGACCTATGAAGCGGGCGGCAGGATGCTTCTGAAATCAATAAAGCGGGTGAGTGTGGCGAGTCAACCAGTCGCGAGGGACTTGAGGCGGCGGAGGGCGGATTGCATGGCACTCGTGTCGATGCGGGATTCTTCGCGGCGGCGGCCGATGGTGTCGGGGAAGGTGATGGAGAGGTCGCCGCCGAGGTGCTCCTGGAAATCGCGGAGGCCATCGAGGAGGGCGGGGTTTTCGAGCTCGGGATACCAGAGGGGGAAGCCGGACTGGGCGAGGGCGCGGTGTAGGCGCTGGAAGTCTTCGTCGCGGAGCCAGCCTTGGGCGGCGGCGTAGGCGGAATCGAGGGCGATGCCGGTGGCAACGGCGTCGCCGTGGCTGACGGCGAAATTTGAGAGGAGCTCGAGTTTGTGGGCGGACCAGTGGCCGAAATCGAGTGGGCGTGCGCGGCCCATCTCGAAGGGGTCGCCGGCGGTGCGGATGTGCTCGATGTGCAACTGGGCGCATTGCTGGATGAGATGGCGCATGGGGCCGGGCTTGCGCTCGCTGAAGGCGGGGGCGTTCTCGCAAAGGAAGCCGAAGAAGGGGCGGTCGCGGATGAGGGCGACTTTGAAGGCCTCGGCGACGCCGGCGCGCCACTCGCGAGCGGGGAGGGTGGGGAGGAACTGGAAATCGTTGATGACGCCGAAGGGGGGGGCGAAGGTGCCGACGGCGTTTTTTGCGCCGGCGAGGTTGAGGCCGGTTTTCACGCCGATGCCGCCGTCGCATTGGGCGAGGGAGGTGGTGGGGATGCGGATGACACGCAGGCCGCGATGGACTAGGGAGGCGGCGAAGCCGACGGCATCGAGCAATGCGCCGCCGCCGGCGATGATGACGAAGGCGTGGCGATCGAGGCGGAGGGTGAGCATCTCGAGGATGAGGGAGTGGATGGCGGGCCAGTCGTTTTTGATTTGCTCGCCGCCGGGGAGGATGCGGGGTGGGGCGGCGAGATTGATGTGCCAGGCGCGGCACCAGGACCCGGCGGTGGCGGCGAGGCCGGGGGTGGCGGATTCGGCGCCGGCATCGATGAAGAGGATGGCGCGCGGGGCGGTGGCTTCCTTGAGCCGATCAAAGACGCTGTGCAGCGCGGCGTTATCTGGAGAGAAGACGTGGTCTGTGAAGAGGATGGGGAACTCGAAGGGGACGGAGAATTGCTGATTGCTGATGTCAGATTGCTGATTGTCAGAATGCGGCGCCTCCGGCGACGGTAAGGTGGAAAACATGTTCTCTATCCAGAGCTTCGGGGCGGACGTTGATCGATGCGGGAGTTTATGAGTTGGGAGCGGGTTGGAAGATAGGCCTGATAGGTCCCAATAGGACTTATGGAGAGGGGCGCGATTTGCGAGAAATCAATGACTTAAGCGTCTAGCCAGGCTTTGGTGAAGCGGGCGAT
>Ga0181531_10002180_pt1 | contig 12256 bp, 9 predicted proteins | sample PEATcosm2014_Bin_38_FD_119743 | JGI IMG/M metagenome (GOLD analysis project Ga0181531, IMG submission 119743) | Peatland microbial communities from MTU Mesocosm Facility, Houghton, MI, USA - PEATcosm2014_Bin11_10_metaG | ecosystem: Environmental > Terrestrial > Soil > Wetlands > Peat | place... | reverse complement strand
TTTGAGCCGGGCGGCGGAGAAAGCCAGTGCCTGCGCGCGCGGCACCGAGAATTCCAGCGCCCGGATGACCAGCGCGGCGCCCGTGTGCGACCAGACGGGCACCGGCGTTGCCGCGGGCAGGACCAGCTGGCCGCTCGCCTGCACTACCCCGCCGCTGCCGGCCGCCGGCGCAATGTCGCTGCCGGCGCCTCGCAGCACCTGCTGCGCGGCTGCGTCGGGTGCAGTCTTGCCGTCCCACGCGCTGATCGGCCGTGACAGCGGTGCCCCGTCGACGAACTGGTGATAAATATAGTATCCGGTGCCATAGAAGGTGCGCGTATACGCCATGCGGAACGAGTGCTGAAACCCGACCGGCACCCAGCTCAGGTCCGCGCCGTGGGTTTCGGACCAGGTCAGCGCGAACGGATCCGGGAATGGGGCCTGCGGCAGGAACACCGAATCGGCTGTCGGGTGCAGTGGATCGCTGGTGCTGCTCTCCTGCACGATATGATCGACACCATCGACCTCATAGTGCCATGGACTTCCGTGCCAGTGATTGTAGCGCGCGAAGTAGAGTATCCCCGGACCCTGCACATCCAGCGTGACATTGAAGTCATCAGCCTGCTGATACAGGAAGTGCGAGGCATCGGGATTGCCCCCGGCGCGATCATAGGTGCTGCGCATGTAAGAGCGCTCGCCGAGTCGCTGGTAGGCCCAGCGATCCCACATGACATAAGCGTCGGTTCCTGCCGGAATCATCGGCGGCTCGGCGGCGACACACGCCGCGGCGCACGCTGCAGCGGCGACGACGGCGAGCACGCATGCTGCTGGCGTCTTAAGGTTGCGCTTGGCCGGGGCGTGCACCCGCACTAAGATAGCACCCCGACCCGCCAACCCAGGACCGAATTGGTATGAAAGCGTTTATTGCCGCTGCGGCGCTCACCGCTCTGATGGCCGGACCCGTCCATGCCGACTGTCCGTACCCGGCGCCGCCGGAGAAGATCCCGGATGGCAATACCGCTTCCCTCAGCGAAATGATGACGGTCAAGAAGCAGATCTCCGACTACGACGCGACGGTCAATGTCTATCTCGACTGCATCAAGAAGGAACATGACGATGCGGTCGCGAAGGGCGGCGATAAGATGACCGACAAGCAGAAGGAAGACCTGGAGCGCATGGAGTCCTCGAGGCACAACGCCGCCGTGGCCAAGCTGCAGGACATCGCCGACCGCTTCAACGAGCAGGTTCGGGCGTACAAGGCGAAAAACGCCAAGTAAGGACTGAGCGCCCAGTCCGGCGGCTGCGGCCTCGCTAATCCGGCGGATTGTTGGCGCGCAGGAAATCGACCGACGCCTGCAGCATCTGCAGCCGCGTCTCGCTGCGTGACAGCCAGTGGTCCTCGTGTTTCAGCGTCACCAGGTTGACCGGCTTCTTCGCGCGCCGCAGCGCGTCGTACATGAGGTCGCTCTGTTCGTACGGCACTACGGTGTCATCCTTGCCGTGGATCAGTAGCACCGGAACGCTGATCGCGTCGAGGTGCTTGATCGGCGATATCGCGTCCAGCGACGTATCATCCGGCCCGGTCACGCCCATGAAGCGGTCCCAGTAGCGCTGCGCGATGTTGGCCCGGCTCATGTGGTCTTCGTCCACCCACTGCAGCATGCGCTTCAGGTCCGACAGGCCGGCGACCGAGATCGCGCATCGATACACGCCCGGGTCGAGCGTCACGCCAGCGAGCGCCGCGTAGCCGCCGTAACTTGCCCCGACAATGCACACGCGCGCCGGATCGACCATCCCCTGGGCGACCAGGTAGCGCACGCCGTCGGACAGGTCGGTCTGCATCTTGCGGCCCCACTGGCCGAAGCCCGCCTCCATGAACGATTGCCCGAGCCTGGAACCTCGGTAATTCGGTCGCAGCACCGCGTACCCCTGATCCGCCAGCGCCTGTGACCACCAGTCAAAATCCGCCGTGTCTCGCGCGGCCGGTCCGCCGTGCGGCAGCACCACCAGCGCCAGGTTGGTGGCGGGCCGACCGCGCGGCAGCGTCAGGTAGGCTGGAATCTGCAGACCGTCGCCCGCCGCATAGGTAATGCGGCGCACCTCGAGCGGCAGCTTGACGCCCGCGTACACCGCGCCAATCTCATCCGCCGCGTGCCTGTTCATGTCGACCAGTTCGTAGACATAGCCATCGACCGGCCCGTCGACCCGCACCGCGATCTTCATGAAGTCGGCCGCGGCGGACACGAAGCGCAGCCGCTCCTGCGGAAACGCCCGCACGATCGCATCCCAGCGCCGCTGCAGCACCGGGTCGAAGAACACGTAATGCGCCGCGTCGTCCACATAGACGCCGCCGATCATCCGATAACTGCGTCCGTCCTCGATCGGTGAGTCCAGCGCCTTATGCTCCGCCATCGGTGCGCCGAGGGTGCCGTCCTTGAGCGACAGCAGCCGCCACGTCGACTCGCCATTTTCGATACGCTGCATCAGCAGCGTATCCGCATCCGGGCCGAAGCCCAGCAGCTCCGGCACATCGATGGCCTCATGGCCGCCAGCCACCTCCTGCATTTTGCCGTCGCGCCGTATCGATACCGCCCAGCGCTGCGCCCGCTCGTCGTACTCCACCTGCGCCACCACTTCCCCGGCCTCGTCCACCAGCCAACCGCGCGAGGACTGCGACCCCAGGCGCACCAGCTTCTCGCGGCCGCTGTCCAGGTCAACGCTGAACAGCAACGGCTCGGTACGGTCCGAGACGTACATCCCGGGCACGAACAGCACCGTGTGACCAGCGACGTGTCGCACCATCGGCTGCCCCGACAGCACGTTCAGCATGTTGATGTCCTTCAGTTGCATTCCGGAGGGCACCAACCTGATCTTGTGTGCGTCGACGTCAAACACCTGCAGCAGGTACCACTCGTGCTGCATGCCGATGAATCCGAACGGCAACGCGGTCGCCGAGGTCACGATCATCAGGTTGTGATCGTCGGCCCACGCGATCCGACGCAGCTTGTCCTCGCCGATGCGCACGGCGCCGAGCATCTCGTGTTTCGCCAGCGACACGACGTCCAGCAGTCGTGTGTTGCCTTCTGTGCGCACGAATGCGATGCGCGTCCCATCCGGCGACAGCGCGACGTCTTCCAGATGCGGCAGCCGCCCGTATACCTCCAGCGGCACCGCCGGCAGGGAGTTCACCGGCTGACTCAGCGTCGCCGGTTCACTCAGGCTCGCCGGCTCACCCAGCGCGACGCTCGCCAGACTTGACAGAAGCAGCAGCGGCATCGTGCCGGCCAGTGCGAACGCATGACGCATGAGCGGTGGAACTTTGTTTCCAGGGAAATTTAGCGTGACAATTATGACAACCCTGGGCCGTAAGGCCTGGCAGATCCTTTACGATGCAAGCGTGAACCCTCGTCCAACGCCGCGCCCAACGCCGCAAGGCATCCTGGTCGCCGTGGCATTCCTGGCGCTGTACTGCGCCTTCTCCGTGTGGTTCAGCCTCACCCACCGCAGCTGGCTGATGTTCCTGATCGGCGTACTGGCGGCGATTGCCTGCGTCGCCACCGGAAGCATGCTGCGCTGGTCCCGATTCCTGGTATTCGCCCTGAGCATCGGTCTGGCTGCCACCTGGCTCTACTCGATCTATGCGGCTGCCCGCGTCGGCTACTTCGGCCCGCTGTCCTGGCTCAGCATCATCGTATCGCTGATTCCAGGCACCGTGTTGCTGATCGTTGCGGCTTTCTGCAGCCGCATGGCGCAACGGCACCTCGGTACCGCGCGGCGTTAGCCGCGCGTCGTCGCTCCAGCATCCCGCTGGCGGCTAACTGCCTGCCAGCACCATCGCCTTGGTGTTGGGGACCGCTGCACCGCCCTTGCGCTCGATCGTCACGGCGAACTGGTTCGCCGCCTGGATCGGCAACTTGGCACGGAAGTCGGCGCGTACATTACCCTTGGCGTCGACCTGGAACACACCGGCATCGACCGGCGAGGGGTACTTGGGATCGATGATCCACAGCTGGTAGTCCTTGTCGCTTGGCAACGGACTCAGGTTACGCACGATGAATACGCCGTCCTGGCGCTCATTGTCCCAGACGCTGACCGCAATGGTCTTGGGTGCGGCCGCCAGCAGTGAATCCAGCAGCGCGATGCGGAAATTCGCCACGCGGTTGCTTTCGCGCAGCTTGGCCACGGTCAGCCGCAGATCGGAGCTCTCGGTTCGCGCCAGCTCGGCGCTGATCGTCAGTTCATTGATGCGGCTTGCCTGTGCGGCGAGCTGAGTGCGCAACCCGGCGCTCTGCCACACCGCGCCCGCCGCCACCAGCGCCAGCGCCGCCGCCACCGCCCACGGAATCCACGGACCCGGCGTTACGGCTGCCGCAGGCACCGGCAGGTTATGCGCCGCGGCTGCGCCTGTGGGCCGCCGCTGGTCGATCTCGAGCAGCAGCCGCTCCCTGATGGCCGCGGAGGGTTGCAGCGCCGGCGCCATGCCGGCCAGTGCCTCGGTCACCGAACTCAGCTCGTGCACCAGCGCGCGCAATTCCGGATCGACGCGCAGCGCAGCCTCGAACGCCTGCCTCTCGGGCCCGTCCAGTGCCCCGAGCGCATAGGCCGCAGCCTGTTCCTGCATGGCCTCGTCGATCACAGCGCACCTCCGAGCTGCTCACGCAGACGTAGCATGCCGCGTCGGATCCGTGCCTTGATGGTACCGAGCGGCTGCTGCAGCCGCTCGGCGATATCGCTCTGGCTCAGCCCGGTGAAGAACGCCAGCTCGATCGCCATGCGCTGGTCCGGCGGCAGCGCCTGCATCGCCTCGCGCAGCAGTTCGGCCCGCTCCCGGCCGTGCAGGATCTCGTTGGCCGAAGGATAGGAGGTGGCGCCGGAATCCGCGGCCAGCACCGCTGCTTCCTCGATCAGTCGCAGCCGCCGGGTGCGCGCGCGCAGGCGGTCCAGGGCCTTGTTGCGTGTGACGGCGACGGCCCAGCTGGAGAGCGTACCGAGTTGCGGGTCGTAGTCGCCGGACTTATTCCAGATGACCAGCATGACTTCCTGCAGCACGTCCTCGGCTTCCTTGCGCTCGCCGAGTACCCGCGCAGCGACCGAGAACAGCAGCGGCGAATAGCGGTCGTAGAAGGCCACGAACGCCGCGCGCTCGCCGCCGCGAATCCGTTCGATCAGTGCCGCGTCCTGGTCTGGTTCCGCCACGTTTCTGCCGAACGCTCGTGGGTAAGCAATACCTTTCATTCATAACAGACCGCCACCGCCGTAACAAGCCGCATTCATTACAGTAATAACGACCCTCGAGACCCGGCGGATGCCTGGGCAGGCGATCAGCGGCCCGCGCGGGGCAGCCGGCTGGGGGCCGGCGGGGGGCCGGCGCGCTGCATCCGGCACGCCCCCGCAGACGATATATGACACGATAGTGCTCACGACGGGGCAGAATCAGCCGCAACTCCATGCCAACGCTTGCCATCATCGGTACCGGGATTTCCGGTCTCGGCTGTGCTCATTTTTTGCAGCACCGCTACCAGCTCACGCTCTATGAGAAGAGCGACTATGTGGGCGGGCATTCCAATACCGTCCGGGTCGATGACGGCGAGCGCCAGGTATCGATCGACACCGGTTTCATGACCTATAACGAGGTCACCTACCCGAACCTGACCCGCCTGTTTCGCGAGCTCGGGGTCGCCTCGCGCGCCAGCTCGATGTCGTTCAGCGTGCAGCACCTGCCCGCCAGGCTCGAATTCAGCGGCTCCAGCCTCAATCACCTGTTTGGCCAGCGGCGTAACCTGTTCCGACCGCAGTTCTGGAAGATGCTGCTGCAGATCAATCGCTTCAACCAGGAGGCCGTGGCGGCGATCGAATCGCCGGCCCGGCAGGGCCAGAGCCTGGGCGAATACGTCAGCCAGCGTAATTACGGCGAGCAGTTCCTGAACTACTACCTGCTGCCGATGAGCTGCGCAGTGTGGTCCTCGCCGCCCGACCGCATGCTGCAGTTTCCGGCGATGACGCTGCTGCGGTTCTTCCACAACCACGGTTTCCTCGGGCTGCACACCCAGCATCCGTGGCGCACGGTGCTGGGCGGCGCCGCGGCGTACGTCGACAAGCTGATCGGCCCGTTTCGCGACCGCGTTTATCTCAAGCGCGGCGCCGTCGCCGTGCGGCGCCACGGGAAAGGCAACAGCGACGGCAACGGCGTGCAGGTGACTGACGAGGCCGGCCACAGCGCCCACTACGACCGGGTAATCCTGGCCTGCCACGCCGACCAGGCGCTGCGCCTGCTGAGTGACGCCGACCAGCACGAGCGCGACGTCCTCGGGCAATTTGCCTACCAGCCCAATACCGCACTGCTGCACACCGATGCGAAGGTGATGCCGCGCACCGCGCGCTGCTGGTCGTCGTGGAACTACCGCGTCAGCTTCGATACCCAGGGCCGGGCGACGCCCTCGACCGTCTACTGGATCAACCGGCTGCAGGGAATCGACACGCCGCGCAACTATTTTGTGTCGATCAACGGCGAGCAGCAGCTGCAGCCTGACAGCATCGTGCAGCGCATACATTACGAACATCCGTTGTTCAGCGACGGCGCCATTCGCGCGCAGTCGCAATTGCCGCAGCTCAACCAGCGCCACAACGGCGTGTACCTGTGCGGCAGCTATTTCCGCTACGGCTTCCACGAGGACGCACTCGGCTCGGCACTGCAGCTCAGCCGGCTGCTGGCGCAGGACACATGGGCCTGAATTCCTGCCTGTATGAATGCGTGATCGTTCACCGGCGGTTGCGGCCCCGGCAGTACGCGTTCGAGCACAAGATGATGATGCTGTATGCCGATCTGGACGAGCTCGATGCGATCGATCGCAGCACGCGGCTGCTGAGCCGCGAGCGCGGCAACCTCTACAGCTTTCGCGACGCCGATTATTTCCCCACCGGGACCGGCGCTGGGCTCAAGTGCCGGGTGAGTGCGTGGCTGCGCGAGCGCGGCATCGAGCTCGGCGAGGCCGGCCGCGTGCGGCTGCTGACCCTGCCGCGCATCCTGGGCTATATCTTCAATCCGATCTCGATCTATTTCTGCTCCGACGCCCGGGACCTGCCGCTGTGCGCGATCGCCGAGGTCGGCAACACGTTTCGCGAGACCAAGCTGTTCGTGCTGCCGCTGCACGCGGCGCCGCCGGCAGCGACCAGGCCGCGCTATCGCCTGCGCGTGCCCAAGCATTACTACGTGTCGCCGTTCTCCAGTCTCGATGTCTGCTTCGACTTCGACCTGCTGCTGCCCGGCGCCGACCTGCAGGTGCATATCGAGGACTGGGACCAGAACGGCAAGCTGCTCGACAGCCACCTGCGTGGTGCGCGCGTGCCACTGTGCGACTACCAGCTGCTGCGATTCGCGCTCAAGTTTCCGGCCCTGACCCTCAAGGTGATCGGCCTGATCCACTGGCACGCGCTCTGGCTCGCGATCCGGCGGCTGCGCTGGCATCGCAAGGCCGATCGCCCCGACCTGCAGCGCGAAGTGCTCAATCCAACCGCTTCGCTGCGCAACCATGGCCACTGAACTGCAGGCGCGGGGCGCCGCCCCGGCCCGGAGCACTACGACGTTAATGAATATCGATAATCTCATCGCCCGGGGCCTGCTGCCCGACTGGCTGATCCGCCAGGGCATTCGCCGCCTGCTGCGCGCGCGGCTGCGCGAGCAGGGCCTTGGCAGCGCGCAGCAGCGCACCGAAGCGCAGCTGGCGTTGATCGAGGAACTCAAGGCAAGCCCGATCGCGATCGACACCGAGGCCGCCAATGAGCAGCATTACCAGGTGCCGACGGCGTTCTTTCAGCTGTGCCTTGGCCGGCGGTTGAAATACAGCAGCGGATTGTGGTCCGAAGGCGTCGCCACCCTCGACGCGGCCGAGGAGGCGATGCTGCAGCTGACCTGTGAGCGCGCCCGCATCGAGGACGGCCAGCAGATCCTGGAACTGGGCTGCGGCTGGGGATCGCTGTCGCTGTGGATGGCCGAGCACTACCCGCAGGCGCGCATCACCGGGGTGTCGAATTCCGCGACCCAGCGCCTGCATATCGAGGCCGAGTGCAAGCGCCGCGGGCTGAGCAACCTGCAGATCATCACCTGCGACATGAACCGCTTCGAGACCCCGGCACGCTTCGATCGGGTAGTGTCGGTCGAGATGTTCGAGCACATGAAAAACTACCAGCAGCTGATGGCGAACATCGCCCGCTGGCTCAGGAACGAGGGCCTGCTGTTCGTGCATATCTTCAGCCACCGCCAGTTCGCCTACCACTTCGTGGCGCGCGACGAGTCGGACTGGATGGCGCGCTACTTCTTTACCGGCGGCATCATGCCGAGCGAGGACCTGCTGCTGAACTTCCAGCGCGACCTGAAGCTCGCGGCGCGCTGGCGCGTCGGCGGCGAGCATTACCAGCGCACCGCCGAAGCGTGGCTCACCAACCTGGATCGCAACGCCGGACAGGCGCGGCCATTGCTGGCGGCCACCTATGGAGCGGACCAGGCGCAGCGCTGGCTGTCGTACTGGCGCGTGTTCTTCATGGCGTGCGCCGAGCTGTGGGGCTATCGCGGCGGCACCGAATGGCAGGTATCGCACTACCTGTTTCGCAAGACCAGCCTGCCAGTGTGATCCAGGTACTATCGTTGGCCGGCGCGCGCAGCTAGACTGCGGCGATTGCTGGCGGGACGACAGCAGACCGGATGACAGATGACATGCCGCCGAAGCTTGCGGTGAGACTCGTGGGCGCAGTGCCGCGCGCACTGGTGCTGCTGCTGCTAGGCGCCCTCGCCAGCGCGCAGGCCCGCTCGATCCCCGACAGCCACGACCCCTATCACCGCGCAGCTTCCGCCTATGCCGCGGTGCTCGATGGCGAGTTGCTGTGGGGGAGCAATATCGACGTGCGCCGCGCCCCGGCATCGCTGACCAAACTGCTGACCGCGCTGGTGGTGCTGGATGCCGACTGGCAGCCCGATGCGCTGCTCGCCGTCAGCCACGACGCCGCCCATGCCACGCGGCCGCGGGTCGGCCTGCGTACCGGGGAGAGCATACGGGCGGACGCGGCGCTCACGGCGATGCTGATGCATTCCGCCAACGACGCCTGCCTGGTGCTGGCCGAACACGTCGCCGGTTCCCTCGATGCCTTTGCCGAGCGCATGAACGCGCGTGCCGCCGAGCTCGGCATGCAGGACTCACACTTCGTGCACCCCTGCGGCTTCGACGCCGACGGCCAGTACTCGACCGTCACCGACCTGCTGCGCCTGGCAAGGGCCGCGCACGCCGACCCGCGCATCGCCCAGATCGTCGCGCAGGAAGAGGCCACGATCAGCACGCCGTCGGGGCGGCGGCTGGCGTTCCACAATACCAACCAGCTGCTCGGGCACCTGGACGGCGTGGTCGGACTCAAGACCGGCTACACCTCTCACGCCGGCCACTGCCTGATTGCGGTGGCCGAACAATCCGGCCATCGCGTCTGGCTGGTGCTGCTCGATTCGCCGCGCCGCTGGTGGACCGCGCACCGCATCATCACCGACGCGTTCGCCACGGCCGTGCGCAGCGAGCACAGCCACGAGGTCAGCCTCGCCGGTACCTGACTACGGCGGGATGCTCGCCGTCAGTCGAATATCACGCGATGAGGCGCCCACCTCGATCGCCCGCGCCGCGTCCGCCAGCTGCCAGCGTTGCATCGCCTCGGACCAGTACTGCAGCCGGCGCAGCGGAATCTGCAGCACCACGCGCCTGGATTCCCCGGCATCGAGCGCGACGCGATCGAACGCCACCAGTGAACGCGCGGCAAACTGCGCCCCTTCATCCTCGCCATCGTGCCCATCGTGCGACGCGCGATCGGGTGGGCCCAGGTAGACCTGCGGCACTTCATCGCCGCGTACCGGGCCGAGGTTGCTGAGCGTGAACGCGACCGTAAGGCCGCCGTGCGCGGCCGGCGTGACCTGCAATGACCGGTATTCGAACCGCGTATACGACAGGCCATAGCCGAATGGGTACAGCGGATCAATGCCTGCCTGGTCGAACCAGCGATAGCCGACGAACACCCCTTCTGAATAGATGGTCTTGCCATCGACCCCGGCGGAGGAGCGCTCCGGATGCTCGCGGTCATGCGCCAATGTGTCCTGCAAGCGTTGCGGCCAGGTGAAGGGCAGGCGGCCCGCGGGCGACACGCGGCCGAGCAGCAGATTAGCGGCCGCCCATCCGCCTTCATCACCGGTGTACCACATCTGCAGCACCGCCCTGACCTGGGCGAGCCACGGCATCGCGACCGGATCGCCGGTGTTGAGTACCACGATGGTGTTGGGGTTCACGGCGGCGACAGCGGCGATCAGCTGATTCTGGTTTCCGGGCAGCGCCATGACCGGCTCATTGCGCGACCAGGCAAACACCACCACCGTGTGGGCGGTCTTGGCCGCGGCGATCGCGGCCGCAAAGTCGGCCTGCTTGCGCGCCGGCGTTGCCCAGTCGAGTCGCACCTGCAGCGGCTTGCCCGAGTCATCACCGTCGGCCGTGACCTGCAGCGCATGCCTGCCGGCGCTCAGTTCGACACGCCGGCGCAAGTTGTCCAGTCCATCGGGCGTCGGCAGCACGTTGTCATGCCCCGCCTGCAGCACGTCGCCGTGTTGCGGCGGGATCGCAATGCGACCAAGCGGCTGATGGTCGAGCTGTATCTCACCGGAGCCGCCGAGCATCTGCAGATTGAATTCGTACACGCCATCGGCGGGCACCGTGATGCTGCCGGACCAGCGGTGCGCGGAACCTGCTGCCAGCGCGCGCCCATTCGCAAGCGTGCAATCGATATCGGCTGCCGGCGTCTGTCGATGACTACGGGTGTCCTCATCGATCAGCTGTGCCGGCACCACCTGGCCGACCATGTCGTTGCCGGCAGCATAGCTGACATGCGCCGCAGGGTCGCCGTGCAGCAGTCGGCGCAGCGCGGCGAATGCGCCGATCTGCCGCTCGGGTCGACCCAACGCCTGTTCATTGGCGCGCGCGACGGCGATGGTCTGCAGCGCGCCGGGGCCGATCAGCAGCAGCGAGTTGAGATCCTGCCGCTTGAGCGGCAGCGCGGCATCGTTCTTCAGCAGCACGGCGCCATCCTCCTCGGTGCGCAACACGACGCGCGCGTCCTGCTCGACCGGCTCGGCCGTCGGCCGGCGCAGCCGGGGCCGATCCAGCAGCCCGAAGCGCTGCATCTGCAGCAATATCCGTCGCGCCGCCTGCGTGATCGTGGCCTCGGACACGCGGCCCGCCTGCAGCGCCGCGCGCAGATTGACCCGCACATCGGCCGGCGGCGCAAAGTGCGCTGCACCCGCGGCTGCACCTGCGCCGCCAACAGCGCCGGCGCCGAGGGTCGGGTGCGGCTCAAGGTCCTCTTCCGGGATGCGGCCTCTCGGGCCAAATCCCATCTCATCGGTGCTCTTCGGCGGCACCACGGTCATCTCGGTGCCCGAGAAATACGAGGTCATCAGCTGTTCGCGCTCCGCACCGACACGCAACTCGCCCGGCATCTCCAGGTCAAGCCCGGCATTGATGAACTCGGCAGCGTGGGTGGCGCCCCAATCGGAGGTCACGAAGCCCTGGAACCCCATCTGCTGGCGCAGCAGGCCGTTCAACAGTGCATCGCTGCCACAGGCGAACGCGCCATTGATCCGGTTGTAGGCGCACATGATCGATGCAACGCCGGCGTCCACCGCGTCCGCGAACGGCGCGGCGTAGATCTCGTGCAGCGCCTGCGCACCGACCTGCACGTCATTCGCGCCGTCAAAGCCAACGTAATGCTTGGCCTGGGCCATCACGTTCTGGCTTTGAATGCCGCGCACCAGCGCAGCGCCGATCTGCCCGCTGAGCAGCGGATCCTCACCGTAGGTGTTATAGCTGCGGCTGAAAGCCGGATCGCGATAAATATTGATGTACGGTTCCAGCACCAGGTCGATGCCCAGCGCGCGCGCATCGCGGCCGATCACCACGCCATTTGCTTTGGCATCCTCAACGCTGAAGCTTGCCGCCAGCGCCATAGTGGCCGGCAGTGCGGTCGACACCTCGCGGGTCAGTACGCCCGGAGGCCCATCAGCCAGTCGCAGCGGGGCGATACCCAGGCGCGCAACCCCCGGCAGATAGCCGGCCTGCCCCTGGTAGCTCGAGGGGGCTTCGGTGGCGCCGTGGATCAATGCAATCTTCTCATTCAGCGTCATCGCCGCCAGCAGGCGTTCTACACGGGTGCCGCCGTTTGCCGCCGGATGCTGCGCGTGCAGCACCGCAGGCTGGACCCACGC
>Ga0181531_10002178_pt1 | contig 12259 bp, 8 predicted proteins | sample PEATcosm2014_Bin_38_FD_119743 | JGI IMG/M metagenome (GOLD analysis project Ga0181531, IMG submission 119743) | Peatland microbial communities from MTU Mesocosm Facility, Houghton, MI, USA - PEATcosm2014_Bin11_10_metaG | ecosystem: Environmental > Terrestrial > Soil > Wetlands > Peat | place... | reverse complement strand
TTTCTTGGCATTGCTGGCCGGAAGCTCAGTTCGATAAAACACCCCACCAAAACCATTCTCCTGACAGAATGGCCCGCCATTCTCCCTTACTCGTGGCATCAGCCGAAACAGCCCATTTCCGATGTCGGTAATTGCGCTTTTAATGGCGCAAAAGACATGGTTAGTTTTGTGGATGGCCATGTGAGTTATATCAAGATGTACCTCAGGCAGCCCAGGGCTGACACGATCTCGATACAATATGACCCTCCAGCCGATTATGATTACCAATGGAGTGGAGATTGATAGTTCAACATTACAAAAACGCCGCCCAACAAATCGCTGCCCACAGCCACTGTCCGTTCAGTTTAGGATCGAGACATGAAATTTGAATATCACCATTCCAAGCGATGTCACAGCTTACGTTGGCTGTGGCTGAGCTCTGGACGTTGATATGGCTTGAAAAGTTGCAGAAGGACAGACGTACTCTGTAAGACGCATACGCTTCAGTTCTGCCTTCGCGTGGTTGGCCGTGGCTGTCAGAAGCTGCCTTCTGAACTACAGCTTCGATTTGCCAGCAGCCTTGGCTTTCGCCCAACGCTTTTTAGCCGCAGCCGAAATCTTCGCTTTAGCCGCCGCACTCATTTCGCGTCTGGCTTTCTTGACCGGTTTCGCGGCTGACTTCCGCCCCTTCATCTTCGCCCATCTTGCTCGTTGTGCCGCGGCAATCTTTCGCCTTCCGGCGGTGCTCATCTTTCGGCGTTTAGGTGGAGAGGTAGCGCTATCGGGGCTGGCAAACAGCCGGGAAAGTTGCTTTTGCAGTGATTCGATTTTGTGTTTGATGCTCGCAGCACGGAGCAATTGACTAGCAGAGAGATGTGTCATAGCCGGGCCAGTGAATATTCACGCTTCTGAGAAGTCAAGTCCATCTATCGGTTAAGAGCTGCCGTTGCTGCCACTCAGAACTATCATCGCAAAGACTTTGTGAAGGGCTGTCGGCAGCGGGAGATTGTTCCGCACGTCGCGCGTAAAGAAAAAATCAAAACTCCCGATCTGGACGGGCGCACAATTGGCAGCACGGCTTATCGCGTCAGTCAAATCATTCGCAAACGGGTCGAGGAAATCATCGGCTGGATCAAAGTGATTGGTGGATTGAGACGCAGCCGCTATAGGGAACCGAACGCACCCAAGCCTGCGGCTACTTTGTGGCGGCCACTTACTACCTGTTGTGCATGGCGCGGCTGGAACTGGCCGGGGCAGGTTAAAGCCGGGCGGCCAGATCGATAAAAACGCGATGAGCGAACAAAAAACAAGCCGCCACCAGCCGACCGACGTGTCTGCCGGCGTGATTTGCAGGCCATTAAACGCTCAAAATTAATTTTCAAACTCATCGTGAGGCTGTCCCTTGAAAAATCAACCATTGTTCAAGAGCCTGTTAGAATTGTCCCGTAAATACGGGACAACCACCGTCTGCCTTCATGATGCATTCTGAGATAAAGTAGTGCGGAGTGAGAACTTGTAAAAGATTTTGAGCATACGCGTGTCCATCATTGAAGACGACAAGCCCACTCGAGAAATTCTGGGGGGATGGCTTTCACGTGCCGAGGGGCTCAAGTTTGTCAGCCAGTTTGAAAGTGCCGAGGATTGCCTCGCGCGATTGCCCCAGCAAAAGCCCGACGTGGTGTTAATGGACATCAAACTGCCGGGTATGAACGGTGTGGAATGCGTTCGACAGCTCAAGCCCCAGTTGCCGCTGACACAGTTTGTGATGCTGACAGCTTGTGAGGATATCAGCCATGTTTTTGCAGCCTTGGCGGCTGGAGCCAATGGCTATTTGCTCAAGCCGATACACCGCCAACGATTACTGGCAGCTTTGAAGGATGTCCATGCCGGCGGCTCGCCATTGAGTAGTTACGTTGCTCGTAAAGTCGTAGAATCCTTTCATTCCGCGGTTCCCATTCCTTCACCCACGCGGGAATTGTGCAACCTCCCTCGGCGTCAACGGCAGGTATTGGAATTTTTAGCCTTGGGTTCACGGTGCGGCGAGATCGCGGAAACCCTTGGAATCAGTGTGAACACGGTCAATACGCACATACAACGCATTTTTAAGAAACTACACGTGCATTCTGCCAGGCAGGCCGTCAGTTTATACAGAACATTTTCATAGCGCACCATGTTCGAGATTGTGTATTCAAAGACTCCAATAAAACATTTCCTGACACGATTGGGTTTAGGTTTGGTCCAGCGCAGTTGGTCGTGCAATCGCAAGGGTCGGCAAGTAATTTAACCAGAAACTTATGCAAAAATCGACAACCTCCTATTATAGTAATCATCGTAACCGATGATGCGAAGTTGCCTTTTGTGGTTCTGCATAGCCGGCACAGCCTTGGGTGCCGACTTGACGCACGGGCCTCTCAACTTTGTCATGCGCAACTGGCAGGTTGAAGACGGGCTGCCGGCAAACGAGGTAAACGCTATTGTCCAGACGCACGACGGTTATATCTGGATGGCTACTTTCAGCGGTCTGGCGCGTTTTGATGGGCAAGAATTCAAAATTTACAACGACATTAACACACCGGAATTGCAGACGAGCGCAATAAGCAGCATATACGAAGACAAATCCGGGAATCTTTGGATTGGACATGAAACTGGAGAATTGACCCGCTACAAAGGCGGGCGTTTTGAAGCAGTGGCTATTAGTCCAAAATGGAAAAGGACTGAGATCTGGCGCATTGGGGCTGATGAGGCAGGCGACATCTGGCTCGTGAATGAGGTGGGATTGCTATATCGCGTTAGAGATGCATTGATGCTATCTCCTATTCCCGGCAGCGCGTTGGGTTTCTATTCGTTTGAGCAAAATAACGAGGGGAGTATGTGGATTGGGCGGAACGGTGTGATGTCCAAACCGGAGGCAGGCCACTTGAAGATCATGCCATTTGATGAACCTTCGCTAACTAATTCATACTTTCAGGGCGCTTGCTCGAGCCTTGACGGTGGTTTGTGGGTGGTAAGCGAAGGCCGTTTGAGAAAATGGAAAAATAATGAATGGGTGGAAGACCTGGGCGTTTGTCCGTCGGGATTCGCCTCCATAAGTGGCATGATTGAAATGCGAAGTGGTTTGCTGGCTCTTGGCACGCCCGATCACGGACTTTATCTAATCCAACCACACGGAGAGACGGTATGCTTCAACCACACAAATAGACTCCGCAGCGATTGGGTCACAAGCCTTTGTGAGGATCGTGAAGGAAACCTTTGGGTTGGCACCAGTGCTGCCGGCCTGGTGATGCTGCGCGCTGGCAATTTCTTGACATTGAATCCTCCGGATGGCTGGCAAGACCGATCGGTTCTGAGCGTGGCCGCCGGATTGGAGGGTGGGTTGTGGATTGGATCGGACGGGGGAGGGGTGTATCACTACTTCAATGGAAACTGGACAAACTGGGGTGTCAGTGACGGGGTTTCCAATCCGTATGTCTGGTCGGTTGTAGCGGATTTGCCGGGAAAGGTTTTGTTGGGCACTTGGGACGGTGGCTTATTCGTTCAACACGGGAATCGTTTCGAGACCGCACCAGGTTGGCAGGACAATTTTACAACTGTTACCGCATTGCTTCGGAGAGGTGATGGAGGATATTGGGTCGGCGGGGTCAATGGATTGGACTGTTACCAGAATGGAAAAATCATCCCGCTATTGGTGAAAGGGATAAAGCCATTTGCGGACGTGCGCGCAATCTTGGAAGAAAAAGATGGCACTCTTTGGGTGGGTATGAACGGTCGCGGTTTGGGTTGTCTGCAAAATGGTCAACTGCACGTTTATCGTAAGGGCGATGGACTGGCGGGCGATTTCGTCGATTGCTTGCATCTGGACGATGATGGCTCGCTCTGGATCGGTACGTACGACGGTTTAAGCCGCTTAAAAAAAGGATACCTGACCACCATCACTACGGATAACGGTTTGCCCGATAACACAATCTGCGACATCGAGGACGATGGCCTTGGGTATTTCTGGTTAAGTACTCACGAGGGTATCATTCGAGTTCAAAAGGAGGAGTTGAATCGCTGTGCCGATGGATTGGCGCAGTCCGTGAATTGTTTGTGTTTCGGGAAGAGCGACGGTCTGCCCACTCAGGAATGTTCCGGTGGCTTCCAGCCCGCAGGATGCGTAACCACCAACGGCTGGCTGTATTTTCCGACGAGCAAAGGGTTGGTGGCAGTAGAACCCGACGCGCTAAAAACCAACCCGTTTCCCCCACCAGTGGTTATTGAGGAACTTCTCGTGGATGGCAAAGTCATCCCTAGGGAACCGGCGGCAAACTCCCCTCTGGAGATTCCGCCGGGGCGGCACCAGTTTGAGTTTCAGTACGCCGCATTGAGTTTTGCCGCTACGGACAAAAACCAATTCAAATATCGTATTGATGGTTTGGATTCCAAATGGGTCAATGCCGGGACAAAACGTGAGATGGACTATAGCTACATCCCGCCAGGACAATATACTTTTCACGTCGTTGCTTGCAATAACGACGGCGTATGGAATGAGGACGGAGCGAGCCTAGCCTTCACCGTGTTGCCGTACTTCTGGCAGACGATGTGGTTTCGCGTGCTGGGGCTGATCGTGGTCATTATCACCACGGGAGGGGGCGTCTGGTACGACACGCGCCGGCGCCTGCATCAAAGGCTGGAGCGGCTCGAACGCCAACGGACGGTGGAGCGCGAGCGGGCGCGTATTGCCAGGGACATTCATGACGACCTGGGGGCGAGCTTGACGCGCATCAACCTGTTGAGTCAGTCGGCGCGACAGAACATGGATGCCCACCCGGAGGATGCGGTGAATGATTTGAGTCACATCTGCGACACAGCGCGCCAATTAACGCAGACAATGGGTGAAATTGTCTGGGCTGTGGACCCTCAGCACGATACCCTCGACAGCTTGGCGAGTTACGTTGGGAAGTTGACCAATGAATTGCTGGGAGCTTCCGCCATCCGATGCCGCCTAGAGATACCCAGATACCTTCCATCCTGGCCGCTCACGGCTGAAATTCGGCACAATTTGGTTCTGGCTTTCAAAGAGGCGTTGCACAATGTCATCAAGCATTCAAGCGCGACCGAGGTTAGCATTTCCTTCGTCCCGCAGATGTCGGGTGTGGCGGTGAATATTCGGGACAATGGTTGCGGGTTTGACTCTGATGCGCCGATAGATAAGACCCTTGTGGGCAGGGAGCAGCGTCCACGCCGGAACGGATTGGCGAATATGCGCCAACGCATGCAGGAAATTGGCGGGTATTGTGAAATTCAGAGCGAACGCGGGCGCGGGACAAACATCAAGTTTTTCGTGCCGGTGACAGAGGCGGCAAAATGAAATGTGGGAATCCACTCGCGCCGCGGGCCATTCTGCATTGTCCCGTAAAGACGGGACGAAAGCCGGCCGCGTTGATGAGGTATAGTTGAGCAAGATCGTGTAAAATGGAAACTTGTAAAACATTTTGAGCATCCGCGTTTCTATTATCGAAGACGACAAACCCGCCCGGGAAATCCTGGCGAGATGGCTTTCGCGTGCCGAGGGGTTCAAATTCGTCGGCCAGTTTGAAAGTGGCGAGGATTGTCTCTCGCGATTACCCCAGCAGAAGCCCGACGTGGTGTTAATGGATATCAAACTGCCGGGCATGAACGGCGTTGAGTGCGTTCGCCAGCTCAAGCCCCAGTTGCCCAAGACCCAGTTTGTGATGCTGACGGTGTATGAAGATTCCAACCATATCTTCCACGCCTTGCAGGCGGGGGCCACTGGTTACTTGCTTAAGCAGGCGGGTTACAATGAGTTGCTGGCGGCGATCAAATATGTCCACGCGGGCGGCTCGCCGATGACGAACTACATCGCCCGGCTCGTCGCGCAATGTTTTCCTCCCACCCCGTCCCAAAGCAATGCCGATGACGAGCTGTCGCCGCGCGAACACGAAGTATTGGGGATGCTGGCCCGCGGCTTTCTCTTCAAGGAAATCGCCGAAACGCTGAAAATCAACATTCACACCGTTGATACCTATTGCCGGCGCATCTACGAAAAACTGCATGTGCGTTCACGCGCGCAGGCCGTGGCAAAATACGTTAATTTGCCCCTGGCCGCTGGTGGTTCGGTTCATTCAAAAGGAACTCAGTCGGGATAGGAAGCTCTTTCGAAGTCAAATGAACGGAATCAAACCGGCGACTGTAGTGGCCGCCGACAAAACTGTGGAACTGCCCACAGCTTGGTTTCCGGCCAGCAATTTCAGGGTGCTGGACTCCATGAAAGAACCGAAACCGCACTTCATTTAATCAGCCAAGGCCTGGAGAATTTCAAGCGCATTATTCTGTTGCGTCATCAATAGAAACAGATTTTGCATCTGCTCTTCAAGCCGGGCTTCCGTGCCGCGATGTGCATATTGAATGCCTCGCCAGTCTGAGTTGTCCCGTGAAGACGGGACAAGCCGCGGCCACAAAATAATGCTACCCTCCATCAATCGGCTTTAATACTAACTTCAACAATTATCCATGAAAAAAAGCATTCTTAAGCTCGCATTGGCTTGTTTGGCCTATGCCACCGTGTCCAGCCTCGCACTGGCGCAACCCGCGAACCTGTTGTCCGATCCGGGTTTTGAGCAGGAGCTTGGTCAAAAGTTAACCAACTTCGACAATCCTCTTTCTGCCGGGATTTGGCTGGATGATGGGGTAAATTACACGAATAGCGGTTATGAGGCAACGGGTGCGCATAGCGGCGTGGAGCGGGCGTATGAAATGTCGGGCGATGACGGTGCATACCAGATATCCTATTATCAAATTCAGAATGGCGATCAAATTACCCTTACTTGGTGGGCATTGGCTACTGTTGACCCCTCTACCGGAAACACTAATCCTCCGGAGCAACTGGTTGGCCTGATCAAGTGCGCCAATGAGTTCCCGGCCAGCGGGCCTGCTGGGTTTGGCACTTGTACTCCGCTTGCCGTTACGAGCAATGGGCTTAGTGGGAGTTGGGTGGAATACACACTGAACTATACCGCCGGCCCCGGGGACGTTGGCAATTATATTGGCTGTTTTTTCAATACCGCGAATGCCTACGGTTTTGTCACAAACTCGTTCGCGGGTTATGATGACTTTTATCTGGCAGTGCTTCCCGCAGGCAGCAAGCCCAGCATTACGGTTGAACCGGCCAGCCAGACGGCCTATACGGGTGCCAATATAATATTCGCGGTGTCGGCGGTCGGAGCGACGAGTTACCAATGGATGGCGGGTGCGACAGGCAGCGGGATTTATACCAACCTGTTAAACGCCGGCCAGTTCTCTGGAGTGAATACGCCCGATTTGACAATAACCAATGCGCAACCAACCAACAACGGTGATTATGTTGTGGTGGTTTCCAATGGTAGCGGCTCGGTCACCAGTTCGCCCCCGGCCAATTTAACGGTGGCAACAATCATTTATCAGGAAACCTTCTATATGCCGAAAATCAACGACCAGATGGTAACCAATGTCGGTTGGATCCAAGATATTGGTGGCAATGCCGGTCCCGCTCGTATTTTCAGCCATTCCGGCGGTAACGTGATAACCTACCCCATATGTGCCGTTTATACTTACATGAATGGCCCAAACCAAACCAATGCCTTTTATTATACAACCGCATCTGCCAACGGAGGGCCATACGATCCCCTTCCCGGCGACGGGTTCGGGCCGGTCACCAATAAAATGCCATTTCCGGGAATTAATCTGGCAGTCGTGCAGAATCTGACTTATTCGGTACAGGCGAATAATGGTTCAGGAGCCGGCCAACAAATGCATTGGGCGGTGCAAATGAACCACAACCAGTGGTATGTTTCGACCAACTATTTCACGCAGAGTGGCCAGACCCTTCAGACTTTTACCATGAATTTCAATCCCGCTGCCAGCGGGTGGAACCAGTTGACAGTCAGTGGCCATTGCACTTTTGCCAATAGCACAAGCGTTGCCAACACCAATGATGTAGTTGGTCCACAGGCAACGGCTAATTTGACCGGCTATATCACGGGTGGCGGTCTCGTATCGTATTGGACAGTCTCGGGAGATAACATCCAGTTTAACTATTATACGGTTCTGGGCGCGATACCACCCACTCCCCTGCCGGTCATCAATTCGCCGCCGGTTACCCAGACAAATTACAGCGGAACCGCGGCTACTTTCACCGTGTCAGCAACCACCAACAGTGTAACCACCGGTCTGACCTACCAATGGATGTCCGGCACCGTGGGTAGCGGGATTTATTCGCCAATTTCAAATGGTGGACAATTCTCCGGGGCAACCTCGCCCGGCTTGACAATTTCCAACGTCGTGAATCCCGCCAACCATAAGGATTATGTTGTGGTTGTCACGGATGGGGCTGGCTCGGTCACCAGCACGCCGCCCGCCACCTTGTGGATTGTTGATTCACCGCCGATCCTCCAATCTGATACCTTTATCTATCCCGACAACGCCACGGATCTTGGCCAAAACGCAAACGGCCTCAGCATCACCGCTGGTAACCATAACGTCATGAATTTGACGGCGATGTTTGTGGGCGACCTGCCAATGAATTACCAATGGCAGTACAGCATAACCAACGATGGCAGCACGCCTGTGGTGTCTGTCTCCGGCGCGACCAACAGCTCTCTGACGCTGTCCAATCCGCAAACAAATGCCAGTGGCTATTACCGATTGAGTGCCTCCAACAGCCAGGGTGGTCCCAGCAATAGCGATTGGGTTCCTTTGACCATATTCCCGGCATCCACGGCCTATGTAACATGGTCGGCAAAAGTGTCTATCGATGGCCTCACAGCGTCTAACATCCTAGATGGCACGCCCGGTACTTTCTTCGAAGCTGAAACGTTCGGTGGCACCGCCTTGGCGGATACTTCTCTGTCGGTGACGAATGGCACTAATGTGTTCGTCTTTGACAACACGGGCGCTTCGGCCAGCTTGAATGGTGGTTATACTCCTCGCATCGGGCAGTTCACCGGGAACACCGGCGATACAAACCTTAACACAATTTTAGGTGCTAATACCGAAGGTAACCCTGGACAAACCATCACGCTGAACAACCTGACGGTGAGCAACCTGTACTCAGCCCAGTTGTTCGCCCTCAACGACCTTGGGGCGTCAGGCCGCCAGGGGAACTTTGTGGACACTAATAATGAGGCTGATGTTTCCCAGTCATTCGCCATGGGCGATGACGTTTATGTGGTGGGAACCTTCTTGGCTACCAATACAACTGAAACTGTGGCTCTGAATGGGGATTTCGGTTGTTACATGACTTGTGTGATTGTTCGCACTGTGCCGCCGACCCCGACCTTGAGCATTCAGAAGGTGGGCTCAAGCCTGCAGGTGAACTTTACGGGAACACTTCTGCAAGCCACCAAGGTGACTGGTCCATGGACAACGAACAATACGACGTCACCTTATACGTTCACGCCCTCTGGTGCGAGCATGTTCTTCCGAGCTTTGTCTCCTTAAAGCATGATGCGAAAAGCGATCTTAATTAAAAACGGGGTGGCGATGCCGCCACTCCGTGTGTTACTTGGCTAGCACGGGGAAAATAATCTCAGTTAATTTGGTTAACGTTGTGATGAAAAATCAAAAAGTTGCCCATACTGACCGATTGAAACAGCGGCATCAAGAGACTCGCTCTGCCTTCACCTTGATCGAGTTACTTGTCGTTATTGCGATTATTGCCATCCTGGCTGCCATGTTGTTGCCGGCGCTGTCGAGTGCAAAATTGAGGGCCCAAAGCGTAAAATGCATAAGCAATCTCAGGCAGTTGTCTTTAGGCGCGGGCATGTATGAAGATGACAATCATGGAATTATTACATGGCAGGGCGTCGGCGATGTATGGTTGCAATCGCTACTCCAATATCAAGCGAATCCAGCCATTCGATCATGCCCGCTGGCCATGACTCCTAATGGGACCACGGGAAATACTCAAGGCACGGCCAATAAAGCCTGGGTTTGGGATGTATCGGTGACGAATAGTGGAGGCGCGTATTTGGGCATGTTTCCCACAAACGCCAGTTATGGCCTAAATGGATGGTTTTACCAGTATCAATCTTCCATGTCAGGCTTTATAGCTTCAGGTGACGTGGCAAACTTCTTTGGCAATGCTGCAAATATTCTACATACATCGAAGACGCCTGTATTTGTGGATTCACTTTGGCCTGACATGTGGCCTTATCAAGGTGGCGTTTCAGATGCCGCCGGCAAGCGGAAGTACGACTTATACTCAGATAATAACCAGGCGAATATAAGTACTTCGCCAGGCAGCCCCGACCAGGGTCTTGCACGTTGTGCGATTGCCCGCCATGGTGACCGATTTCCAGCAAGTGGGCCAATGCCTGAGGATCAGACCACTCTGCCATGGCCCAATTTTGGGGTAAATATCAGTATGGCCGATGGCCATGTGGAATATTGCACAGCGCAAAATCTATTCCAATATTACTGGAATCGAAATACTGTGCCGAAGCCGTTTCCACAGTATTGAAAGGTTGTGAATAGTTCTCGAAGATAAGCCGAACAATCAGGCCGCGCCGACATTGAGCCGGTACTTGTTGCCGATGGCTGTGTGCCAATGGCGAATTCCACCTTGTTGTTGTAGTCTCATTGTTCATTCGCCACCAGCTGCGCACTCATGCATACGCTGCGCTCCGACATTGTTCCGGCGATCAGTGAGCTAACTCCATGCGACCGTCCGCCAAATATACTTCCAGTACATGCCACCAGCCCAACGCACACTCCGCAGCTTTAGCCAGCGGGATACGGTTTGGGGGGAGGTAAGAGATGCTTTATGGCCCGCGAATCTTCGCCAATATTTGCAGAGCTTCCTTGTTCTCCGGGTCCATTTTCAACACATAACGCAAGTGTGGCACAGCTTCCGACCCGTGCCCGATCGTGATCAATAGCAACGCGAGATGAAGCCTGGCTGGAAAGTAATCCGGTTGAAGATCAATGGCGCGTTTCATCCATTGGGCAGCCTCGTCCATCCGGCCCTCGTGAGCCAGACAGAATCCCCACATGTCCAACGCCTTTGGACTATTTGAGACCAGGGCGGCTTTGTGCCAATCTTCGAGGGCTTCGGGTTGGCGCCCAGTCCTTTCCAACAGCACCGCAAGGTTGTTGAGAGTGTTCTCGGATCGCGGGTCCCGGCGAAGCGCGCGTCTAAGATAAGTCTCCGCTTCAGTCACGTTGCCCTCGACGATGTCCACTGAAGCAAGGTAATTCAGCGCGGCAACGTTGTCTTGATCAAGTTCCATCACCCGTTTGGCAATTAATTTAAGACCCGCCGGATCGGGCGGGCCGGCGGCCATCGGGCCCATCAGGAAGATCAAGGCGTTCGGATCGTCCCAGTAGAGTTTCAGAAGCGCCTGCAAGTAACGCGGCCCCTGTTCCTCGTAAAGTCGGCTCATTTCGCGGTAGCGCACGTCCTGTGGCAACACAGCATAGGCTTGCTGCCAGCGGCCGAGCAAGGCCAGACGATTGGCCTCGGCCCGCAATTTCAGCTCGTCGCGCAATTCTTTCGCGAGCCGTTCCGATCCGAAGTTGGTCAGATAAGGCCAGATGTCCTCCATCGGCTCGATGAATTCTGCCGGATCGATATCCACACCCTTTGAGTAGCGCGTTTTATATTGCGTGTACGGCAGATTGTCGGTGTTGACCGGTCCTTCACCGACCCAACGCCGTAGTGTGGTTTCCGAGCAGAGAAACGAATCCAGGAAGCCCGCCGGCGTGTCGAGACCGTACCGCTCCAAATCCCGTCGCACGGGTTTCTCCCGCAGCCGTTCTCCAAGCTTGGTTACATCAATGTTCAACGGTTGGGACGTTCCAACCAGGAAGGTATAGTCTACATAGGAGCCTTGTGCATCCATGCCTTGGGTGACCCACAGGCTGGTGTGGGGAAACACGGACAAGAACGTGCGCGCGATGATCTTGTATTCTGCCGTGGTCAGCCCGTGCCTTGGCAGCCATTCAAAGACGCCATCCCCAAAGTTGGCCGAGAAGCACTGCATAAAGGCACGTTCATTGGGTTACACGTGAGTACAAACAAAAAACCGAAGGGAATCTCCCTCCGGTTGAACTTGAATTATCTGGTTTGCTAATCAGGCACGACGATGGCGCAAGCCCATGAGGGCACCGAGAGCGCCAAAGCCCATGAGCGCGAGTGTGGCCGGCTCTGGTACCGGACTGGATGAAAGCTCGTACACATAGCTGTAGTCAAATGAAGTCACACCATTATTGGCGAATATCCCCTGAACAGTACCGTTGTCGAATG
>Ga0181531_10002177_pt1 | contig 12268 bp, 7 predicted proteins | sample PEATcosm2014_Bin_38_FD_119743 | JGI IMG/M metagenome (GOLD analysis project Ga0181531, IMG submission 119743) | Peatland microbial communities from MTU Mesocosm Facility, Houghton, MI, USA - PEATcosm2014_Bin11_10_metaG | ecosystem: Environmental > Terrestrial > Soil > Wetlands > Peat | place... | reverse complement strand
TCATATGCAACGGGTGTCCAGTCGAGTCCCGGCACAAATGCGGCCACGATCACTCAAACCGTCACCCCCAATTTTCTCTTCGGGATTGGCAGCCATTGGACTTTGGATTACTCGCCAAGCTGGACGTTTTATTCAAGCAGCCAGTTGCAGGACAGCCTGAACCAATCGGCCTCGTTGTCCTGGGCAACAAGCTATGAAGACTGGGTTTTGGGGTTTTCGCAGGGTTACAGCTTTTCCGACACCCCCATGACTCAAACCGGTGCGCAGACCGAACAGCAAAGCATTTCGACCTCGCTCAATGCCTCGTATCAGTTCAATGAAAAAATGTCGTTGAGCATGGAAGTCGGTCAAAGTATTAGCCTGGTCAGCAGTTCCGGAAATTCGACGAACTCGCTTGGAACTCTGGCAAACTCCTACAGTTGGTCAACGATGGAATATTTGAATTATGAATTCTGGCCGCGATTAAACGCCGGCATTGGCGTCGGCGGCGGCTATTCCACCCAGGCCGGCAGCCCGGATTCGCTCAATGAGCAGTATTCGGCCCGGGTCAACTGGCGGGCGACGGACAAAGTCAGCTTTCAATTAAGCGGCGGCGTGCAAGACCAGCAGTATCTGGGGGGCGGAGCCGCGGGCGATTTGATCACTCCAACCTTTGGCGGCACCATTCAATACCAGATGTTTAAACGGACCGAGTTGACGCTGGCTGCCAGCCAATCAATAAGCCCTTCTTATTTTAAAAGCCAGGATACCACCAGCACCAGTTTCACGGCCACCTTGAGTCAGGCGCTTCCGAAAAATTTCAGCCTGGGACTGACCGGCGGATATTCCACGACCGATTATACTGCCACCAGCAGCGGGGTTTCGTCGGGCCGCACGGACGACGGTTATTCATTTTCCGCCAGCTTGAGCCATTCGTTAACGAAGCGGGGGACGGTGTCCGGATCCTATTCATACAGTGAAAATAACTCAAACGTCTCGGGTCCCGCCTATTCGAGCAATCAGATTGGCGTTCAAGTCTCTTATCAATTCTGACGCGATTCATGCCCAAAACGATTGGGCGTGGAAATGGAAAAAATAACGAGCCGGCCGGCAGATTTGCCAAATCGGCAAAGGAGCAGGGCGGGAACTCAATGAAACAAATGTTTGCAAAACCGAATCCAAGTCCGGACGGACGTTCCGGCCGGTTGGAAAGTTTCGTGCGGGCAACCATTGTTCTGGCGTTGTGCTTTGCGGTTCCGCTGTATGATTTGATGCGGTTCGCGGCCGGGAGCGAATTCCATTCCTACATCCTGCTGATTCCCTTTATCAGTTTATATCTGGTCTGGTTGAAGAAAGAAAGTTTTCCAATTTGTTACCAGCCGGCCGGCAAAGCAACTGCGGCATTTTTGGCGGCCGGGACGTTGGTGCTCATCGCTTACTGGCTGGTTCTCCGTTCCCGTTTTAAACTGATGGAGGACGATTATCTGGCGGTGATGATGGTTGCCTTCCTCCTCTGCTTCCTGGGTTTATGCTGTTTCTTTTTGGGCAGGGACTTCCTGCACGCAACCGCATTTCCATTGGTTCTGCTCATTTTCATGGTGCCCATTCCAGCCTTCGCCATGCCCGCGATAGATTCCTTTTTGCAACATGGGTCCGCCGCCGCCGCCCAGAGCTTCTTCATTTTGTCGGGCACGCCATTTTTTCGGAGCGGACTGACCTTTCAACTGTCAGACATCAGCATCCAAGTCGCCCCGGAATGCAGCGGCATCCAATCCAGCATGGTCTTGTTGATCACCGGGTTGGTGGCCAGTTATCTGTTCCTGCAGAAGCCGTGGAATCGAACTTTATTGACATTATTGATGATTCCCCTGGGACTCCTGCGGAACGGCTTCCGGGTTTTCACCATTGGCGAACTTTGCGTTCACATTGGGCCACAGATGATCAATTCCCCCATTCACCACAAGGGCGGGCCGATATTTTTCGCCTTGTCTTTGATACCCCTCTTCATATTGTTGGTTATGCTTCAAAAATCCGAGCGGGCCGGGGAAAAATCCAAACTCAAGACCGGGAAACATCCAAACTCAAAACCTCTGAAATAGAATATGCGAAAATTGACACATTTAGTTCCGACGCTGACCGTGGTCATGCTTCTGGCCATTGCCGGCACTGGTTGCACCGCCAAGGTCAAGGAGTCCTATCATCTTAAGCGGGCGGACAAATATTTTAATTCCGGCCAAATGGAGCAGGCGGAAATCGAGTATAAGAACGTGCTGCGAAGCGCTCCGCAAAACGCCTCGGCCTGGAGCCGACTTGGCATCATTTATTTCGATCAGGGCCGTCTTGGAGAAGCCGCCCAGATTCTGGCCCGGGCGCAGCAACTGGCCACCAACAACCTGGAGGTGCGCTTGAAGCTGGGCACGATCTATCTGGGGGCCGGAAATTTGAAGGAAGCGCGGGACGAGGCCGGTTTTGTCCTGGACAAAAATCCGAGGGATGCAGAGGCGCCGAGCCTGCTGGCGGAAGCCTCGTCAACGACGGGTGAGATTAATGCAACCCGCCTGCGCCTGCAAAAAATGTCGCAAACCGGGGAAACCGCGCCGCTGGAAGTGGCTTTGGGAACACTTTCGTTCCGCCAGCGCGACCTGCAAACCGCAGGAACCTACTTCAAAGGCGCTGTGAAGCTCGATCCCAAATTCAGCGACGCTTATTCTGCGCTGGGAAATTGGTATGTGGCGCAAAATGACTTGAAATCGGCGGACCAGGCTTACAAGACGGCGGCGGACTTGGCTCCGCTCAAATCGGGAAAAGCACTGCAATATGCCCAGTTCAAAATCCTGATCGGAGACCCGGACGCGGGCAAACTTCTGTTGCAGGACATTGTCAAAAAGACGCCGGACTATCTGCCCGCCTGGATCGCGTCGGCCCAACTCGCTGCCGCCGAGAAAAAGTATGCTGATGGCGTCGCCCTGCTTGGCAACGTTTTGAGCCGTGATCCGCAGAATCTTGAGGGGCTGCTGTTGAAGGGCCGCTTGGAACTGGAGCAAGGCCAGACGGTTCAGGCCATAAATGACCTTGAGGGATTGGCCGCGATGTTTTCCCAGGTGCCGGTCGTTCATTACCAACTGGCCCTGGCCCATTCCGCTAATAATGAATCCGACAAGGCCATCGCCAGTCTGAACCAGGCCTTGAAACTGGATCCAAAATATGCCGATGCCATCCAGCTGCTGGCCGAAATCCAGATTCGGAATGGCAATGTTGCGCCCGCCATTGTTTCCCTGCAACAGTTGACGCAACAGCAGCCGCAGATCGTGCCTGCGCGATTGTTGCTGGCGGATGCCTATCGCGCCCAGGGCAGCCTGGACAGCGCGGTCCAAATTTATCGCGAACTGGAAAAGGCCTCCCCCAAAAATCCGCAGTTTCCGCTCTTGCTGGGAACCGCGCTGCTCCAGCAACAGAACAACGCGGGGGCGCGCATGGGATTTGATCAGGCGCTCAAGCTGGCACCTGATTATCTGCCGGCGCTGGAACAATTGGTGAATCTGGACCTGATGGAAAAGCAATACGCCGACGCGCAGCAGCGTGTGCAGCAACAGATCGGACAAACTCCCAAGGCGCCGGCGTTGCAGTTGCTTTTGGCGCAAGTCATGGTCGCCCGGGGCGACACGAACCAGGCGGAAGGCGCGTTGTTAAAAGCCATTGAGTTGCAGCCCGATTCCCAGCAGGCCTATTTGATGCTTGCCCAACTCTACATCGCCGCCAATGAAAACCAAAAAGCCCTGGCCGAACTACAAGCGGCAGTTGCCAAAAACCCAAACGATGTCACCGCCTTGATGCTCATGGGCATGACCTACGAAGCGGAGAAAGACTATGGCGACGCCCGCGATGCCTACGAGAAGCTGCTGGCCATAGCTCCGAACAATGGCGCGGCAATCAACAATCTGGCGTATCTTTACGCGGAAAATTTGGGACAGCTCGACAAAGGCTACCAGTTGGCGCACCAAGCCCGGGATCTGGCTCCGACGGATCCATCCGTCGCCGACACGCTCGGATGGATTCTGTATCAGAAGGGGCAGTTTTCTTCCGCCTTGAATCTGCTGCGGGAAAGCGCGGCCAAATTAAATGCCGTGCCGGAAGTTCAATTTCACCTGGGCATGACGTATTACCTGATGGGGGATGAGGCGGATGCCAGGACAACCTTTCAGCGCGCGCTTCAACTCAACGAGGATTTTCCTGAAAAAAACGAATGCAATCAATGCCTGGCAGTGCTGGCCATTGACGCCAAAACCGCCGGGGCGGACACGCGCGCCTGGCTCGAAAAGCGGGTGGCCAGCCAGCCCAATGACTCCGTTGCTCTCATGCGTCTCGCGGCCATCTATCAGCGCGAAGGGACGTTGGACAAGGCCACCACCACGTATGAAGCGGTCTTGCAAGCTAATCCGCAAAATGTCACGGCCTTGGAAAATCTGGCCCGGTTGTATGCCAATCAGGACCCGCAAAAGGCCTTCAATCTGGCCAAGGCGGCCCATAATTTGACACCAAACGACCCGCAGGTGACTCACACCTTGGGCCATCTGGCTTTCGTGACGGGTGACTACCAATGGTCGTTAAGCCTGCTCCAATTGACCGCCCAAGTTCAGCCTCAAGATCCGGAAGTGCTCTGTGATTTAGGCGAGGCATTTTACAGCGTCGGCCGGGTGCCGGATGCACGAATTACGATGCAAAACGCCTTGCAGACCGGCGCCGCCTTTTCCAGAACCGATGAAGCCAGACGCTTTCTGGCGTTGACTGACCTTGCGGACAAGCCGGCGCAAGCCCTGGCCGGCCAAGCGCAAGTCGAGGCCATCCTGAAATCCGCGCCCGATTATGTGCCGGCACTCATGGTCAAGGCCGTCATCGCGGAGCAGAAACCCGATCTGGCTGCGGCGGAGCAAATTTATGAGGGTGTGTTAAAACATTATCCTGATTTCGCTCCCGCCCAAAAACAACTCACCATCCTATACGCCAAAGACCCGAACAACGATGCCAGGGCTAACCCGCTCGCGGTCAAGGCCCGTCAAGCTTTTCCGGACGATCCGGAAGTTGCCAAGGCTCTGGGCCTGATCGTTTATCGGCAGGGGGATTATTCGCGCGCTGCCAGCCTTTTGCAGGAAAGCGCCCGCCAAATAAACGGAGACTCGGAATTAATGTATTACCTGGGCATGGCTCAATATCACCTCAAAAACCGCGCGGAGAGCAAAACCGCCCTCCAGCGGGCCTTGGATTTGAATTTGTCCGGCACTCAAGCCGTCGAGGCCAGGCGGATTTTGGGGGAATTGAAGTAAGCGGAGACGACCCAGGTAGGATTTCAGTGATGGCTGAATCTTGAAATTCACCACTGTGCCAGTCTACCCAAAAAAGCTCATAAGTCGTTGAATTTCAATGAATAACCGGTTTAAATACCCCTTTGGCCCGCGAACCTTCAAGCACGCCGAAACGTCGGTCTGGCTTACACTTTTCGACAGCCGTCATAAGTTGTTGAATTTAAGCATGTTTTGGCATTTTACCATCAAATTCAGCCTAATTTCAATTGAAACCGTCGGAATCCTTTACGATTTTCAAAAAAAGGCCGTTTGAATCCTGAAAACTAAAATTATTTTAATGCGTTGTTAATAAGCTACTTACGAGTTGATTAATTATCTTTTTAAGGCTTGGCATCGGCATTGCTTAAAGGTGGGAGAGTAGTAAACGAACACCGGAAATAACAAACAACTAAAAAGGAAAAAATATGAAGAACAAAATGAAAATGATGGCGGGGGTCGCAGCGGCCCTTGTCGGGTTCAGCGCGACGGTTCAAGCCGTTCCAACGCTGACGTTGAGCGACAATAACGGGCACACGACAGGTGCAATAGCCGCCGTGGGTGGCGATGCCTCTTTCGTGGGATCTTTGGGAGGTTGGACATTCAATGTGGCCGCTGGAACATCAACTGGCCCGGGAGCTCAACCTGTTATTGACCTTTCTGATAACTCAACTTGGGGTGGTGGATCAGTAGGAAACGTGATTACCATTACATGGACAGTTGATAATCTGGGTCCGTTGACGGGTGCCTACTTGGAATCGATTGGCGGCACTTTAAACGGAACGGGTGATGCCTTCAGCGTGTTCTTGAATGGTGTCCTGTTGCCCGGCAGCCCTCTGTCTTGGACCTCGTCTCCGTTTAGCGGATCGGCAGCAGGTCCGCTCAATGGATCGCTACCCAGCACCATTATCCTTAAAGCTGTGTTGACTGCGCCGATTGGAACTGGTGCACAAACCAGTTTTGATGATAACTTGACCGTGCCTGATGGCGGCGCAACTGTGATGTTGCTCGGTGCCGCTCTGTCAGCGGTCGGTCTGCTTCGCAGGAAGCTGACCGCCTAATCCGGTTGCTGCTTTCGGTGTATTTCGTTCAGGGCAGGGATTTATTTCCCTGCCCTGTTTTTTTGTCCATCCGGAATCGCCTGCCACCCAAAAGGCGGCAACAAATTACATCAGCTTGCCTTGCTTCGATTTGGCAGACAGCGTTGGGGCGACACACGAACGATGTTTAGTTGAGTTGAGTTTCAAAGTTCACCGGTGATTTTGAGCCGAGCGAGCTGTGGAGCCTCGTTCGGTTGAAAAAGACTTCGATCCACTCGAAGATGCGTTGGCGGCCTGGCCTGCGAGCTTTTCAGGTTCGCACCATAAGAGCCACTGCAACACCTCATTAAGGTCGTGATGTTTTACGATTTTTTTTGCGTGAAACTCAGTGGATCTGGTTGGTGGCCATGGTTATGCATAACTAAACTGAAATCATCCGTTAAAAGCGTCGGGTTAACTTACAATAAACATATTTCATTGCATATTAACAGCTTAGGCTGATTATTTCCAGTAAACACGGTCTAGCTGTCGGTAATGCTTACACTCTAGCGATGGGACTTAAGAATTACTGTAGGACATTCACTTAAAAAATGATCTTCAAGTGGTTTCTTATCAATGAATTACGATTTTCACTTACACGAATGAGCGAAGGATCAACGCAGTGGCACAGCTCCTGCTCAAGAATGGTTGTGAAATTAATACATACAGCGGTGCTGACGGTCATGACTGCCTCGATGTTAGTGGCGACTATAGTAAAAGCTAATTCGGTTGTTCTGACCCAGGGTATTTATTCCTATGATGTTGGCGGCGAGTTCACGGCGGTTACCTCGCCTGACTCTTTTCTTGGCTACTATGTCCCGTCAACCGAAAATAAGTCAGGGACCGGGTTTCAAACATTCTGTCTCGAAACCGAGGTGGATTTTTATCCCGGCGCCAATTACACCTATACGACAGCCAGTTCAACCGCCCCCGACAATGGCGTCACCGGCAGCGGACTTGCTCTTGCCAAAGGGACAGCCTTTCTCTATTACGAGTTCGCGACGGGCGTATTGGCGGGTTACAATTATACAGACACAGCGGGCCGGTTGTCTGACGCGGAATTGCTTCAGACTGCAATTTGGTATCTTCAAGGTGGGCAGACATATGGTGGCTATACGCCTCCCACGACAGGCAATAATCCTTTCTACGCCTTGGCGATCAACACGTTTGGCTCCGCCGCCACGGACGCTTACACTGGCCCCTCCGTGGAAGTTTTGCAATTGTGGGACGGAACGACTTCCGCTCAAAATCAGTTGGTGTTGAATGGCGATGTAGTGCCCGGTTTTCAAATTCCGGTGCCTGATGGCGGCGTGACTGCCAGCTTTCTTGGAATGGGGCTTGTTGGAATGTTCGTGATCCATTGTTGGCGCCGCAAATCCATTTAAAGGAGTTTCTCTTTACAGGCCGGCGGAAAAAATGCCAGGGGAGTCGCCGATGACGAAGTTGCGTGGGCGGATGCTGTTTGACTTGTGGGAGCAAGCATAAGTGTTGGATGAGCGTTTCATCAGGGTTGAAGGTTCCCGCCGTTGGGCTCTCGAGTATTCCAAAAGAGCAGGGGACTGATCGTGGGATGGACGAACCTGCTGTAGGGTTGTGCCAGTTTTCAAGGAGCCGTGCTGTCAGCCTGTAAATATCCCGCAGGGGGGTTATGATGCTGATGTCACCGGAACACTTGGCGAGCGTTTTTTGCTGCATTTGGAATCGTGATTTGAGACTTTTGGCACTGGATTCAAATGTCAGAACTGAAATGATGAGCAGCGCAGACATGCTGGCCCTCGCCAGTGCCCTCTTTTGCGGGGTCCTGGCCCTGATTGTCGCCTGGAATGAGCGGCGCTCGGTTGCCCATTGGGCCTTTGTTGCGGGGATGGCGGCAATGGCCGTGGAGGATGTCTGCTTCGCCCTCACGGCGGATGCCGCTTCACCGGAAGAAATGGTTTACTGGCAGAATTGGAGGTTGGTGGCCATATCATTTCTGCCGGGGATCTGGATTTTTTTCAGTCTAACTTATGCCCGTGGAAATTATTCCGAATTCCTGAAGCGATGGCGTCTGGTTCTGGCCGCGGCCTTCCTGCTGCCCATCGGGCTGGTTATTCTATTCGGCAAAGATTTGATTATTTCCGCCGGCCAAACGAAGACGGGTTATTGGGTGTTTGGCTTGGGAATTCCCGGCATTGTTTTGAACCTGCTTTCCTTGCTCGGCCTGGTGCTGGTGCTGATGAATCTGGAGCGCACCTACCGGGCGGCGGTCGGGACAATGTTGTGGCGAATCAAGTTCATGATTTTGGGGTTGGGCGTGATTTTTGCCGTCGGGGCTTACGTCAGCAGTCAAGCGCTTCTCTTTCACGCCTTGGATTTGTCCCTAGAAGCCGTCACCGCGACGGCGATGTTGTTGGGCGGCGCGTTGATTCTGCGGTCGCTTTTTCGCGCCGGGCATTTTAACGCCGATGTCTATCCGTCCCAGTCCGCCCTGCACAATTCACTGACCGTTTTATTGGCCGGAGCGTATCTGCTGATTGTGGGAGTGTTCGCCAAGGTGGTTGTTTTTCTGGGCGGGGACGCTTCGTTCACTTTGAAGGCGTTTGTTCTGCTGGTCATTCTGGTTTTGCTTGCGATGCTGCTGTTGTCTGACCGGATGCGGCTGCATACGCGGCGTTTTGTGAGCCGGCATTTTCAAAGGCCGCTTTATGATTATCGTTCGGTGTGGCGAAGGTTCACCGAGGAAACGGCTCCCTGCGTAAAGCCGGCGGAATTGTGCCAGGCCGCCGTGAAATTGATGACTGACATTTTTCAGGTTCTCTCGGTGACCGTCTGGCTGGTGGATGACAAGCGGGAGAATTTGGAGTTTGCCACCTCGACCTTTCTGTCGGAAGCCAAGGCAAATGCTCTCAAACCTCAAAGTGTGGATGCGATGGAGGTGATGCGCGCCCTGGAAAAGCAGCCCGACCCCGTTGACTTGGACGCCTCGAAGGAGGGTTGGACGGACGTGCTCAAGCGATGTCATCCTGACGAATTTCGCAAAGGCGGGAATCGCGTTTGTGTGCCGATGATGAGCGGTGGCGAGGTTCTGGGCCTGATCATTCTGGGCGACCGCGTCGGCGGGGTCAGTTTTTCCTGGCAGGATTTTGATCTGTTAAAGTGCATCGCGGATCAAGTGGCCGCGAGCCTGCTCAACGTCCAGCTTTCCCAGAAACTTCTGCGATCCAAGGAGATGGAAGCCTTCCAGACCATGTCGGCATTTTTTGTCCATGACCTGAAGAACACAACCTCCACGCTCAACTTGATGTTGATGAATCTGCCCGTGCATTTTAACGACCCCGAGTTCAGGGCGGATGCTTTGAGAGGCATTTCGAAGACCGTGGCGCACATCAACCGCCTGATCGGACGGTTGAGCCTGCTCCGTCATGAATTGCAAATCAAACTCGTTGAATCCGATCTGAATGAAGTAGTGGTCAGGGCGCTGGCCGGCTGGGAAGAAGCCGCTGGGGTCAGCCTGGTCAAAGACCTTCGTCCTCTGCCCAAAGCCCAGTTTGATCCGGAGCAAATGTTGAAAGTGGTCACCAACCTGGTTCTCAATGCCCGGGAGGCAGTATTGCCTGCCGGTGAGGTTCGCATTGAAACGGCCCAAGGCAACGGCTCGGTGGTTCTCACGGTGTCAGACAATGGTTGCGGCATGGCCCCGGAGTTTTTAAGCCGCTCATTGTTTCGGCCATTCCAAACCACAAAAAAAAGCGGGCTTGGCATCGGGCTTTTTCAGAGTAAAATGATTGTCGAAGCGCATAAAGGCAGGATCCAGGTTGAAAGCCAGCCCGGCAAGGGAACAACTTTTCGGGTCATTTTGCCTTTGCCGAAACAAAACGGATGAATCCCAAACTGCTCATTGTTGACGACGACGACGAGATTCGCACGCAGATGAAGTGGGCGCTGGCGAACGACTACGAAATCGTGGTTGCCGAAAATCGCGAAAGCGCGGTCGAACGATTTCGGGCGGAACTGCCGGCGGTGGTTTTGCTGGACCTGGGACTGCCGCCCCAGCCCGCCAACCCGGAAGAAGGCCTGGCGACCCTGTCCGAACTGCTGGCCTTGGATCGGCTGGCCAAGGTTGTCATCATCACCGGCCAGGGCGAAAAGGACGTGGCGCTTCGCGCCATCGGGGCGGGAGCATACGATTTCCTGTGCAAGCCCGTGGAAATGGACGAATTAAAATTTCTCCTGAAACGCTGCTTCCACATCGCGCAGCTCGAGCGGGAATACCGGGAGATGCAGCAATTGCTGCAGGGCGACGCTTTTGAAGGCATGCTCGGCACCAGCCGTCCCATGCAGGCGGTTTTCGATGCGATCCGCAAGGTCGCCACCACCGATGCACCGGTGCTGATTCTGGGTGAAAGCGGAACCGGCAAGGAAATGACGGCCCGTGCCATCCATCAAAGAAGCAGTCGAAAAGATGGCCCTTTCGTGGCCATCAACTGCAGCGCAATTCCGGAAACGCTTTTGGAAAGCGAATTGTTCGGGCATGAAAAAGGATCGTTCACCGGCGCTCACACCCAGCGCAAAGGACGCATCGAAATGGCAGGTGGCGGAACGCTCTTTCTGGATGAAATCGGGGAAATTCCACTGCCGTTGCAGGTAAAGCTGCTGCGGTTTCTTCAGGAACAATGTATCCAGCGGGTGGGCGGAAGGCAGGACATTCAAATCGAGACGCGAGTCATTGCAGCAACCAATGCCGATCTAAAAAAATCCATGTCGGCAGGAACTTTTCGTGAGGATTTATTTTACCGCCTGGCCGTGGTTCAGGTTGTAATGCCGCCGTTGCGCGAACGCGAAAACGACATTCGCTTGCTGGCGCAATCCTTCCTCCAACGATTTGCCGCTCAAGCCAAGAAAGTCGGCATGACCTTTGACCGGGGAGCCGTCCGCGCTCTGGTGAGTCACGCCTGGCCGGGAAATGTGCGCGAGCTGGAAAATTGTGTCCGGCGGGCCGTCATCATGGCCGAGGGTAAAAACCTGACCGTTCAAGACCTTGAATTGACTCCCGCGGCCAGCGGGAACCTTGTCACGCTCAAGGATGCGCGGGAGGCCGCGGAACGAGAAATTGTCGAGCGCGTATTGCGAAAGCATTCTGGAAAAATCAGCATCGCCGCCGCCGAACTGGGAATTAGCCGCCCCACGCTTTATGAACTGATGGAAAAGTTGGGCATCGCAAAAGATTAGTCAGGCTCCTCATCAGCCTTTCCGCATCTCCCCGGTTTTGTTTGAAGGCCGGAGGTCTTGGCAAAGCAGAACCGTTGCCTGCTTGCTTAATTTCTTATCAATCTGCTCGATGCAAGAAATTCAACTAACAAGACAGCGACCGTGACCACGCATAATATTTCACCTTTTCCACGGGAAAATTGGCCGTGGCGTTATTGAAGATAAAATGAACGATAGAACCGCTGCTTGAATTGGCTCGCATTGGTGTCCACAAACGTGAATGGCGCGGTGTTTGTCAGCACCGGGGTCCAATTTATCATGTCGGTGGAGGCCTGAACCACGTAGGTGTATCCCGTGGTGCCGTTGACGGTGAGCGCAAACTGGCCGCGTGAAGGGGGAGCAACGGCCGCCAAAGTGGCGGCGGCCGTTGGAGATGCCAAGTTGGTGGGCTGGCTGATTTTAGGTGTGACGCTTCCCTGGGCGGCTACGGTGACGGTGAACGAGCGGGTGATGAGGTTGTTTGTTTTCTGGCCATTGTTGACGGTGATGGAGATGATTGAGGTTCCGACACCGTTGACGGCGGGCGCGAAGTTCAACGTGCCGGTAGAATTCGGGAACAAATAACTGATGGTCGGCGTGGTGATGAGTTGCGCGTTGCTCGAGGTGGCCTTGACCGTCACCATTACG
>Ga0181531_10002176_pt1 | contig 12271 bp, 15 predicted proteins | sample PEATcosm2014_Bin_38_FD_119743 | JGI IMG/M metagenome (GOLD analysis project Ga0181531, IMG submission 119743) | Peatland microbial communities from MTU Mesocosm Facility, Houghton, MI, USA - PEATcosm2014_Bin11_10_metaG | ecosystem: Environmental > Terrestrial > Soil > Wetlands > Peat | place... | reverse complement strand
TCGAATTCAACCGCCGCCGCCAAGTCCATCTTAGTGACCACCGCCACGTCAGCGCTATTGAAAATAGTCGGATACTTGAGCGGCTTGTCCTCGCCCTCGGTCACCGAGATAAGCACCAACCGGAGATCCTCGCCCAAATCGTAGGATGAAGGGCACACCAGGTTGCCCACGTTTTCGATAAAGAGAAAATCCAATTGGTTGAGATCCCATTCTTCCAGCGCACTTTGAACCATGGCCGCTTCGAGGTGGCAGAGAGTTCCGGTAGTGATTTGTTTGACCGGAGCCTGGCTGCGCGCCAATCGCAGCGCATCATTCTCCGTGGCAAGATCGCCCACCAATGCAGCCACACGATAATTGGACCGCAGCAGAGTGAGAGTCTTTTCGAGGAATGCGGTTTTGCCGGAGCCCGGACTCGAGACCAGGCTCACCACAAAAACTCCAGCAGCGCGAAAACGATCGCGAAGGTTCCGTGCCACGACATCATTCTGCTTCAGAACATTCTTGCGAACTTCTATCAAACGCGGCTGTTTATACATACGTTCGACGCGCATTCCTGTATCTCCAATGCAACCACTTCGAGTTCTTTTCCCTGCACAATCTGCGAGCTAGGCGTACCACATTCCGGGCAACAAAATAGCTGCATCGAGGTTAGAGGTCGTTGTACCCCGCAATTGGGACAGAAAATCACAATAGGAACCTCTTCCACCACCAGGCGTGAACCTTGCATCAAAGTGCCTTCGCACGCCAACTCGTAACACGAGAGCAGCGCCTCTTTCACCACGCCCGACAACGCCCCCAGCCTGAGGTGTACAGCATCAATCTGAACGCCGCGGCGCTCCGCCTCTTCCTCGGCCAGTTCCACGATGCTCATTGCTATGGAAAGTTCGTGCATAATCTTCTACTCGCCATCGAAGCGGCCAAACGCCGCCAGCGCTGCCTGCCCCAGGCTGATACCGCCGTCATTCGGCGGCACCGCATCATTTGTCCACACCTGCAACCGCCCGTTCAGCAGAGACTTCAAATCCTCCAGCAGCAACTCGTTCTGAAACACGCCTCCGGAGAGAACAATCGTATCCAGTTCGTGATCTCGAGCAATCACCGTTAGAGCGTCGTTCAATCCCTCTGCAATTCCGCGTTGAAAACAGCGGGCAATCTCCCGGACATCGCGGCCTCGATCACGGTCTTGAGCTACGGCCAGCAGCAGCGGACGAAAATCGAGTTCGCCACCGATGAAAGGGAAGCGATAGGCTTCCGTCATAGGCGCGCTGCGCGCGAGTTGTTCCAGCCAAATCGCAGCTTGTCCTTCGAAGGTGACTTCTCGCACAAACCCGAGGAGGGCCGCTGCGGCGTCAAAGAGACGCCCCACCGATGTCGTGGCAAACGTGCGTAGCTGCTTGTGTACAAGTTCCATGGCGCTGCGGTAGCGTTCGGGAAAAGCGAAGGGCTTGGCGAACACGTCGGGCAAGCCCTCCACTCGAGCCAGGAACCCGGCTGCTGCCTGCACGGGATAGTTCGCGGCAGCGTCGCCACCGGCAAGCGCAGCGCGCCGCAGGTGAGCCACGCGATCGAATCCCGCTTGCACGCTGCCCACAAAAATCTCGCCGCCCCAAATCGATCCGTCGTCTCCGTATCCGGTGCCGTCGAAGCTTACTCCCGCAACTCGTTTTGAAAACTCGCCGCGTTCGGCAAGCACTGAGGCCACATGAGCGCGATGGTGCTGTACCGGGCCGCTCTGAGCTCCAAGCGTGCCAGCGTGAGCCGTCGAAAGATATTGTGGGTGAAGATCGTGCACCACGAGCAGTTCGTCCCTTCGAACTTCATACATGGAGACGAGATCGCGAATCGTCTCATCAAACGCACGGAACGACTGGTAATGATCGAGATCCCCAATATGCTGGCTGACAAAGGCCTGCCCATCGACTACAAGTGTGATTGTGTTTTTCAGATCGGCACCGAGCGCGAGAATCGGTCGCTTCGCAGGGAGCGACGCAACCGCACCAGGAGCATAACCACGGGCCCGCCGCAGAACGACGGGGCCCAAAGTGCCAGCGCGCGCCACCGAGTCATCTACCCTGCGCGCGATAGGACGCTCGCCAATCAAAAACGCGTCCGCGATTCCGGCCAGCCGCTGTAACGCGTCCTCGTCCTCGTAAGCAATCGGCTCACTTGAACGATTCGCGCTGGTCATCACCAGGATTTGCGGAGCGCCGGCAGCGAATAGCAAATGATGCAAAGGAGTGTAAGCAAGCATGACGCCGAGTTCGTTGTTCTCCGGCGCGACCCCGCTTAATTCGATTCTCGCGGGCGCGAGCACGATGGGCCGGGCGATAGAAGTGAGCAGCACTTCAGCTTCGGAAGTAAGCTCGACCACAGCGTGTGCGGTTGCGACATCCCGCACCATGACAGCGAAAGGTTTCTCCTTGCGGTATTTCCGCTCGCGCAAAGCCGCGACTGACAAGGGATTGCGGGCATCGCATGCCAGGTGGTAGCCACCGAGTCCCTTGATCGCGAGAATTGCCCCACCCCGGAGAAGCTCGACCGCCCGGCTGACGCAATTTTCTTTTTGGACTGCGCCCCTTGTCGCGTCGACCGGCGTTTGAAGAGAATAGCCCGGGCCGCATGTGGAACAAGCGACCGGCTGCGCGTGAAAACGGCGATTGCCGGGATCGGAATATTCCGCCGCGCAGTAGTCATCGAGCGGCCAATCCTTCATGGTGGTGTTCGGCCGGTCGTAAGGCAGAGCCTGAACCACGGTGTAGCGCGGTCCGCAGTTGGTGCAATTGATGTAAGGATATAGATAGCGCCTGTCAGCAGGATCGAAAAGCTCGGTTAGACACTGGTCACAGACCGGCAGGTCGGGCGAAATACGAACCGTAGGGCGCTCACGGCGCTGGCTGGTCCGAATCGTGAACTCGTGCAATCCTGCCAGTTTGGCTGGCCGCACTTCGATTTCGGCAATGCTGGCCGCGGGCGGTGGTAGCGCCTTCAAGTCGCGAACAAAAGCCTCCAGGCCCGTTTCCGCGCCTTCGAGATGAATCTCGACGCCCTCTTCCGCATTCAGCACCCATCCATTCAAAGTGTTGGCGCAGGCCAGGCGATAGACGAACGGACGGAATCCCACGCCCTGCACGACGCCGCGAACTCTAATCGAGTAAGCACTGGTCATGTTACCTATTTCGTTATCTAATGTTAACTTATTCATTTACTAAGCAACCATGACCTTGCCATCCCACCTGAATGACCTTGCCGTCTTCGACCAAGATCGGTACCGTGCGCTGGCCGCCCGCAATCTTGCGCATCCGGCCACGCGCTACCGGATCGGCTTCCACGTCGTATTCGACAAACTCGCTCCGCTTCCACTCCAGCCAATCGCGCATTTCACTCGTGTGCGGGCAGCGGGCCGTTCCATAGAGTTCAAGCCTGGCCACGGTTCAAGACCTCCCGGTTCAGGGCTTGATGGTTCAGAGCTTCCTGGTTCAGAGCATGTTGGCCCAGCATCTCCAAAGATTCACGAATGACGTGGTAGATTGAAGCCTGCACTTCCTGAATGCGGGGGATATAGTCGCAGTTCACCACCACGGGAAAGTCAGCCAGCCGTTTGCGCTTGATTTCGCCCCCGTCGTAACCCAGCAAGGCCACAGTCAACAGGCCGCGTTTGCGCGCCTCTTCGAGCGCCATGATGATGTTGCGCGAACCACCGCTGGTGGAGATTCCGATCGCAACGTCTTCTGGACGAGCCTGTGCGATCAACTGCCGCAGGAAAATCGCATCCGTGCCAATGTCGTTGGCGACCGCGGTAATGTTCGCCGGTTCCAGAGAAAGTGAAACCGCCGGAATCGATCGATAGCCGGAAGGCGGGAGCACGCAATCGATGGCGAAATCGTTGGCGTCGGTGGCCGAGCCTCCATTGCCAAATATGATCAGCTTGCCGCCACGCAGCACACGCTCGTGAATCGCGAGCGTGGTATTGCCAATTTGCTCGCCCTGCTCGTGCGCGACTTGCGCCCGCAGCTTGGCGTCATCATGCACCTTCATCAGAATCGAAGACGCCACTTCAGCCACCAAGCCATTGTCCCCTTGCTTTTCCATTCCCAGAAATGGATAGAGGAAGCCCGATTCGCCCACGTCATAGCCGAGTTCGCGGTGTTCGAAGAAAACATGCACCGTCTCCCACAACGTGTGATAGAGAATCTCGATCAGTTCCTGATGAAGAAAAGGATCTTCGGTAGCCGCCTCGACGGCGTAGGAACCGTCGACGCCGGGAAGAGCGAAGGTCATTGCGTCACGGCCCTGGGCCTGTTGCAGCGTCGCCCAGACTTCAGGGTCGCCCTGTGGCGGGCCGAATCCCATCACAATGTCTTCAGGCCGCAGGATGGCATCCAGCCACGGACGAAAAAGAACAGACAAATCCAGCGCGGGCAGCGCGCGTTTGCCCACGATCACGGGATGCACGAACTCGACAGAAACGTGCTGCGCATCGGTAGCGTAAGGCCCGCGGCCAAAGGCCAGCAGTCGCCCTCCCCGCAGAAAGCGCCCCGACATTTCGCGGCAAGCCTCGGCCAGGCGCGGCGCTTCCCGGTCGAAGAAGCGCTCGAATAGCTGGTTGCGGGTCAGCAGTCGTTCTTCGATCTGGCTCGCGAGTTTACAAGCAGTCGCCATTCGGTATGCCTCTCAGCAAATGCGCGGCAGGGGATCGCCGACCAGCATATCCACAATTCTGCTTCCGCCGTAGAGCGTCGTCACCAGCACCGTACCGGCGGGCTGCTCGCAAACTTCGCCGATTACCTGCGCTTCACTTCCGCCCGGCGCAAGGCTCAATGCATTGATCGCGGCGTCCGCATACTCCGGGGACACCACCGCGAGGAACTGACCCTCATTCGCAATATGCAGGGGATCAAGTCCGAGCAGTTCACATGCGCCGCGCACCGTGTCGCGCACCGGAATCTGATCTTCAAACAGAACCATCCCCAGTCCGCAATCGCGCGCCAGTTCATTGAGAGAGGTCGCAGCGCCGCCGCGAGTTGGATCGCGCATCCAGCGAATTCCCGGCCCCGCGGCATGAATGAGGGCCTCAACTAAAGGAAGCACGGAGCGCGTGTCGGAACGAAGATCGGCTTCGAGATCAAGCTCACCGCGGGCCAGCAGAATGGTAATGCCATGATCGCCGATGGGTCCCGAGAGCAGAATCCTGTCGCCGACCCGCACCGAGCGAGGATCGATCTTCACGCCCGGAAGCAGGCGGCCGATGCCGGTCGTCGTGACGTACATCTGGTCCGCTTTGCCGTGCTCGACAACTTTCGTGTCGCCGGCGGCGATTCTTACTCCCGCGTCCCGCGCGGCTTTTGCCATAGCTCGAACTTCCGCTTCGAGCACCGGCGTCGCCAATCCCGCTTCTAACACGTACGAGACCACCAAAGCTTCTGCTCTCGCGCCCGAGACGGCGAGATCGTTCACCGTGCCGTTGACCGCAAGCTCGCCGATGGAGCCGCCAGGAAAAGTAAGCGGCTTCACCACAAAGCTATCCGTAGTGATCGCGACACGTGTGCCGTTAATGTCGACGTGCGCGGCGTCGCCGAGCGGGCCGGGCGTGGCGCCAAAAAGCAAGGGAGCAAACAGGCCTTCCACCAGCTTGCGGCTGGCTTTCCCTCCGGCGCCGTGCGCCATCTCGATTTGCGGGTCGCGGAACCGCGTGGGTGCGGGTTCTACGAGCGCGGCAGCCGCGGCAGTCGATCCTTCGAAAGTCAGGCGATCGAGCTCAGACTTACCATTGCTGCCTTGCGGTGTTCGTAGTTGTGATAGGCGGCGCATGATCCTTCCGATGACACCATGAGTGCGCCGATAGGATGCTCCGGCGTGCACTCCCGGCCAAAAAGTTTACACTGATGCGGTTTGAGCACACCCTTCAGCACTTCTCCGCACTGCGCGGCTTTAGGGTCGGTCACGCGAATACCGGGCACTTCGAAGCGCTCTTCGGCGTCAAATTCGGCGTACTTGCGGTTGATGCGCAGTGCCGACTGCGAGATGAACCCCAGACCACGCCACTCGAAGTAAGGGCGCAACTCGAAAACTTCCGCCATGGCCTTAAGCGCGGCGCGGTTGCCTTCCCAGGGAACGACGCGCTTGTATTGATTCTCAACTTTAACTTCTCCCGCATTTAACTGGCGCAGAAGCATGACGATGGATTGCAGCATGTCCAACGGCTCAAAGCCCGAGACCACGATCGGCTTGCCTTCGTTCGCGGCGATCCACTCGTAAGGACGGCATCCGATCACAGTCGAGACGTGGCCGGGTCCAATAAAAGCGTCCAGCCGCATGTCCGGCGAATCCAGAATCGCCCGGATGGCCGGAATGATCGTCACGTGATTGCAAAACACAGAGAAGTTGCGAATGCCTTCAGCCTTCGCGCGCATCATGGTAAGCGCAGTCGATGGCGCGGTGGTTTCAAAGCCGATGGCAAAAAACATTACATGCTTCTCGGGATTGAGCCGCGCCAGCTTCAACGCATCGGAAGGCGAATACACGATGCGAACGTCCATCCCCCGCGCCTTGTGTTCGAGCGGGCTGCCCTGCGTCCCCGGCACCCGCATCATGTCGCCAAACGCAGCAAAAATCACGTCGGGGGCTTGCGCGATGGCTAATCCGTCGTCGATTCTTCCCATGGGGAGCACGCAGACTGGGCAGCCGGGGCCGTGAATCAGTTCGATATTTTCCGGAAGGATGTCCTTCAGGCCGAAGCGATAGATGGCATGAGTGTGCCCTCCGCAGACTTCCATCATGCGGAAGTGGCGTTCCATGCCGGCGAGGCGGCGGATTTCTTCTGCCGTCTTCGAAATCAGTTCGGGCTCGCGGAACTCATCTACGAATCGCATTCGATCACTCCTGATGACCGGCCTGATGAGGACCGGCCAGATGATGACCGGCCTGAACAGCCGTCAATTCACATCCTCCAGCCCGTAGCCTTTGACCTCCTGCATCGCGCCTTCGATCTCTCCCAGCACGCGGAGCGTGTTCATCTGATCGGCGGCATCCTGCTCGCTGATTTTGCTCATGGCAAATCCCACATGAACCAGAACCCAGTCGCCGGGCAACGGCTTGTCCTCGTGCAGCAAACCCAGATCAATTCTGCGCCGCACGCCAACTACATCCACGATCGCGGAATCCTGGTTGTCGCTGGAGATCTCGACAATCTTTCCTGGTATGGCTAGACACATGTGGCATCCTCCCGCGACATCATGATTCGTTCCACCCCGATCCATTCGAAGATCCCCGCGTGAAATTCGGCAGTGCCCCTAAATTCATCAACCACGGAGGACACGAAGGTACACGAAGGGAAATACCACGGCATTCCTTTCTGTTCCTTCTGAGATTCTCACTCCTGCTTGCGAGCCGTAATGTCAAACGACAGCTTCATTTCGTCCTGCAGCTTGATGGTTCCCCCGGCCGCCGTGACCGGTTGGATTTCATAATCGCTCTGACGGATCGAGAAATCTCCCGCGGCCCGCAGTGCGGCGCCGCTTACGGATACACGCGCCGACACCGGCTGATCGCGCCTAACTCCGTGCAGTGCCAGTTCTCCGTTCAATGTCACCTGATACTGTCCTTCGCCGGTCTTGCTGGCGGACACTCGGGAACATTCGTAAACAATCTCCGGGTAGGAATCCGATTCCAGAACTTCGCCGCGCATCCTGCGGTTGATCTCATCGCTATCTTTTGCGTTGATGTCCCCGGTAACGGCCAGCGAAGCGGACTGAATCACGATTCGAAGGGAACTGGTTTCTATTGCCTCAGGATTCAAGACAACTTCGCCCTCCGGATCAGGAAGATCAATGGTTGGGCTATGAGCGAATGCCGAAAGCAGGCCCGTGGCAAATGCCCGCGCCGTGAACCTGCTCTTCTTCCCGTCAATGGAATATCGAACTGCTGTCTGCGGCATTTCCACAGTAGACAAACTTAGCCCCCGGTTACCGTCCAGTTATCTCGTTCCATTACATGGAGCGCAATTTCAAATAGCGATCCAGGTCAGGCATGGCGCCCTGCACCAGATCTCCCAGGCCGAACTGGGCGAGGTAGCGCTTGGCGATCGGATTGGAAAGAATCAAGCCCGCCCCGAAGACCACCAGAGCCACTCCACTCAGCATGAACAATGTGTCCTTGTCACTGACGCTCCCGTTGCCATTCTCTGTTGCCACGGTAATCTCCTTTTTGTTACAGGATTTTCACTGGGTGAACCTCGGCTCTCTTTCGGCCAGAACCTTATTTGTCAGAATCTTGCTCGTCAGAGGTTTGTCTGTCAGAGCTTCGTTGCCCAGAACTCTCTGGACCAGCGATTCGACCAGTTCGACGGCCTTACCCACAACGGCCTCAACCGGCGCGCTGAGCCCCATCTGACCTTCTTCGCCTCCAAGCGTTTCCGGTTCGCAACCGAGGAGAAGAACGTTCTTGACCTCGATGTTCATCGCCCGCGCCGTGCGCAGAACGCTCACGGGATTCATGGCATGGGCTTCAATCGCAGCCTGCGGAATCTTCGGATTATTTAATCCGGGATCGTCCAATTCTTTCAAGTCCGGTTCGATCACGTACAACGTTCCCGGCACGTCTCCGTGCCGACATGCATCCACCAGGATGGTGGTTTCGTAGCCGTCTTGCAGCGCATAAGCCAGGTCGAAACCGCGAATGCCAAAATCTGCAACGCGCACGCTTTCCGGCAGCTTTCGGCTGGCCAGGCGGCGCACCACTTCCACGCCAAACCCGTCGTCGCCAAGGAAAATGTTGCCGATGCCGGCAACCAGGATCGTCGGTTTCTGGACAGCCGCTACTGGGGGAAACTCATCGGGCGAAAGCGGTTCAACTTCCTCTGCATCGAAGAAAAATCGATGACCGGGCTGCCGAAGCAATCCCATATCTTTCCCCGGATCGTTATCCAAAACAACGCAGACGTGTTGCTTGCCCTCGTAATCCTGCTCGATGCATTCGATCGTCGCAGTCTGACCGCGGAGCGCGATATCCATCACATCTCCGCCCGGACGCGGGCGCAGGCGAACGCGGCTTCCTGTCCTCACTTCGACCCCAGAAATCTCCAGATGGTCGAGAGAAGTCTTGTCTTCGAGGAGTTGCCATTCCCACTCGTTCATTGCATCTGCTCTTTCATTGCATTTGCTCTCTCACCGGGCGCAGTCCGCGCAGCACTCCGTGCAGCTTCATGAACTGTTCCGCCGGCATGGTTTCGGTGCGTTCCAGCATTTGGCGGGCGCGCTCGTCCGACTCGCTCATCTCGCGTTTTTCGTCGTCGGTCAAGGTCATGATTCGCAGGGAGAGAATTTCGTCAATCCCGGTGCCATCGAAAAGATCTCCGGCGCTTTCGGGCGCAATCTGTGGATAGTCGTAAAGAATGATCGGCGAGGAAAGCACAGTATCGCGTTGTGCTTCGTCTCCGACGAGCACCGGCCACGCTCCAATGTTCGTGCAACTCGCTGCAAGCTCGCTCAGCCCGTCCGGAGGCGCGGTCAGCGAAATAAACTTTCCATCGTGAACGCCGAGAACGCTATGGGCCGAGGCCATGGAACTGAGCAACGCCTCATGCCGTGTGGAATTCTCCCCGACGTCAAAAGGCGTGGTGTTGCGAACCAGAAGACTGATTTTGAAAACTTCGTCTCCCACCTTTTCGCACGCGATATCAACCGCGCCACAAAGCGCTTTTCGCTCGCGCACAATGACGCCGGCAACCTGCCCGTCGCCGTCGCGCACATATTCGACTTGTGTTTCCGGGGAAAAGCTAAAGGCGTCGTGGACCTGCCGGTGGCGCAACGCTTCCACGGTGTACAGCGGCAGACACAATTCCCGTTCAATTGCTTCCTGCCAGGGTTGATAGATGCGGCCGTTCACAGCAAGCCGCCTCACTGGATGAAACCTTGGCGTTTCCCCGAGCGACAACTCTCTCACGGGAGTGGCCAGCTCACCGACTGAGCGCGCCACCAACTGCAGAAATCGAACCCGCACTTCAATGCCCGTCAGCCAACTGCCTTCGACCAGGCATTCGGTCTGCATGGTCGAAGCCTCGCCGCCGTTCTGCGCTTTGCTGTAAGACTGCGGAAAGAGCACGCCAAAATTCCAGCGCTGCTGATTCTTCACCGACGACGGCCGGTAGGGATAGAGCATGTATCCCTCATACAGCACGGCCTTCGCGATCTTGTCCACGGTCGCAAGATTCATCCCATCACCTTCTCTTCAACTTCCTCCACCGGGATGAGGCTCTCCAGAACTTCCTCCCAGGTCGGAATGCCGTTCCGCATTTTGTATTGATACAAACGGTCGAACGCATCTTTATGCAGGCACAGCCACGCGCTGTTGGGATAGTAGGACTCCATCATCTCGCGCCAGACTTGCACCGGCAGCTTGAATCGAGCTTCCTTGTCCCAGGAAATGGGCGCGACCTGCAATCCGCCTTCCGCTGCGGCATAAAAGACCGTTCCGCTGAACTGCACGCAGACCGGAACTTCCCCATCCCTCAACCCGTCGAAGTATTTTGTGGCCGCGAGGTTGAAATCGAAACTGCATGGCACAGGGAGATCGACCAGCGTAGTTCCTGTGAACGAAGGCACGACCAGGTTCGCGTGAGTCCACAAAAGACTTCGCAGAGTCTGCCCCCACCGGCTGGGTTCGCCGAATAGGTCGTGCAACCGTTCCTGGTCTTCGGCAGTGTACTTGCGCCGAGTGACTTCGAGCTGAATCTGGCAGCGCAACGCGACCGTGTGAATCGTCTGTTCAGGATTAACGTCGGTCAACCGAAGTTTGAAGGCGAGCAGCGGCGAAGCCGCATTGGCGACAACCTCCACGCCATCGACCTGAAAGCTCAGATCAGGCATGAGATTCCTCTTCCCACTGAGATGCAGTCTTGTTTTCCAAGCCGACCTCAACTGCCCGCATTTTGACGCTTGCAAAAAATTCGCCCAGCTCTTTCCACACTTCCGCGCCGCCGGAAAGGCCTTTCCAGTGCATGCGGATCAGGCCTACCAGCTTGTAGCACTCGTCGATCGGCAGCAGATAGTATTCAGCCGCCGAATATCCGCGCGAGTAGCCCAGTCGATTCACCAGCAGCCCTTCCACATCGGATTCCATTTCGTTCAGGACCGGATTGCGCGCCACAATATCGTTCCAGGACTCCAGCGCGAGCAGCGATTCCGTAGCGCCCGCGGGGCTGGGATAAAGCGCGAGCACCCGGTTCTCCAGACTGCTGCGGAAAAAGAAAGCCATGTTGATGGGGACCATCAACCCGTTCCATTCGGAGTCGCTGAGGCTGAAGCCGGGGAGAGAGCGAATGCGTCGGGGCACGCGTTTGAACTTCACTCCCTGGCCACTGAACAGAATCGCACAGGCATCGCACGTGCAGAGAAGCTTCCGCTGCGCCAGTTCGATTAAATGGGAATGATCGGGCCGCAGCCCAACGCTGCACAACTCGCAGCGTTCGAGCGGGCGCTCACGGCGCGCAAACTGACGAAGAGTGCCAAAACCATGGGGCGATTCTGTAAGCTGTCGTGCATTCATGATTCAAATTCCCACGTCGTCGCATTCCGCCGCCGAGCCGAGGGCGAGACGCCCTCGGGACAGCCGGCAGGATGCCGGCGCTACACTTCCTTCAATCCGCGCTCTGCGGCACTTGAGCCAGCGGCGCGACCGCGCCGGACATCAACTTGTCTAAAGCCACGAATCCAGACGCGGGCTTCTCCTCGAGACCTTCAATTACGAGAGAAGTCAGATCGGGCGCGGCGTCGTACATGGCCGCCTCCAGAGTGGCCTGCACCGTTTTCGCCGTCGACCCACAAGTATGCGAACCAGTTTCCACCCGCAGCCGGATCGCGCCATCGTCTACGCTCAGCAGCTCAACTTCGCAACCCTGTTTGCGCAACTGCGGCCGAATCCGGTCTACGGCCTTCACCACGCGGGTCTCGATGTCCTCGGGATGCAGGCCGTAGAGAATCAGAACGCTGCTCACCAAAGAATTGCGGCCCAGGCGGTCGATGATTTCCATTCCCGGCTCGCCGGCTTGGGCCACAATTTCGAGAGTCTTCTCCAGCGCCGCGCCGTGCAAATCCATCAGCGCTTGCACCAGATTCTTGGTGGCAGCTTTTACCGCAGGATCGGCGATCGCTTCGATTTCCTGCACCAACTCACCAATCCGCTGCATGTCCTGCCGTAGATCTTTGCTGTCAGCCACAACGCTCCTGACTTTCTCTTTCTTCTATCTAAAACAAACTGCCGCGCCGAAAAAAATGGA
>Ga0181531_10002174_pt1 | contig 12273 bp, 10 predicted proteins | sample PEATcosm2014_Bin_38_FD_119743 | JGI IMG/M metagenome (GOLD analysis project Ga0181531, IMG submission 119743) | Peatland microbial communities from MTU Mesocosm Facility, Houghton, MI, USA - PEATcosm2014_Bin11_10_metaG | ecosystem: Environmental > Terrestrial > Soil > Wetlands > Peat | place... | reverse complement strand
CTGCCGCCCGCGGCGTTGCCAAAGATTTGGCCGCTGAAATTCCCGTCACCGCCAAAGATGGAGCCGGCGATATCGATGCTGGTGGCTGTTCCGCCCGCTCCGATCTCGGCGCTCGCTGCGCCAGTGCCGCCGTAGAGGGATCCGCCTACGAAGAAGGGGCCGAGCTTCCCGTCTGCATAAATAACACCGGAGTCCGCCCCGTAGCCGCCGCGCACGTCGTGCTTCACGGTGGCGTGGCCGATGTTGCCGCCGACAACAATCTCGCCGTCGCCGGGAATATCCACGCCGATCAGCGAGCCACCGATGAAGAGCGAGCCGATATTACCCATCACGTTCATGAACGTCCCGTCCATATCCCCCTTGACGGTGAATTTGCTGATCGAGCCGGTGATCGTCGAGATAACCAGGAGGTCCGCCGTGGGCAGTGTGGGAAAACGCCCGATGGAGTTGACGGTCAGCGAATGAATCGCCGTTTCGCTGCTGATCGCGCCCGCCACCAGCAGCCCAAGGTCGCCGTTGATGTCGATGTTATTGAGGTTGTTGCTCCCCGCGGTTATCGAGACGTACGTCTGGCCGTCCCCGCCGAGCACCTTGCCCGCAGTGACGGTGAGGCTCGATCCGTTAAATTCCGAACCCGAGAGGTTCACGACAAATGAGTAGTGATGCCCGTCACCGATACTGTACACCGATATATCCCCGGAGTTGAACGCACTCGATGAGGAGATGAAATGGATATGATCCCCATTGAGATCGGTCAGCATAACCGCGGCCGGGGCAATCCGGGCCTCAAGCGTTTCGATGTTCGAGTGCGCACGGCGGGTGTTTGTTTTCATAGTACTGACCTCCTGCGGCTGTTTGTTGATTCGCGTTTTGCAATTGCTTACTTGAGCGTCGAAAGCTTCTTCAAATCAATCCTGTCAAGCCACGTCTGCAGCTCGCTCGCCGGCAGGTGCGTCGTCTCCACCTGCACAAAAAACCGACCCCCTGCCACCACCCACAGCACCCCCGTCTGGTCCGCATTCGCAAAATGCTCGAACCCCGGCAGCCCATCCACCGTCACCGTCTTGTCATACCCCTCCGGCGTATCGCTCGTTGCCGCCCACATCGCCTTCGTCGCCTCCTGGAACTGCTGGTTATTCGCCGAGTCGATGATGTTTATCGCCGCCGTCGGCGCATTATCCGCCGTCCCGTCCACATACACGTTACCCACCGTCGTAATTTCAAACCCCGTGCTGTCGGAGGTCGATCCCTCCGGCTTGTCCGCGCTCCATCCCGCCGGCGCCGCCGGCAGCAGCGGGATCAAATCAGGCGCCTGCACCACCGGCAGATTACTGGCCGCAATCGCCGGCGCCGCCACCGAAGGCGACGGGCTCGGAGAGCTCTGCGCATGCAATAAAGCAGGCATCAGCAGCACTGCAAGAACCGCGGTGGCAAGGGGCTTTAGCTCCACAAAAAACCATGTTGCGGCCCAGCCCGCCCTTGTCAAAGGAATTGATGGCGGGAGCTTAAATGTTAAAAATGTGGCGCTGGGTCAGTTCGATTATGAAATCGGGTGTTGCTCCGCATCCTGCAAGCCGGGCAAGAACTCGACCCCCGAAGTAGTGCAAGAAATCGCCGCAAACAGCCGCGTTTCTTTGCGTTCTTCGCGTCCTTTGCGCGAGGCCTGATCCCGTGTGGAATAGTATCTCACGCCCGAATTACCAAAAGGCGAAATTCTAACCGCACCGCCCCAGATCAATCGCGCCGATGTTATTGCGAAGACGCCAGAGCCAAATGCAAAATGTAGTTCGCTATACAGGTTCTCTTTTGACAAATGTTCAATAATATACAATGTTGGCGTGTTGTTTCAATGGGTGTCGCGTGCAATTTGGATCGATCGTTTGGATGCGGACAACTCAAACATGCCTTTCAATGCACTTAAGCCAAATTAAGGTAATTCAAGGTAATTCAAGGTAATTCAAGCCATTTAACCCACCCCCCCCCGGGGTTAATCGGGTCCAGAAAGTGTTCAAATTCACTACACCACAGGCGTCCCTCGTTTATGCCTCCGGCTCCAGCGTCGTAAACGCCCTCAACCTCACCACCTCCCGCCACATCACCGCCACCATCACCACGGTCAATATCGTCAGGACCCCACCCGCCACCACCGACACCACCGCCCCAAACCACGCCGCCGTCACCCCCGATTCAAACGCCCCCAGCTCATTCGACGACCCAATGAACACGTTATTTACCGCCGACACCCGCCCCCGCATCGCGTCCGGCGTCAATATCTGCACCAGCGTATGCCGCACCACCACCGACACGTTATCGAACGCCCCCGATAGAAACAGCATCACCATCGAAAGCGGAAACCACCGCGACAGGCCAAACACAATCGTCACCACCCCAAACCCCGTCACCGCGCACAGCAGCGCCACCCCCGGCCGCTGCATCGGCCGCCCGTGCGCAAGCGTCATCGCCATGCAGATCGCCCCCATCGATGGCGCCGCCCGCAGCCACCCAAGCCCCGCCGGACCCACATGCAAAATACGGTCCGCAAAGATCGGCAGCAACGCCGTCGCCCCGCCAAACAGCACCGCAAACAAATCCAGCGTAATCGTCGCCAGCACAATCTTCGTCCGGAACACAAACCGCAGCCCATCGAACAACCCCTCGAACCCCGCCGGCCGCGTGCCAATGTGTCCCCGCGCAGCCGGCGTCGGCATCAGCATCAAAAAAAACGCCACCGAACTCGCCGCATCGATCGCATAAATTATCCAATACGGATGATGCACCAGCAGCAGCCCCGCAATCGCCGGCCCCGTCACAGACGCCGTCTCAAACGTGCTCGAGTTCCACGTCACCGCGTTATTGAAGTGCGCCTGCGGCACCAGGTTCACCATGAACGCCCCGCGCGCCGCCCACCCAAATGTCCGCGCCGTCGCCAGCAGCAGCAGCAACACAAAGATCCACCGCACGTCCGCCACCGTGTACGAAACCCACGCCAGCCCCACCGACGCCCCCGCCGCAATCAACTGGCTCACCATCAGAATACTCCGCCGCGAAAACCTGTCCGCCAGATGCCCCGCCGGTATCGCCAGCACCACCACCGGCAGCGCCCCCGTCAGCCCGATCATCCCCAGCGCAAACGCCGACCCCGTCCGCCGGTAAATCTCCCACCCCACCGCCACGCTCAGCATCTGCGTCCCGATCGTCGAAAGAAAATTCCCGATGAGGTAAAATCGGAACCCCAGCGACTCAAACGCCGCATACGGCGAAAGGGCAGGGGACTGATCAGTGGGACTCTCCGGGAGATCGGGCGTGTCGGGCACAGGGGAATGAACGTTAATCGAAAGAGTGGCTGTCAGCCGGACGGGGGTGATATAGGGGCTGGAGAAATGAGCGGTTCGCGCACTCTTCCCATGTCAGAGCAGGATGGCGCGCGCGCACGCCAATTATTGTGTGCCCTCGGCGATTTTGTCAGGGATAAGGTGGTCGCCGGCCGCGAAAATCGCGAAACCGCCGATCTCGCCGGCATCGACCGCGAATCCGTCGCCGATACCATCTACGCGATCGATACCCTCGGCGAGGACGCCATCGTAGAGTGGTTCGAAGCCCACTGGCCCCCCGAGTGGCCCGTCGAGCTCGTCGCCGAAGGCTTCGACGATCCCGCCCTGCGCCTCTTCCCGCGCGGCACGAAAATCGAGGACACCCTCTGGCGCTGCATCGTTGATCCCATCGATGGCACCCGCGGCATCATGTACGATAAGCGCCCCGCCTGGGTCCTCGCCGCTCTCGCCCCCCAACTCGGCGACGAAACCCGCCTCCCCGATATCTTCGTCGCCGCCATGACGGAAATCCCCACCCGCAAACAATGGCGCGCCGATCAAATCAGCGCCCTCCGCGGCCACGGCCTCGTCTCCGAGTCCGTCGATATCCGCACCCCCCGGGCTCGCCGATCTCCAGATCGGCATCATCGATCCCCTCTCACCCTCCGCGTCTCCCAGGCCCACGATTTCCGCCACGGCTTCGCCTCGTTCGCCAAGTTCTTCCCCGCCGGCAAAGCCATGGCCTCCCAGCTCGAAGAGAACCTCTGGCGCGAACTCTACGGCCCCCCCGGCTCCCCCGTAATCTTCGATGACCAATACATCTCCACCGGCGGCCAGTTCTACGAACTCCTCTCCGGCCACGACCGCATGAACGGCGATTTCCGCCCCATGATCCTCGCCCGCCTCGGCATCGAAATGACCCTCGTCTGCCACCCCTACGATGTCTGCGCCGCCCTCCTCCTTGCGGAAGCTGGCATCCTCTTCGAGAAACCAGAAGGCGGCCCCGTTGATATCCCCCTCGACCTCACTACCCCCGTCGCCTGGATCGCCTATGCAAATCAAACCCTGGCCGATCTCGCCCGCCCAGCCGTTCGCCGTCTAATAAAGGAATTGCAGCAGCCGTGAAGATCGGGAATCCCGAAAAAATCGGCCGCCTCGTCGCGTGGCTCGTCCGCGTCATCGGCTCCACCCTCCGCATCCAGGTCATAGACCACGCCCGCGTCACCGATCCCACATTCAAACAACCCATGATCTGGACCTTCTGGCACAACCGCATTTTCGTCATCCCCCTCCTGCGCATCCGTCACGCCCGCCACCGTTCCGGCGCCGTCCTCACCAGCGCCAGCCGCGACGGTGCAATCGTCGCCGGCGCAATGAAGAGCTTCGACCTCAACCCCGTCCGCGGCTCCTCATCCCGCCGCGGCGCATCCGCCCTCCTCAAGCTCACCGGCATCCTCGAGCGCGGCGAAGACGTCGCCGTAGCCCCCGATGGCCCCCGCGGCCCCCGCTACAAAGTTGGCGCAGGCGTCATCTTCCTCGCGCGCAAGACCGGCGCCCCCATCCTCCCCATCCGTGTGGAATACGCCCACGCCATAAAACTCAAAAGCTGGGACCAATTCATGATCCCGCTCCCCTTCACCATAGCCCGCATCATCTGCGAGCCCCTGATCTTCATCCCCCCCGAATCCGAAGCAGAACCCGCCGAGCGCCAACTGGAGCAAGCCCTAGGCGCCGCTCAGGACCACGTGGCTTCGCTTGAGCCTCCGCACAATTACCCGAATCTCTAAACTCCCGTAAACGCTTGAGCAATCCCCACGGATGCGCCATTATATTCTCTGCGGAGTAGCCATTCCCTCCCGCGCTCCCGCGTCATCCTCAACCGTCTCTTAGACTATGGCCGACGAATTCGACGCATGGCTCTCCGGCATCGGCATCAATGTCGAGGCCGTACTCCGCGCAGCAGGCGCCGCCACCGCTCCTGCCCAGCCAGCCAAGCTTCCCGACGACGAACAGCGAATGTACGATCTCTTCGGCGAAGGCGCCCTCAAGGCGTATCAAGGAAAGAAAAAACACGACGCTCAGATCGCCAGCCTCCCGCAGGATGAGCAGGTCATGGAAAAAGCTTTCGGCGACGAAGTTCTCAAAGAATACCAGCAGCAGAAAAAACACTCCGCCGAAATCGCCAAACTCCCGGGCGACGAGCAGGCCATGGACCACGCTTTTGGCGACGAAGCCCTCAAAAACTATCAGCAGGCCAAGCAACAAGCCCTCAGCCGCGCCCAGGAGCTCGCCCAGGCCCACGACACCTTCCTCAAGACCGGCAAAGTGCCTGCTACCAAAATCCCGTTCTTACCCATCGAGGTCAAACTCGGCAAATCCATGTCCCGCGCCGAGCGCTACGACGCCATGGTCGAATCCATGCAGAAGCAACAGTGCTCAGCCGCCAGGACCTGCGTTTCGGAGGAAGACTCGGATGGCATCGATGACCGGGATAAACACCAGGTCCTGGTGGACGACATCACCAACGACAACCGGGATCCCGACTACCTTACCAAGGAAGAATTCCATGACGAATTCTGGTCTCGGGAGAAGGCGGAATACAATGCCTGCGGCGAGGACAACATCCGCCCCGGTACCATCGACGAATGCCAGAGCGCGGTAGACGAAAAATATGGCGGCGAAAACTTCAAGGAATGGCGCGCACAGCATGAGCAAGAAGCCGCAGCCGCCTATCGCCAATATCAGGATAAAGTCGAAGGCATCGCTAACAGCGGCCCGACCTCCCTCTTAGGCCGCGTCGTCGGCCGTGCCATCGGCGGTGAGAAAGGCGAGGAAATCGGCGCGACCATTGGCGGCTGGCTCGATACCGGCACAGCCATCTACGCCGGGACCAGAGGTGGATCCGTCGAGGAAAAAGCGGGAGGTCCGGCCCCGGAGGATGAATCCATCCCCCACACCGCTCCCCCTCCGGAGAATGACCCGGCTGGAACAAGGCCTGATCCGGTACCCGCGACCGATGTTGATGTCGTTAAGGCGAACGTAAACGCGCCTTCCTCAATCAAGACCCAGCCGCCGGAGGCCCATCAGGCCGATTGGGAGGCGCGCGGCGGCGCCGGCAAGGCGCCACCCGCGTATCGCGATGGAGAAGGTAACGTCCGGGTCAGTTCGGATCATCCATTGATGCAAAACAAGGGTGGCATTTCCCCAATTCGACCAGGTGCGGATGCACCGCCCGCGCCCGCCGGCTCCTCCCCGAAAACCGCCGGGCAACCCCCACTGGCAAACCCGAAGAGCGATGCCGGCACCGCCGCCACCAAGCCCGCTCCTGCGCCCCCGGCAAAGCCTCCTGTTGATCCACAGGCAAACACTCCGCCTGCGCAAGAAGCCAACGTTTCACCCAAGGCCGGCACTGGCGCCGCGGCCGCCGAGTCCCAACGCTCCCAGGCGCCCGAGCCCCGGGCTGCGCAGCAACGGCCGCCGCCTGCGCCGCCACAGCCAGTCAGCGCGGAGACCGTCGAGCGAATTCGCAACCAACCTCCACCCTCAGGAGGGCCAAAGGGACGCGGTAGCAATGCCGGCTACACCGTGGATCACGACGCTCACGAGCTCGCGTGGCAGAGACTCGGCGGTCACGGACCTTCACCCCCCGCATTTATCTACGACAATCAGGTTTACCTGGATAAATCGCGTTGGCCGTCAAAGTAACTACTACCAAACATTCGAACCGGTACGGCGGCCCGACATCCCAACTTCTTGGGCCCGGGACCTGGCTGATTCTCTCTACAATCCCGCGACTTATTTCAAATCCCGTTGCAAAAAAATCGCCGACCCAACAATCAGACAAGTAATATCCAGCCCCACAAGGTAACTATAATCCTCCAGCATCTGCCCCCAGGGCACATACGGCTGAAATATCTGCATCCACGCCCCCAAATGCGCATTAATAAAATATGGCTTCAAACTCTCGAAGTACGGAATCCCATGCAGGATAAAGTCCAAAAAAATCACCGACAGCGTCACAATACTCGCCGTCGCCGGCTTCATATTGCAGCACGAGAATAAAAACCCAATGCTGCTGATCGTCGCCCGCGACAGCGCCAGCAATGGAATCGCCAACAAATACAATCTCAGCACCCGCTCCGGCGGTACCAGCGCAAACGCTGCATCCGGCGGCCCCATAAACAGCCCCCCAAACCCTCGGTACGCCAACCCCGCAAGCAGCGCCGTAATACTGATAAATGCAATCAGCGCAAACGTATAAGTAACCGCCGCAAGATACTTCAGCACCGTCACCCGAATCCGCGAAACCGGCCGGCAAAGCAGCATCCGCATCGTTCCCTCCTCAACCTCTTTCGCCATCAAATCCCCCGCCACAAGCGCCAGGTAAAGTGACCCCAGTAAATTCGTCGTATAAATCAGAATCTGCATCGCCAGCGTATACCCCGAGAAATACTCATCAAATCCATACCCATTCTGTTCGATGATATGTTGAAACCTCGCCCTCGGCCTCGGCAAATTCAGGAGGAACAGAATGATCAATTCCATGATCAAAAACGCCGCAAACCCAACATAAGTCCGCTTCCGCGAAAACATCTTCACGAGTTCATACCGAAACTGGGTCAGGAATAGAGACATGGGATGTTGATAAGTGTAACTTCAATGAACCGCTGGTGCCGATTCCTTCTTCCCAACCAATTCAAGGTATATCTCCTCCAGGCTCTGCTTCAGCGGCTCCACCGCCCGCACCTTGATCCCAGAGTGCACCAGCGCTGCCACCAGGTCCGCAATATCCGCCCCCGGTGCCAGCGTCAGCGTCTTCTCCGCCCCCAGATTCAACTCCGGCCGCGCCGCGATGACCGTCTCCGCCCGGTCCCACGGCTCCGCATCAATCCGGTAACGCACTGCCGTTCCCGTAAGATCCGTCCAATTCCCTTCAAAAATCATCCGTCCCTGGTTCAGCACAGCGATCCGGTCGCATATTTGTTCCACCTCGGACAGCAGATGCGAAGAAAGCAAAACCGTCATCCCATGCTCCCGGTTCAACCCCAGGATCAAATGCCGCATCTCATGAATCCCCTCCGGGTCCAGCCCCTCCGCAGGCTCATCCAGCAGCACCAGGTCCGGCCGCGGCAGCAGCGCCTGCGCCAGCGCCAGCCGTTGCCGCATCCCGTGGCTGTACACCCGCACCGGATCATTGATCCGCGCATCCAGCCCCACAAAATGCACCGCCTCCCGCAACTCCGCCTCGGCCACTCTCCGCGTGTACGAGGTAAATATCTTCAGATTAGTCCACCCGCTCAGGTAATCATAAAACGCCGGCGTCTCAAAAATCGCACCCACTCCTTGCAACGCCCGCAACCGGTGCTGCTGCACGGAAACCCCGCGCACATACGCCGCCCCCGAGGTCGGGATCACCTGCCCCAGAATCATCCCAAACGTCGTACTCTTCCCCGCCCCATTATGTCCTAGCAACCCAAATATCTGCCCCTGCGGAATCTCCAGGGATAATTCGTGCAATGCCGGCCGGGAGCCAAATGTTTTCGCTAGACGCTCAAGTCGGATCATTGGGATGTCATGAACTTCAAATCCTGCGAGGCATGCCCATCGGCGTACAGAATATTCACCTTGTTGGCCGCGTAAGGATGGAATGCTTCCTTGTCCAGGAAAATGGGGATTTCGCTGTTCAGGCCTTTCGAAAAGAAAAACTGCAAGTGGGTGATCGATTGCCCATTCAGCGCGTTATTCCACAAATAGCTGGTCCCAGTCGCCGTCGCAATTCCCTTGGTATCCCCCGGGCACGCAAACACCCGCGGGTCATTAACATAAGCATTCAGCGTATTATCGATGGTCGGCACATCCTGCGAGATCGACGTCCTCCCCGCCTGCAGCGTCGGCATGATCTCATTATGATCCCCAAGGTATAAATTCAGCGCCGCACCCAGATTCTTTAAATTCGAAATACAAGCCGTCGCCTTCCCCGCCTGCGCCACATGCGAGGTAACCGGAAACGCAATCGCTGCCAATATCGCCACGACTGCAATGACAACGATCAACTCCGTCAGAGTAAATCCGCACCGTCCGTGCGGACTCATCGATACTCGAGATTCTTCTGCATCTGCTCCACCAGCGGCGCCAGGTCCAGCTTCACATCCGCGTCCGCATCCTTGTAATACGATTTCAGCCCTTCGTTAATAACGTGTTGCGCCACCTTCGCGTCCGGCCCCTGCGGCGGCCCCTGTCCCGGGTTCTCCTTCATCCGCTCCAGCGCATCGCTCACGATCTGCTTCCGCTTTACCGGATCCATCTTGTTGAACGAATCCATCAACTGCTGGAATCCCGTCGGCAGCGTCGCATCCAGGTACGCATCCTGTTCGTCCGCCGTCAGCTTCTCAAAAAAATCTCGCGTCACCCGGTCGCGATTCAGCTCCTGTCGCTCCTCAAAGCTGATCCGGTTCACCATATCCTCCATCCGCTTTATCGCTCGCGCCCTCGCATCCCCTTGCAGGCTGTCCAGATCCACCGAATGCACGTACGCCGTCACCGATGCCGCCGTCGGCTGGCTCTCCCGCGCAAAGTGGATCACGATCGCTGCAACAATCCAAACGGCTGCAATCAGCGCCCCGGTCTTAAGCCAGATATTCATGTATGGCAGAGTAAAAACCATACACCTGATCGCTGCCGGCGCGAAGCCTTTGTTTCGCGGTGGCCAAAACGCCCCGCGCCAGGACGACTCGCGACTCTAGTAAAGAAGCGAGACAGCGCCTTTGGCGCGCGCCTGGTCGTACTCCGTGCGAATTCTATCCATGGTACCTCTGGCTGCATTGGCGCGAATGTAGCGGTACCAGACGAACGAGAGATCGAATAGCAACGCCGCCAGCGTCCAGAGAAAGTAAAACGCCAGCCCCGCCAGCACCAGCGGCCACAGCGAAATATGCGCCGGACTTATACTTTTCCCAGCCGCAACGGCCGTACTGATTGCCACCATCTGCCCCCAAATGGCCCAACCTGCTACGTTCGCAACCGCCGCGGATGCCAGCAGGATCAGCGGGCGCATTCCCCATTCCGGGAAAATCTTGCTGATCCCCGATGAAACCAGACCGATCGCGACGGCCACAATAATCGCCGCGCATGAGTGGGCGTCAGGATATCCGAAAGAGCCATTGATAAGTTTCCGCAACGATTCGGTTAACATCAGGAACCCGCACCCACCCGCCGCAAAAAAACCGGCTGCCGCCAGATGCCATATCCCAAATTTAACGAGCCGCGGAATCCTGCTCAGGACCGTGATCCCCGCAAGCATCGCCGTCAGCCCGCATGCATTTTGTGCCACTTCGATGGTCCGCTCCGTCGGATCCGTGAAGGCATGCACCGATTTATAAAGCACGTACACTCCCGCTCCCAGGAGGCCCAGGCAGATTATGAACGGCGCCGTCCAACTAATGATGAACGACGAAATCACCGTCGGCGGCTTCGGCGGTTTCTTGCCCCCTCCCGCCACCACCGCGTGCTCGAAGTAATGATCGAACACCGTCGGGTCATTCCAATAGTCATTATGCGCCTCCCCGGGCAGCGGATACCTCACAAACCCACAGTCATTTGTCTCGTCGAAATCAAATACGCCCGATTTTTTGTCTTCGGTAATCCAGTGATTCTCGTGCAACCACTTCCGGGTAATCTCCAGATCGAAACCCACCGGATCCCCCTTGTCGTAATAGTTATACCAGCGGATTGGTTGCCGCAGTTCCTTTAGATTTGCCTGCGAGGGCCTCAGGTTCGGGAAACCGCCGCCCGGGCTCGTTTTCCACAGGTCCGGCCACATGACGATATGCTTGTTTAGCGGCGAGCCGAAAGTCATCAATCCCTTGATCTTGCTGGCCCAGCGCATGTCCTCCCACTTCGTTTGGCCGCCGAATACCTCCATTAATACCTTCAACGTCACCACAGTCCCCTCGCTGTGCGCAATGAGGTGGATCTCGTCCGTCTCCGGTGCGTTGTCCAGCAACCCGGTCATCACGGACCGGAACCGTTCGATAATCTGTTCGCGATAATCATTGAACTCCGCCACCACCTGCACCGTCCCGATGAAATCGGTCAGAATCGTATTCAGGTTGAAGTGAAACCACCCCGCCTTGTCCGCAACCGTCGTCAGATTCTCCAACGCCGCAAGCGTCTCAATGATCTCCTCCATCACCGCCGCCGTCTTCCTGTAATCGATATAATTTGATGGCGATTGCCATTCCACATTCTCCAGCGTCGTAAAGCTGGCGCGCACCTTTTCGATTTTGGACTGCACCCGCGGCCCGCTCCCGGTCTCGTCGAGCGCCCGCAGTCGGTCCACAACCGTTCTCGCCCATGCCTTTTGCTCCTCGATGGTGTCCCCCGTCGCACCCGCCGCCCGATGAATGTCCGCCCAGAAGATTTCGCCAAAAAGTACACGTCCCATTTTGCGGACGTCGGGTGGTGGCGGAACGTATTGGCGAGGCTCCGTCATGTCCTGGTTCAGGTGAAAATAACCCAGTGGCCAGCCGATCGGATGCTCGCAGAACCTCGTTACCTGGCGCGCCACGGATTGAATCGTCGCGTACCTGTACTGATCCCCGATGCCGTGTATTGCGACAAAGAAGCGCGCCTTCGGTTTATCGTCTGCGTCCATCGTTCCTTCTCTGGTCATATACTTCCCGCCGACCTCGGCTCTTGGGAATAGGTAGAAACGCCCATGTTCAAATGGACACGGGCGATCCTATTGCTTCGACTTCGGATTATCCATCATCTGCACCCCGCCATGCGTGATTTGCGCCCTCGCCCCCGCCCCGCGCCGGAAGGTGATCATCTCCGCTCCAGCCAGCAACACCGGCCCAAACCCGTGTGAAGCCCACACACTCGTCGGCCGGTACGCATAATACATCGGGTCGAAGGCCATATTCGTCCCGATGCAAACATCCCGGATTTGCCCCTTCGCATT
>Ga0181531_10002173_pt1 | contig 12275 bp, 10 predicted proteins | sample PEATcosm2014_Bin_38_FD_119743 | JGI IMG/M metagenome (GOLD analysis project Ga0181531, IMG submission 119743) | Peatland microbial communities from MTU Mesocosm Facility, Houghton, MI, USA - PEATcosm2014_Bin11_10_metaG | ecosystem: Environmental > Terrestrial > Soil > Wetlands > Peat | place... | reverse complement strand
TCGGGAAACTGTAATTGCTGTGCCAGCAGCCAAACAACGTGTCAAATATTTTTGCCATCATTTTGCCACCTCCGACGAACCTGAACCGGCGGGAACGTTGTAGCTTGTGAAACCTACAATCGGCATTCCTACCGCTAAATCAAACCCTGCAAAGAGAAAGTTGTTTCGGGTGAAAGCTGCCGTCATACCTCATCTATCGAAGTAGGGTGGCAGTTAAACATTGGATTCAGCCAGGGCGGTAAAGGTTTCCGACGGTCCGTTACCGAAAGGGGAACTGCTGGATGCTAGGCGGGGTCTACCTTCTTGTGGCCGTGGCACTTAGAAACGATGGCGGAACGGAGGCGTCCGCGGAGATCGTCGGGCAATTCATAAAGATGGGAGTCACGATAGATTTCAATGGTTTTCTTAGTCGTGTCGCAAACCACGTAGCAGTTGTGGCACCACGAGAGATGTCCTTCGAGCTCCGTCTTCGTCTGGTCGTCCATGACGCCATCAAGATAGTTAGTAAGCTCCTGCAAAAAGTCAGAACATTTCACGAGTTGCCATCTCCACTGGTAGGTTTCGCTTTCCCATTTCCGCTATCTCGTTTCTGAAAGTACCGGCTCAAGCGCTCCCGCAATTGCAAGCGCGCTCGCAGCAGCCGCGACTTTACTGCGGGTACGCTCAACTCGAGCGCATCCGCGGTTTCTTCCGTCGAAAGGCCCTCGACGTCGCGCAACACAAAAACCGTTCGAAACCCTGGGGGAAGGCCTTGAATGGTCTTCGTCAGAATCTCCCGCAACTCCGCCTGGCTATACTGCTGCTCAGGATTCGGGCTCCAGTCGGCCACTTCACGCGGCACCGAATCTTCTTCGGTCTTGACCTCCTCATCCAGCGAGATCATCCGCTCGGGCCGGCGGCGCCGCAACTTCATCAGCGCTTCGTTGACCGCAATCCGAACCAGCCAGGTATAAAACTTCGACTGCCCCTGGAACTGATTTAAATTGCCGTACGCCTTGAGGAAGGCATCCTGCACCACATCCTCCGCGTCTTCGCGGTTTTGCGTGATGTGTTGCGCGATACGAAACACGTTACGGTCGTAACGTTTAACCAACTCCTCAAAGGCACTGACGTCGCCGCCCTTCGCCTTTTGAACCAGCGCCAGCTCATCGCTAACCGGTTCACTTACTTTTGTTTCGATGGTGCTCATCATTTATCCGATGCAAGTATTTTGAGTTGACTGAACAATTACCTTCTGTATTTTACTTGGTAACCGAAGGTCGTGCGGCTTTCAGCAGTCGGCGTAAGCCCTGCGTTTGCGCTAGATTCCTGAGTATCGCCCATTCGGGTGAGGAATAGCCTCGAAAGTAACCCCGAGAGACCCGAGAATAGGGGTCAACGGAGCAGACTTCCGATAATATCAAAAAGGTTGGATGGAGTTGCAGCAGCGGTACAGGGCATTTGTTAACTAGACATGGCCGATAACATCGATCAGATCGTCGCGAAAGCGGTCACCAAAGTATTGGAGCAGCACTTTCCGCGGCTGCGGGAAGAGTTGATACAGCGCGTTGCGGACGAAGTAAAACCGGCGATGGGAAGTGGCGCGCTTTCTGGTGGAGCGAGCGCGGAGGAATTGCTGCGCAGCGTGGCCAGCGTGCAGGCGGGAACTACACAGAAAGAAATTCTGCGCGCGTTGCTGGAAGCGTCGGCGGGGTTTGCTGGGCGCTCGGCACTGTTCGTGGTGAAGGCAGGAGCGGCGACGGGTTGGCAGGGACGCGGCTTCGCCAATAGCGACGACATCAAAGATTTCGCGCTCGACGTGAGCGGCGGCGTGGCCTTCGAAGCGCTCAACTCGCGAGTGGCTGCCAAGGGACGCGGCGAAGAGGTCGATCCCAAGTTTTCCGGGCAGTTTGGTTTGCCTGAGGATGATCGCGTTATCGTTCTTCCGTTGATGCTCAAAGATAAAGTGGCGGCCTTGGTTTATGCCGACGCTGGCGGGGCGGGCGGCATCGATGCCTCCGCGCTCGAATTACTAGTGACCGTAACCAGCGGATGGTTGGAAGTAGTTTCTTCCCGCAAGCAGGCTCCTAAGGAGCCGAGCGTGGATGCAGTAGAAGCTGCGCCCGTGCCTGTGCAAACGGTTTCGACGTTCGCCGATCCCTTCGCGTCTCATGCGCCGAAGCATATTGCGGCCGCAGCGGGAGCGGGTGCCACGGAACAGCAGACGGTTCATGCTACGGAGGCTCCTGCGCCGAAGCCGCAGATTTCGCCGGAAGACGCCGAAGTTCATCGCAAAGCGCAACGTTTCGCGAGGCTGCTGATGGATGAAATCAAACTCTACAATCAAGCTAAGGTCTCGGAAGGAAGAAAGAATCGCGATCTCTATGATCGATTGAAGGACGACATTGAAAAGAGTCGTGACACTTACAAGAAGCGGTACGGCAACACGGTTGCAGCCGATGCGGACTATTTCAGCGTTGAGCTATTGCGCAGCCTCGCGGAAGACGATGTATCTGTCATGGGGCCGAACTTCCACCGCTAACCTCTACGGTCAAGTCTTGAGTTATTCTGTGAATACACTTTGAGTTTCGCTGTGCCACTCCGCAGATCGATCGCGATTGCCGTTCTTAGCCTTGCGGTTTTCGCAGGAAAACCGATACGGGGTTTCGCGCAAAACACGTCGAGCACTCCATCCTCTTCGCAAGCACAGGCATCCCCAAGTCCTTCGCATCATGCCAAGCGCAAGACGACAGCGCAACGAAAAGCTTCTCCGCGATTGGCCCGCATGCGACATGCCTTTGTCGCTTCGACGGCGCTCAAGCCCATGGCGCGGCAGTTGCTTGCGGATCGAACTCCGACTGCTTATCTGGGAGTGGAAAATTTCGCTCGCAAACATGCCGCCGAAGATGCAGGAGCGCTGGCCTGGCTGGTCATCGGATATGCGCATACCCTCGATCACGACTACGCCAAGGCCATCGATCCGCTGAATCGCGCCAAACTTCATGCTGGCGATTTGGGCGATTACGTGGCGTACTATCTCGGCGATTCTTATCTCGAAACAGGGCGCACGGCTGAGGCGGTGGCTTCGGTGCAAGGCTTCGTTCACGATTTCCCCAACTCGCTGCTGGTTCGCGATGCGCAACTCTTATACATGCGGGCGCTTCTTGCGGAGGATCAGCCCGATCAGGCGATCGCCATTGGAGAAAAAAATCGCGAACCGGTGCGAACCGATTTGGAGTTTGCGCTGGGACGAGCTTATGCGGCGGCGGGACAGTCCGCGAAGGCTGCCGGAATTTTTCAGAACATTTACTATCACTATCCGCTGGCCGCGGAGGCCCCTGCTGCAGACACGGAACTTAAGAAGCTCGGAAACGTTCCGCCGCCCTCAGTCGCGGATTTGAAGACGCGCGCTTCATTACTGATGAGCGGCAAGCGTTACAGTGACGCCGCGACTGCCTATGAGGATTTGCTGGATCGAGCGCCCGATGCCGATAAGCCCGAGTTGCAACTTGCTCTGGCCGATGCGTTTCACAAAGCGGGGCAGAATCGCGAAGCGAAAAAGGAATTGGATGTCGTCCAGCCGGTGACACCGGAGAATTCTGCCGAGCGAATTTTCCTGTCGGGCGAAGTGGCGCGCGGCACCAATGACGACGATGCATTCCTCAAGAATGTAGATGACCTGCGCCAGCAAGCGCCGACCAGTTCTTATCTTGAGCAGGCTCTGCTGTCTGCCGGGAATATCTATCTCTTACGCAAGGATTACGATCGCGCCATCGATTCTTATCGCGAACTGCAAAGCCGTTTTCCGAATGCGGCGAAGGCCTCGTATGCGCATTGGAAAGTCGCATGGCTGAGTTTGCGGCAGGGAAGAAGTGCCGAAGCAAAAAAGGGTTTCGAGGATCAGATTGCGCTGTATCCCAATTCTGGCGAAGTTCCGGCGGCGGTGTACTGGCGCGGTCGGCTTGCCGAGGAAGATGGCGATATCGCGATGGCTCGCGCTTACTATGTGAAGCTCTCGCTGCGCTTCAAGAATTTTTATTACGGGGAGTTGGCGCGGCAACGGCTAGCGAAGCTTCCGGCTAAGACGGCGACTGCCAGCGCTGTTAATAACTACGCGGTACTCGATCACTTGCCGCCGATCGGCGCCGTTCCCAAAGCTGCCGAGGCGGTGCCCGCAGACAATCTGAGAGTGCAAAAAGCCCATCTGCTGGAAAATGGCGGACTGCTGGATTTCGCCGCCCGAGAGTTGCGCGCGGCGGCACAAGAGCAGCCCGGTAATTGGCTCGCGCCTGAAATCGCGCGCATGTACCAGGATGCAGGCCGCTTCGACGTCGCCATTGAAACTTTGAAACGCGCAGAACCGAATTATTTTGCCGTCGATCTGCCAACGTTACCGCGTGAGTATTGGGAAGCGTTATTTCCCCGAGCTTACTGGATCGACTTGAAGAAATTTTCCGCTGACAATTCTCTGGATCCGTTTCTGGTCGCGTCGTTGATCCGGCAGGAGTCCGAGTTTAATCCCAATGCGGTTTCTCGGGCCAACGCAGTTGGTCTGATGCAGTTGTTGCCCAAGGTTGGTAAGGGGGTAGCCCGGGAAGAAAAACTTAAGCGATTTTCTACTTCGCAATTATTCCAACCTGACGTCAACCTTCGTTTGGGTACCCGATATTTTCGCGGCATGGTCGATAAGTTCGGATCATTTGAATATGCACTCGCAGCGTATAACGCGGGCAGCGAGCGGGTTCAAACCTGGTTGGGGGATGGCACTTACCGCGATCCGCAAGAGTTTGTCGAAAACATTCCTTTCACGGAAACGCGCGAGTATGTGGAAGCCATTCTGCGCAACGCCAGCGTCTACCGGCAGCTCTACGGCACTCCCTAGTCCTCCAGGCACCCCTCGTTCCTTTGCACCATTTGCTGGCACAGCCGTGCTATGTGATTGCACCTACAGGCTATTCCACGGGTAACCTCTCCGATGTAACTTACTCTAGTCACACTGCCCCATAACAAGGGTTACGGATAGCAACAACATATACGCTTGGAAATTTTCTCCTCGCGAAATATGGTGACAAAGGCAACACAAGCGAGAAAGTTCAATTGATGAGTGTTTTATCCAAAATCCCCACTGTTCTTACGGTCGCCGTACTGGTGGGAATTTTTGCCGGCCTAAAACGCCACGAGAAGACCGCCCGCGTGCAGTGGTGGATGGTGGCCTGGTTTTTCGTCTTCGTCCATTTCGCTGTTCAGTTACTCGAACCCGAGGCGGGCGCCGTCAGCCCCTGGTTGCTGGCTTTGGATTTCGCCAGTCTGCAGGCATCCGCGGTGGCGTTCTGTGTGTCCGTCTCTGCCGTCGCCGAGGATCGGGCTAAGAGCCTCATTCTAGTTCTGGTGGCGGGACTACCGTCGGTCGCTTATGCCGTTCTGGCCGCGTATGACATCCACCAGCGGTGGCCGTTCATCCTATGCCTGCTTGCGACGTACGGCGGTGGAATCGCGTTCCTGCTTTTCGTGCGCCGCAGTCTTACCCACTACGTCGGAGTGATTGCAGGAATCGGAGTTGCGTTGGCAGTGTGGAGTCTTCGTGCCGCGTGGCGCGGCTCCTTCGATGAGGGCATGACGGGTTTGCTAGGTTTCGCTTTCGCCTTACCGGGCGTGTTCTTGTGCTGGAACTACTGGAGAAAGTCGCCCGGCATTTTGGCCACCGCGGGCGGCTTCTTCTTCTGGGGCGCCGTATTTCCAGTCGGCATGTTGACGGATCGCTTCGCACCGACCTTGAATATTCCCGCTGAACTCTGGAATGTGCCGAAATTGTTTGTTGCCTTCGGGATGATTTTGATCGTGGTCGAGGATAAGTCTCTCTCCATCGAAGGCATGCAACGGAAAGAGCGAGCCGCGAACCGCCAGCTGGAAAAATTTTCCGCGATCACTTCGCAACTTTTATCGGGTGTTCCCGTCGACTCATTGTGCGCCGAAATTGCATCCACCATCAGCCAGGTCAGCAGCTATCGGGTCGCCGCAATTGCTTTGGATGACGGACTGTACGGGCTGAGAATCGCTGGCGTCAGCGGGCTTTCGGAGTCGTGCCGTATCGCACTGGAAGCGGAAGCGCAAAAACACAGTGTCAAAGATATCGAGAGCTTTTGCGTGAGCGCTGTGGGGATGGGCGACAACTCGTTTCAAATTGCGCCTGCCTCGGATGCGGATGGCATGCCTGATCAACCGACTCGGGTTCGACTCTTCAGGGATGCTGGCAATCAGTTGATCATTCCTCTTCGATCCGCCCGCGGCAGCTGTCTGGGGTGTATTGCGCTCAACGAACCGGCGAATCCTGACTTTATCGACCCTGTCGAGTTATCCCGCATTGAGCTATTGGCCAACGATCTTGCCGTCGCCATGGAACTGCGATCGTTGACTCAGCAGCTGGTGAGATCGGAAAAACTGGCAGCGCTGGGACAGTTGGTCGCGGGTGTCGCACACGAACTGAATAATCCTTTGACCGCGGTTATGGGATACGGCGAATTGCTTTCGGATGAAGTTCCCGCTAATAGCTCTGCTCAGGAACGGATTACGCGGCTGGTGGGGGAAGGCCGCCGCATGAAGCGTATCGTCGACAATCTTCTGCGTTTTGCACGGCAGAGCACGCCAGAAAACAACGCCGCAGATCTGAACTCGGTGATCGCCGATGTGCTCGCGCTGCGGGAATATTACGTACATACGCGTAACCTTTCGATCGAGGTCGATATCGAACCAAGTCTGCCGAAGCTCATGATCGACGAAGGCCAGCTCAAGCAGGTACTGCTCAATTTGCTGAACAACTCAATCGACGCCATCGAAGGAAGTCGCGAGAGTAAGCAGATTCGTATGCGAGCCTTCTGCGAAAACGGTCACGCGGTGATTGAGGTGGAAGACAGCGGCGACGGCTTCGCCGATCTGAACCGCGCCATGGATCCGTTCTATACGACCAAGCCGGTGGGCAAAGGAACCGGGCTTGGCCTAAGCATCTGTTACGGAATCATTAAGGAGCATCGCGGCGAGATCAGGTTGGAAAACCTGGATCCCATCGGTTCCAGAGTGTCGATCGATCTGCCTTTCGCCAACACGGAAATTCCGCTGCTGTCCCTTACCGCCGCCAGGGCATAGCGCCGGGCGGAGGCTCCGGGACTAACCCGAAAGGCGTAAATCCGGTGGCATAGTCATTAAAATTAGGCCATTGGCCTTGACAGGCCTTATCCGTTTGGAGCATTCTGGGGTCGCCTTCCCTTCGAAAGTTTCTCCCCTGTCTCCGCAAGGAGAATCAAAAGCGGTTCATTCGGTCGTATTGGGCGCATGAGTCCGTGCGCAATTTCAGCGAGCGCCTACGGCTCGCCTAGAGGCAAGAATGGTGCAAAGCGCAGCGTCGCCCCTCGGTCTTCTAATTACCGATTCCTACCTTAATGTAGTCGCCTCCAACATCGAGGCGGTCAAGATTCTCGCCTTTCCGATCGAACCCCAATCCATTCCAAATCTCGAAGCATGGCTGGCGAACCGCATCAAGGCGGAGCTCGTGGATCGAACCCTCAATTCCCGGGTAGCTCTGAAACCGCAGTTCAAGTCGGAAAAGAGAACTTACCGGTGCCGTTCGTTTCCACTGAATGTGAACGGCAAAGCGAATGTGGCTCACCATCCTTCGCAAATTCTTCTGCTTGAGCGTCATTCCCCCGGGACCACATCACTACGTGAAATCTCCGAGCGCTTCGGTTTAACCAAGCGCGAGCAGGAAACCGTGAAGTACCTGTTGGATGGACTCACCAGTAAAGAAATTGCGGGATACATGCAGATCAGTCCTAACACCGTGAAGGCATTCATCCGTCTCGTGATGGTCAAAATGAAAGTCTCCACCCGGTCGGGCATCCTCGGCAAAATCATTGGCTGGGACGCGTGAGATCGCGATCTAGTCCAACGGAGTAGGCCAATCTGCTAGAGACTTTGGAGTACAACACATGGGGAATTTCCACTTCGTAAGGTTCGGTCTAGAGTCCTTAGTGCGCCACGCCCGATTTTCCCCTCCCCGTTCGGCAGTGCGGCGTAATTCTAAGGAGGATCCAATGTCAAATAGAAATGTGCTCCAAATCACCCTTGCTATCGCCGCGTTAGTGCTTCTGTGCGGAAGCGCGTGGGCGGCGACGCCGGCAGCAGACACGCTCAAAGTTGACTATTTCGCAAATGCCAACACGAGCTCGCCTGATTCCACCGTTCGCATCATCAACCCGGGTACGACCTATGCCAACCTCTGCGCAAACGTTTATGTGTTCGACACGCACGAGGAACTGTCCGAGTGTTGCAGTTGCACCGTTACGCCAGACGGCATCCTGCAGCTTTCGGTCAACACCGACCTGACGGCGAATCCGCTGACGGGTGTGACCCTCAATACTGGAGTCATCAAAGTCGTCTCGGCTTCACCGGTGGGCGGACTTTGCCCGGTCCCCGCAAATGCAAATCCGACTCCGGCTCTCCGTGTTTGGACTACGCATGTACAGTCTGGCAATGCCATCACTGAGACCGAATCCGGCGATGCCACGTTGAGCGCGAACGAAGTGACTGCCTTGAACCTCCAGTGCAAGGACATCAAGCAAGTGGGAAGCGGAAAAGGCATCTGCGCCAACAGCGGAGCCCTGGCCGCGATTTGCAATAACTAACACGCTACGCTTCTTCTCGCCAGGCAGTAGCTCTGCCTGGCGAGAGTTTTATCAATTATGAAAGTTCCTCGAGGAGAGTTTATGAGATGTATGGCGAAATTCTTATCTGCAATCCTTCTGTGTGTTTCTGCGCTGCCGACATATTCTCTTGGCGAGAGCGACGCTCTACAAGTCGTGGCCGAAGTCGGAGGCATTAAGATCACCGCGGCTGACCTGGACAAAGCAGAGTCCTCCAAATTATTGCAAGCTCGTTATGACTACTATCAGGCGCAGAGCAAGGCTCTGAACGACCTGATCGACAAAACTCTGCTGGAGCAGGCGGCGAAGAGCGCAGGACTCACCGTAGAACAATTGTTGGAGCGCGAAGTTAAGTCGAAAGTGAAAGATCCGTCGGAAGAGCAATTGAAAGTGTTTTACGAAGGTTTGGAATCGGATCAGCCGTATGAGGCCATGCGCCCCAAGATCATTGACCGAATCCGTCAGATTCGAACGGATAGGGCGAGAGCTGCGTTTATGGCATCGCTGCGGGAAGGCCAGAACATCACAATTTCACTCGCCCCACCCAGCGCGGACGTAAACCTGGTTGCCGCCAACACCGTGGGCGCGAAAGATGCCCCCGTGGTTTTGGTTGAGTTTGCAGACTACGAATGCCCCTATTGCCAGAAAGTTGCTGGGGATTTGCTCAAGCTCCAGAAGGACTTCGCAGGAAAGATCAGCTTCACCTATAAAGATTTTCCTCTCCCGATGCATGCTCATGCCGAGAAAGCCGCGGAAGCCGCCCGCTGTGCCGGCGAACAAGGAATGTTCTGGCAGTATCACGACGAATTATTCCGGACCAAAGAGATCGCGCCGGAACAGCTCAAAACTCATGCCGTTGACTTAAAGCTCGATACCGCGAAGTTTTCCCAGTGTGTCGACTCCGGTGCGGAAGCGGCTGCCGTGCAAAAAGATCGCACGGAAGGCAACAAACTCGGCCTGAGCGGCACTCCGAGCTTCTTTGTGAACGGGCACTTTTATAGTGGCGCACTGGATTATGCCGCGTTGCACCAGATCATCGAGCAGCAACTGGCGGAGAAAGAAAAGCCGGTGGCAGTAACTGCGGCAAAGTAGAGAGTCTCGTTTAAGCAGATCGTTGAGGGCTGGGCGCCTTGGCGATCATGATTTCGAAAAACAGAAGGCCGGCTCCGATGACGATGGCGCTATCCGCCACGTTGAAGGCCGGCCATTCATATTGGCCGACGTAAAAGAGCAGGAAGTCGACCACCCGGCCGTGGAGCAGTCGATCCCAGAGATTACCCACGGCTCCACCCAGAATGAGCGATAGCCCGATCCCGGTGGAAGCCATGGCATGATTGCTGCGCCACAACATTGCACCCACGATCACCAGCGCAGTGATCGAGAACGCCACCAGAAAAGTCATCTTCCAGGGCGAGGACGAATCGGCGAACAGAGAGAATGCCGCGCCACTGTTTTCCAAATGGATCAGCCGAAAGAAATGCGGAATGACCTGGATGCTATGGTGGAGCGGAATTGTCTTGGAAATGACCTGTTTGCTAGCTCGGTCGAGAATCACGACCAAAGCTGCAATGAGCAAGTGAAAGCCGCGACTACTGCGTCGTTCACCCATTACTTTGCGCAGCTTTCGCTTCGAGTTCATGTAGGACCGGAGCGCAGCGTTCACAGACGGTGGGATAAGCAGCATCTTCACCGACGCGCGTGGAGTAATTCCAGCAGCGCTCGCACTTCAGTCCGTCGGCTTTCCCGACAACCACCTTCAATCCCGTGTCACCATTTTGAGAGGCAGCGCGTTCCAGACTTACCTGGGACACGATGAATAAATAGCGCAACTGTTCTTCAAATTTGTGCAGCGTCGCATAGAGTGCATCGGGAACGTAGAGTTGGACTTGTGCCTCGAGTCCACCACCGATTAACTTGCTGGTCCGTGCTTCTTCGAGCGCCTTCAAGACTTCTTCGCGAACTTGGCGGAGCGTATTCCAATCTTCACGTTCTTTCGGGTCGTCTTTACCGACTGTGCTCCCGAAAATATCGGTTGCGGACGGGAACAGGCTCAAGGCCACGCTTGCGGGACGATCCTTCGACGGCAAGTATGCCCAGACTTCTTCGGAGGTAAAACTCATGATGGGCGCGAGCAATCGAGTGAGGGTCTCTCCGATACGCCAGATCGCGGTTTGCGCGGCGCGGCGTCCCTCGGCGTTCGGAGCGGAAATGTAAAGCCTGTCTTTGAGCACGTCGAAATAAAAGGCGCTGAGCTCGACTACACAAAAGTGATTGATGCGCTGGTAGACCTTGTGGAAGGCAAATTCTTCGTAGTGCCGAACCACGTCGGCGGCCATTTCGGAAGTCAATCGCAAGAGATATTGATCCAGCGATTGCAGGCGATCGAAGGGCAAAGCGTGAGCGACCGGATCGAAGTCGTTCAGATTTCCTAAGATATAGCGGAAGGTATTGCGAATCTTGCGGTAGTTGTCGGCGACGCGCTGCATCAACTGCTCCGAGCAGGCGACATCGTCACGGAAGTCGACCGAGGCGACCCACAGCCGGACAATCTCTCCACCAAGGCGCTCGGCGATGTCGACCGGGTCGACCGTGTTGCCGAGCGACTTCGACATAGCGCGACCCTGTTCGTCGAGGGTCCAGCCACTGGTCGCGACCGCGCGATAGGGCGCGGCGTCTTTCGTGCCCATCGCGCAGAGTAACGAAGAGTGGAACCACCCGCGAAACTGATCTCCGCCCTCCAAATACAAATCCGCGGGCCATGGCAGATTCGGCTCGTGGCCGAGTACAGCTAAGGAACTCGACCCTGACTCGAACCACACATCGATAATGTCAGTTTCTTTGATGAAGCTTGATCCCGCGCAGTCCGGGCACTTCGTTCCCGACGGGAGTACGGCATCGGCTTCCGGCGTGTACCAAGCGTCCGCGCCGGATTTGGCGAAGAGTTCGACAACTTTGCGATTAAGTGTGGAATCGCGCAGCGGCTTGCCGCAGCCTTCGCAGAGAAACACAGCGATCGGGACGCCCCAGATGCGCTGCCGCGAAATGCACCAGTCCGGCCGCGTGGCGATCATGTTCGAGATGCGCTCTTCGCCCCACGCGGGATCCCACTTCACGCGCTTGATCTCATCGAGCGTCCGACTGCGCAAGGTGCCGCCATCCATGGGAGTCTCCATGGAAATGAACCACTGCTCCGTCGCCCGAAAAATAATCGGATTGTGACAGCGCCAGCAATGCGGATAAGAGTGCTGTAGTTTTTCCGTGTGCATGAGCACGCCGCGCGAGCGCAGCAAATCGACCATCGGTTCGTTAGCTTTGAAGACCTGCAAGCCGTCGTATTCGGGCAAGCCATTGCGCAGGCGTCCGCCTGCATCGACGTTGCAGGTAGGATCGAGCTTATATTTCTGGCCCGTATTGAAGTCGTCGGCGCCGTGTGCGGGTGCGGTGTGCACTACGCCCGTACCTTGATCCATGGTGACGTAGTCGGCGAGGACGCCGAGAATATTCCGATCCAAGAAAGGGTGCGCGAAATTTGCGTACTCCATACGTGATCCTGGAAAGTGGGCCAGCTCATGAGTATTCTGCAAGCCCGTCTTGCCGGCAAAC